>Ga0137412_10001053_pt1 | contig 20768 bp, 18 predicted proteins | sample CZODoug2_1_16fun_FD_122160 | JGI IMG/M metagenome (GOLD analysis project Ga0137412, IMG submission 122160) | Vadose zone soil fungal communities from Angelo Coast Range Reserve, California, USA - CZODoug2_1_16fungal (Hybrid Assembly) | ecosystem: Environmental > Terrestrial > Soil > Vadose zone...
GCCAGATCCTCCCAAGTCGGATTCCGCGCCTCAATCAACGCCACCTTCTTCGCCCGATTCCAGCCCTTAATCTGCTTCTCACGGATAATCGCGGACTTGGGGCTTGAGAAAGTTTCAAAATGCACCAAACGATGAATCCGATATCGCGTCGTAAAGCTCGGTACCAACCCCTCGCGATGCTGCTTCACTCGTTCGAGCAATTGGCTTGTCACCCCCGTGTACAAGATCCTGGAGCGGCTAGCCAGAATATAAACGCAATAGACCTTGCCCATCGCGAAAACCTCAAAGCAGGTCCCTCACCCGCATGAGGCGCGGGTTCGGGATGACACGTCCTGCACGCTGTGGCCTGTAGTTGATATCTCAACCTCTCGAGCTCCCCGGGCTGGCGAATTCCTTCATTAGGTCGGTGAACTGGGTGAACAGGTAATGCGAATCGTGCGGCCCGGGAGAGGCTTCCGGGTGATACTGCACGCTGAAGAGCGGCAGATTCTTGTGGCGCATGCCTTCGTTGGTGTGGTCGTTCAGGTTGACATGTGTGATCTCGACGTCGCTCGATGGCAAGGATTCGGGATCAACGCAGAAGCCATGATTCTGCGCGGTGATTTCCACCTGACTGGTCAGAAGATTCTTCACCGGATGATTCGCGCCGTGATGGCCGAATTTTAATTTGAACGTTTTCCCGCCGAGGGCCAGGCCGCAAAGCTGGTGACCCAGGCAGATACCAAAGACCGGCACACGCCCCGCGAGCTTGCGAATATTTTCAACGGCGTAGGTGACAGGCTCGGGATCGCCGGGGCCGTTCGAGAGAAAAACGCCATTAGGCCGCAGCGCAAGCACATCTTCGGCGGAAGTATTGGCCGGAACAACCGTGACGTCGCAATTGTGGTCCACAAGCAAGCGAAGAATATTCAGCTTGATTCCGTAGTCGTAAGCGACCACTTTGAATTTCTTGGCGTCCGAACTGGCGCCGGATTCGCCCATCTGCTCGGCCCAGGGAGAAGTGGCGAGATCGATGGAGCCTTTTTGCCAGTCGTAGGGCCTGCCGCAGCTCACCCGGCCAGCCAACTCCTGCCCAGCCATCAGCGGCAACTGTTTCGCTTCATAAACAAGTTGATCTGCGGGCGTGCCGTCCGTGGCCACAATGCCGCGCAGGGCGCCGACCTTACGGATGTGGCGCACCAGCGCCCGCGTATCCACATCCCAGATAACGGGAATTTTGTGGCGGTTCAGATAAAGCTGCGCCGATTCCGCCGCACGCCAGTTCGAAGCAACCTGCGAAAATTCGCGCACAATCAGCGATTCGATGTACGGCCGCGTGGACTCTTCATCATCCAAATTCGCGCCGACATTTCCGATGTGGGGATACGTCAGGCAAACAATCTGGCCCGCATAACTGGGATCGGTGAAAACTTCCTGGTAACCCGTGAGGCTGGTATTGAAAACAACTTCGCCGCCGCGGCGCGTGATCGCGCCGGCCGCGCGGCCGTTAAATATGCGCCCGTCTTCGAGCGCAAGGATTGCGGGTCGATGCTGAACTTCCGTCAGTGTGTCCTCCGGACTGCGTCATTTGTCGCTTGCCTCGGTGGTGGAAAGCGAACCGAAGTGGTCCACGGGCCAGTAAGCAAAAACAGCGCGGCCATAAATAAACTGGCTGGCAACCGGCCCAAAAACGCGCGAATCGTTCGAACTGATGCGATGGTCTCCCATCACGAAGTAACTATCCTTGGGAACTCTCACGGGGCCGAAGTCAGTGACATCGGTGTATTGCGGCGGCACATACGGCTCGGGAATAAGCTGCCCGTTGACATAGAGCAGCCCGTGGCGAATATCCACTGTTTCGCCGGGTAGACCGATGACGCGCTTGATGAACGACTTGGAGCGGTCCAGCGGATACCAGAAGACCACCACGTCGCCGCGATGAATGTCTTCAAACCGGTAAACAAACTTGTTGATGAAGATGCGTTCCTGGTCGGAAAGCAGCGGCGCCATGCTGGTGCCTTCCACTTTCACGGGCTGGTACAGGAACACGATGATAACGAGCGCCAGGCCGATGGCGATGAGCAGGTCACGCGTCCAGACGCGAATTTCGTTGCGGAGAAGAAGGTGAGTGCTTGCCTGCGAAGACGAAGCGTCCTGAGGCGAAGCTGCCGCTGCCACAAAAGTCTTATGGGCGTCGGGTGAGCCGCCCGTGGGGGGAGGGATCAGATTCTCGTCAGGTTTGGACATTTCCAGCTGTCTTCATTTTATATCATGCGCCGCGAAAATCACACCAGCACCGAATTGCAAACGTGGCTGGCTCGACATTGCCCGGCATTGTCTTTAGGATTCGAGCGATGCCCTCCCCCATTGCGTTCATCATTCCCGCGCTAAATGAGGAAGCGGCGCTCTCACCCATGTTAGACGGGTTACGCGCGGCTTTGGATGCCGCGGCCTGTCCGACTGCGGACATCCTGGTGGTAGACAACGGTTCGCGCGACGCCACGGCAGACGTGGCCCGGAAGCACGGCGCGCGCGTGATTAGCGAGCCGCGGCGGGGCTATGGGCAAGCGTGCCTCGCGGGGATCGCCGCCCTATCGGACAACACGGAGATAGTGGTGTTTCTAGACGCCGATGGGAGCGATGATCCCGAGGACCTGCTGCGATTACTGACTCCGGTTCGCCAAGGGAAGGCGGACATGGTGCTGGGTTCGCGAACGATCGCGGCCCGAGCGGCAGGGGCGTTCACACCCCAGCAAGCATTTGGCAACTGGCTGGCGACGGGGTTGATGCGAGTACTTTTCGGGGCGCGCTATACGGACCTCGGCCCGTTCCGGGTGATCCGTCGCAAGGCGCTGGAGCGGCTGCGGATGCAGGACACGAACTTCGGCTGGACCATCGAAATGCAGATCAAGGCACATCGCGCCGGGTTGCGCGTCTTGGAGATTCCGGTGAACTACCGGAACAGAATCGCCGGCGAGTCCAAGATTTCTGGAAATCTTAGGGGTAGTTTGCGCGCCGGATGGAAGATTTTATGGACCGTCGCGAAACACGGGTTGTCAGCCGGGCGATGAGCTAAAAAAACTGTCTCCTCCCGTGGACGGACGGGAATCTAACAGCCAGTTGACTTCAGTGTGACATCCGTCGCACTGCAAGCGGCTACCTTAAAAGAGGCGTTACGGTTGATTGCCTCAGGAAGAAAAGTTCGGCCCCTGTCCAGCCCTTCCCTGCTCGCTAAACCGCAAAGCCATCTGCAACCAGTGCTTCGGCACAAAGAACATCGGAGAGGAAAAACAAGAATGAGAGTATCCATCAAAACGCTGGCGGTCCTTGCCCTGGCGGTTGTGTTTCCCTGTTTGACCTTCGCGCAGTACACCCGCACCGACCTGGTCACCAACTCCGGGGCGGGCGGCACCGTTCATGACCCCCATCTTGTCAACGGCTGGGGCCTCGTTTCCACGGGCACAAGCCCCTTCTGGGTGAGCGACAACGCCACCGGGCTTTCTACCCTCTACGCCATCAGCAACACGAATGGAGTTTCCGCTAGCATTGTTAGCCTGGTTGTGACCGTTCCACCGGTGACCGGTGGACAGGGGACACCGACCGGAATCGTCGCGCCGGAAACCCCCAACGGGGTAATGGCTTTCGTCGTTTCCGGCGTCAATCCAACTACCGGAAAGCAAGCCTCCGCAAACTCCATTTTCATCTTTTCCACCCAAGATGGGACGATCACGGGATGGAATCCAGGGGTTGGCGGGACTAACGCCACCCTCGCCGCCGACAGATCATCCGCCGGCGCCACGTACACGGGCCTGGCCATCGCCAACAACGGCGGACAGCCATTCCTATACGCCGCGGATGACGGACCGAACCGCAGGATCGACGTATTCGACGCCAATTTCAAATTGATGAACGAACAGCTTGGTCCGAATGCTTTCGTCGATCCCAAAATCCCGCAGAAATTCGCTCCTTACGGCATTCAGACCGTTACCGATGCGCAGGGCGTGCAAACGATTTGGGTCACCTACACGGCTCTCGACAAAGCGCAGAGCGGTTTTGTAGCCACGTTCACTCCGGCCGGGGCGCTGATTTCTGGGTTTGCGCTGCATGGAACTCTTCATTCGCCCTGGGGCGTCGCACTGGCGCCGGCCGATTTTGGGCCGATGAGCAATGCGCTCCTGATCACCGACAACACCCCCCGCGGTCGCATCAACGCCTTTGATCCGAAAAGCGGCGCGTTCCTCGGCCCGCTGCGCGATGCAACCGGCAAAGCCATCGAGATCGACGACGTCTGGGCCATTCAGTTCGGCCAGGGCGGCGCGGCGGGCTCGAACGGCAACCCCAATCAACTCTTCTTCACAGCAGGCAACAACAATTACGGCGACGGCACATTCGGCGTAATCACCTTCGGCCAGTAAAGCAGGTCCATCGTAGAAGCATTCCAATGCGCGCGGCCCGAAGAGGTTTCTCCACTCTTCGGGCCTTCGCATTTTCAATCGTTCGCTCGCGCTTGTAAGCGTCGGGCTTTAGCCCGGCGAGCCCTGCTTTGGAGTGCGGGAGCTTTGCTCCCGCTTTTGCGGTGTCAGCCTCTCTCCCAATTCAACATTCGAGTCGCACTCCAAATCGCCAGCCCGCAGCGGTGACCGGCCGCTACAAAGCGGCTTTGCGTTAATCGGAGAGGGCGAAGTTCAGAGCGGCGAGCGATGCGACGACAGCGGTTTCCGTGCGAAGGATGAGTTTGCCGAGGGAGGCGTCTTCAAATTGCGCGGCGCGGGCCGCGGCGAGTTCCGCATCGGTCCAACCGCCTTCCGGCCCGATAGCAAGAACCGCGGCCTTCGCCTGCTGATTGCGCAGGACTTCACGCAGCGACTTTGCATCGGGCGCCTCCGATAGAAAAACTCGCAGGCCTTCCTTGTGTGCGGCGAATGCAGTTTCCGGTCTAGCCGGCGAATCGAGAATGGGCAGTTGGACACGACGCGATTGCTGCGACGCTTCGAGGAGAAGTTTCCTCCAGCGTTCGGCCCTCTTGGCAGCGGCAGCGAGCAGCGCTTTTTCCGAGCGCGCCGCCGCAAGTGGGACAATGCGGCTCACACCCAGTTCCGTGGCTTTTTCAAGCGCCCACTCAAAAGAATCGAATTTCACCACCGAAAGCAGCAGCGTCGTCCGCAAGGGCGGATGATGCGCCGGAATCTCTTCGACAAGGGAAAACTCGACCGAATCCCGCGAAACGTTCTCGATGCGGCCTAACCAGACTCTTGTGCCATCACTGAGTTCGTAAAGTTGGCCGGCCTGCGCGCGAAGTACACGGCCGAGATGGTGCGCGGCCTCACCCTCCATCACGGCGCGTTGCCCGGAAAATTGTTCAATGAAAAAACGTCGGCGCATGAACGCTATCTTCCCATGAAACGGTCGGAGGCGACGGAGCGGATTGCTACGAGGGCGCGGGCTTACTTTGAGTGCGGGAGTAAAGCTCCCGCTTTTGCGGTTTTAACACGGAGACAAATCACAAATTCGATACCACGGCTTACTCCGTAAAAGCGGAAGCTTCGCTTCCGCACTCAAAACTAGCCGAAGATGTCTTTGACTTTGTCAAAGAGCGTGGAATTGCGGTCGGCGGGCTTGTTGTCGACTTTCAACGTGGCGTCAAGCTGCTCTATAATCTTGCGCTGCTCGCGAGTCAGCTTCGTCGGCGTCAGCACACGCACATGATAATAAAGATCGCCGCGCCCTCCGCCATGCGGATCGGGCAGGCCCTTGCCCTTAATACGAAACACCGCTCCGCTCTGCGTACCTTCAGGAATTTTCAGCCGCTCTTCCCCGGTAAGGCCGGGGACCTGGAGGTCGGTGCCCAGCGAAGCCTGCGAAATGCTGAGAGGAATCGTGCAGTAAAGATCAGCGCCGCGCCGCTCAAAGAAGGCGTGTTCCTTCACCTCGAGAACAACATACAGATCGCCAGCCGGCCCGCCATTGGGCCCGGGCTCGCCCTCGCCCTGAACTCGTAGCCGCGTGCCGGTGTCCACACCCGGCGGAATGCGAAGCTCGATCGTACGTTCGCGATCCACACGCCCCTGCCCCCTGCAATCAGGGCAGCGCTCCTTGACGATTTGTCCCGCGCCCTGGCATGAAGGGCACGTTCGATTGATAGTAAAGAATCCCTGCTGATAAACAATCTGCCCGCGGCCACCACAAGCCTGGCAAGCCACTACGCCCGTGCCTTTCTTTGCGCCAGTGCCATTGCAGGATTCGCAATATTCCTGGCGGGGCACGCGAATTTTGGTCGTGATCCCGGTAGCGGCTTCCTCAAAAGTAAGCGTCATGTCATAACGCAAATCCGCGCCCCGCTGGACGCGACGTCCGCCGCCGCGCCGGCGGCCACCGCCCGCGCCGAACAAATCCTCGAAGCCAAAGAACTCTCCAAAGATGTCGTGAAAGTCCTGGAAGATCGTGCCGTTGAAATCGGGCTGCGCGCCCACACCCGCCAGTCCTTCATGGCCATAGGTGTCATAAATCTGGCGCTTCTGCGTGTCGCTGAGGACGCTATACGCCTCGGTACATTCGCGGAAGCGGTGCTCGGCCTCTTCTTTGTTCTCCGGGCTGCGGTCGGGGTGCCATTTGAGGGCGGCCTTCCGGTACGCAGACTTGATTTCCTCAACGGACGCCGTTTTCGTGACGCCGAGAACTTCGTAATAATCGCGGTGGTGAGACTTGGGCATATTCGCTGGTCTGGTTCCCTTCCGTCTATTTCAAACTAGCAGGGATCACCGGCTGAAGCGCCGCGATCCCGATCGCGTGTTGCCGATTAATTCACAGCTTTATTCGATGCGCCGCCGGGATGGACCGCTACGCGCACCATGGCCGGACGCAAAACACGCCCGTGAAACATGTATGCGGGCTGAAAGACTTCCAAAATAGTGCCGTCGTCATGTTCCGTCGTTTCCGTGCGATCCATGGCTTGATGCATGTGGGGATCGAACGGCTTGCCCAGCGGCTCAACACGCTCCACACCGAGCCGCGCCAAATTATCCAAAAGCTGTTTGTAGATGAGTTCGAAGCCTTTGCGGTAGCTCGAGTATTCATCTTCTTTGTGCGCGGCAAGGGCGTGCTCGAATCCATCCACAATCGGGATCAAGGATTCAACCACACGAGCCGTGGCGCGCTTCGAATCTTCGGCGCGTTCCTTTTCAACCCGCTTGCGGTAATTCTCGAAATCGGCCTGGCGGCGCAGCAAGGTCTGCTGCAGATCTGCGAGATCCGCCGAGAGTTTTTTCAATTGAGATTCCTCCCGCGCGGCATCCGCGGATTGCGACTCCTCGGGTTGTCCGGGCCCTTCATCATCTGGAATATTTACTTTGATTTCCTGCTCGCTCATAAATCTATCCTCAAAATGTTCAGTGTCCTACTTTTCTCCCAGAATGCGCCAATGCGAGTGAATTTTCTACTCGATCTTTTGCAAGGCCTCGCTAAAGAGCTGCGCCACATAGGCGACCGCGGTCATGGCGCGTTCGTAGTCAATGCGCGTGGGACCAAGCACCCCGAGCGATCCCTGAACCTGGTCGTGGCCCGAGTAGGGCGCGCTGATCAGGGCCAGGTTGTGGCCGGCCTGGGAGATCTCTTTGATGCCGATCTGTACGAAAACGGGCTCCGGCGTCTCGATGCACGCGTTGAGCACCGAAACGAGGCGATGCTTTTCCTCGATGGCGGCAAGCAATTCCCGCAAGTGCCCCTGATCGGCGAATTCCGGCGTTCCAACAAATTGCGAGGCTCCCTCGACGTAGATCTGCTGCGTGGAGGTCTCGGACAGAATCGCGGGGTCGCATAGCGTCAAGGCGCTCTGCGCCAAAGTTTCGTAGCGCTCGCGTTCAGTGGCGAGTTTCTGCAGCAAGTCGCTGCGGATGGCGTCAAGCATCCAGCCGGAATAATGGCGGTTAAGAAAGTCGGCGGTGGCGTCGAGTTCCGGTTGAGTAAAGACGCGACTGGGCCGCAAAACCTTGTCCCGCGTGTTGCCGCCGGGAGAAATCAGCACGACCACGACGCGGCCGTCGGGAAGCAACCACATGCGCGCATGCTCCAGAACCGCCCGCCGCAACGGCGGAGACACAATGATGCCCACGCCTCGCGAAACTTCCGCAAGGACATGGCCCGCGCGCTCCGTGATTTCAGCAGCGGAGTTTGCACCGCTCATTTCCCGGTTAATCCAGTTGCGGTCTTCCATAGTGAGGGTGGCCTGAGACGCAATCTCTTGCGCAAAAAAGCGATACGCCGCCGCAGTGGGAACGCGGCCAGCCGAAGTGTGCGGCTGGTAAAGATACCCGCCGTCCTCCAGGTCAGCCATGATGTTGCGGATGGTGGCGGTGCTCAGGGACTCCTCGAAACGCTTGGAAATGGCACGGGAAGACACCGGTTCGCCCGTCTCGATGTACGTGCGCACCAAGTCCGCCAAAATCTGACGGTTACGCCGTTCTTGGAGAGCTGGATTCCGCATAGCAGCACTCATGTAGTAGTGCTACTTACCATTTTAGGTGCCCTGTCAAGAGGCGTCAATCTAACCTGATCACTCAGCTGTCTTAATTGTTGTCAATCTGTGCGCGCTGAAGCTTATCGGAATAGTCGATGTAGACGGATTTCCACTCGGTGAAGAAGTCGATTGCGGCGACGGCTGCTTCGCGGTGGCCGTTGCCGGTTTGCTTGGTGCCGCCGAAGGGGAGATGCGTTTCCGCACCGATGGTGGGCGCGTTGACGTAAACGATGCCGGTGTAGAGGTCCTGAATCGCGGCAAAGGCGCGATTAACATTTCGCGTGTAGATCGAAGCGGAAAGGCCATAAGGCACGCCATTCGCAACTTCAATTCCCTGCTCAAGGCTGTCAACAGGGATAAGGGAAACGACGGGGCCAAATATTTCTTCCTGCGCGATGCGCATTGTCGGTTGGCAATCGCCGAACACGGTCGGCTCGTGGAACCAGCCTTTGGCGTGATCGCCGCTGGCCAGGCGATGGCCGCCGGTCAAAAGTTTCGCGCCTTCCTTCACGCCAATTTCGACATAGGACATCACCGTCTGTAATTGCTGCTCGTTGATGCATGGCCCCATCTCAACGGCAGGATCGAGACCGTTGCCGACCTTGAGCCTGGCAGCGCGCTCGACAAAACGCGCGACGAATTCCTTGTAAACGCTTTTATGGATGCCGACGCGGCTCGCCGCCGTGCAGCGCTGGCCCGTAGTACCGAAGCCGCCCCAGATCGCGCCGTCCACCGCGAGGTCGAGATTCGCATCGTCCATCACCAGAATAATATTCTTCCCGCCCATTTCAAGGCTGTAATGCTTGAAGCTGGGCGCGCAGGTCTCCGCAATGATCCGCCCGGTCGAGGTCGAGCCGGTAAAACTGATCACAGGAACGTCCGCGTGTTTCGTAAGCGCCGCGCCCGCTCCGGGTCCATCGCCGCCAACCAAATTGACAACGCCCGGCGGCAGCCCCGCTTCGGAAAGTATTTCAATCAGGTGATACGTGGAGAGCGGGGTATCTTCCGCAGGCTTGATCACCAGTGTATTGCCACAAACCAGCGCCGGCATCATTTTCCACGCAGGAATCGCCATCGGGAAATTCCACGGCGTAATCAAGCCGCAAACGCCGATGGACTGCCGCATGCTCATGGCAAATTTATTCGGAAGTTCCGACGGCGTGGTCTGGCCAAACAGCCGGCGGCCTTCGCCAGCCATGTAGTACGTCATGTCGATCGCTTCCTGCACGTCGCCACGCGTTTCGGCAAGCACCTTCCCCATCTCCCGGGTCATGTCGCGGGAAAACTCCTCCTTGCGCTTCACAAGAAGCTCCGCCGCGCGAAAAAGAATTTCGGCGCGCTTGGGAGCCGGAACAAGACGCCAGGACTTGTAAGTTTCTTTGGCTGCGGCAACGGCCGCGTCCACATCTTCCCGCGAAGAAAGCGGGAAAATTCCAATCAGCTCGTCGACGTTCGCCGGGTTACGGTTCTCCAGCGTCTTCCCGCTCCGGGGCGCGACCCATTCCCCATTGATGAAATTCTTATACGCATGTGAAGCGGATGCGGTAGCCATACGGCCTCCTGGACAAAATCGAGTCTATCGGCGCGCGCCGCGCGGCGTCAAACTAGGCCCAACGACTGCGTCGATAAGTTCTCACTCTCCGTTCTTCAAACTGTCATCCAATCGAAACGTGAACTCGCAACAATGGTGACACGCGCAGCAACAATTCATTTTAGTTTATGGGATGGATTGAAGAATCCAATCCAACGGGGTGGAGATTTTCCACAGGATAGCGGCTTTTCTGGACTTTCAAATTGTGTTACAAGACTAGCCAATAGCCGAGGGAAGTAGCCCAATTCATTGAAATAGCAAGGGACGGCGAACCAGGTTCACGTGTCCCCATCTGTCCCCCTCACCCCGGGGGAGTGCCCGTGGTGTATTTGTCTGCGCGTACGAATGCAAATCTGAAAGGGGAGGTTCTGGGATGAAAGTGGTCACGAACAAGCAGTCGCTGTACCTGCGAAGTTTATTGGTTGCGTGCCTTGGCCTGTTGCTGGCAAGCGGAATTTGGGCGCAGTCCACAACGGACGGTGCCATCGGCGGAGTCGTTACCGACCCATCAAGTGCGATTGTCCCCGGGGCGATGGCGACCTCGACGAATCTTGGAACCTCCCGGACCTCCACCGCGACAACGGACGGCGCCGGACGCTACCTGATTGGCCATCTGCAGCCAGGCACTTATTCGCTGGAAATCGCCGCAAAGGGATTTGGTGGATTCAAAGCCACTAACATCACTGTGGAAGTTGGGCGCGCCACCCCGATTGATGCAACGCTGGGGGTCGAGGCACAAAGGGAAACCATCGTGGCCACGGCGGAAGCGCCGGTATTGGTCACCGACCGCGCGGATTTCACCACCAACATCAATTCGACCTCCCTCGAGAATTTGCCCATGAACGGAAGGCGCTGGTCTTTTTACGCCCTGAGCACGCCCGGTGCCGTGGCCGACGGCGGATTCGGATTGGTCAGCTTCCGCGGAATCTCCGGCTTGTTGAACAACAACACCGTGGACGGCGCGGACAACAACCAGGCGTTTTTCAGCGAAGAGCGCGGCCGCACCCGAATCAGTTATTCCACCAGTGAAGCCGCCATTCAAGAATTTCAGATCAACACCTCCAACTACTCAGCGGAATACGGGCGGGCAGCAGGCGGCGTGGTCAATGCGGTCACGAAAAGTGGGACAAACCAGATTCATGGCCAGGCCTTCTGGTACCTCCGCAGCAGCGACTGGGGCGCCATCAATCCCTTCTCGTTCAAAAAGGTAAACATTAACGGCACGCTGACCAACGTACCATTCTTGCCAGAGGACAAGCGGCACCAGTTTGGCGGCGGCATCGGCGGCGCGATCATCAAGGACAAGCTTTTTTTCTTCTTCAGCGCCGACCAGCAACTCCGGCCATTTCCGGCGGCGGCCAACTCCGGCACTCCAAACGCAATTTTCGCGCCTATCACGGTGGCTCCGCCGACAGCTCCGAACACCTGCACTTCGAAGGGATTGAGCGAGGGGAACATTTTGTCTTGCCGGGGGATCACCCAGCCTCAGACGGATGCCGCCCTCGCTCTGCTCACAAACCTAACGGGAACCGTCCCGCGGCGCGGGGACCAATTGATCCTGCTCCCCAAAATCGATTGGAACATCAACACCAAAAACCACGCTTCGTTTACTTACAACCGGCTGCGCTGGAATTCACCGGAAGGCATCCAGAGCGCTGGCGTCGTGAACCGCGGCGTCGAAAGTTTCGGCAACGATTTCGTAAAGAACGACTGGGGAATCGCGCGCCTTACCTCCACTGTCACGAACACCCTCACCAATGAGCTGCGCTATCAGTACGGAAGGGACTTCGAATTCGAAAACGGACAATCCGCCATACCCGGAGAGCCTGTTTCCGCCTTCGGACTGTCCGCCCAGATCTCCGTCGGCGGCGTCGGCGGCTTTACGTTCGGCATGCCGAATTTCCTGAACCGTCCAGCGTTCCCGGACGAGCGCCGGAACCAGGTTGCGGACACGGTCGCATGGAGCCACAACACGCACCTCCTCAAGTTCGGATTCGACTTCAACCACGTACACGACACCGACATCAACCTCTTCGAACAATTCGGGGCGTACTCGTTCAACTCGCGCGTGGACTATATCAGCGATTTCGTTCAGCAAGCGACCGCAACCACCACTCCATTCTGCCGGACCAGCGGCACCACTCCCTCTCCAGTTCCCTGCTACGCAAATTTCGCTCAGGGGTTCGGGACGCCTGGATTTCAGTTCGCAACGAATGACCTGGCATTTTTTGCACAGGACGACTGGCGAATCCGGCCTCGCCTGACGCTGAGCCTCGGCCTGCGCTGGGATTCCGAGTTCCTGCCATCCACGCAGATTCCCAATTCTCTTCTGCCCGGCACCAGATCCTTGCCTTCCGACCGCTCTGACTTTGGTCCGCGCATTGGAGCCGCCTATCAGTTGACGCGTGATGGCAAGACCGTCATCCGCGGAGGATACGGCATCTTCTATGGCAGGATCATCAACTCGACCATCTTCAGCGCCATCTCCAGCACCGGAGTGCCAGCCGGCCAGAACACTGTATTCCTGCTGCCCAGCCAAACTGGAGCTCCCACTTATCCGAACGTAATCGCTTCGGGCAATCCACCGCCCTCGTTGAACGTCGTGCAGTTTGCCCCGGACACGAAACTTCCGATGATCCATGAATTCGATCTGGAAGTGGAACGGGAAATTGCAACGAACACCGTGGTGACGCTCTCCTACATCGGAAGCATCGGCCATCGCTTGCCTCGATTTGTGGATACCAACCTGGCGGCGCCGACGCTTGAGACGACGTACACCGTCACCCAGGGCGCTGGCGCCGTGACGAGTCCTTTCCTCAACCAGGCGTTGATCGGGCAAACCGTCACCGTGCCCTATTTCGGCGTGCCGAAGCCGCCGCCGCCGGTTCCGCCTAATCCGAGCACAGCCGGCACGCTACGGCCGAATCCCGCCTTCGGGGCCATCACCAACATCTCTGACAGCGTGGATTCCCATTACAACGCGCTGGTTGTGGGACTGAACCGCCGCTTCTACAAGGGCTTTCAGATCCAATCGTCCTACACGTGGTCGCACGCTACCGACTTCGGGCAAAGCACGCAGACATTCACTGCCACCAACAACGTCTTAAACCCATTTGACATCGGCCTGGAATCGGGCCGATCCAACTTTGACATTCGCCAGCGGTTCAACTTTGGCGGCGTGTGGACTCCCGACTTCTACAAGGGAGAACGCATGATCGGAAAGCAGCTCTTGAACGGCTTTACGATCTCGCCGCTCATCACGATTTCTTCCGGTGTGCCGTTTACGCCGCTCCTCCAGGGTAACGCCCCAACACAGACAGTCGGCGGTGTCACTTACGTTGGTGTAACCGGCGGGTCAGGCGTTTTGGCCGCTGGCGGCACAAACCGTCCACCCTTCTTCGCCAACAATTCCTTCCAATTACCTAGAACAGCAACCGTGGACTTGCGCCTGGAAAAGGCGTTCACCTTCTGGGAAAGCCGGAAACTAACTTTCTCGGGCGACGCCTTCAACATGTTCAACCACGTCAACTTCACCTCTGCCGACACGCAGATGTACGCCATCACGGGCTCGAATCTCGTGTTCAACCCGCATTTTGGAGTTCCCACGCAGTCGAGCAACTCGTTGACCAGTCAGCGGCAGATTCAGGTTGGCATCCGCCTGGACTTCTAAAAACCCGACTTACACAGAAACGAGAAGGGCGCGCTTTTCGGCGCGCCCTTCTCACATTCACACTACCTCTCACAATCAACTGAAGTACCGATTCGGCTTAGATCTGGCCCATGCCGCCGTCGACATTCAGTTCTACGCCGGTGATGTAAGACGCGTCCGAGGAAGCCAGGAAGGCCACAGCCGAGGCGACTTCTTCAGACTTCCCGAAGCGCTTCATCGGGACCTTGTTCAGGACATTGGCGGCAAATCCTTCCATCTCTTCCTTGGAAAGCCCAGTTCGCCCGAAAATCGGCGTTTCGATTGGGCCGGGAGCGACCGCGTTCACTCGAATGTTGCGCTCGACCAGCGCGCTGGCAAATGAACGCGTTAGCGAACGCATGGCTGCCTTGGTTGCAGCGTACACGGAACCCGTCGGGAGTCCCTGGTGGCTGACTACGCTGGTGTTCAGGATGATTGAAGCGCCATCGTTCAGATAGGGCAGCGCCTTCTGTATGGTGAAATACGCGCCCTTGGAATTGATGTCGAACTGTTCGTCATAATGTGCTTCTGTCACGGCCGTCACCGGAAGAAACTTGGCGACGCCCGCGTTGGCAAACAGAATATCGATCTTGCCGAACTTCTTCGAAACCGCTTCGTACACCTTTTCAATCTCGCCGGACTTGGAGACGTCCGACTGAATGGCCAGAATGTCGTTCCCAAGCAGCTTCACAGCCTCGTCAAGCGTCTTCTGGCTGCGCCCGGTGATCGCCACCTTTGCGCCCTCTTCCTTCAGCCGCTGCGCGCTGGCCAATCCGATTCCGCTGTTCCCTCCCGTGACCACCGCTACTTTTCCTTGTAAACGCTTCATAATTCCTCCGTTGAAAGCAAGCCCGGAGCCTTGTCCGGGCAAATTTGATTCATGCAACTTCAACGGTTAGATGGGCATCTAACTATTTGGTTACGGAATTAATCGCAAATTCTGCAAAGACACAAGGAGCGCGTTAAACTGTTGTGGATGGAAGGGCCTGAAGAATGAACCTGGCACAGATCGAAAAGATCTCCAAAGCGCTGGCCGACAAAACCAGATTGCAGATCTATGAACACATCGCTTCGCACGAAGGTGTTCACTGCTGCGCCTTGGTGGACATGCGGGGAGTGACGCCCGCCACGGTCTCTCACCACCTGAAAGTTCTTTCGGCGGCGGGACTCGTCGAATGCAAGCGGGAAGGCCAATTCGTGCTGAACAGGGCGAGGACAGAGGTCCTGGAAGAATTCACGAAGTCGGTGGCCGCGCTTGGGCAAAAGCGCAAGAAATAAATCTCAACAAAATTTCAGGAAAAAGCTGCCGGAGGGAAGTTTACTCGGGCTCGTTTTTTACTTCGTCGCGCTGCACTTTCGAGGAGAGCAGGCGATTGGATGAATTCGGCGGAGGCGTAGGAACGCCCATGCCGGCCGTCTCCGAGCCAAGGCCGAGCTTCTCCAGCGTCAACGCGTCCATCTTTCCCGTGGGATTCAGCCCGTGCGTGGACTGGAATTTCTTCATCGCTTCGACAGTGGAGTCGTCCCACTTCCCGGAAGGCGTACCCGAGTAAGCGCCATTCTTTGCGAGAGCACCCTGAATTTCATTGACGCGATCGACCGTGGGCGCCGCCTGTCCCTTCACGCGCTTGCCTCTCCGGCTGGAACTCTTTCCCGATTTGCCCGATCTCTTCTTTGCGGTCCCGGTAGTGCTTTTGGCAGCTGCGCTGCCGGTTGCAGTTTTGTGCGAAGCCTTGCTCGCACTCGTGGTTTGCACGGCTCCGGCCGCAGGCAGCATCAAGCTGCCCACGGCCAGTGCCGCAAGAATCAAGCGAGTCATTCGACGGTTGTTCTGTTGTGTCCGCATAGCTGGGCGAATTTGCCTGTCTATTGTTTCGTGTCCGCTGGAACCACGCCCGGAAGGAACATGGTCATCACCCGGTCGCCGTTGCGGCGCAGGACTTTGAACACAACGTTCTCTCCTGGCTTCAGCTTGGAGACGGCCTTGCGGTAATCGTCCACCGAAGTCACCGCCATGCCATTCACTTCCGAAACGACGTCGCCCGGCTGGAAGCCGGTGTCGTCGGCAAAGCTGGCCGGTTCGATTTCGCTGACCACCACGCCCTTCTGTCCTTCAATTCCCACCTTCTGGGCGCGAACGGGAGTCAGGTTTTCGACGTGGAGTCCGAATTCGGCCGGTGCGTTCTCATCGGGTGTGCTGCTCACGCGGCCCTGGGTGTTGGGAAACACGCGGGTGCGATCTTCAACGGTCGCGGTCGTGTCCTTCATCTGTTTGTCGCGGTAGTAGGTGATCTTCACCTTGCTGCCGATGGGAGCCGAAGCGATCGGGTTCACCAGGTCGTTGCCGGTCTTCACCGCAGTGCCGTTGACGGATGTGATCACGTCGCCGCCCTTCAAGCCGGCCTTTTCCGCCGGGCTGCCGGGTTCGACGCCTTCAATCACGACGCCGTAGGGCGCGCCAAGCGACTTCAACGTAATCTGGTTCGTGCCAAGTTCTTCCTGAAAGCTGACGCCGATCGAGCCTCGCGTCACGCGGCCGCTCTTGATGAGCTGGTCATAAACGCTGAGTGCGGTGGAAGACGGCATCGCAAAGCCAACGCCTTCGTACCCGCGGCTGCCCGTGATAATCGCGGTATTGATGCCGATCACCTGTCCTGCCATGTCCACAAGCGGGCCGCCGGAATTGCCCGGGTTAATCGCCGCGTCGGTCTGGAGGAAACGCTGGAACTGCTGGCCAATGCCCGCACGATCCTTTGCGCTGATGATGCCTGCGGTTACGGTCGCATTCAGTCCAAACGGGCTGCCGATCGCAAGAACCCAATCGCCCACCTGCACGCCGTCGGAATTGCCAAGCTTCGCGTACGGAAGTTCCTTGCCCGCATTAATTTTGATTACCGCAAGGTCCGTCGCCTCGTCCACGCCCACGACTTTGGCGGTGTACTTGGTGGTGTCTCCGTTTAGCTGCACCTGAATCTTGGTGGCCTGCTCAACAACGTGATTGTTGGTCAGGATGTACCCGCTCTTGTCCACGATCACGCCGGAGCCGAGGCTGCGCTCCGCCTTGGGCCCGGTATCCGGACGCCCGTCAAAAAAATGGAAAAAGAAATCTTCACTGGGATCGTCTTCGTCGCCCGAGCGGTGCCGCTTGGACTTGCGGTCCATCACCTGGGTGGTGGCGATATTGACGACGGCTGGCTCAACGCGATTGACAATGGCCGAAAAACTATTGGAAGAAGGAATCGGGTCCGGCAGGGCAAGCGGCGTGGCGGAAGAGCCCGCAAACGAGAACGACCGCATGGCGGAAACTTTGCCGGAAACTACCGTGCCAATCAGGATGCCCACCGAGAGGGTTGCTGCGATCAGCCCGGCGGCCACATATGTGCGCCGGCTGGTCCAATTCACCTTGGAATTTGTTGACTGCTCCATAACAATCTGGCTCCTATCTATATCCGTGGCCCAGTCCACCTGCGGAAAGTATAACACCGTGGAAAGCGCGGAGTTTCTACTTACCTTAGATGCGCGTCAGCGTTAACTGGCCATCCGGACGGGTCTCACCGGAACTCTGGTGCATGATTGAATTGGACGCAAAAAGGTTAGCTTTGGGCTTTTCGCGGATGCGCCGCTAAGTTTCGGCTTGACAAGCAGTTCGCGTTCTAGCATAAATAGGTTAGCCGCAATTGCGGTGTCACGTGGCGATTTAGGGCGACTTGCTCCACGTAAAAAACTGCTAAAGAGTTGGTAGAGTTTAGAAATTTTCTAACACCCTCCCTGCACTTTGGCACGGAGGGTTTTTCATTTTACCCCTCCGCGCTGCCCGCGATCATCCCACGTCATTCCATCGGCGGCTCCCGGCCTATCGCCAGAGAGCCCCGGCGAGGTGACTTATGAAGGAAATCTACTTTTTACGATGCAGAGAATGCGGGAAGAAGTATCCGAATCAACCGCAATCCTACTGCGAAGAATGTTTCGCTCCCCTGGAAGTGAGCTACGACTACGAAGCCCTGCGGCAGACCACCAGTCGCGAGGCCGTGTCGCGGCGCGCGTTCAATATGTGGCGCTATTCGGAGTTCCTGCCGCTGCCGCAGGGATTCACGCCCAGCCAGCCCATTGGGGGAACGCCGCTGGTGAAGTCCCGCAAGCTGGGAGAGCACCTCGGCGTGAAGAATCTCTACTTCAAGAATGACGCAGTGTGCTTCCCTTCTCTTTCTTTTAAGGATCGCGTGGTGGCCACGGCGCTTGCCGCTGCGCGGCGATTCGGCTTTGAGACGATTGGCTGCTCCTCCACAGGAAACCTGGCCAACGCGGTCGCGGCGCAGGGCGCCCAGCAAGGATTCGACACCTGCGTGTTCATCCCCGCCGATCTGGAGCCGGCGAAGGTCCTGAACACAGCGGTATATGGCGCGCGGATTGTGCGGATCAACGGCAACTACGATCATGTCAACCGCCTCTGCACGCAGATTGCGGACAAGTTCCGCTGGGGACTTGTGAACGTCAACCTGCGTCCGTATTACGCGGAAGGCTCGAAGACGCACGGCTACGAAATCGCCGAGCAGCTTGGCTGGGAACTCCCCGACAACGTGGTGGTGCCGATGGCGGGCGGTTCGCTGATCGGCAAGATCGCCAAGGCGTTTGCCGAGCTGGCGCATCTTGGCTGGGTCGAGCCGAAGCAGGTGAAGTTCTTCGGCGCCCAGGCTACCGGATGCTCGCCGATTGCGGACGCAGTCAAACGCGAATTGCCGCGCTTTACGCCGCAAAAGCCAAACACGATTGCCCGGTCGCTGGCGATCGGGAATCCCGCCGACGGGCCGTTTGCTCTGCGCCTGATTCGCGAATCAGGCGGCTGGTCGGAAGATGTTTCGGACCCGGAGATCATTGACTCGATCAAGCTACTGGCGGAGACCGAAGGCATCTTCGCGGAGACCGCGGGCGGCGTAACCGCAGGCGTCGCGGCCAAGCTGATTCAGCAAGGCCGCATCGGCAAGGACGAAACAACCGTCGTCTGCATCACCGGCAACGGTCTGAAGACCACCGACGCCATCGCCGCCGACTTCCCCGCAACGGAAGTCATCGAGCCAAAGCTCGACGCCTTCGAAGCCCTCCTTCACGAGCATTTGAAGGACGCAGTGAACGCCGAAACCAGGTAGCGCAGGCTTTAGCCTGTGAACTCCTAAACTCTTAAACTCTTGAACTCTTAAACGCGAACTTGAAATTTCTCTCTACCACCCGGCAAACAAGCCGCATCGAAAGGATTGGAGCAACCCATGGCTATCACAATAGAAATCCCGACAGCGTTCCGACGCTTCACCGAAGGCTCGCCCAAAGTAGACAGCGGCGCCACCACAATCGCCGAAGCCCTGAACGACCTGACCGTGAAGTTTCCGGCGCTCTCTCGCCACGTGCGCGACGAGCAAGGCCAAATCCGCCAGTTCCTCAACGTCTATCTCAACGAAGAAGACATCCGCTTCCTCGGCGGCGAATCCTCCCCGCTGAAAGACGGCGACCGCGTCCTCCTCGTTCCCTCTATCGCCGGCGGCTAGCCATCCCGCGTAGCGTCCACCTTCAGGTGGACCAAAACACCCTTTGCCGCCCAACGCGTGGCCACCTGAAGGGCCGCTACATCGCTCCACACTCTTCGCAACGTGGTAGGCTATTTTTCTGCAAACCCCATTCCGGGCAGGGAGGCAACCATGGGCTACTACGCGCTCTTCTATCATGTTGTGGAGGGATTCGTGGAGCGCCGCCTGCCGTTTCGCGAAGCGCACCTCGCCCACGCACGCCACGCAGCCGAACGCGGCGAACTGGCTCTGGGAGGGGCGCTGGCGGAGCCTGCCGACACCGCGCTCATTGTCTTTCGCGGTGATTCACCCGACGCGGCAAGAGCCTTCGCCGAAAAAGATCCCTACGTTCGCAACGGCCTCGTGCAACGATGGGAAGTGCGGCCCTGGAATGTCGTGGTCGGCACGGACGCAAACAGCTCGACCGCTGCGGCCAGCCGGGGAGTAAGTTGAAATGGTGGTACGATTCTGGTCCGCTCGAACAACCGAACTTCGCCTTCCCGACTATCTTCGCCACTTCAATAACCATGTGCTTCCACATCTGCGGTCGAAGGAAGGCTTCGTCGAAGCGCGAGTGCTGACGCAATCCGACGGCGTTGTGGTGGAGATGATCGTCGAGACGCTGTGGACCTCGCTCGAAGCTATCGAACGCTTCGCTGGACCGGACCGCGAATCCGCGGTCGTGGGTGAGGAGGCGGTGCATCTCTTGACCTCCTATGATCGCCGCGTCCGCCACTACGAACTAAAAGTCCGCGAAGAGCACCGCTCTCTGACTTCTTCTTCCAAATCATCCAGTTCCGACCGCTAAATCAAAATCAGGTTGTCATCCTGAGCGTATCCGATAAGGATACGCGAAGGACCTCAACCTCTAGTCCTTGCTCAACTCATTCAGTTGAGATCCTTCGGGCCGCAGACAGCGCGGCCCTCAGGACGACAAGCTTTTTTGATGCCGAAATAGATCGGGCACCGAAATTCCCTTGCTTCTGTTTTTCTTACCCGGCACACTAGCGCCACTTTCTTCCGAGGAGACAAGGACCCCGGTCCGGAAACTTGGCCACCCTCAGCCGCACCACGCCGGCCATTGCCGAACTGCAAACCGCGGCCCCTGCCGCTGCGCTCCGAAAAGAACTCGGCTTCACCGACCTCGTTCTCGCTTCGATCTTGTTGGTGGTCGTTCCGGATTTTTTCGGCTCGGCGGTAAAGGCCGGCCCGGCGCACGTAGTTTTATGGCTGCTGGCGATCGCGCTTTTCTTCCTGCCGCAAGCGCTGGTGGTTTCCTACCTGAACCAACGGCTCCCAATCGAAGGCGGCCTTTACGAATGGGCGCGCCACGCATTCGGCGACGCCATCGGTTTCCTCGTCGCGCTCAATTTGTGGATGTACGTGGTGCTATACGTCGCCTCAATCGGGCTCGTAACCACCAACTATGCTGCGTACGCCCCC
>Ga0137412_10001054_pt1 | contig 20768 bp, 17 predicted proteins | sample CZODoug2_1_16fun_FD_122160 | JGI IMG/M metagenome (GOLD analysis project Ga0137412, IMG submission 122160) | Vadose zone soil fungal communities from Angelo Coast Range Reserve, California, USA - CZODoug2_1_16fungal (Hybrid Assembly) | ecosystem: Environmental > Terrestrial > Soil > Vadose zone...
TTTGGGAGAGTAGGCGACGTGACGGATGCCCCAGTGATAGGCCCGAAGGCCACGGGTCGCGGCGCCGCTCGCCGGTCGGAACTGTTCGACGACCTGGTGGAGCTGCTGCTCGGCGAGGGGTTCGGGCACGTCACCCTGGACGACCTGGCCACCCGGCTGCGCTGTTCGAAGCGGACCCTCTACGGGATCGCCGGTAGCAAGGAGCAGCTGGTCCGCGCGGCTGTGGTGCATTTCTTCCGCCGGGCAACCGCACGGGTGGAGGCCGCGCTCGCGGCGGAGTCCACGCCGGCCGGGCGGCTGGCCGGTTACCTGCACGCGGTGTCCGCCGAGCTGGCCCCGGCGTCCGCCCAGTTCTTCGACGACGTCGCGGCGTTCCAGCCGGCCGCCGAGGTCTACGAGCGCAATACCCGGGCGGCCGCGCACCGGGTCCGCCAGCTGATCGACGAGGGGGTCGCGGCCGGAGCGTTCCGCGAGGTGCACGTGGCCTTCGCGGCGGACGTGATCACGTCGGTGATGGTCCGCATCCAGCGGCGGCAGGTGGCCGACTCGACCGGGCTGGCCGACGCGGAGGCCTACGGGCACCTCGCCGAGCTGCTCCTGCACGGCCTGACCCGTATCTAGTTGCGCAGTACGTCGCAAATCCGGTAGCGCGCCGCTCGCATCGCCGGGTGCACGCCGGCAACGACGCCCACCACCAAGCTGAGCAGGAACGCAAGTAGCACGAACGACACAGACACTTCTGGCACCCCGAACTGGGGCGCGATGCTCGGCAGCACCTCTCTACCCGCGACAACCAGGGCCACGCCGGCCAGCACACCCAACGCGCCACCCGCGCCGGCTATCACCACCGACTCGCTGAGCAGCTGCGCCACGATCATCCGCTTGCGGGCGCCGAAGGTCCGCCGCACGCCCATCTCCCGGGCCCGCTGGCCGACCGAGAACATCATGACGTTCGACAGACCGGCCCCCCCGATGATCAACGCGAGCACCACCAGCGCGCAAGTACCCCAGAACAGGACGTGCACTAGCTGACCGGCGACCGCGATGTTCGCCGACTGGTAGGTAGCGGTGCCGAAGTCCTCTTCGAGGCCATTCGCCTTGAACGGGATGTGCACCCGATCCAAGATTGCGCTGATTTCGTTGTTCACCTCGTCGACGGCGTCCTTGCTCGTCATCACTACACCGATCTCGCCCACCGTACGAACGCCGCCGAGTAGACGGTCGCGCACCACGGACAGTGGGGACACCGCAATTGAACCGCCATTCCCGGTAGCGTTGTGCGCGAGCACGCCAATGATCTGGAAGGTCAGTCGCCCGATCTGGATCTCGGACCTGAGCGCCTTGTCAGTATCTTTGTTGAACAATCCACTCAGCGTCGAAGGGCCGATCACCGTCACCCGAGCGCCGGACTCGTACTCCTGTTCGGTGAACATCCGCCCGGCGACGAGTTGCGTCGCCTTGTAGTTCAGCCAGTTCGGGGTAGAGCCGATGATGCTGGCCCGGAACTGCGTGCCCTTGTATCGCATCATCGCGGTACCGGTGGCAATCGGCACCACGTGGGAGACGAACTTCGGGTCCAGCCCTCGCTGGAGGGCTTCGATGTCAGTGTTGTTCAGGCTCTGGATACCCTTGGCCTTCGGCGAGTTGGGCGCGCCCGAAGTCAGGCTCATGGAGGTCGTCAACGGGTCCAGACTGGTCTGATAGGAGCCTGAGACCTTATCCGCGAAACCGGATACGACGATAACAAGAGCAACGCTGAGAACAATTCCGAACATAGTCAGGGCGGAGCGAAACCACACCGTTCGCAAAGCGAAAAATGCATGGCTGATCGGCTGCTGGAGACCCACGGATGTGTCCCTTCGTATTTGCAGCGGCGGGTTACCCCTATCGCCGCCAGCCCGGCGGTTGCGCCGATGCCCCCGATGGAACCGTCACAGAGTAACCACAGGAAAAGGACAAAAACTAGGGGCACCTCGGACGAAGCGTTCTGTTGCGCAAATTAGGTGCCGGGTGGACGGTCAGGAGGCTTGGCCCCTTATCGAGCTGAGTTAGTCGGGGGCACGAACATCGTTGAGCCGCGACCGGACGGTCAGCCCAGGCTGATCACCCGTGCCGGGCACAGCCGTGCCGCGGCGCGCACCGCCCGCTCCTGCTCGGCCGGCGGACGCGGGTTGGTTAGCTCGACCAGACCGTCCTCATCCTGGTCGAACACCGCCGGGGCGGACAGCACACACTGGCCGGCCCCGACACACGAATCCCGGTCGACCGAAACCTCCATGCCGATCACTTCACCAAGCCACCGGCAGCGCGTGCACGCCGTAGACCACCATGTTGTTGCGGAACTGCAGCTCCTCGGCCGGCACTGCCACCCGCAAGTGCGGAAAGCGACGTAGCAGCGCGGGGTAGGCGACCTGCAACTCGAGCCGGGCCAGCGGCTGGCCGAGGCACTGGTGCACACCGAAGCCGAACGCCACGTGGTGGTTGGCCTGTCGGTCGAAGTCCAGTTCGTCGGGGTGGACGAACTCGGCAGGGTCCCGGTTGGCCGACTCGTTGGCCGCGATCACCCCCTCGCCGGCGCGGATCGTCACCCCACCGATCCGCACGTCCTCGGTGGCCGCCCTGCGCCGCCCGACGTGGGTCACGGTGAGCAGCCGCAGCAGCTCCTCGACCGCGGCGTTCACCACCGCTGGCTCGCCGTCACGCACCCGGCCGGCGTGCTCCGGGTGGCACAGCAGGGTCAGGGTGCCGAGGCCGATCATGTTCGCGGTGGTCTCGTGGCCGGCGATGAGCAGCAGCAGGCCCATGGACGCCGCTTCGTCGCGGGTCAGCTCGCCGGTCCGGACCCGGCGCTCGGTCAGCCGCCCCAGTAGATCGTCGGTGGGCTCGGCCTCCCGCCTGGCTACCAGCTCGACGAGGTAGTCGCGCAGCTCCTCGTTGCGGCGCAGCGCCTCGTCCGGCTCGGTGGTGATGTCGAGCAGGCTCTTCGAGTGCTCCTGGAAGAAGTCGTGGTCGGCGTACGGCACGCCGAGCAGCTGACAGATCACCATCGACGGCAGGGGCAGCGCGAAGATGTCCACCAGGTCGGCCGGCGTAGTGCCCGCGGCCATCGCCTCGAGCAGCTCGTGGGTGATCCGCTCGACCATCGGGCGCAGCCCGGCAATGTGCCGCACGGTGAATTCGCCGATCAGCATCCGCCGGTACCGCGCATGGTCCGGGTCGTCCATCGCGATGAACGACCGGGTGCTGCGCCGGCGGACCAGCTGGGCGGCGGAGGTCGGCGGATAGCCGGGCTTCTCGGTGTCCGAGCTGAACCGCCGGTCGGCGAGCACCGCGCGGACATCCTCGTAGCGGGTGACCAGCCACGGGGTGCTGCCGTCCCACAGCGCGACCCGGGAGATGGGCGTGCTGGCGCGCAGTCGGGCGAGGTCGGCGGGCGGATCGAACGGGCAACCCCGGGGCATCGGATACCTGGGCGGGTCGATCTCGTCATCGCGTCGTCGGCCGGCGATCGGGTTGGTGGTGATCATCTGGCACCCCCGAGGCGGTCCGGGAAGACTTTATATATGCTAACTATGTAACCACTGGGGCGATGGGGGCGCCAGTGCTCTCCCACGGTCTGGTGACGTCTGGTTCAGCGCGGTTCGAGCAGGCCTCTCAGCGCGTTCTCGGTGTCGTGCAGTGGCCGCATCGAGCGAACCGTGCGGGACAGCAGTAGGGCGCCCTCGAACGCCGCGACCATGTGTCGGGCCAGCGACTGGGCGGCCTCGGGCTGGTGGCCGGCGCCGCGCAGCGCCTCGGCGAACACCTCGACCCACGAGTCGAAGACTCGGGCGGCGGCCGCTCGGATGGGCTCCGAGCTCGCCGACATCTCCAGTGCGACGGTGGCCACCGGGCAGCCCCGCCGGAAGTCGCTCTCGGCGAGCTGCCTGACCTGCAGCGTCAGGTAGGTGCGCAGCAGCTCGGCGGGGGTCCGCGCGTCGGTCAGCAGCTCGCGCAGCGCGGCGGTGATCGCCATGCCCGACGCGGTGACCGCCTCGGTGGCCAGCTGCTCCTTGCCGCCGGGGAAGTGGAAGTAGAACGAACCCTTCGGCGAGCCGCTCTCCTCGATGATCTGCGCCAGGCCGGTGGCGCTGTAGCCCTGCTCGCTGAACAGCCGCCCAGCGGTGCGCACCGCCTTGTTGCGGGGGTCGGCTTGTCGCGGCATGGCATCAGTTTAAAGCGTTGTATGGCGTTCGCCCTACTCCCTACTATGGCAATCGCAATACTATGGTGATCGCCATATTCGAGAGGACCCAAATGCCCTTCGTGCAGATCAATGTCCCGGCGGGTGCGCTCTCCGCCGAGCAGATGAACAAGATGATTCGCCTGGTCACCGACGCCGTGGTGGAGGCGGAGGGGGTGCCCGAGGTACGCGCGGCCACCCAGGTGCTGATCAACGAGATCGTGGACGGTGGGTGGGGTGTCGGCGGTAAGGCCTGGACCTACGCCGACATGGCGGCCCGCTTCGGGATTGGGGCCAAGGTCTCTTAGGGCACCGCTTCGGCCCGGCCCGGCCCCGAGGGGAGCCGGGCCGGACCATGTTGCGGGCACGCTTCGGCGGTAAATATCGCTTTACAACGTTTCGCACGACTCCACCGCCGGCCTCGCGGCTCTTACGCTGCGGTTGGTCCATATGGATCGTTGGCCAGACCAAGTGGGGAGCTCGGTGCCGGTGCAGCGCTTGTGGGGTGCGCGGGGCGCCAGTCGTGGTCGCCGCGCCGGTGTCGCGCTACTGGTCGTGCTCGCCGCCGTCCTGGTCACGGTGCTCAGCGGGTGCGCCGGCGGCTCCGGCTCGGCGCCGGCTGACGGCAACGACCAGCTGACCCTGGTACTGCCCTGGTACGCCGACCCGGAGGGCGGCGGGTTCTTCGCCGCCCAGACGCAGGGCCTGTACCGGGATAAGAAGCTGGACGTCACGCTCCAGCCGGGCGGGCCACAGGTCTCCGCCACCCAGCTGGTGGCCACCGGACGGGCGCAGGTTGGGTTCACCGACGCCGCCGGCATCGTGCAGGCCCGAGCGCAGGGCATCCCGATCATCGCGATCGGCGCGCTCTACCAGAACAACCCGGTCGGGGTGATGGTGCACGCCGACACCGGCATCAAGTCCTTCGCCCAGATGGCCGGCATGACCTGGGTGGTCCAGGCCGGCCAGCTCGGGCCGGCGTGGATCCAGAAGACCATCGGGGTGAGCTTCCAGACCCAGCAGTACCAGGGCTCGATCGCCAACTTCCTGAACAACGACCGGCTGGTCCAGCAGGGCTGGCCGACGAACGAGGCTTACCAAGCCCAGCAGGCCGGGGTCCCGGTCACCTTCATCCCGTTCTCCAGCTCCGGGTTCAACCCCTACAACGACGTGTTCTTCACCTCCGAGTCCTACCTCGCCTCCCACCATGACCAGCTGCAACGGTTCCTGGCCGCGAGCATGCAGGGCTGGCGGGACTACCTGGGCGACATATCCGTGGCCCGGGCGGCGAACCAGGCGCTGCTGGCGGCGAACAACCAACAGACCATGCAGAGCATCTGGTATGCCTGGGACAAGCAGCGCGCCTACGTGATCGCCGGGGACGGCACCAGCAAGCTCGGCGCGATGACCGTCCAGCGCTGGAGCACCTTCCTCGACCAGATGCAGCAGCTGGGCGAGCTCCCCACCCGCCCGTCGCCGACCGAGCTGTTCGACGACTCGCTGCTGCCCCCGATCGGCGCGCCGGCGCAGCTGCCGCCCCCGCCGTCCGGGTCGTACTGAGGTGGCGGCGCCGGTGGCCCAGCGGGTCGAACCGGACACCGCGCTGGTGGAGTTCGCCGCCGCCGACAAGGTGTTCGCCAACGGATTCCGGGCGCTGGACCCGATCGACCTGAGCCTGGCCCGCTCCGAGATCACCGTGCTGGTCGGGCCGTCCGGCTGCGGGAAGACCACGCTGCTGCGAATGGCCGCCGGGCTCACCGCGCCGTCCAGCGGTCGGCTCACCCGCCGGACCGAGCGGATGTCCTACGTGTTCCAGGATCCGACCCTGCTGGCCTGGCGGTCGATCCAGGCGAACGTGGAGCTGGTGGCCCGGTTGCAGGGCGTGCCGCGAGCGCAGCGCCGGGAGCGGGCCCGGCGGGCCATCGAGATGGTCGGGCTGACCGGCTTCGAGAAGGCCTACCCGCGAGAGCTGTCCGGCGGCATGCGGATGCGGGTGTCCCTGGCCCGTTCGGTGACCAGCGAGCCGGAGCTGTTGCTCATGGACGAGCCGTTCGCCGCACTCGACGAGTTCAACCGGGAGAAGATGGGCGACGAGCTGCTGAACCTGTGGCGCTCCCGCGGTCTCACCGTCATGTTCATCACCCACTCCATCTCCGAGGCGGTGCGACTGGGCCACCAGATCGCCGTGCTGGGCACCCAGCCGGGCCATCTGGTGCGGCTGTTCCGCTCGCCCAGCCCGCCGGCGCTCGACGGGGCCAGTCGCCGCGACGATGCCGCGCTGCGCGAGCTGCGGATCCAGATTTCCGAGATGCTGGGTGGTGCCCGGATATGACCCGATCCACCGCGCCTGGCCGGTCCCGACTGGTCTGGACGGTGCTGCCGCCGGTGGGTGCGCTGGTCGTCGGGCTGGTGGCCTGGCAGCTGGTCATCACGCTGTTCCACATCCCGGGGTACATGCTGCCGTCCCCGGCGACGATGTGCCGGACCGTGCTGGCCGAGCTGGCCATGATCAGCGCGCCGACCTGGGTGACCATGCGCGAGGCCTACGTCGGCTTCCTGCTCGCCGGGATCGGTGGGGTGCTGGTCGGCCTGATCATGTCCCGCTGGCGGCTGATGGAGCGCGGGCTCTACCCCTACCTGATCATCCTGCAGACCGTCCCGATCGTGGCCATCGCGCCGCTGTTCGTGGTCTGGCTCGGCCCCGGCGCGGTGACCAACACCGTGGTGGCCGCCATGATCGCGCTGTTCCCGGTGGCCGCCAACACGCTGGCCGGGCTCAAGTCGACCGACCGCAACCTGGTCCAGCTCTACACCATGGCGGGCGCACCGCCCCGGGTCCGGCTGCTGTCCCTGCGGTTGCCCAGCGCGCTGCCGGCCATCCTGACCGGGCTGCGGGTGGCCGCCGGCGCGGCGGTGATCGGTGCGATCGTCGGGGAGTTCGTGGCCGGGGTGGGCGGCGGGCAGGGCGGCCTTGGGTACGTGATCACCGAGAGCGCGGTGCGGCTGCGCACCCCGGAGCTGTTCCTCGCCGTGCTCTCCGCCTGCGCGGTGTCCCTGCTGCTGTTCGGCGTGGTGGTGCTGGTGGAGCGTCGGCTGCTCATTAGATGGCACGAATCCGCCCTACCGGCCGAGGAGTAACCGCGCGGTCGGCCGCGGGCCTCACCCCGCCAGCGCTCACGGCGTGCGGACATGTCCTACGCCGTGAAGCCGCCGTCGATGTTCAGGTTGGCGCCGGTGATGTATCCACTGTCCGGGCTGGCCAGGAAGGAGACGAACGCACCGATCTCGCTGACGTCACCGAAGCGGTCCAGCGCCATCGCGGCCAGCATCAGCGGCGCGGCCGGGCCGTCGGCGGAGTTGGCGTCGGTGTCCACCGGCCCTGGCTGGACGTTGTTAATGGTGATCCCCTTCGGGGCCAGCTCCCGGGCCAACCCCCTGGTCAGGCCGGCGATGGCGCCCTTGCTGGCGGCGTAGACCGAGATCCCGGCGAAGGGCACCCGTTCGGCGTTGATGCTGCCGATGTTGATGATCCGGCCGCCCGCGCCGAGATGTTTGAGCGACTCGCGGATCGCCAGGATCACCGCCCGCACGTTCACCGCCAGGGTCCGGTCGATGTCGGCGGTGGCCATCTCGTCGAGGGTGGCGAACGTGCCGCCACCGGCGTTGTTCACCAGGATGTCCAGCTTCCCGTACCGCTGCACCGTCTCGGTGACCGAGGCGACCACGTCGGCCTCCACCGCGCTGTCCGCCTGGATGGCGAATGCCGTGCCGCCCGCCGCCGCGATGTCCGCGACCACCTGGTCGGCCTGGTCCTTGGAGTTCGTGTAGGTCAGTGCCACCGAGGCGCCGTCCGCCGCCAGCCGCTTGGCGATGCCCCTGCCGATGCCGCGCGAACCGCCGGTGACCAGGGCGACCTTGCCCTCGAGTGAGCCAGTCATCTTTTCTCCCTGCTGCTGAGTTATGTACCGGTAGGTATGAATCTAGGCGGGTGGGCGGAGGCGGTCAAGCAGCCGGGGGTGGCTGGTCGCCCGTGGCGCCCGTGGCTCCCACCGCGCCCGTGGCTCCCGCCGCGACTGGCTGGGCGTCCGCCACCACGGCGTCCCACCCGCGCAGTGTCATCTCGACCACGCGGTGCAGCTGGCGGCGGCTGGCACCGCTGGCGGCCTGCACCGCGATGCCCTGGATCACCGTGGTGATCCAGCGGGCCAGGTCGGCGGGGTCGGCGCCGGTCGGCAGGTCTCCCTCCTCCCGTGCCCGGACCAGGCGGGCCCTGGTGGCGGCCTCGCCGGCCCGCCGCCAGGAGGCGAGCTTGCGGCGCACTGGGTCGTGGTCCGGCGAGCAGACCAGCGCGCTCTGCACGGTCAGGCAGCCCCGAGGCGTCCCTCGGCCGGTGGTCGCGCCCACCGCGCCGCGGAGCAGGTGCTCGACCACAGCGCGGGCGGTGGGTTGCTCCAGCGACTCGGGAACGTAGCGTGCCGTCCGACCCGCGTACCGGTCCAGCGCCCGCCGGAACAGCGACTCCTTGTTGCCGAAGGCCGCGTACAGGCTCGGTCGGTTGATGCCGAGGGCTTCGGTCAGGTCGGAGATCGCGGTGCCCTCGTAGCCCTGCCGCCAGAACACCTGGACCGCGCGGTCGAGCGATTGGTCGATGTCGAACTCGCGAGGTCGTCCGGTTCTCATCGTGGCCTCCGCCGGTGGTGTGCCTGAGACCTTTTTAATATACCGATCGGTATGGATTCGTGGTGGCCGGCGGCTCCAGGTAAGTGATCAATCCCACGCTCGGCGTGTTGGCGCGGTCCTGCGCCGCGCGCGGTGCAGGATCGGTCCGCTTGTGGTTGGCCGCGCCGCATGCCCAGCTGGTCGGCGGTGCCGTGCCGATCTCCTGGCCGCACCGAGCTCGTTGGAGTCGAAGATGTCTGACACGGTGCACCGCGCTCCCGGTAGTAAGGGGCGCCGAGGCCGCAAATCGGTGATGGCGTCCCGATTCGCCACCGGAGTCCTGATGGTCGCGTTGGCCGTGGGATCCGCCGCCGCCGCGCGCTGGGTGGTGTCACCCGCGCCAGGACACGTGGTCATCGCGCCGACGGTGTCGATCAACCAGAACCTGCACCCTGGGGCCACCCCGCCGGGGGCCTCGCCGGTGTCGTCGGTGCCGGAGCCCCAGGCGGCGCCGGTGCCGGCGGGGGGCCCAGCGGACTCGCCGGTGCCCTCGGGGGGTTCGGTGGTGGCGGGGGACGCCCGTTCGGCGCTGGCCGCACTTCCGGTGAAAGGCCCGGCGCCGCTGACCGGCTACAGCCGAGCCGCCTTCGGACCGGCCTGGGCGGATGTCGACCGCAGCGGCTGCGACCAGCGCAACCAGGTGCTGGCCAGGGACATGACGGCGGTTCAGCTGCGGAAGGGTTCCCGGTGTGTGGTGGCCTTCGGGCGGCTGCTCGACCCGTACACCGGCAAGCAGATCAACTTTGTGCGTGGTCAGGGCACCAGCGAGGCGGTCCAGATCGACCATGTGGTGGCGCTCGCCGACGCGTGGCGGACCGGCGCGCAGCAGCTTGACCAGCAGACCCGCGCACAGATGGCCGGGGACCTGCTCGAGCTGCTGGCCGTCGACGGACCGACCAACCAAGCCAAGAGCGACCGGGACGCGGCCGCCTGGCTGCCGGCGAACAAGACCTACCGCTGCCACTACGTCGCCCGGCAGGTCGCGGTGAAGACCAGGTATCGACTGTGGGTGATCCCGGCCGAACGCGATGCCATAGACCGGGTGCTTGCCGGGTGCCCGAGCCAACCGCTGCCCACCAGCTGAGCACGCCACGCCGACTCGGTGTGCTGAGATCCCCGACTCAGTGTGCTGAGAGTCCCGACTCGCGGGCTTTGGGGTTAGCGGTTGCGCCAGTGGGGTGGGCGTTTTTGGGTGAAGGCGGTGAGGCCTTCGATCATGTCCTCGCTGACCATGAGCTCGTCCAGCGCGCCGGACGGGTGGGTCACCGCGTCCACGGTGTCGGTGATGCCGTCCGTCTCGGCCATGATCCGCAGCGAGGCGCGTACCGAGGTGGGCGAGCCGCCCAGGATCTCCTCGGCCAGCGCGCGGGCGCCGGTCAGCGCGCCGCCCGCCTCGGTGACCCGGTTGACCAGCCCGTAGCCGAGCGCCTCGGTCGCGCTGAGCCGGCGGCCGGTGAGGATGAGCTCGGTGGCCACCTTCGGCGGGATCGCGCGGGGCAGCCGGACCAACCCACCGGCGCCGGCGACCAGGCCGACCTTGACCTCGCTGAGCGCGAACTGGGCGGTCGCGTCGGCCACCACGAGGTGGCAGGCCAGCGCGATCTCGCAGCCGCCGCCCATGGCGTAGCCGTTCACCGCGGCGATCACCGGCTTGGTCATCCCCCGGCGACTGGTCAACCCGGCGAAGCCGTTCTTGGGCACCCACATCGGCTTGCCGGCGGCGGTGTAGGCCAGGTCGTTCCCGGCGGAGAACGCCTGCTCGCCGGCGCCGGTCAGGATCGCCACCCACAGCTCGGGGTCGGCGAAGAACGCGTCGAAGACCTCGTCCAGCTCGTCGTTGGCCGGCGGGTGCAGCGCGTTGCGCGCCTCCGGCCGGTTGATGGTGACCTCCAGCAGGTGCCCCTCGCGGCGTACCAGGACGTGCTGGTACTCCTCGCGCAGGGTCGCCGGCCGGGGCGGGAAGAGCTGGTCCATGCGGTGGTCGGAGGTGGTGACCCGGTTGCCCTTGCCGAACGAGCGGACGTACACCCGCGCACCGAGTGGGTCGGTCTCGGTGAGCAGCTCGAGCGTCTCCTCGTCGCCGTCCTCGGTGATGGCGATGAAGCGCCGGCCGTCGGCGTCCAGCCGGCCGATCACGATGCCGGTGCGCTCCTCGCCCCGGTGGGTGACGGTGTAGGTCTCCACGGTGCCCCAGCCGTCCGCCTGGTACGCCGGTTCGACCGTCGGCGAGCTGTCGATCTCGGCCTGCAGCTCGGCGGAATGGCTGGCCGGCCACTCGGTCGGCGTGGTCGAGTAGACGCCGGCGGAGTACTTGCTCAGGATGCCGCCGTTGGCGCCGACCAGCCCGTAGCTGCCCGGGGCGGCGCGCAGCCGGTGCACCGTCTCGGCCAGGGCGTGCATGGAGTAGTTGTTGCCCGCGCCGCCGAAGAACGGCAGCCCGCCGGTGAGGGTGAGTGGCCGGCTGTCCGTCGCGGTCAGTCCGAGCCCCTCGCCGACGTTGGCCACCGCGATCGGGAAGCAGCTGTACAGATCCACCGTGGCCAGCTCGTCCAGGCCGATGCCGGCGACGTCCAGCGCGTGCCGGGCGGCGAGCACGGACGCCGGGCCGGCGCCCAGGTCGGGGCGGTCCAACAGCGGCTGCTCGCGCAGGTCGGCGTGCCCGTGCAGGAACACCCACCGGTCCACCGGCACGCCCAGCCGTCGGGCGGCGGCCACCGACATCAGCAGCACGGCGGCGCCCTGGTTGACCTGGTCGCGGGCCACCAGGTACCGGGTGTACGGGTCGGCGATGAACCGGTTGCGGTCGGACGGTGTGCTCAGCTCGGCGGCCGTGCGCACGGTGGGCGCGGCCGCATGCGGGTTGGCCGCCGCGATCGCGGTGAACGGCGCGAACAGCTCGCCCATTCCGGCCGCGTATTCCTCGCGGGACTGCTTGAGCCGAGCCCGGCGGGCCTGTTCGCACAGTGCGTACTGGGTCGGCGCGTCGGTGAGCCGGTGGGCGACCTGGTGGCGGGTCACCAGCCCGGCGATGCCATGGCCCCGGTCCTCCAGGTCGCCGTCCACCTGCTCGGTGAAGTCGGGCTGGTCCGGGGCGCCGGACAGGTGCCGCGCGGTGGAGATGGCCTCTGACCCGAAGATCAGCACGACCTCGGCGGCGCCGGCGGCGATGCTCCCGCCCAGTTCGGTGACCAGGTGCTGGGGGGCCTGGCCGCCGGTGATCTCCAGGATCGCCCTGGCGGGTGTGGCGCCGAGGCGGTGGGCCACCGACCTCGGGAAGTTGTTGGAGCGGCCCAGCGGGGCGCGGGCGAACGGAGTGGAGATCTCGAACTGCCGGACGCCGGCCACCGTGTCGATGGCGGCGGCCACCTCGGCGCGGTCGGCTCCGGTGTCCGCGAGCGCCGCACGGGCGGCCGAGGCGGCCAGTTCGACGGCGGACAACCGCTGGTAGCCGGCGTCGTCGATGCGCTCGGAGGCCTGCCCGACCCCGACCAGGACAGGGGTTCGGGGGTCGATGTCGGAGATGCTCGCCATGCGCGCTCGCTTTACTAGACGTGACTCGTCCGAAACTCGAAGCTATCCCGGCCGGTACCTCGCCGCAAGTGAGTGTCCGGTCACTCCGGCGAGGTCAGGCGGTGCTCAGTACCGAGCGCAGCAGGAAGTCGACGAGCCGGTTGGCGTAGCCGTCGACGTCGGCGGCCAGCTGTTCGCGCAGCTCGGTGGGGGTGGTGATGGCGTGCATGAGGACGCCGCCGCACAGCGTGTCGAGTAGCAGGGTCACCGAGGTGTCTTCGGGCACGTCGCCCCGGCGGATGCCCCGGCGCACCGTGGCCCGTGCGGCGAGCACCTGGGACTCCCGCAGCCTGGCCCAGCGCTCGGCCAGCCCGGGGATGGTGGCCGCCTCGACTCCCATCCGCAGCACTGCCTGGTTGTCATCGCCGACGTGCAGCTCGAGCAGTTGGCGGGCCAGGTGCACCAGGTCGCCACGCAGCGTCCCGGTGTCGGCGTCCGCGACGTTGGCCACCCGGGTGGCCAGGGCATCGGTGAGCAGCTGCTCCTTGGTGTGCCAGCGCAGGTAGATCGACGCCTTGCCCACCCCGGCTCGGCGGGCGACCGCCTCCAGGCTGAACCCGGCCCAGCCCGTCTCCCCGAACAGTGCGACGGCGGCCTCGGTGATCCGCCGGTCCACCTCCGGGTCGCGCGGCCGCCCGGTCGGCGCACTGGTGGTCGTCATGCGCATCTCCAAGGTCGATGGCGACTTACTAGACGCTCGCCGTCACTATAAGTCCGGTGCCGGTCGGCGCCCGCGTATCGTGGCGTGCTGGTAACTCCTGGAGACCTGTGAGTGGTATTGGTCGCTATCGCGACCAATACCACTCACAGGGGTGTGAGCTGGGGTTTTGCCGTGGCGGGGGGTGTGTCGTGAAGGCGCGGTCGCTGGTCTTCGACCTGTTCGGGGACTATCTGCGGTACCGGGGCGGCGAGGTCCGGCTGCGCGATCTGATCGCGCTGATGGGCTGCTTCGGCGTGCCCGAGACGACCGTGCGCGTGGTGGCCACCCGGCTTCGTGGCGAGGGTTGGCTGGAGAGCAGGCGGGACGGCCGGGCGACCACGTACCGACTCAGCGAGGATGCCTGGCGGCTGCTGAACGTGGGCAGGGAGCGCATCTTCGACCGGGCGGTGGGGCCGTGGGACGGTCAGTGGCACATGGTCATCTACTCGGTGCCAGAGGCCGACCGGGCACTGCGCGATCAGCTGCGCAAGAAGTTGTCCTGGCTCGGGTTCGGCCAGCTCGCGCCATCGGTGTGGGTCAGCCCGCACGACCGGCTGGCGCAGGTGCAGGACGATCTGACCGAGCGCGACCCGGTCCGGCTGGACGTGTTCCATTCCCGATCGCGGGGGCCTGAGGCGGACCGTGAGCTGGCTGCCCGCGCCTGGGACCTGGAGGCGCTGAACCGCGGCTACCTGGAGTGGTTGGAGCGCTACCAGCCGCGGTTGGACGGCTACCGCAACGGCGCCCTGGCCGGCCGGGACGCCCTGGAGGAGCGCATGCGGCTGGTCTACGACTATCGGCTCTTCCCGTTCCGGGACCCGGACCTGCCGCCTGAGCTGCTGCCAAGCGATTGGCTCGGGCGGGCGGCCCACGAGGTGTTCCTGCGCGCGCACGACCTGCTGCGGGCGCCGGCTGAAGTCCACGTGGATGAGCTGCTCGGATTTACCCCGGGACCGGTCGTGGCGCCGGCGGGCGAGAACGTCAGCGGCAAATAGTTTCATTATCTGGTCATTCGTGCGCAGAACGTTGTATTTTGGAGCCGCTGACTCTGCGGGGCCTGGGCTCCGGTGGACGGAAGGCCGCGGATGGGACCAGATCCGGTGCGGGTGGCGGTGGTCGGCGGCGGCCCGGGTGGGCTGTTCCTGGCCACCCTGCTGCGTCGGGCCGACCCGTCCACCGAGGTCACCGTGTTCGAACGGAACCGGGCGGGGGACACGTTCGGCTTCGGCGTGGTGTTCTCCGACCGCACCCTGGCCGGTATCCACGCCGCCGATCCGGTACTGCGGGAGGCACTGGAGCGGCACGGCCGGCACTGGGATGAAATCGAAGTGCGGCTCAAGGGCGAGCGGTTGCGCTGCGCCGGCAACGGCATGGCCGCGATCGCCCGGCGCACCCTGCTGCGGCTGCTGGCCGACCGGGCCGAGGAAGCCGGCGCACAGGTGCGCTACGCCACCGAGGTCCGGCTGGCCGACCTGGACGGCTACGACCTGGTGGTGGCCGCCGACGGCACCGGTTCGACCATCCGCGAGGAGCTGCGGGGCCTCGGCGTCGAGCTCGGGGAGTCGGTGGAGACGGCCAGCGCGAAGTTCATCTGGTTCGGCACCAACTACCTGTTCGACGGGCTCACCTTTGTGCACCAGCGCGGTCCGCACGGGGTGTTCGCGGTGCACGGCTACCCGATCAGCGACGAGGTCAGCACGTTCATCGTGGAGACCGACGAGGCGTCATGGCGGGCCGCCGGGCTGCACCGGTTCGATGCCGGCCAGCCGCCGGGGCCCAGTGACCTGGTCTCCCAGGCGTACCTGGAGGAGCTGTTCGCCGGGCAGATCGACGGGCGCCGGCTGCTGGGCAACAACTCCCGATGGGGCAACTTCCGAACCCGTCGCACCTCCCGGTGGAGCACGTGCACACCCCGGCCGGTGGCGCTGCTCGGGGACGCGGTGCACACCGCGCACTTCTCGGTCGGCTCCGGCACCAAGATGGCCATGGAGGACGCGGTCGCGCTGGCCGCCGCGCTGGCCGAGCACCCAGGAGACCTGGCCGGCGCACTGGCCGCATACGAGGCCGCCGCCCAGCCGTCGGTGCGGGCCATCCAGGGATCGGCCGGGCCGTCACTGAGCTGGTGGGAGCACTTCGGGCGCTACCACGACGCCTTCGAGCCGTGGCAGTTCGGCTACCACTTCCTCTCCCGCGCCATCACCGACGCCCGGCTCGCCCGCCGCGACCCGAAGTTCGTCGCCGAGGCCCACAACGGCTGGCTGCGCCGGCACGGAGCCGAGCCGCTGCACAGCGAGCTGGAGGTGGCCGGCGTGACCCTGAAGGGGAGGGTGCTGACCGTCACCGAGCGGCTGGCCACCGAACCGGGTAGTGGCCTCGAGCTGCCCCTGCTCGCGGAGCGCCCACCGAGTGCGGCCGGTCAGCGGTGGGGTGCGCGAGTGCGTGCTCCCGACCAGGAGGGCTCCCTCGCCGCCGCGCTGGACCAGTTGGCCGCGCTGGCGGCGGCCGGGCCCGTGTTGGTCGCCGTGCACGGGGGCACGTCGCTGAACCGCACGCTGCTCTGCGAGCAGGCCCGGCTTCGGCACGGCGTGCCGGCGCTGCTGGTGGACGACCAGCTGGACCGTGACCGCGCGGTCACCGCCGTGCTGTCTGGCCGAGCCGACCTGGTCGGGCTGTCGGAACCGGAGGAGGTCACCCGTGGTCGCCACGATCAGTGACGGGCTGGTGCCGTGGCCGGCGGAGTTCGTGGATCGCTACGTTCGGGCCGGGTATTGGGCCGGCCGCTCGCTGGGCGAGCTGCTGCGCCAGGTGGCCGACCGCACGCCCGACGCCCCCGCGCTGATCGATCCGGCGGCCGGGGTACGGCTGCGCCACGCCGAACTGGCTGAGCGGGCGGACGCGGCGGCCGCCCGGCTGCGTGCGCTGGGCCTGCGCGCCGGCGATCGGATCCTGGTGCAGCTGCCCAACGGCTGGGAGTTCGTGGTGCTCACCCTGGCGTGCCTGCGCGCCGGAGTTGTCCCGGTGATGGCGCTGCCCGCGCACCGTCGCGGCGAACTGAGCCACCTGGCCAGTCACGCCGAGGTCGCCGCCATCGCGGTGCCCGATCGGCTCGGCGACTTCGACCACCAGGAGCTGGCGCACCAGCTGGCCAGCGAGCCGGGCGGGCCGCGCCATGTGCTGGTGGCCGGCGACGAGTTGGTCGCCGGCAGCGTCGACCTCCGTGCCCTGTGCGCGCCCAGCGAACACTCGGACGACGACCGAGTGGCGTCGGCCGGCGCCCCGCCGGGCAGCGCGGAGGTCGCGGTGTTCCTGCTCTCCGGCGGCACCACCGGGCTGCCCAAGCTGATCGCCCGTACCCACGACGACTATGCGTACAACGCGCGGGCCAGCGCCGAGCTGTGTGGAGTGAGCGCGGACAGCGCGTACCTGGTCAGCCTGCCGGCCGGACACAACTTCCCGCTGGCCTGCCCCGGCATCCTGGGCACCCTGCTGGCCGGCGGGCGGGTGGTGACGCTGCCCTCCCCGGAGCCCGCCAGAGCGTTTGCCACCATCGCCGCCGAGGGCGTCACGCACACCGCCGTGGTCCCGGCGGTGGCCGGCCGCTGGTTGGAGTACTGCGCTGGCGAGGGCGCTGGTCATGGCGCGGGCGGCGAGGGGCATGGTCAGCGGGCTGGCGAACGGCACCGAGCGGAACAGGTGCGCACGCTGCGGGTGCTGCAGGTCGGCGGCGCACGGATCGCCGACGAGCTCGCCCGCCGGGTCCGGCCGGTGCTGGGCGCCACCCTGCAGCAGGTGTTCGGAATGGCCGAGGGACTGCTCAACTACACCCGCCTGGACGACCCGGAACCGGTCATCTGCGGCACCCAGGGACGGCCGCTGTGCCCGGACGACGAGGTACGGCTGGTCGACGAGCTCGGCCGGGACGTCCCCGACGGCGAGGCAGGCTCACTGCTCACCCGGGGCCCGTACACCCCGCGCGGGTACTACCTGGCCGCCGAACACAACGCCCGCGCGTTCACCCCGGACGGCTGGTACCGCAGCGGGGACATCTGCCGACGCACCCCCGAGGGCAACCTGATCGTCGAGGGCCGGGACAAAGACATGATCAACCGGGGCGGCGAGAACGTGTCCGCCGAGGAGGTGGAGAACTTGGCCTACCGGGTGTCGGCGGTCCGCCAGGTGGCCGCCGTGGGCATGCCGGACCCAGAGCTGGGCGAGCGGGTGTGCCTGTACGTGGTGCCCCGTCCCGGCGCCGCGGTCACCCTGGCCGAGATCCGGCAGGCGATGGCGGCCGCCGAGGTGGCCCGGTTCAAGTGGCCAGAGCACCTGATCACCGTGGCCGAGCTGCCGGTCACCAAGCTCGGCAAGATCGACAAAAAGGCCCTCCGAGCCGACCTAGCCGCGCGGGTAGCCGCCGACCGCTCTAGCCGGTGAACTCGGTGAGCAGGGTGCGGACGGCGCTGGCGCTCTCGGCTTGCAGCGTGCGAGCGGCCAACTCGACGGCCTTGGGCAGGTCGACCCGGCGCACCGCCTGCTTCACGCCGGGCACCGCGCGGGGGTTCACACTCAGCTCGCGCACCCCGAGCCCGAGTAGCAGCGGCACGGCCAGCTCGTCCGCGGCCAGCTCCCCGCACACCGCCACCAGCGGCCCGGCACCCCCGCCGGCGGCCCGGCAGACCGCGTCGATCAGCCGCAGCACGCCCGGGTCGAGTGGGTCGCCGAGCGCCGCGACGTTGTCGTTGCCCCGCTCGGCGGCCAGCGTGTATTGGGTGAGGTCGTTCGTGCCGATGCTGAAGAAGTCCACGAGCGGGGCGAACACCGCCGCCTTCAGCGCGGTGGCCGGTACCTCGACCATGATCCCCACCCGAAGCTCCGGCGGGTCGGCCTTGCCAGCCGTTTCGATCGCCTCGGTCAGCATCCGCCGGGCGGAGAGCAGCTCGTCGAGCGTGCTGACCATCGGGAACATCAGATCCACCGGGGTGTCGTGAGCGACCCGGACGATGGCCAGCAGCTGCTCGGCCAGCAGCTCGGGGCGGGCCAGCGCGAGCCGGATGCCGCGCAGCCCGAGGAACGGGTTCGCCTCGGCCGGGGTGGGCAGGTAGCTCAGCGGCTTGTCGCCGCCCACGTCCAGGGTGCGCAGAGTGATCCGGCGGCCATGCAGAGCGGCGGCGATCTCCCGATAGCTGTGCTCCTGCTCGGCAACGTCGGGTGCCCGGTCCCGGTCCAGGAAGAGGAACTCGGTGCGCACCAGCCCGGCCAGGTCCGCGCCCCGCTCGGCGGCGGCGATCGCGTCGGCCACCGAACCGATGTTGGCCGCCACCGAGACCGGCACCCCGTTCAGGGTGGCCGCCGCCTGGTTGCTGATCGCCCGGGCCTCGCGGTCCTGCTCAGCCAGCGTTTCGGCGCGCTCGCGGAGTGCGCGCTGTACCTCGGCGTCCGGGTCGACGAGCACCTCGCCCCGGATACCGTCCACCGCCACCAGGGTGCCCTCCGGGATGGCCAGCACCGCCGGCCCAGCCGCCACCACCGCCGGGATGCCCAATGCGCGGAGCAAGATGGTGGCGTGCGCGGTCAGGCTGCCGTAGGCGAGCACCACCGCGTCCACCCGGGCGGCGTCCAGCTCAGCGGCCTGCGCGGGGGTCAGGTCGGCGGCCACCAACACGCCCTCCGGGCTGGCCGCCTCGGCGGGGCCGCCGGCCAGTGCGCGCAGCACCTGGTCACCGACCGCGCGCACGTCGGCCGCCCTGGCCCGCAGGTATTCGTCGTCCAGCGCGGCGAGCGCATCGTGCGCCTCGGCGATCGATGCCGCCCAGGCCGTCGCGGCGGCGGTTCCACCGTCGATCCGGGTGTGCGCGCCGCCGAGTAGCTCCGGGTCGTCGAGCATCGCCAGGTGCGCGTCGAAGATGCCCGCTTCCGCTTCGCCGACCTGCGCGGCCGCCCGGGCCCGGACCCGTTTGATGTCCTCCCGCGCGACGTCCACCGCATCCGTCAGGCGACGCCACCCGGCCGCCGGGTCCGGGTCACCCTCCTCGATCGCCTCTACCGCGGTGTCGGCTCGCAGTGGGCAGGCCGGCCCGATGCCCAGGCCGGGGGATGCCGCGATCGGCGCGGCGGTCCCCGCTCGGTCGGTGGCGAGCGGAGCGGGCGCCGGCGCCGGAGGCCGGACCGGTGCCGGCGGCGCCGGGCGGGCCGACGCGGGCGACTCGTCGAAGCCACGGGCGCCCAGCGCCAGCAGCTCGTCCAGCGCCTGCTCGGCCTGGCCGCCGAGGGCGCGGATCTCCAGCTGGTGGCCGGGCAACGCGCCCAGGGTGCCCAGCTTGGAGAGGCTGGCCGCGGGCACCCAGCCCGACCCGGTGGTGCGGTTGCGCAGCTGTACCTGGGCGTCGAACTCACGCGCCCGCGCGGCCAGCATGGCGGCCGGCCTGGCATGCAGACCGTGCGGGTTGACCACGGTGAACGAACCGACCAGCTCGGCCGGCCGGTCGGTCGGCGAACCAGCATCGGCGGGTGCGGAGACCGGATCGCCGAGCTGGGCCAGCTTGCCGGCCAACGCGCCGCCCGCCTCGGCGGCAACCTCGGCCCGGCTGGCCCCGCCGGCGGCGCTGACCGACGCCACCACCAGCCCCTCCACCAGCGGCGCGGGGCACAGCAGCACCCGCTCCCGCACCTCGTCGTCCAGCAGCTCGAGGGCCAGCTCGGCGGACAGCACCGCGCTGCCCAGGTCCATCAGCACCACCACACCCCCGTCGGCGGCCGCGTCGACGTCGGTGATCGCGGTGACGATCGCCGTCGCGTCGGTGCCGAAGGTGGTCTCGTCCAGCCCGGCGGCCACCTCGATGGGCACCCGCTGGCCGTGCAGCATCTCGGACGCGAGCGCCACGGCGGCATCGGCCAGCGCCCGGCTGTGCGAGACCACGACGATGCCCACCACCGCGCCGCTCAGCTCCCGTTCCCGGTCAGCGCGGTGGTGGCGGCGAGCAGCAACGCCGCCGAGGTGGCGCCCGGATCCTGGTGCCCGGCGCTGCGTTCGCCCAGGTAGCTGGCTCGTCCCTTGCGCGCGACCAGCGGGATCGTGGCGTCCCGGCCCTCGGCCGCCGCCCGCGCCGCCCCGCGCAGCGCCTCGTCCAGCGCGGTGCCCGAGGCCAGCGCCTTGTCCAGCGCGTCCACCGCCGGGGCCAGCGCATCGAACATCGTCTTGTCGCCCGCCTCGGCCTTACCCCGGGCCACCACGCCGTCCACCCCGGCCCGCAGCGCCTTGGCGAACGCCGGCCCGTCCAGCACATCGACCGGGCCGCTGGCGGTGGCCATCCGCAGGAAGAACGTGCCGTACAGCGGACCGCTCGCCCCGCCCACCGTGCTGATCAGCGTGCTGGCCACCTTCTTCAGCAGCCCGGCCGGCGACTCGTCGTCCAGACCGGGCAGCGCGGCGCTGACAGCGGACATGCCCCGATCCATGTTGCTGCCGTGATCGGCGTCGCCGATTGCCGCGTCCAGCGCGGTGAGCTGCTCGCGCTGCTCGCCGACCAGCCGAGCGAACTCGGCCAGCCAGCGGATCAGCCC
>Ga0137412_10001055_pt1 | contig 20761 bp, 9 predicted proteins | sample CZODoug2_1_16fun_FD_122160 | JGI IMG/M metagenome (GOLD analysis project Ga0137412, IMG submission 122160) | Vadose zone soil fungal communities from Angelo Coast Range Reserve, California, USA - CZODoug2_1_16fungal (Hybrid Assembly) | ecosystem: Environmental > Terrestrial > Soil > Vadose zone...
CGATGGTCAGGCTCGCCAGGATCGTTTCGGGCTCGGTGCGCAGCATCTTTCTGAGCAGCGAGTGTTCGCGGAGGAATGTCACGGTGAACACGGTGCCGTAGACCATGCGGTCTTCGAATGTGGTCGCGCGCGAGCGGGCGGCCGCGCTGCCCTGCAGGAAGCGGCGGGCTTCGGCGAGGACCAGGGCGTCGGTCAGCGCAGCCTTGGTGGGGAAACGCCGGTAGAGGGTCGCGCGGCCGACGCCGCTGCGGCGGGCGACGTCTTCCATCGTGGAGCGCCGCATCCCGACCAGTTCGGCCTGCTCTAGTGCGGCTGTCAGGATTCGCGTGGTGATCTGGTCGGGGTTGTCGAGCTGCGCGACGACGGCGGGGTCGGGTTCGGTAATTCGCCGGACGAATTCCGCCGTTCGGGTCGACGTCACTCAATTCCTCCTTGCTCGTTCGGGGCGGTCGCCGTATCGTGGCCATCGAAGCATGCGAGACATTGATTGTCTTATCGTCTCATACGTCTCATGATAGCGGGTCGCGTTGCTCGCGGAAGCGGAGTTGCCATGCGTGTCGGTTTATGGGTTCGGTGGTTGGCAATGCATGGCGTGCCTCGATCGTTTTTGGCGGTTCGGGCGCGGGCCGGCGACCCGTTGGCTCGGCTGCTCGCCAGTCACGGACGCGGCAACGATCCCTATCCGCTGATGGATGAACTCAGGGCGCAGGGACCGCTGGTACGCACACCGTTCACATGGGTGAGCGTCGATCATGGTGTCTGCCGAGAAATTCTGCGAGACAAAAGATTCGGTGTCACCGGGCAGACAGAGATGGTGCCGCGGCCGCTTCGGGCGCTGATCTCGCGCACTGACCCCGGCGTGCCCAATCCGGTGGATAAGCCCGCGATGGTGGTGGTGGATCCACCCGAGCACACCCGCTACCGACAGTTGGTGGCGCAAAGCTTCACCCCGCGCGCCATCGGCACGCTGAGTACGCGGGTGGCCGAGGTCACCAGGGAATTGATAGACCGGATCGCCGCCACACCCAACCCCGACTTGATCGCCGACTTCGCGGCTCAACTGCCGGTCGCGATTATTGCCGAGATGCTCGATCTGCCCGTCGACGTCCACCCGCGAATGCTGGAGTGGGGTCACAGCGGCGCGCCGCTGTTGGATGTCGGAATCGGCTGGAAGACCTACCGCCGTGCCATCGATGGATTGCGAGGCGCCGATGCGGACCTACGTGAGCGCTTTGACCAAGTGCGCACCGGTGGGCCCAGCGAGAATCCGTTCAGCAGGATGGCCGCCGACGGCACGCTCACCGATCGTGAGCTCACCGCGAATGCTGCGCTGCTGGTTGGCGCGGGCTTTGAGACCACGGTGAACCTTATCGGCAATGGCATCGTCGCGCTGCTGCAAAACCCTGAGCAGTTGGCACGGTTACGCGATGAGCCCGACCTGTGGCCCGCGGCCGTCGAGGAGATCTTGCGGTTCGACAGCCCTGTCCAGATGACCGCGCGCACCGCTGGGTGCGATGTCGAAATCGCCGGACACAACATCGCCGCCGGCGACATGGTCGCCCTGCTGCTCGGGGGCGCGAATCGCGACCCACACGCATTTCCCGATCCCAACAGCTTCGATATCGACCGGCTGAACGCACGCGATCACCTGGCGTTCGCCTCCGGCGTGCACGCATGCCTCGGCGCCGCTCTGGCCCGCATCGAGGGCGCGACCGCCCTGCGCGCACTCTTCGAAACCTTCCCCGATCTGCGCTTGGTCGAACCCATGCAACGAAGAGGTCTGGTCAATTTGCGCGGATTCACCCGGCTGCCAGCGCAACTGGGCAGCCGACGGACAACATCCGCCGATGCGCGATGACGGTGTCCGCAGTTATTCGGGCAGCGGCGGCATCGTTCCCGCGCTCACCACCGACTGCAGCTCGACATACTCGTGTAGACCCTCCGGGCCGAACTCGCGGCCGATGCCTGATTGCTTGAAACCACCGAACGGACTGCCGATGTCGAGGGTGTACATGTTGATGCCATAGGTGCCGGCGCGCACACCCGCGGCAACCTCGAGACCGTGCGCGACGTCGGCGGTCCACACCGACCCGGCCAGACCGTAGTCGCTGTCGTTGGCGATCCGGATCGCATCGTCCTCGTCGCGGTAGGTCAGCACACTCACCACCGGGCCGAATATCTCCTCCCGCGCGATGCGCATGTCGTTCGTCACGTCCGCGAACAGGGTCGGCCGCACGTACCAGCCGCGCCCGCTGGGAGCATCCTCGCCACCGAGGACGATCCGGGCGCCCTCTTTCACCCCGGACCGGATGTAGTCCTGCACCCGATGCTGCTGCCGTTGGGCGACCAGGGGTCCGACATCGGTCGCCTCATCGGATGGATCGCCCACATGCAGACCTGACATCATGTCGGCCAGCGCGTCGACGACCTCGTCGTGACGACGTTCGCTGACCAGAATGCGGGTCTGCGCCACGCACGCCTGGCCATTGTTCATCAGGCTCGCGCTCTTCAGGCCTTTGACGGTCTTGCCGATGTCGGCGTCGTCGAGGATGATCGCCGCGGACTTGCCGCCGAGTTCCAGGCCGACGCGTTTGAGTTGCTCGCCGCATAGCGCGGCGATCCGACGTCCCACGGCACTCGAACCGGTGAACGCGATCTTATCCACACCCGGATGACGGACCAGCGCCTCGCCGACATCCGTGCCCCCGGGCAGTACGGACACCACCCCGTCAGGCAGGTCCAGCTGCTCGATCATCTCGGCCAACCACAATGCATCCAAAGGTGTTTCGGGCGCCGGTTTGACGATCACGGTGCAACCAGCGATCAGGGCGGGTATCAGCTTGGGCATGATCAGGAATTGCGGCACGTTCCACGGCACGATCGCTCCGACCACGCCGACTGGGGCTCGCCGCAGGTGCACTTCGCCGAGCACTCCTTGGCGGCGTTCGGCCCAGGGAAAGTCGCGGGCGACTGCCAGCGCGAGGTGGATCAGCGACACCGCTGCCGTCGCTTGACCCAGCCGGCTGAAACTGCGTGGCGAACCCATTTCGTCGGTGATCAGATCGGCCATCTCGTCGAGATGACCGGAGTAGATCTTCGCGAGTTCTTCGACCTTGCCCATCCGCTCGCTCGGGTTCAGCCTCGGCCACGGGCCGTGGTCGAACGCATCTCGAGCGGCGGCAACCGCGGCATCGACGTCGGCTGGGGCGGCGGCGGGAGCCTCCCCGATCGGCTCTTCGGAATGCGGGGAGATGACCGCTATCCGGTTCCGGGTGGACGGCTCGCGCCAGTGCCCTCCGATGAAAAGCCGTTCGTAGCAACGGTGGTCACTGGTTTCCGTCATGGGGGCACCACCTCTGAAAAGGGCGACGGCAATTTTCGCTATTGATGCTAACATAGCGAAAAAGCCAGGCATGGAGCCTCGGGTCAATAGTGAAGGCGACGTGAGCGACGAACTTCGGGTGACCGCGGACGGCGCCGTTCGCATCGTGACGATCAACCGGCCCGATGATCTCAACGTCGTCAACGCCACCCTGCACCACAAGCTGCTGGACGTCTGGCGCGATCTGGAGCGCGACACCGGCGCCCGTTGCGTGGTGCTTACCGGAGCCGGCAAAACCTTCAGTGGCGGAGGCGATTTCGCCTTCCTGAAGGCGCAACACCGCTCTCTTGGCTACCGGTACGAGATCTCCGCCCAGGCGGCGGACATCCTGCACGCGATGATCAACTTTCGGCTACCGGTGGTGGCCGCGGTCAACGGCCCCGCCGTCGGGCTGGGTGCTTCGCTGGCGCTGTGCTGCGACCTGGTGTTGATGTCCGAGCGCAGCTATCTGTGCGATCCCCATGTGTCGATCGGCCTGACCGCGGGCGACGGTGGCGCACTGTTGTGGCCGTACATGACCAGCCTCATCCGCGCCAAGGAGTACGTCTACACCGGCGAGCGCATCCCGGCGGAGTTGGCGGTGGACCTGGGTCTGGCCAATCGGGTCACGACCGCCGAGACGTTGATGGAGCAGGCGCTGCAACTGGCTGCCCGGCTGGCGGCTCAGCCGGCCCGCGCATTGCAGACCACCAAGCGGGCCTTCTCTAAGCACCTTGCTCAGGCGGCGATTGCGATCGTGGACTACGGACTGGCGGCCGAAACGCTCGAGCTGGGTGCTGACGACCACATCGAGAAGGTGCGGGAGTTTCTGGGAGCCGACAAGTACGACGCGATCGAGACACCCGAGGCGGGACATGAACACTGATTGGCGTACGTATCCGTTCCGGCTGGTGCACAACGACAGTGCGCTGGATTTCCCCGCCGCCGAGGGCTTACATGCCGACCAGGAGTCCGATACCTGGTTCATCGCCGGCGAGCTGACCGGCGCAACGGGCCGCTCGTTGGCATTCCTGACCATCTTCAACAAGAACCGCCCGGGCGGCACCGTGGTCGCCGATTTCTACACAATGTCGCTATTTGATTGCGACACAGGTGAATACGGCACTTACACCGATTACGACATGCCGCCCAAGAACATGCAGCCCGATGCGCGACAGAAGATGTCGATGTCTGCCGGGTACCTCGACATCCATTACGAAAGCAGCGCCGGGCCGGTGGTGTGGACAGCGTGCCGTGACGACTACGGCGAACTGCGGCCCTACACCTACCGGGTCAGCCTGCGCGGCGTCGATCAAGCCGGCCAGTCGATGGAACTGGACTTGGATGTCACGCCGACGCGTGCGCCGGTACCCGTCGGCGCGGACACCTGCGACGGCAAGATCACGTGCTTCGGCCAGGACGACACCTACTCGTATTTCCAAACCGGCATGGCGATGAGTGGAACGCTGCGCTGGGGCGATCGGCACGAAGATGTCAGCGGCAGCGCGGGACACGTTGACAGACAATGGTTTCCCAGATACGCCGGCGGCGGCGGAACCGGGGGAGACCCGCGAGCCAGGTCGCACGAATGGCGAACGATCAACCTCGACAACGGCGTCGACATGAGCATCTGGCGGCAGTTCGACCGGACGGACGGCAATGCGCCGCAACCATTCACCGGTGTGACGGTGAGCTACCCCGACCCGGAGAGGGCTCCGGAGTGCGCGGAGGACGTCGAGGTCACGGTGGACAGCTATGTCCGCTGGCCGGATTCCATTCGGCCGCTGGTGCGGCCGCTGGCCCTAAACCGGTTCATGCCGGATCGCCACCGGTTGCAATGTGCCTCTTTGCAACTGGATCTCACCGGCAAGCCCATGGTGCCGGCACCCGCGCACGGGCTGCCTATCGAATACATGGAAGGACCGTATCGCTACCGCGGAACACTGCGGGGAGAACCGGTAAGCGGCTTCGCATTCTACGAGCGCTCGCTGGCGCTGTACCGCGATTGGGAGTTGATCGATGTGCTGGCGTCCGCCGTCGAGAATCTCAGCGGGGCCGACCCGCAGTTGGCTGATGCGGTCGATCAGGTGCGCCCGCTTGTCGCGTCGGGCAATCGGTCACAGGTGCGAAAGCTGTTGCAGTCCATGCTCGCAGCTCTGCCCGCCGATAGCGGGGATTGCCGTGACGTCATCGACGCCCTGATCACGGTGCTATCGGCCGACAGCTGACGGTTGCGCCGGTCACCCTCCGGGTGGTTCCCAGGCGAATCCGCCCGGGGTGCTGACGCAGTTCACCGGACCGCCCGAGTTCGAAACGGCGGAGGAGCCCTCCGGGCCGCATGGCATGCCGACCGCCGGGCGGGTGTCCAAGCCGTTTGGCGACGTCGGTGACGTCGTTGATGTCGGTGGAGTCGGGTGCGGCACAGTCGAGTGCGGCACTGTCGTCTGCGCCGGTGCGGTGGTGGTCACCTTCGGCACGGGCTTGGTGGTCGTCGGCAATGTCGTTACCGGCGCGCTGACGACGGGTTGCGGGCCGACCACCGGGGGTGGCGGGGGTGGCGGTGCTGGGGCGATGAATGCCGGCGGCGCAGTCGACAATGCAGGAATGGCAGCGGTGGGCTCGGCCGAGGTGGTCTCGACACTGGTTGGTGTGTCATTGGATTGAGACGCCGAGCGCAGCGCTCGGACGCCCACGAACCAGGCCAGCAGTACGACCACGATCACACCACCGATCGCCGCGGAGTGCTTCAGTCGGCGCTTGCGCGCCTCGGCAGCCTCGTCATCGGTGACGTCGTCGACGTAGTCGTCGGGGGGTGTAGGTCCAGCAGACGTGACTGCATCGTCGACGTGGTTTTCCGGTAAAGCATTTGGGGTAGAGCCATTTTCGCTCGCGGGGGCGGCGAATGCGGCAGGTGTGGTCGGCACAGCAGGTGTGGTTGGCACGGTTGCAACGGTTGGCGCCGTTGGTGCCACAGCGTCGGACTCCGGCGTGGCGAGCGACGTCGTGGGGGCGGCATCCGTGCTGTCGGTCGCCTCACGGAAAATGTACGCCGCGCGTAATTCGGACGTGGCCCGGATGTGTGCCCGAGTACCACCAGTCGATTCGAGTGCTTTGGCGAAGTCGCGACCCCGCCGGTACCTGTCGACGGGATCTTGCGAGAGCGCGCGGGCGAAGATCGCGTCGAATTCGGTCAGGTCGGGTCTGACATCGCTTGGCCGTGGTGGGCGTTCGTTGAGGTGCTTACTGACCACCACGGACGGATTGAAGTGGGCGAACGGCGGTGACCCGGTCAGGAGGTGAAAAGCGCTGGCCGCCAGAGCGTATTGGTCGGCGCGGTCGTCGAATTCATCGCCCATCAACTGTTCGGGCGCGGTGTAGCTGGCCGTTCCGATGAACACGCCGGCCCGGGTCAGCGTGTTGTGGGCACCCTCTGGCCGCGCTACACCGAAGCCCGTCAACGCAATTCGCCTTCTGTCGGCCGGCGATCTGCCGACCAGGATGTTGCCGGGATTGACGTAGCGATGCAGTACCCCGCGGTCGTGCGCGTAGTCCAGGGCGTCCGCGATCGCCGACACGATCTCGATCACCATCCTCGGCGGCATGCCATCGGGATGGCTGTCGCCCAGTAACTGGGCTGCGTCGGCGCCGTCGATGTACTCCGTCGAGAGCCACAGCTGGTCCTCGAACTCCCCGCGGTCGGTGAGCCCCGCGATGTTCGGGTGCCATAGTGGCGCTGCCTGATCGGACTCCTGGTTGAACCGCTCACGGTAATCGAGGTCGACGGAAATCTCGGCCGGAATCAGATGAAGAACCTGCTGGCGCGGAAGCCGTGGGTGCTCGGCCACGTAGAGCTCACCGAACTCCTCGTAGCCAAGCTGCCGCACGATGCTGAATCCGGCGGCCGTCGCTCCAATGACCAGCGGCATGGGGAGATGGTACAGACCGGGTGAGAATGTCTGCGTGAGTGAACCCGGAAGCCACCAGACCAGCGAAGGCCTTGGGCACCCGCTCCGCCGGATGTCGGGTCGTGACCCACACGAGCCCCATCGGGTGGCCACCCCGCTGGAGTTGCTGTTCGACCTCACCTTCGTCATCGCCTTCGGCGTCGCCGCATCGCAGCTCGCGCATATGTTGGCATCGGGCCACGTCGGCGCGGGGTTGGCCGGTTTCGTCTTCGCCACGTTCTCGGTGTGTTGGGCGTGGATCAACTTCAGCTGGTTTGCCTCGGCCTATGACACCGACGACTGGGTGTATCGGCTGACGACGATGCTGCAGATGGTGGGCGTGCTGGTTCTCGCGTTGGGGATTCCGCAGGTGTTCTCGTCGATAGCCGAGGGCCGGCACGTCGATAACCGGGCCCTGGTCGCCGGCTACGTGGTGATGCGGGTGGCGATGGTGATCCAGTGGCTACGCGCCGCCACGCAAGATCCCGCTCGCCAGGCCGCCTGCCTGACCTACGCAGCCGCCATCACCGTCGCGCAAGTCGGCTGGGTGGCGATCGCGATCGTCAACAGTTCGCTGGGCGTGACCTTCTTCCTGGTCGCCGTGCTGGTCGGGATCGAGCTCAGCGGACCGCTACTCGCCGAAAAGAGGATGGGCGGAACGCCCTGGCACGCACACCACATCGCCGAGCGCAACGGACTGCTGACGATCATCGCTCTCGGTGAAGGCGTGGTCGGGACCGTCGCCTCGCTGTCTGCGGTGGTCGCCGAACAGGGTTGGACGACTGATGCCGTGCTGGTGGCGGTCGCGGGGACGGGTCTGACCTTCGGTATGTGGTGGGTGTATTTCGTGGTTCCGGCGGCTGACCTGCTGCACGCTCACCGCGAGCGCTCGTTCGGCTACGGCTACCTCCACGTCGTGGTGTTCGGGTCCATCGTCGCGACGGGTGCGGGGCTACATGCGGCCGCCGACTACATCGAACACAAGTCGGCGATGAATTCGATCGCCACGGTCCTGGCGGTCGCTGTGCCGGTGGGTGTCTACATCGGCGCGGTCTACGGAACTTATCTGCTGCTGACCCGAGCTTGGGATGGCTTCTACGCATCCGTCGTGCTGATCACTCTGTCGCTGCTCGGTGCGGCGGTCGGCCTCGCATCCGCGGGGGTTTCCACCCCGGCGTGTCTGCTGGTTGTCACCGCAGCGCCGGCGGTCGTCGTCGCCAGTTTCGAATCGCATGGGCATCGGCGCACGGCGTACGCGCTGGCTAAGAGCACGGGGTGAGCTTGACCGTAAACCGTGGTACATGTGTGACGAGTGGCGTTGATGTGGTAATTGATGCAGTTGTCATACTCTGTGACGCGTGGCGCACATGTCACGGCGCGACACGCTGAAATATGCGGCCGCAACACCGGCCCTGATCGGGCTCGTAAGCGCGGCGGAATCGCTGCGTGCCCCGTCGGCCGCCGCGGATGGCCTCGGCGTATTGCTGGACTACGCGGCCGGAGTGATACCCGCCGACCAGATCAGGGCGGCCGGCGCCGTGGGCTCCATCCGATATGTGTCGGATCGCCGGCCAGGGGGAGCCTGGATGCTGGGTAAGCCGATGCAGATCGACGAGGCACGCGACCTGCACCAGAACGGCCTGAAGATCGTGTCCTGCTACCAGTACGGCAAAGAGGCCTCCGCCGATTGGCTGGGCGGGCAAAGCGCGGGCGTGCAGCACGCCAAGCGCGGGTGGCAGCTGCACACAGCCGCCGGCGGTCCCGCCAACGTGCCCATCTACACCTCGATCGACGACGACCCGTCCTTTGAGCAGTATCAAGCGCAGGTCGCGCCTTACCTGCGAGGCTGGGAATCCGTCGTCGGCCACCAGCGGACCGGCGTGTACGGCAACTCCAAGACGATCGAATGGGCGTTGCACGACGGCCTCGGTTCGCACTTTTGGCAGCACAACTGGGGCTCGCCGGGTGGCCGGACGCATCCTGCCGCCCATCTGCATCAGGTCGAGATCGACAAGCGCCACGTCGGCGGCGTCGGGGTGGATATCAACAACATCTGCAAGCCGCAATTCGGCCAGTGGGCCTGAGCTGACTCGCCGGTAAGGTTCCAGCAAACTTCTGCCGAGCGGCTGATCGGCCGGTTCCTCAACAGTCGCACCGCGTCCTCTTGTGGACTAAGGACCGCGAGGCCAGATATGCCGCAGAATTATCAGATAACGATTAGGTAACAATACTGCCTTGATCTGCGCAGTTATAGCTACTCGACCGTAACCACCTGCACGCAGCAGGTTTGGTCCGGACACCGTCGGCCGCCTGTGAGCGGAGTGTTACCCAGCCCACCATTACTCGCGCGTAGTACTCACCAGTAACCAAATTGCGCCGGAAACTCCCAGGTTTCTTATGACACTCTTAGTGCAGCCGATGACGCCCCCTTGGCTTGACCCGCGGAAGCGGCGTCAGTCGAGATATGGCCGGTTGGACCGGGGCGCAATCGGAATGTGGACGGAATTTGCGGGGCAGCGTGGCTCTGGCACGCCGGTGGCGGACGAGCGCATTGAGGGAGATATACACGTGACGATCTATGAGCACCACCGAGTGTCCGCCGACCGCGACGGAATCCCCTCGGACACCCATGCTCTGGTCGATCGGCTGACTTCCGGCGAGGCCTACGCGGTCGCGTTCGGCGGTCAGGGTGGCGCGTGGTTGGAGACGTTGGAAGAGCTGGTGTCGTCGTCCGGTATCGAATCCGAACTGGCGACGCTGGTCGGCGAGGTGGACCTGCTCCTCGAGCCGGTGGCCCGCGAGCTCGTGGTGGTCCGACCGATCGGCTTCGAGCCGCTGCGCTGGGTGCGCGCGCTGGCTGCCGAGGACCCGGTTCCGTCCAACAAACACCTGACCTCGGCCGCAGCGTCGCTGCCCGGTGTCCTGCTGACCCAGATCGCCGCGGTCCGCACCCTGGCTCGCCAGGGCATGGACTTGGTCGCCACCCCGCCGGTGGCCGTCGTCGGGCACTCGCAGGGAATCCTGGCCGTGGAGGCCCTGAAAGCGGCGGGAGCGCGCGATATCGAGCTGTTGGCGATGGCGCAGCTGATCGGCGCCGCCGGCACGCTGGTGGCCCGCCGACGCGGAATCTCCGTTCTCGGTGATCGCCCGCCGATGGTGTCGATCACCAACGCCGACCCCGAGCGCATCTACCGGCTGCTCGAAGACTTCTCGCAAGACGTCCGCACCGTATTGCCGCCGGTGTTGTCGATCCGCAACGGCCGGCGCTCGGTCGTCATCACCGGAACCCCCGAACAGCTGTCCCGCTTCGAGCTGTACTGCAAGCAGATCTCGGAGAAGGAAGAAGCCGACCGCAAGAACAAGGTCCGCGGCGGCGACGTCTTCGCGCCGGTCTTCGACGCGGTTCAGGTCGAGGTGGGCTTCCACACGCCGAGGCTCTCCGACAGCATCGACATCGTCGGCGAATGGGCTGAGAAGGTCGGCATCGATGTCGAGTTGGCCTGCGCGATGGCGGAGGCCATCCTGGTCCAGCCGGTCGACTGGGTGGACGAGGTGATCGGGGTCCACGAGGCGGGCGCACGCTGGATTCTCGACCTGGGTCCGGGCGACATCTTGACCCGTTTGACCGCTCCGGTGATCCGCGGTCTCGGGATCGGCATCGTGCCCGCGGCGACGCGCGGCGGCCAGCGCAACCTGTTCACCGTCGGCGCTGTTCCAGAGGTGGCCCGGCCATGGTCGAGCTACGCCCCGTCGGTGGTCAGCCTGCCCGACGGCCGGGTCAAACTCTCGACGAAGTTCACCCGGTTGACCGGCCGGTCGCCGATTCTGCTGGCGGGGATGACCCCGACCACGGTCGACGCCAAGATCGTGGCCGCCGCTGCCAACGCGGGGCACTGGGCTGAGCTCGCCGGCGGCGGGCAGGTCACCGAGCCGATCTTCAACGACCGCGTCGAGCAGCTGTCCGGGCTGCTCGAACCCGGCCGCACCTACCAGTTCAACGCGCTGTACCTCGACCCGTACCTGTGGAAGCTGCAGGTCGGCGGAAAACGCTTGGTGCAGAAGGCCCGCCAGTCCGGCGCGGCGATCGATGGCCTGGTCGTCAGTGCGGGCATCCCCGAGCTGGAAGAGGCCGTCGAGCTGATCGAAGAGCTCAACGACATCGGCATCTCGCACGTGGTGTTCAAGCCGGGCACCGTCGAGCAGATCCGCTCGGTCATCCGCATCGCCACCGAAGTGCCGACCAGGCCGGTCATCATGCACGTCGAGGGCGGGCGCGCCGGCGGCCACCACTCCTGGGAAGACCTCGAGGACCTGCTGCTGGCCACCTACTCCGAACTGCGGTCGCGACCCAACATCACCGTCTGCGTCGGCGGCGGGATCGGCACTCCCGAGCACGCGGCCGAATACCTGTCCGGTCGCTGGGCCCAGGCCTACGGCTTCCCACTGATGCCCGTCGACGGCATCCTGGTCGGGACCGCGGCGATGGCGACGCTGGAGTCCACCACCTCGCCGTCGGTCAAGCAGATGCTGGTCGACATCCAGGGCACCGATCAGTGGGTCGGCGCCGGAAAAGCCCAGAGCGGCATGGCCTCTGGCCGCAGCCAGCTCGGCGCCGACATCCACGAGATCGACAACACCGCCTCCCGGTGCGGTCGGCTGCTCGACGAGGTCGCCGGTGACGCCGAAGCGGTCGCCGCACGCCGCGACGAGATCATCGCCGCGATGGCCAACACCGCCAAGCCGTACTTCGGCGATGTCGGCGAGATGTCCTACCTGCAGTGGCTGCAGCGCTACGTCGAGTTGGCCATCGGTGACGGCGACAGCACGGCCGACACCGCTGAGCCCGGCAGCCCCTGGCTGGCCGACACCTGGCGCGAGCGGTTCGAGCAGATGCTGCAACGCGCCGAGGCGCGGCTGCACCCGCAAGACTCCGGCCCGATCGATACGTTGTTCGGCGAGGCCGCCTTGCTGGAGCGTCCCGACGAGGCCATCGCCGCGCTGGTCGCCCGCTACCCGGACGCCGAGACCGTGCAGCTGCACCCGGCCGATGTCCCGTTCTTCGTCACCCTGTGCAAGACGCTGGGCAAGCCGGTCAACTTCGTGCCGGTGATCGACAAGGACGTACGCCGTTGGTGGCGAAGCGATTCGCTGTGGCAGGCGCACGACGCCCGCTACGACGCCGACCAGGTCTGCATCATCCCGGGTACCTCGGCGGTCGCCGGTATCTCCCTGCTCGACGAGCCGGTCGGACAGCTGCTCGACCGCTTCGAGCAGGCCGCGATCGACGACGTTCTCTCCACCGGCGCAACCCCGGCCGCGGTGACCGCGCGGCGGCAGGGCCGCGTCGACGTGCGTGGGCCGCTGGCCACCGTGCTCGACGCGCCGGATGTGTTGTGGGCCGGCCGCGTCGCCACGAACCCGGTGCACCGCATCGCCGAACCCGGCGAATGGCAGGTGCACGACGGACCCGAAGAGCCACAAGCCACGCACTCGTCCACCGGGGCACGCCTGACTACCGATGGCGACCAGGCGGTGTTGAGCGTGCCGATCGCCGGCGTGTGGATCGCCATCCGATTCAGCCTGCCCGCCAGCACGATTGACGGCGCCATTCCGGTGATCCGCACCAAGGACGCGATCGAGGCGATGCGTTCGGTGCTGGCGATCGCCGCCGGCGCCGACGGCCCGGACACCCTGCCGCGGGTGCACAACGGGACGGCGACTGTGACCATGCACTGGGATCCTGAGCGGGTCGCCGACCACACCGGTGTCACCGCCATCTTCGGCGAGCCGCTGGCGCCGACCCTGACCACCGTGCCCGACGCTCTGGTCGGCCGGTGCTGGCCCGCAGTCTTCGCGGCCATCGGTTCGGCTGTCACCGGCGCCGGTGTCCCGGTCGTGGAAGGCCTGCTGAGCCTGGTGCATCTGGACCACGCCGCTCACCTGGTCGCCGCACTGCCTAAGGTACCGGCCGAATTGACCGTCACCGCAACGGCTTCGGTGGCCACCGACACCGAAGTCGGCCGCGTCGTTCCGATCTCGGTGACGGTTGCCTCAGCCGACCGCACCGTGCTGGCCACCATGGAGGAGCGGTTCGCGATCCGTGGCCGCACCGGGCCCGCCGAGTTGACCGACCCGGTGCGGGCCGGCGGCGCCGTGTCGGAGAACGCCACCGACACCCCGCGGCGTCGCCGTCGCGACGTCACGCTGACCGCGCCGGTCGACATGCGGCCGTTCGCGGTGGTGTCCGGTGACCACAATCCGATCCACACCGACCGGGCCGCCGCACTGCTGGCCGGCCTGGAATCGCCGATCGTGCACGGCATGTGGCTGTCGGCCGCCGCGCAACACGTGGTCACCGCCACCGACGGTCAGGCCCGGCCGCCGGCCCGGCTGATCGGCTGGACAGCCCGCTTCCTGGGCATGGTGCGACCCGGCGACGAAGTGGACTTCCGCGTTGACCGTGTCGGAATCGACCAGGGCGCAGAGGTTTTGGAGGTTGCTGCCCGGATCGGCTCGGACTTGGTGATGTCAGCCACCGCACGGCTGGCCGCGCCGAAGACGGTCTACGCGTTCCCGGGCCAGGGTATCCAGCACAAGGGCATGGGCATGGACGTCCGCGCCCGTTCCAAGGCCGCGCGCAAGGTGTGGGACGACGCGGACAAGTACACCCGCGAGACCCTCGGCTTCTCGATCCTGCACGTGGTGCGGGACAACCCGACCAGCCTGATCGCCAGCGGCGTGCACTACCAACACCCCGAGGGGGTGCTGTACCTGACCCAGTTCACTCAGGTCGCCATGGCGACGGTGGCCGCGGCGCAGGTCGCCGAGATGCGCGAGCAGGGCGCGTTCGTGGAAGACGCGATCGCGTGCGGTCACTCCGTCGGTGAGTACACGGCGCTGGCCTGTGTGAGCGACATGTACGGGCTGGAAGCGTTGCTGGAGACGGTGTTTCAGCGTGGGTCGAACATGCATGACATCGTGCCGCGCGACGAGCTCGGCCGGTCCAACTACCGGCTGGCCGCGATCCGGCCGTCGCAGATCGACCTCGATGACGCCGACGTGCCGGCATTCGTCGAGGAGATTGCGCAGCGCACCGGGGAGTTCCTGCAGATCGTCAACTTCAACCTGCGCGGTGCGCAGTACGCGATTGCCGGCACGGTCCATGGCCTGGAGGCCCTCGAAGAAGAGGTGGAGCGCAGACGCGAAATCACCGGCGGCAAGCGGTCGTTCATCTTGGTGCCGGGTATCGACGTGCCGTTCCACTCCGAGGTGCTGCGGGTCGGTGTCGCCGAATTCCGTCGCTCGCTGGAACGGGCTATGCCGCGGGGCAAAGACCCTGAGGTGATCATCGGGCGCTACATCCCGAACTTGGTGCCGCGGCCGTTCAGCCTGGACCGCGACTTCATCCAGGAGATCCGGGATCTGGTGCCGGCCGAGCCGCTGGACGAGATCCTCGAGAACTACGACTACTGGCGCAACGAGCGCCCGTTCGACTTGGCGCGCACGTTGATCATCGAGCTGCTGGCCTGGCAGTTCGCCAGCCCGGTGCGCTGGATCGAAACCCAGGATCTGCTGTTCACCGAGGAGGCCGCCGGCGGTCTGGGTGTGGAGCGGTTCGTCGAGATCGGTGTGAAATCGGCGCCGACGGTCGCCGGACTGGCTACCAACACTCTCAAGCTGCCCGAATACGCCCACAGCACAATCGAGGTGCTCAACGCTGAGCGCGATGCCGCGGTGCTGTTCGCCACCGACACCGACCCCGAGCCCGAGGACGTTCTCGAGGTCGACGAGCCGACTGCAGATTCCGCGACACCAGCTGCAGACGCTGTCCCCGCTGCTGCTCCGGCCACGCCGGTCGCCCCGTCCGGCGCCCCACGGCCCGACGACATCGGGTTCGATGCCGCGGATGCGACGGTGGCGTTGATCGCATTGTCTGCCAAGATGCGCATCGACCAGATCGAGGAGCTGGACTCCATCGAGTCCATCACCGACGGTGCCTCGTCGCGGCGCAACCAGTTGCTGGTCGACCTTGGTTCTGAGCTGAACCTGGGCGCCATCGACGGCGCCGCCGAGGCCGACCTGGCCGGGCTGCGCGCTCAGGTCACCAAGCTGGCACGAACCTACAAGCCTTACGGCCCCGTGCTTTCCGACGCGATCAACGACCAGCTCCGCACCATCCTGGGTCCGTCCGGTAAGCGGCCCGCGGCCATCGCCGAGCGGGTGACCAAGACCTGGGAGCTCGGCGCCGGATGGGTCAAGCACGTCACGGTCGAGGTTGCGCTGGGTACCCGCGAGGGCACCAGCGTCCGGGGTGGCGCAATGGGCAACCTGCACGAGGGTGCGCTGGCTGACGCCGCCGCCGTCGACAGCGTCATCGACGCCGCCGTCACGGCGGTTGCCCGACGCCGCGGAATCGCGGTGGCCTTGCCGTCGTCAGGTGGCGGCGGCGGTGCCACCGTCGATGCGGCCGCGCTGGGCGAATTCACCGAACAGATCACCGGCCGCGACGGGGTGCTCGCCTCGGCGGCCCGCCTGGTACTCGGTCAACTTGGATTCGACGACCGGGTCAGCGTGCCGCCGGCCGCGACCGACGCCGAGCTGATCGACCTGGTCACCACCGAACTCGGCGCCGACTGGCCCCGGTTGGTGGCGCCAGTGTTCGACGGCAAGAAGGCCGTGGTGTTCGACGACCGATGGGCCAGCGCCCGTGAAGATCTGGTCAAGCTGTGGCTGATCGACGACGACGAGGCCAACGCCGATTGGGCGCGGCTGTCGGAGCGGTTCGAGGGCGCCGGCCATGTGGTGGCGACGCAGGCGACGTGGTGGCAGGGCAGGGCGCTTGCTGCCGGTCGTCAGATCCACGCATCGCTGTATGGCCGGATCGCTGCCGGCGCGGAGAACCCGGACAACGGGCCGTACCACGCCGAGGTCGCGGTGGTGACCGGTGCGTCGAAGGGCTCGATCGCCGCGTCGGTGGTCGGCAAGTTGCTCGACGGCGGTGCCACTGTCGTCGCGACGACGTCGAAGCTCGATGACGAGCGGTTGGCGTTCTACCGGAATCTGTACCGCGATCACGCCCGCTTCGGTGCTTCGCTGTGGGTGGTGGCGGCCAACATGGCGTCCTACTCCGACATCGATGCACTGGCCGAATGGATCGGCAACGAGCAGTCCGAAAGCCTTGGGCCGCAGTCGATTCACATCAAGAACGCGCAAACGCCGACCCTGCTGTTCCCGTTCGCGGCGCCGCGAGTGGTCGGCGACCTGTCCGAGGCCGGCTCGCGCTCGGAAATGGAAATGAAGGTGCTGCTGTGGGCCGTGCAGCGGTTGATCGGCGGCCTGTCCAAGATCGGCGCCGAGCGCGACATCGCCTCGCGGCTGCATGTGGTGCTGCCCGGCTCACCGAACCGCGGCATGTTCGGCGGTGACGGCGCCTACGGCGAAGCCAAGTCGGCACTGGACGCCGTGGTGACCCGCTGGGGAGCCGAGTCGTCGTGGGCGCGGCGCGTCAGCCTGGCGCACGCGCTGATCGGTTGGACCCGCGGCACCGGGCTGATGGGGCACAACGACGCGATCGTCAGCGCCGTCGAAGAAGCCGGTGTCACAACGTATTCCACTGACGAGATGGCCGAGATGCTGCTCGGGCTGTGCGACATCGAGTCGAGGGCGGCCGCGGCCACCTCGCCGATCAAGGTGGATTTCACCGGCGGGCTCGGCGACGTCGACCTGGACATGGCTGAGCTGGCCGCCAAGGCGCGCGAGGAGCATGCAGCGAAGGCTGCAGAAGATGGGGCCGACGACGAGGCTGAGCGGCGGGGGAACCGAGGAAAGGTGGCCGCGTTACCGTCGCCGCCGCGCGGCTTCAGCCCGGCCCCGCCGCCGGTGTGGGCCGACCTCGACGTCGACCCGTCCGAGTTGGTGGTCATCGTCGGCGGCGCCGAACTCGGCCCGTACGGCTCGTCGCGGACTCGCTTCGAGATGGAGGTCGACAACGAACTGTCGGCCGCCGGTGTGCTCGAGTTGGCTTGGACCACAGGTCTGATCAAGTGGGAAGACGACCCGACACCGGGCTGGTATGACACCGAGTCCGGCGATTTGATCGACGAGGCCGAGTTGGTCGAGCGTTACCACGACGTCGTGGTCGAACGCGTCGGCATCCGTGAGTTCGTGGACGACGGCGCGATCGATCCCGACCACGCGTCGCCACTCATGGTGAGCGTGTTCCTGGACAAGGACTTCACGTTCGTCGTCTCATCGGAGGCCGACGCCCGCGGGTTCGCCGAGTTCGACGCCGAGCACACGGTGGTCCAGCCGGTCCCGGGCTCCAGCGACTGGCAGGTTACCCGCAAGGCGGGCACCGAGATTCGCGTGCCGCGCAAGACCAAGCTGTCGCGGACCGTCGGCGCGCAGATCCCCACCGGGTTCGACCCGACGGTGTTCGGCATCAGCCAAGACATGGCCAGCTCGGTCGACCGGGTGGCGCTGTGGAACATCGTGGCGACCGTCGACGCGTTCCTGTCGTCGGGCTTCACCCCGACCGAGCTGATGCGATGGGTGCACCCGGGCCTGGTGGCCAGCACTCAGGGCACCGGCATGGGTGGCATGACGTCGATGCAGATGATGTATCACGGCAACCTGCTCGGCCGGAACAAGCCGAACGACATCCTGCAGGAGGTCCTTCCCAACGTCGTTGCCGCACATGTGATCCAGTCGTATGTCGGTAGCTATGGCGCGATGATCCACCCGGTTGGCGCATGCGCCACCGCGGCGGTCTCGGTCGAGGAGGGTGCGGACAAGATCCGGCTCGGCAAGGCCGAACTGGTGGTCACCGGTGGGTTCGACGACCTAACGCTGGAGGCCATCATCGGCTTCGGTGACATGGCCGCCACCGCCGACACCAGCATGATGCGCGGCAGGGGTATTGCGGACTCGAAGTTCTCCCGGCCCAACGACCGGCGCCGGCTCGGGTTCCTGGAAGCTCAGGGCGGCGGCACCATCCTGCTGGCCCGCGGCGACCTCGCGCTCAAGATGGGTCTGCCGGTGCTGGCGGTGGTGGGCTACGCGCAGTCGTTCGCCGACGGTGTGCACACCTCGATCCCGGCCCCGGGCCTGGGCGCGCTGGGTGCCGGACGTGGCGGCAAGGATTCGCCGCTGGCCCGGTCGCTGGCCAAGCTGGGCGTCGGCGCTGACGACGTCGCGGTGATCTCCAAGCACGACACCTCGACGTTGGCCAACGACCCCAACGAGACCGAACTGCATGAGCGGCTGGCCGATTCGATGGGCCGCTCCGACGGCGCCCCACTGTTCATCGTGTCGCAGAAGAGCCTCACCGGGCACGCCAAGGGCGGCGCGGCGGTCTTCCAGATGATGGGCCTGTGCCAGATCCTGCGCGACGGGGTGATCCCGCCAAACCGCAGCCTGGATTGCGTCGACGACGAACTCGCGGACTCCGCGCACTTCGTCTGGGTGCGCGACACGCTGCGGCTCGGCGAGAAGTTCCCGCTGAAGGCCGGGCTGGTGACCAGCCTCGGGTTCGGCCACGTGTCCGGTCTGGTCGCGCTGGTGCACCCGGAGGCCTTCATGGCCACGCTGGATGCCGAGCAGCGTGCGGATTACCTGCGCAGGGCAGACGCCCGCCTGCTGGCCGGACAGCGGCGACTGGCATCGGCGATCGCGGGTGGCCGCCCGCTGTACGAGCGGCCCGCCGACCGTCGCTTCGACCACGAGGGGTCCGAGAAGCGGCAGGAAGCGGCGATGTTGCTCGACGCGAACGCGCGATTGGGCGACGACGACTTGTACCGCCTTTGACCACCCCCGGTGAACGTCCGATAGGTTTCTGCCAATGAGCATCGTCGGAGTGGGGATAGACCTTGTCTCCATTACTGAGTTCGCCGAGCAGGTCGACCAGCCCGGGACGGTCTTCGCCGAGACTTTCACGCCAGGTGAGCGGCGTGACGCCTCGGACAAGAGTTCGTCGGCGGCGCGCCACCTCGCGGCGCGGTGGGCGGCCAAGGAAGCGGTGATCAAGGCCTGGTCCGGATCGCGGTTCTCCCAGCGGCCGGTGTTGCGCGAGGACATCCATCGCGACATCGAGGTGATCACCGACATGTGGGGCCGGCCCAAGGTGCGGCTGACCGGGGATATCGCCAAGCACCTGAAGGACGTGACGATCCACGTGTCGTTGACGCACGAAGCCGACATCGCGGCCGCGGTGGCCATTCTGGAACTGCCCTAGCGTTTCTCATCCGTCACAAGAAGTCGGGCGTGTGCAGCTTTGCCCGCCTCCGAGCGACAACTCACGCTGCTCTGCAGCCCTGTCGCTGAGAGGTGGGCAAATTGGCGGCCGCCACCTCCAGTGACTCACGTTGCGGGTGGGGTCTCCGCGTCTCGCGTCGACCGCAGCCCGACTAGCCTGGAAGACCATGAGCGATCTGGTCGAACGAGTGCGCCAGGTGTTGCCTTCGGTGCGCGACGATCTGGAGAACCTGGTCCGTATCCAGTCGGTGTGGGCCGACCCGGCCCGCCGCGACCAGGTCCATCGCAGCGCCGAAGCGACTGCAGATCTGTTGTTGCAGGCCGGTTTTGGCGATGTACAGATCGTCAGCGAGGGCGGCGCGCCAGCCGTGATCGCGCGACATGCCGCGCCGCCCGGCGTGTCGACCGTGCTGCTGTATGCCCACCACGATGTGCAGCCCGAGGGTGATCCTGCGCAGTGGGCGTCGCCCCCGTTCGAGCCGACCGAACGCAACGGCCGACTCTACGGGCGCGGCAGCGCCGACGACAAGGCCGGTATCGCAACGCATTTGGCGGCGTTCCGGGCGCACGGCGGCAATCCTCCGGTCGGGGTGACGGTGTTCGTCGAAGGCGAGGAGGAGTCCGGTTCACCGTCGCTGGGCAGGCTGCTGGCCGCCCACCGTGACCTGTTGGCCGCCGATGTGATTGTGATCGCCGATTCGGACAACTGGAGCACCGATGTCCCGGCGTTGACGGTATCGCTGCGCGGGTTGGCCGACTGCGTGGTCGAGGTCGCCACGCTGGATCACGGCCTGCACTCCGGCCTGTGGGGCGGCGTGGTGCCTGACGCGCTGATGGTACTGGCGCGCCTGTTGGCCAGCCTGCACGACGACGATGGCAACGTGGCGGTGGCCGGTCTGGACGAAAGCACCGCTGCCGCAGTGGATTACCCGCCCGAGCGGGTGCGTGCGGAATCGGGCCTGCTGGACGGAGTAAGCGAAATCGGCTCCGGCTCGGTGCCGCAGCGGTTGTGGGCTAAGCCGGCGATCACCGTGATTGGCATCGACACCACATCGATTGCCGCATCGTCGAACACGCTGATCCCGCGCGCCCGCGCCAAGGTCAGCATGCGGGTAGCCCCGGGCGGCGACGCGGCCGGGCACCTGGATCTGCTGCGCGCCCATCTGGAGCACCACGCCCCCTGGGGTGCGCACGTGATGGTTAC
>Ga0137412_10001056_pt1 | contig 20749 bp, 25 predicted proteins | sample CZODoug2_1_16fun_FD_122160 | JGI IMG/M metagenome (GOLD analysis project Ga0137412, IMG submission 122160) | Vadose zone soil fungal communities from Angelo Coast Range Reserve, California, USA - CZODoug2_1_16fungal (Hybrid Assembly) | ecosystem: Environmental > Terrestrial > Soil > Vadose zone...
ATACTCCTCGCTGCCGGTAAGCAAGTAGGCACGCTGGCCCAGTTCAGCGTCCTGCAGCTTGCTGAGCAGCAATTCGATTTGTGAAATGACTGCGTAGGTATGCACGAGCCAGCCCTTGGCCTCGGTGCTCGCCTTCTCCTGCTGCCAAAAAGAAAGTGCGGCAAGCAACATGAGCAAAGACACAGTGCCGATGGCAATCGCCGTTGCCTGGCGGACAAAGAAATTTCCGGAGTTGGGGCGGGTCATATCCATACGAAGTGAAAACACCCCCTTCTTTCCTTATGTACAGACGATTATGGCCTTCGACCGGTCGCTGGAGCACCGTTTTCGAAGCCTTTCCGTGGAGGGACTGGTGCCGATTTGGGAATTCGCACTTTAGCACGCAATTGTGCCCGGAAAGAAGTACTGTGTCAGGTGCATTACGCCGCAAGTTGTTCTCAGCCTTTGGATGAAGGGGCGCGCCGGTCATTTGCCGGCTTTGGCGTGCCAGGCCGCATCCAACTCCTGGTTCGATTTCCAGATCGCAGCATCCTACCGCGATCCGGATAGCCCACCGACTGCTTGAGCGCAGGAGGCTGCAACACCGCCTTGTTTCGTGCGGGTCAATCTTAGAACGCAAGAAAAGGCACCCACTTTTCAACACCCATAAGCCGAGGCGCTCATTCAGCGGATTGTTTCGTTCCCGCCAGAAGGGACATTACCTTTGCAGATCGTTCCTTCTGCGTCATACTGGATCCCTGGACGTGAGCTGCAGGTATCGACCCGAACGCCACTCCTCCCCATCAAGCGCAAGAGCCAGCCAAACAATTCAGAAACAGACCTCCGGCCTCCAGAGGTGGAGCCGGGGGCGGGGAAGGCCGATGGCCGATAAGACATTTCTAATTCGATTTAAGTGGGCGACCTACCTAAGCCCCCGGCCTGTGCTTGCGGCGAGAGCTGAGGTCCGAGGCGAGCATCTCATCCTGTTGAACTCAGAGAACAAGCTGGCTGGTCTGTTCTTGCTGGAAATCGTAGATAGTTGGTCCGAGGTGAAGTGGAACGCGTAAAGGGTTGTTGTAGCCGAATGCCGGGATACCAATCGGAAAGAGACACCCACCCTTCCTGCAGGAAAATCTCTCCCCAACTTTTCAAGCCGTCAGTTCGCGCTTGGCCTGTCAACCGATTCGACAACCAGTGTCTCTACAGAGCCCTTCTGCGACACCAACTTCAAACCAAGCTGCTCCTCGAGGGCTGTAAATAACCCAGGACCAGAATTATCGGGCGCAGGAGCGCTCCCCGCCGGCCCACTACCATCCGGCGCCCACTTGAGCGTGAAATCATAATTACCCGTCAGTCCGGTCTTATTGATGACGACACGCCCATCGGTTTCGGGCACTCGCGAAAGCGGACCCGAAGCAAAAAAATCAAGCGTCGCACCGTTACTGTGGAGTTCGCCCGGTCCGGCATTAAAAATACCGCCGCCACGCGGTGTCTCTCCAGCGTGAGGGGTCTCGTTGCCCATCGGTGCTGCAGTCGATGGCTTCAACCTGGGTCCCCCTTTTGCGATCACCAGGGCATACACAGGAATCTCAGTCATGCGATGGCTGACCTTGAGTTGAAAACGCTCCGCAAGCAGGGCCTGGACCATCAGTCTCACTTGTCGAATGCGTTCGTCCATAGGCAATTTCTCGAGGGCTGCGGTAGTTGTTTCGTCTTCTTTCGCATCGATGTCGTACACCGCCGAGCTTACCCAGTCCGGATATCCGGAAATCTGCGAGGTCGACTTCGCGTCGTAGGCAAACATAATCACGTCCCTGAGAGGCATGTCGTGGGTAGTAAATCTTCCCAGCGACATCATCATGCTTCTCCGGCCCCCGGCGTCGCCTGGCTTGATGGTCGCCACTTCGAAACCAAATGCCGTATTCGCTCCCATGCCTTGGACCAGGGAGGCGCGAACGCGGGGCGCATCGACAAATCCAAACACAATCGGACCCAGAACCGCAGCGGCCGCAAGTCCAGCCAGCAGTAATTTGCGCGAACGCGTCAGTCTGCGCACAGGATTATCCAAAACGATACGGCGAACCCGCCGCTTGAGGTCGGAACCCGTAATACCGGAGAAGTAGGCCATCGGAGACTCGATAGAAAATTCACATGCCCGCAAGATGCCCGCCGCGTAAATCTCTGGTTCGCTCCCGAGGATCACGACCGCTTCGTCGCAGGCGCGTTCACGTTCTTGCATCAAACGCGACTGCAGCCACCAGACGATAGGATGGAACCAGAAGATTGCTTGGACCAGTAAGTGGAGGATGGCCGTCAAATTATCGAGGTAGCGCGCATGAGCGAGTTCATGCGCCAGGATGGCTTCGATTTGGGCCTCGCTGAGCCGCTTTGATATACCCTGCGGCCACACCAGCACCGGTGAGACGATACCAAAAATGCCGGGCTCCCACGATGTGTCGGAAATGAACAAGGGAATCGGGCGGCGCACCTGCGCCCGCTCCTGCAATTTGCGCAGCACCGAAGCTTCAAAGCAATCCATCGCCGGACGCGCCGTCCGCAGTGCCGTCACAATACTCCACCAGCGGAAGATCCACGAGCCAACCACCATAAAAATGCCAGCTACCCAAACCGCACCTACAACAAAAAGAATGTGTGTGGACAGAGGCCATCCGGACAGCAGCGTAGACCTTGCCGGCCCGGACAAGACCGGCGTGAAAGTAAAAGGTTGGCTGACAACGTCCAAAGAGTAATAGGTGGCCGGTTGCAACCGCGAGATCGTGACCTGAGCGGGAACCAGGGAACCCCCAAGGAACAACAACAGCGAAAAAGGAAGCAGGAACTTAAGCGACGCTGCGAGCCATAGCCAATACCGTATTCTGGCGGGAACGCCGCGCAGGATAAGCGCGAGAGTGGCTGCACCGAGAGCAAACACGGTGGACTGCCACAGGTGGTTGGCCACAGCTGCAAGCTGATCCGTCATCATGGCTTGGCCTTTCTGCCTGCTTTCGCCTTTTTCTCTGCGAGCTGCAAGATCGTCTTTTCTGCCTCCCTCACATCATCGAGCGTCAGGTTGCCCGATTCGATCAAGTGCGCCATGACACTTTGAGATCTTCCGCCAAAAAGCACCAGCAGGTCACGGATGAAGCGCCTCTGCGCACTGTTGCGCGAGACACAAGCGGCAAAAATATGAAAGTTCCCAACCCTTCGGACCCGCTTAAGCGCCTTTTTCCCTTCAAGGCGATAGACCGTCGTCTGCACGGTCGTATAAGCCGGCCGGGAATCCTCAGCAAATGCCTCCTGCATCTCGCGGATGGAACATTCGCCACGAGCCCAGAGCGTTTCCATAATCTGCAGTTCAAGCTGTGAAAGTTTTTGAATCATAAACCAGTCGTATCAACACTACTATACACGTAGTAGACTCTACTACACATAAATGCGCAAGCGGGAGCGGATAAATGGAGCGAGGGCGGACTCTCTGCCGCCTCAGAACTCTTTCAGATCGCTTCTGTCTTTTTCTTGACTCTGGCCGGAACTTGCACGAAAGCCGTTGTCCGTACGGAAACGGATTGAGGCGTCGCTGGAAGCGTATCGTGAGCGGCTATTGCCAGTTGTTCCTGGGGACACGCGAAAAGAAAAGCTGACGAGCCTCGCCACGCATTTCTGAGCTAATTTAGTGGCCAGCTCGCAGCCGAGCGGACTGAATTGGTGTAGCGATTGAAGTCCGCGAGATCACTCGGCAGAGTTTATGAAGACGCTACCAGCTGCATTCGCTCAACATGCGCTGTCTTTCCCAGACGAGTGGGCGTTCCAGGGAGGAGTTCCGATCCAGATCGACGGAGAGGTTCTAAGTGGAATGGGCATTTCGGGGCTTGGGCGAACGAGATACTGCTGTTTCGGCAGCGGCGACGGCAAGCGTCAAGTAGCCCAAACCCCTACACCAACCCGATGCCCCTGCTACTTTGCGGTTCGCATTTCGGGTGTGGCGGTCTGCGCTTAGAGGGGTGGATGAGGTCTCACGACCTTTTTTGGCTTAACTCGGAGTATCAGGCTTTTCATTCTTTGCCGCCAATCCCATGGTGGTTGCCATGTTCAACAGCATCGGCGCGAAATTCTGCAGCATCTCTTCCAACTCCGCGTTGCGGGCCCGCAATGCCTGGGTCTCGGCTTCGCGGCGGAATAAAACATCCCTCAATTCCTGGTGCTGGCGAAAAATGTCCCGGGTTGTTTCCAACCGGTCCAATATCGTGCGCAATTCGTCTTCGGTGACCGGTTTCCCGGTGGCGGCCGGGGCGCTGGTCCTGGGTGGCTCAGTAGCGGAGGTTTCTTTCCACATAGATCGTCTCCAATATCGCGTGCGTTTGATGTGCTTGGCTACGGCCCGTCTTTTCTTAGGGCTATATGACTTGAAATTGGTTGCTTTGCAGGCCGAAAAAGTTGCGGGGATCAGGAGCCCTCGCCTGCCTCTATTGTGCTTTCAAAAGCTAATTTGGACAAGTGCGACGTTGAATGGCTTCACCTTTTTTCCTGGAGAACAACCCTGAATGTGGATGCCAGGCGGCCTGGCGCGTGGATTTGATACTTCTGGTCGCGAGCACGGCCGGTTTGCAATGCCGGGAGTGGACTCGCAAAATGCCTGGTCATAAAGGCGAAAACTGCTGCGGACGAGGCGCGAAGGTGAAGCGTCCGGGGCTATAGTGAATCGTGCGCTCGGGAGGAACGAAGGTGGGCGGTTACATTGGCATGCTGGTGCTGCTATTTCTGCCGGTGGGGAAGCTCGCCGGGCAGGCGGCCGGCACGCAGCCGCAGTTCCACGGGACGTATGAGGAGCTGAGACCGGCGCAAAAGCAGCTCATCGACGAGTGGTACGCGGAATATAACCGCATGACCAATGACCACTCGGAGCCTACCGAGTACAACCAGTTCTCGCTTTCGACGCGCACCACGTACGAGGCGGTGACGCACGCGCTGATGACCACGAATCTGACGGACAAGCCAGGGAAGCCGATGGGCACAGCGCTGGATCTGGTACAGGCCATCGAAGCGATCAACGGCAAAGTGCCACGTGCGCGCGGCGATATGCAGTTCCGTATGTACGTGCTGCTGAAGCCGGACGCACTGCAGAAGCTGAAGGACTCGAGCGAGTTCTTCCGCGACCACGACAATACGATATATCATCGCGGCTTTCCGCTGAACTACCGGCAGGATGGCACGCCTTCCATACAGTTCTCGATGGCCAAAGACGGCAGGCACGCCGACATCGACGTTGACTACCGCTCGTCCGGGTTCCCTAGCGGGCTGTTCAACGGTCACCTGACGGCGGCTAACTCGGATGTACGGGCAGGAAACAACACGCAGATCCACACGCAACGCTGGCAGGGGCTGCCGGATTGGTGGCGCAGTTTGTTCGGACTGCCGGGTGTTGTGGAAGACCCGAAGGTTGATTTGCTGCCCGGCGATGTTCCGCCGATACCGCGCAAGGGCGAGGGAAAACTCGAAGATGCAGTGCAGGATTTTCTGCAGGCGTGGTTGGTGGAACAGAAGCCGGAGTTGTCGGCGTCATATTTTTCGGTTCGTTCGTTCGCCTGTCTGGAGGAGTACGGCCCGCAGGCCGGGAAGGAGATCAACGCGGGGGTGGCTCCGTATGTGGCCGCACGCGGCCTGGCTGCCACCAGCCGGGCGGTCGGCACGGTCACAAGTTTGCAGGCTGCAGTGCAGCCTGCGAGCCTGGATGAACGGGATATCAAGCCCGTGAAGCAGCCCAATGCGGCGATGTTTTCGCTATACCAGGTGTCCAACGGAGTGGCCGCCGACTTTGAGTGCGATCCGGCGAAGGCTTTTGACGATTTCGACTCCTCGCGGGTGTCGGGGACAGCTGCGAAGTATGGACAGTACTTCGCAGCTGTCTTCCGGCTCAAAGCGCGCGGTGGCAAGAGCGACGCGATCACCCTGCTGTGGACGAAGGAAGGCAAGTACTGGAGAGTGGTGGCGTGGGAGATTGAGCCGGAGGAGGTCAAGCCGGGTGTGATTCCCGATACCCGGCGACGCAAACGGGTGGCGTCGGCGCCGCCGGCGAAAACGCGCGTCAGCGCCGACCCCGCGGTGCTAGAGGCGTCGCATGACTTTCTACATACGTGGCTGGTGGAGGAGAATTTTGACCGCGCAGCCACGTATGTATCAGCACGTTGCAATGACTGTGTGAATTTCTACCTGGCGGAGGGGGAGAAGCCGCCGGCGACGACGGAGGAGTACTCGGCCTACATTCGCAAGGCATTGAGCACCGTGGACAAGGATTTGGGCAAGGTGCAGCACCTGCATGACGCGCTGGAGCCGGTGCGGGCGGAGCACGATGATCTGCAGGTGGTTGAACACGCGGGAGAACATGCTTACACGCTGGTGGCGGTGCCGGACTACCTGGCGGGTTCGTTTCTGTGCGATAAGAGGTCGTCGAAGAACCCTTATGCACCGGCTGACGGGTCGGCCCAGCAGAAGGATTATGGAAATTACTATGCGGTCCTGTTTATGTTGCGCGCGCCGGGGGATCATCCGGCGGCGCTGACGTTGCTGTGGGGAAAAGAGAACCAGAAGTGGAAGATCATCGCGTATGAAGTGGTGACGCCGTAGGGGAGGGAAGAGCGGCCACGGATTTGCGCGGATCACCACGGCTGAGGCCGTTTTATACGTAACTGTCACGGTTGTTAGTGAGTATACGGACGTTGCGTTTCGGGTTCAGTTCCATCCCCATAAAATCATTCCACCGAAACCTAAGTCCCACCTCCGTCTGTCACGGAAACCTGTCACGGAAACCGAGGACCTCGGAGCTTCGCTCCATAGTCGCAGGGCCGGGCGAGGCTGATGCTCGCGTTGACAGGGTCCTGCCAGACTCCTATATTGAGGGCTCTTGCCGAAAGGGTTCGAGAGTGCAGACGGAAATCGAGCTGTTTCGCGCCATCACTGAGAATCTCTATACGGCGGTCCTCGGCGATGTACTGGACGTCCTGGGTCACACGCACCAATTCCTGCCCCAGCCGATTCAACCGCTGAAGGAGAGCATGCGCGTGGTTGGGCGGGCGATGCCGGTCCTGATTGCTGACACGTGGAGTCAGCAAAAGGACCCGTTCGGACTCATGACCGAAGCCCTGGACCAACTGCTTCCGGGCGAGGTCTACGTTGCAACCGGGGGCTCGCAGAATTGTGCCGCCTGGGGTGAAATCCTCACTGCAACGGCGCGCGTTCGCGGCGCTGCCGGCGCAGTCATTGATGGATACCATCGCGACACCGTCCGCATACTGGAGCAGAATTGGCCGGTATTCAGCCGGGGCCGCTATGCGCAGGATGCGGGTGTCCGTTCGAAGATCGTGGCCTACCGGTGCCCGGTCGAAATTGGAGGAGTGCATATCGAACCGGGAGATCTGATTTTTGCAGACATGGACGGCGTGGTTGCTGTGCCTCGCTCCGTCGAAGAAGAAGCCGTCGCACGCGCGCTTGAAAAGGCTCGAGGAGAGAAGGTAGTACGCAAAGCAATCGAGGCTGGTTCTTCCAGCACCGAGGCTTTTCGCAAGTATGGGATTCTCTGAAGCATGTCACAGTCACCAGTCACTGACGGCCGCCTTTTGTTTCTCAACCCGAAGGACAATGTGTGCACTGCGATAGCTCCCATTCCGGCGGGCACAACCCTGCAGATATCCGGGAACACGGTTGTCATCAAGCAGAATATCCCGCTCGGCTTCAAGATAGCCGGCTGCGACCTGATTACTCATGAATCCGTAATAAAATATGGGGTTTCGATAGGTTCGGCGACGCGGGAAATCGAACTGGGTGAGCTCGTGCATCTCCATAACATGAAGAGCGATTACCTGCCTACTTATACCCTTGAAAAGGAAGATAGTCATGCATCGCGACGGTGAACTCCGTGGGTATCTCCGCCACGATGGACGCAAGGGCATCCGCAATTATCTGGCCGTGTGTTACCTGGTGGAATGTGCTCATCATGTCGCCCGGGCTATGGTGGCCTGTTTTCCCGAGCGCGGAGTACACTTGATCGGTTTTGGAGGATGTTACCCCAACGCCTATGCGGCGCGCATGCTGACCAGTCTCTGTACGCATCCTAATGTCGGGGCGGTGTTGCTGGTGTCTTTGGGATGCGAGAGTTTTGACCGGGCAAACCTCGAAAAAGCAATCCGGCAAAGCGGCAGGCCTGTCGAGACCCTGGTCATTCAGCAGGTAGGCGGAACGCGCAAGACCATTGAAGAGGGGCGCGCGTGGATCGAGTCCACTCTGTCGGCCATGGCTGCTGCTCCCACTGCTGCGATGGATGTGAATGAGCTGGTCATCGGAACAGTGTGTGGCGGCTCGGATTCTACCAGTGGCATTACCGCGAATCCCGCCATTGGCCGCGCGTTTGACCTGCTCACTGCGCAAAAGGCAACCGCCATTTTTGAAGAGACCGGGGAGCTGATTGGCTGTGAGCACATCATGGCACAACGCGCGGCAACGGGTGCGTTGGCGGATGAACTCGTTGCGGTGGTCGTCAAGGCGGCAAGGTACTATGCGGTCTTGGAACACGGCAGCTTTGCGTTAGGCAATGCGGAGGGTGGCCTCACTACGCAGGAAGAAAAATCCATGGGTGCTTACAGCAAGAGCGGGAGCTCGAAAATTTCCGGCATTCTTAAACCGGGAGATGTTCCTCCCACTTGCGGGCTATACCTGCTCGACATAGTGCCGGATGGCCCGGTTCGCTTTGGATTTCCTAATATCAACGACAATGCGGAGATCGCGGAACTGATCGCGTGCGGTTCGCACGTGATTTTATTTTCCACGGGGAGGGGAAGTGTCGTGGGCTCGGCTATCTCGCCGGTGATTAAGATCTGTGCCAATCCACAGACGTTTCGCCGGATGGCGGATGACATGGACATCAACGCCGGCCGCATTCTTGAAGGCAAAGGCACACTTGATGAGGTGGGGCGTGAGATCTATGATTCGTTGATTGCGACGGCACAAGGGAAGCAAACTGCCTCAGAAGCTTTAGGACACCAGGAATTTGTTTTGACCTATAAGTAAAAGTACCTCAGGGCCTAAAGGCCGAATGATTTTGCTGGGATTATGTACGGGCTAAAGCCCGTACCTACCCTTCCCAGTCCTCGAAATGACTCCGCAGCCTGTAAAGCCGAGTCTTGCAGAGAAGAGTTGCGGCACAGTCGAAAGCCACAACTAAACCATTTAGAATCAGTATGGGCGAATCGAAGCGGTTTTCATCACCTTGGGTGAGCCGCAGGACTCATGGAGACACGGCCGAAGCCGTGCTATTCGTTCAGGGGAAGAGGGCTTCGTTCTTTGCTCCAATTACCGTTCCGTCTCCGCGCGATCAGCCGTTGATCTTTGCTACGTTGAGCAGGGCCCCTAAATAGCGCTCAAAGTTTGCCTCAAAGCGTTGCTTAGGGACGGAAATTCCCAGCACGAACCGGCCTCCCAGACCTTCCACCGGCACGGCGAGACACTGCAGACCCTCGTGGAACTCTTCGTGGTCGATCGAATAGCCCTGGGATCGAATTTGTTCGAACTCGCTCTTGAGCTGGTCGAGATTCGTGATGGTCCGGCTGGTCCTCGCGTCGAGAGGATGCTTTGCCAGGTAGGCTTCGCGTGTCGCCTCGTCGACCATGGCCAGAAGCAGTTTTCCCGCCGCCCGCGCATGGGCGTACCCGCTGTAACCCTGGGGAACCTGGGCCGCTCCTACGGGAGATTCGCCGCGTGCGGTGGCGAGGGCAACAATTTCGCCGTCCAACCAGCCACCTGCGTAGGCCGTCTCTCCGGTCGCGGCGACAATCGATCGAACCCGGCGAGCAAGATGTTCAGGCGGAGCCAATTGCCGGCTAAACCCTTCGGCGATCGAAACCGTGGCCAGGCCGAGGACGTACCGGTTGCTGTCGTTCTTCCTGATGATGCCGGTACCGTGCATGGTGTGAATCAGGTGGTAAGTCACCTGGCGCGACAGGCCCAGCTTTTCCATGATCTCCTTGGCCTTCAGGCCATTGGGACTGTCGGCGACCGCAAGCAAAATGGAGATCGTCCGCACCGCGGACTGTATCCGCGGTTTTGCCTGACCATCCTCCGCGGACGATTCATTCGCATCCGGAACTTTGATTGCATCTGCCTTCACCGGTTGTTCTCCTGGGAAACTGTTGGCTTCGGCGACTCGAACATCAGGGTGTTGGTGTTGCATCGGCTCCCTCGTCAGAATGGGTTTGCCGGTTCCTTCGATGGTCGAGGCCCAGCATACAGTATGAGGTTAGGCTAAAATGGGGGTCGCTTAGCCAGCTGCCGGTGTGGGTGCTCACCCAGGGGTTAAGATGCGAGGCCGAAGTTCTTGTAATCGGGAAGGTTAGCCACCGCACAGCAGTTCTGAAGAGACGCGGATCCCGGCCCAAAAGTCTCGTCACGGGGCAAAGTAAAGTGCTTCCAGCCCGCCGATCTGGTCCACCAGGGAAGGAAACGTTGGATGGATTTGGAACTCGGTGGAGGAGTCGTTATCGTCACCGGCGGAGCCAGCGGCATCGGATGGGCGTGTGCCCGGGGCTTTGCGCGTGAGGGTTGCCGCGTCGCTTTGTGGGACCAGTCCGCCCGGGTCAAGGATGCGGCCATCGCACTTGCCGGGGAGTTCGGTGGACCCTCGCTTGGCTTAGCTGTGGACGTCTCCGACTTTGCCGCCATGCAGGAGGCGGTCAGGCAGACCGAAGCCGTGCTGGGACCGATCGCTCACGCCGTTCACGCCGCGGCCCTAGGTTCTGGAAAATTCGGCTATCCGTTTACGAACCTGGAGCCCAGCGATTGGCCCCGTGTGCTGGAGGTCAATGTACTGGGAATGGTTCATGTGGCGCATGCCATCACGCCGGGAATGGTCTCGCGCAAAGGGGGAACGCTCGTTTTTCTCGCCTCCGTCGCCGGACAAATCGGTTCCCAGACAGATCCGCCTTACAGCGCAAGCAAGGCGGCCAACATCAACTTCGCGCAGTGCCTGGCAAAGGATCTCGCCCAACACGGAATCCGCGTCAACGTGGTCTGTCCGGGTATGGTGCGTACGCCGTTAAACGAACGTATCTGGAAAGCGTGGAACGATCAGCAGCCGCCGGCCGAGCGACGGTCGTACGAAGAGTGGGCGGACGAAAAGGTGCGAGCCGTAGCACCCCTTGCTCGATGGCAGGAGCCGGAGGATGTAGCAGACATGGTGGTGTTCCTCTCCTCGGCCAGGAGCCGTCAAATCACAGGGCAAACTATCAACGTTGATGGCGGCCAGGTGATGCACTGGTAGGAGCTACCTGGCAAATGCCGGGTCGATGGCGACGCGCACGACATATAGCGCCAGATTCGCCATGTCGACCAGCACCGGTCCGGCTCCTGTACTATCGGGTTCTCCCCCCCAGCCATAATTGAATGAAGGTGAGACGCATGGTACCCAGACCAGCACGAATCCTATGCGTTGGCGATGATTCAGATCTGCTGCTAACTCGGTGTGCTGTCCTAGGCAAGGCGGGATATGAGACCAGATCAGCCACAGTTTCAGAAGCAGAGATCCTGCTTCGCATGGAGAGGTACGACCTTGTGATTGTCTCCGCGTTCCTAAGCCTTCACGAGAGACATCGCACTGTCTCAGGCGTCGGTGATGGACCGGTCCTGGTGCTAAACGGACTCACTTTGGCTCCTGAATTGCTTGCCCTGGTAGAAGCCCGGCTGGCCTGTCTAAAAATGTAAGGTTCGGGACGTGGTTGTAAGCAGCCGATACCCTCTGCAAATCCGAGGATGTTGTCCGTGCGGCTGTCTGCCGTGGCTCTGCGTTCATTTGCTGTCCATCCCAAGATAACCTGCGGCCATTGACCACCCTGTTTCGCGTTCTGAGCATCCAAATCGTAACCCGTTGGACCTTGGGGGCATGATGGCAAAGAGGCTTGGCAAGGCAGAAGGAGTCGATTTCCGGGCGCGTCAAATAGCATGGCAGGTAGCGCACGAAACATATCGAGCTGCACACCCTGAAGCCTCAGAAGCAGAGTGTCGAAGAGCGGCTACTGAAACGTGCTGGCGCGTGGTATTGATCCCATCGTACAAATTACCGAGTGATGGCTACAGCGCCAGTGATGAGCGAATCGGCTTGCTACGGCTCTCTGATTATCAGGGCTTCACATCTCTCCGTAAGCAATCGGACTGACTGTTCGATCTGGTCTGCAAGAACGTGCCGGGTGGCTCTCAATTCCTTTGCCGTCCGGATGGTCTCCGCGAGCCCAGAAGACCGCAGGCCCGAACGCTTGCGGGCAGAAGCCGTTTCACTCTTCAACCGGCTCTGCAAGGCACGCTGCACCAACCATGCGTCTAAATCGGAGCGGTACAGCAGGACCGCACTCTTCGTCGAGGAGCCGACCGGTCGCCGAACTGGCAACCCAAAGTCCCTGTCCCAACGCTGCACGGTTCTTACGCCTTTGCCCGTGTACGCGGCGATGTCCTTCCAGGAGCTAAGCACTGTCGGTTGATCTGGAATGGGGATAGTCATTTGAGGAACCAGACGGCCAGTGTACCCCCCTGAAGCGACTTCCGTCTCGGTAAGGCATCAGGACCTTCTGTACAGGGGTGACGAGCACTGGGGTAACGATGGCGGAGAGGGGGGGATTCGAACCCCCGATACCCTTTCAGGTACGCTCGCTTTCGAGGCGAGTGCGTTCAACCACTCTGCCACCTCTCCGGATCTGCTCGCGGTAATCCGCATGACAATCATAAATGAGTGGCTTGCCGGCCGCTATTTTCCCCAGGTCAGCCCTCAGACCCTGGGAAGCGATGAATATCTGCTCAACGTGAACGCGCCGCGGAGGTACACTCCGGATTTGCGGTCTGTTGCATTCGTGGAGTCTCGACCTTGCTGAAGCTGTTTCAAAGCGTGCGGCCATTCAAGGTCGCAACCGCTGTGCGCGATGCCTTGGCAGGGTTCGCGCTTGCGGCCATGAATATCCCGCAAGCCCTTGGATACACCAAGATTGCCGGTATGCCCGTAGTCACGGGTCTCTACTCTCTGTTGCTGCCGGCAATCGCCTTTGCCGCCTTCGGCTCCTCTCGCTACCTGGTGGTTTCCGCAGATTCCGCGACCGCGGCCATCTTCGCAAGTGGAGCCGCTCCTATGGCTCCCACAGCCAGCCCGCGTTACGTCGCTCTCGCCGGGGCAGTTGCCCTGTTGACTGCTGGGTTCCTGCTGTTGGCTCGCCTGCTCAAGCTGGGCTTCATCGCCGACTTTCTCTCCCAGACCGTGCTTACTGGCTTTCTCACCGGGGTCGGATTTCAGGTTGGCGTTGCGGTGCTGGGAGAGATGCTGGGGGTTCCCGTCTCCGCTCGAGGAACGATCGCGCAGTTCGCTCAGGTTCTAGGAAGGCTGCCGCAAGTGCATCGGCCGACCGTAGCTGTTTCCGTCGTTGTTTTGGTGACCATGATGCTGACTCACCGCTTTGCGCCCAAAGTCCCGGGTGCGCTGATCGCGGTTGCCGGAGCCATGACGGCGAGCGCGGTGTGGAACTTTAGCGGCCATGGGATTGCGATCATCGGACCGGTCGTAGGCGGTCTCCCTCAGTTCAAGCTTCCCGAAGTGAGTTGGAGCGATCTTCCCCCACTGCTTTCCGTAGCCGCGTCGTGTTCCGTGATGATCATCACCCAGAGTGCGGCAACAGCCCGGGTCTATGCGGCCCGCCATGATGAGCAATTGGACGAGAATGCCGATCTGGCCGGTCTTTCGGCAGCCAATGCAGCGGCCGGGTTGAGCGGGACCTTCGTTGTCAACGGAAGCCCGACACAGACGGCAATGGTGGAAGGCGCCGGGGCGCAAAGCCAGGTGGCGCAGCTTGCAACCGCGGCGGTTGTGGCCGTAGTTCTGCTGTTTCTCACCCGGCCGATCCAATACCTTCCCCGTTGTGTGCTCGGCGCCCTGGTCTTCGTCATCGCCATCCGGCTGATCAACGTGCGAACGATCCTGGCCCTGCGCCGCGAAAGCCCAGGGGAGTTCGGCCTGGCGCTCATAGCCGCAGTCGTGGTGGTCGCGGCGGGGGTTGAACAAGGGATTGTGCTGGCCATGATCCTATCGCTGTTGCGCATCGTTCAGCATAGCTATCACCCGCACACTGGAGTGATGACGCTCAAGGATGGTATTTGGCAGTTGAACCCGGTGACAGCAGGCACCATGACGGAACCCGGGTTGGTTTTGTACCGGTTTGAAGCGGAGCTCTTTTACGCCAACGTCAACCGTTTCTCGGAAGAGGTGCGCTGCCTGGTAGGACAGGCGCCTACGCCCGTCCGCTGGCTGATTGTGGACGCGGAGTCCATTACCCATGTGGATTACTCGGCTGCGCGGCTCATCGAACGGTTGCAGAAAAGACTGAGGAGCTCTGATACGGAGCTGGGCTTTGCCCGGATGCCCTTTGGGTTGAGAGCGGACTTTGCCCGTCATCGTTTGAACGAGCTCATCGACCCCTCGCTGATCTTCAATCGGCTGCATGAGGCGTTGGCTGTTTTTGAGAAGCTCCACAGCCATTGACCACTACCCTTTCCCTGTCCTCGGACGGGAGTTTTCGGTAGCCTGTAAAGCCGCGTATAGCTTAGGGACGCTGGTTCGCATTCCGTCCCATTACCACCTGGTGTTACTATTGACCTCCGCCGTATTACGCAAGGACTGTAGTAAATTCTGGCCGAAACGGTATGCTCATTTTCAAGCGGCGATTCCCCAAAGTCTGTGATCGATTCTTTCGGGGGAGGGACTCGGTAGTGGAACAACGGGAGTCGCCGCTATTTACATCTTCTGTCATCCCCGGCCTTGATACCCATTCATAGAAAAGATGGTTATGCCAACAAAAACCTCTTGTAAAGTATTGCAATTTACCACGCCCCAGGCTTCCGTCGAGGGAGAGCTTGAGAAGTGGTTCCGTGGTGTCATGAAAAGCAACCACGATCTGGTCTTTGCCTTGGAGCGTCTACGCGATTCCTATAAACAGCTCTTGGGTGGGAGGGCAGTCAGCGAGGCCAATCAGGCCGTCCTGATGGCAGTCGAAATTACCCTCAGGGACGCCAGGAACGCGCGAGCTTTGTAATTTCCTTACCGGCGCCACGACCAGGCAAAGCGCTATTGTTACTTCGGCATTACTACAATCCTTCCCTGTATTACGCATGAGTTGTCGCATCCACTGGCCCAGCCAGTATGCTCATCAGCAAGCGTCGATTCCCCAAATCCTATTTCGACGAGAGGGCAGCTTATGGCCAAGGATACTGATGTCTTTTGTTCGATCTGCTTTGCGTTGCCAGGGGAAGTGTGCCGAACCAAATTCCTTGTATACGGCCGAGGCCAAGTTATGCCGGTCGCTTGCAGAACGCACAGCGATCGCTTAGTTGCCAGCCACAGGCACTCGAGCCGCCAGATGTTTGCGACCGAACTGTTGCTTGCCGCTCGAAAGTCCCTCGGCGATACCTAATGCCGGGAGGTTTCCGAACGAACGTCAGTTGTCTCTTCAAGTCTGCGTTGTAGCCGGGGCACAGGGTATCGGACGGGTGCCCCACGTTCGCCAAACCTGCCCCGGCGAGCCGTGGGGCGAAAACGATGGGCGCAGCCCAACGGCCGCTTTTCCTGAATCGACCAGCAAAATCCCACGTCGCCAATGCTCCCTACGAGCGCTCTCCAACCGTTTCACTTATCGTCGAGTGAGCGGGCAGAACGCCGTTTATGGATCACGTATCCCAGGTAGCAGAGGTGGACAACCCAGGTCAGCGAGTAGGCAACCACGAGGTGGTGGTAGCCCATGACTGAGTCAATTCTGGAATCGTACGGAAACATCGAAGCGCAAGCCAACAAGTGAGTCACTGTGCCTCCAATGCGCCGACTTCAATCGCCTGCGCGGCGGCCACCTGCTCTGCGCCCTGTTTGCGGCGTTCTGCTGTGTAACGGATCCCGACCACAAGAACTCCCCACGCAAGCCAGGCAAAAATATTCCACTGCAAGGCGGGAAGCAGGTTGGGCGCAACTCCGGCGCCGGGGCCGCCAAAGAAGACCGGTGCCGGATGTTGCGTGCGCCACCATCTCGTGGTCATGTAGACAAGAGGAACATCGCAGTACGCGAAGATGGCGATGACAGCGGCCAGCGTCCGCATCCTGTCTCCGTCGCCGACGACATTTCGTAGAACCAGATAGGCAAGATAGATCAGCCAAAGAACCAGCGTTGCCGTCAACCGCGCATCCCACGTCCACCAAATTCCCCAGGCTACTCGTCCCCATAGAGAGCCCGTGGCCATCCCCAGGAAGCAGAAGACCACCCCCATCTCCGCCGACGAAACAGCGAGAGCATCGGCTTTCAAAGACAATTGCGGAGACCGTTTACGTGTCGCGAGATACACAATCGAGCCAAGGAGGTTTGCTAAGAAACAGACTGACATCGTGATCCATGTCGGCACGTGGTAGTAGAGAATTCGCCCGATGTTGCCCTGGTCAGCGTCAGGTGGCACGGTCAGAGCGACGTGCAGCCCGTAACCCAGGAGCCCTAAGGTGACAATCGGCCAAACCCACCAAAGCACTTGAAATCTTCGCAATTGCCCGCTCCTGTATTGCTGGAAGCATTCTCCCACCATTGCGACAGTCATCACAATGTTTAGGCTGGCGTGTAAACCCTGCGGCTTCAGCCTATGACCGCTCGCTCAATCGAGCAACCTGCGTTAGAAGGTAATTTCGTTCCGGAAGACTCGAGGTCCATTCAGCCGCCAATCGGTAGTGTGCGGTTGCGCCGGAAGAGTCACCGGCCATCTCCAGCAGGTAAGCACGAACGGCAGCGAGACGATGATGGCCCGTTAGCCGGGCGCCCTCATCCAGGACGGTCAAAAGCCTGAGCCCCTCCGATGGGCCCCGGACCATGGCCGTTGCAATTGCATGATTCAGCATCACCATGGGATTGTTGGACATGTGTTTCAGCAGTTCATAGAGCGCCAGGATCTGTGGCCAGTCAGTGTCCTCAGCCTTCGCCGCTTCGCTATGAACCGCGGCAATCGCAGCCTGTAACTGATAGGCGCTGATCGACCCTTTCGCAAGGGTCGCGGTGATGAGCGCGAGGCCTTCGGAGATTTCTCCCTGGTCCCACAAGGCTCGATCCTGTTTGTCGAGCGGGATCAACTCCTCGTTTGCTCCTGTTCGGGCTTTGCGGCGCGCGTTCGTCAACAACATGAGCGCCAGCAATCCGCCAACCTCGCCATCGTTGGGAAGCAAATGGTGAAGAGACCGCGTCAGCCGGATCGCCTCGCCCGATAACTCGAGCCGTTGCGCTTGCGGTCCGATACTCGCGACATATCCCTCGCTGAAGATCAAATACAGCACGTGCAGCACCGCGCCTAGCCGCTGTGTTCGCTCCTGATCGGTGGGCAAGCGGAAGGGTATTCCGGAAGACTTGATGCTTTGTTTCGCCCGGCTGATGCGCTGTGCCATGGTTGCCTCGGGCACCAGGAACGCCTTGGCGATTTCTGCCGTGGTTAAGCCACCTACGGCCCGCAGGGTAAGAGCAATCGCCGACGGGCTGCTGAGAGCGGGATGACAGCACATGAAGAGCAGAATGAGCGTGTCATCCTGCTCGACATGAGTGTCGATTTCGGCCACCGGCGCCAGGTAATCAAGTTCGCTTGCCAGGGCAGTTTCCCGGCGGCGACGAGCCAGTTCGCTTCTCAGTTGATCGGTCATGCGGCGCAAAGCGACCTGGATAAGCCAGGCTCGCGGGTTGTCAGGCATGCCTTCCCTGGGCCACTGAGACGCCGCCGCGATCAGCGCCTCCTGGACGGCATCCTCGGCGTCGGCGAAGTCATGGAAGCGGCGAACGACCACCCCGAGCACCTGTGGCGCAAGTTCGCGCAACAGATGCTCGGTACTGGAATCCAACAACCCATCGCTCACTGCAATTCCCCTGAACCTCTGGTCATGATCTGCCGCACTTCGATGGGTATGCTCAGCCGTGTCCCCCCGGGACCAGGTCCCCCCGATAGGAGCGCTGCAATCTCGTAGGCTCGTTCCGCAGTCTCAACGTCGACAATCCAGTAGCCTAGAACAAATTCCTTGGCTTCGGGAAAGACCCCATCGGTCATGGGCGTCGAGTCCTTTCCCGCCCGCACCACCTTGGCCTGTTGCGGCATGCCCAGGCCCTCGGTACCGACAAACTCACCGGATTTGCTCAAATCCTTCCGGATATTGGTCAAGTGGGCAAAGTGCGTCTGGATATCCTTCTCCGACCAGGACTTATAGGCATCGACACCCTCTTTGGTGCCGGTCATCAACAAGATGTACTTCATATGCTTGGCTCCTCTCGTTTCAGCGCCAATTTTATTGCGCCTTTGTAAGAGAGTCGGAGCACCCGCCAACTTCTCGACATGGAGGGTCACCGAATTAAAAAAGATCCGGCAATGTCGAAATGCGGTGTTGTGGATCGACATGAGTACAGAGGTGGAGAGATGGCGACGGACGCACTGGTGATGGAGCCCGCCGGGGAATGGGTAGCTGCCTTTGAGGTGCAGCAGCGATTCCTGCAGCATTCGGGGCCCGGCATCGATTCGCTGGACTACAGCGGACAATGCAGGCAGATGGGCGAGGTGGGCGGCGATTTTTACAATTTCGTTACCATCCCCGGGAATCGGTTGGCGGTGGCCATCGGTGATGCCTCCGGCAAGGGCTTCGCCGCCGCGCTGATGATCTCGAATGTTCAGTCGTCTCTTCGGACGGCAACCTTATTTGCTGGGGCCAACCTGGCTATGGCGCTCCAGGCGGTGAATCGACAGGTTTATGGCTCCTCCCTGGCATCCCGGTATGCGACCCTCTTCTATGGCGTTGTTGACGAAGCAACACGCACGCTGCACTACGTCAATGCCGGGCACAATCCTCCCATAGTGATCCGGCCGGACGGTTCAATTATCTGGCTTACGACCGGGGGCGCGCCTGTCGGATTGTTTCCGGATTCGACCTATGAGGAAGGTTCGGTTCAACTCGGTTCGGGCGACCTGATCCTTGCATATACAGATGGAGTGATTGAATCTCTCAACCCATCTCATTGCGAATGGGGTACCGAGGGCCTCCGGGTAGCAGCCACCGAAAGCGATGCGGAGTCCGCCGGCGAGATGGTCGAGGCCATCATGCACTCCATGGATAGGTTTTCACACTCATGCCAGACCGACGATGCGACCGTGGCTGTCATACGAGTCAATTGACGGCCGGGAAGTGAATAAGCGCTTATTCAGGAGCCGTCACTACGCACCAGCGGGAGACGCCCGTCTGTCTGCTTCCAACTCGACCGAAGCCAAACATGCTCCGGATCCTCTGTCACCATCATCGACCGCGAAGTCCCAGCCAGGAAGTTAAGGTAGTACACATCGTATCCGGGGCCCGCCACCACCGGATGATATCCATCCCGCACCAGAACTGCGTCGCCATCGTGGACCTTGAGGACCGAACTCCGGGTCCGATCGGAGCTGTACAGGTTTTGGAATGCAAAAGCATGAGGGCCCTTCATCCGGTAGTAGTAGATCTCGTCGAGATCTGCCTCGACCGGCGGATTGTGGACCTCGTGCTTGTGGGGAGGGTAGCTGGACCAATTGCCTCCTGGTGTGTAGACCTCCACCACTACCAACTTGTCCGCTGGAAAGTCGGGAGGTAGAACGTCGACAATTTGCCGCGACGCATTTTCGCCTCCGCGCAAATTGCTGGCGATATCCTGAGGCCTGATCAGCCTGGGCAGCAGGGAAGCCGTGGAGGGCACTCGGCACTCAGCGATCTCGCAGACCGTTTCCGCTTTCAGGGTGACGCTATTGCCCAACGGCAGGTAAAGTGCGTAGGGTAGTCCATCGAAGACAGTCTTTCTGCCGCCAATCGGCAGTTTGCCCTCTCCCCAGTCACCTGCGCACTGGCCAGAAAGAAAAACAAGCACCATTTCTTCGCCCTGCGTCTGGAGAGACAACGTCCCCTCTGGAACCAGGTGGTGAACGACGAAACTCATCCACTCCCATCCAACTTCCTGCCGGGTGAATCGGAGTAGTTCGCCCGATTGCGAATGTGGAATTCTCAGCGGATGTACGACCGACGTATCAAGCTTCATTCATCTACCCAGCCCTTCGCCAACCCACCGTCACCCTTCCGGATGGGTTCGAGCAGCTGCAAACTAACCCGCACGGCTACGGAGGCGCCGCTAGGGACGTTCTGCCTCCGAGGCAAAACACAGTCTATGGACGAGACCCCGAAAGCCGGTCTGGCGGCCCATGGAAGGCTATCAATAAGTTACCTAACCGGTTATTTGGCTTTATAGTTTAGCAGTTGCCTGGTGTCAAGAACTTTCCCGGGGGGCGTGTGTCTGCACCCAGCAAGTTGGAGTGCACTCGTTGCGCGCGCCCAACAACATGAAGCGCCGCTTCATGCGCGGAAGACTGTAGAACGAAGGGCACGGCTTCAGCCGTGCCTCAGGCCGCTCGCATTGGAATGGCTTTAGAGCCTGCGTGGGCACTCGAGTTTCCAAAGAGGTTAGTCCAGGGCCGATAGATTGAAATCTGGGGAATGCGCGCGGGTTTTTCCGACTCACGGCTCTAGTGCTTTGTATCAGGGCACGACTCCAGTCGGGCCGTAAAGGTTCAATAAAAATCCGGGCTTTAGAGACTGCGTGAGAACTACGATGACGAGAACGGAGTCCCGTAGGGATGGCTGAACTTAGCCCAGGACGCAGTCCTGGGTAGCTTGTATCACGGAAAAGTCCCGTAGGGA
>Ga0137412_10001059_pt1 | contig 20730 bp, 15 predicted proteins | sample CZODoug2_1_16fun_FD_122160 | JGI IMG/M metagenome (GOLD analysis project Ga0137412, IMG submission 122160) | Vadose zone soil fungal communities from Angelo Coast Range Reserve, California, USA - CZODoug2_1_16fungal (Hybrid Assembly) | ecosystem: Environmental > Terrestrial > Soil > Vadose zone...
GGGCGAGGTCAATCCTGCCCAGACGCTGCGCTGCACTGGCGAGCATCTCCGGATGAGCGGTGGTGTCGTCCAGATCCATGACCCAGGTGTCGACGGCGAGGGCGCCGCGGGTCAGTAAGTCCTGAGATACTGCCGTGAGCCGATCCGCGTTTCGGGCGACCAGCATGAAATGCCGGTTCGGCGCCGCGAGCCGGCGCACGGTGGCAATGGCTATGCTCGAGGTCGCTCCCAATACCAACACCCGGGAGGGGAAAAGAGGATCGCGATCAGGCACGGCCGGTTACCCTTTGCCAGAAGCTGGAGCTGAACGCAGGATCGATGTAGGCGGCCCACTGCTCCCACTGGGGATAGAACTGCTGAAAATGGGCCGCGCTCATACAGGCATCCTTCGCCGGATACATGCGTCCGCCGAAGCCGGCCGTGATGTCGGCGAGCCTGTCCAGCAGGTCGAAGCTCACTTCACGCCTGACGGGAAAATCCAGCGCCAGGGTGATGCCGGGTAGGGGAAACGACATCACTCCGGGAGAGACGGCATCGCCGAAGACTTTGATGACGGCCAGGAAAGAAGCGAGCCCTGATGCAGTGATCGCCTTCAGCAGCTCGGTCATGCCGATGGTGCCGGTATCCCACGGCAGGACGCATTGGAACTGCAACAGACCCTGTTTGCCATAGAGGCGATTCCATTGCAGGATGCGATCCAGGGGATAGAAGAACGGTTCGTAATCGATCAGGCCAGTTCGATCTTTCGCCAACTGCTTGTGGTAATAGAGGGTGTTGAAGGCTCCAACGGAGAAGCGGCTGAGCGCGAAGGCGGGCAGATCAACCGGCAGGGCAAGCTTGGGCTTGGCCAATGGCTTTAGGGGACCCGGATCTTCTTCGTGCTCCCCTTGCATAAAGATGCCTCGGGCGAAGTTGCGGCCCTGGGCAACGCAATCAATCCACGCCACTGAATATTCCTTGTGCGCGCTGGCTTCGGAGAGGGCGACAAACTCCTCCAGCCCGACAAATTTGGTGGACCGATAGCGAATGCGGCGGGACTCGATTGGCCGCAACTGCAGCTCGGCCCAACTGATCAGCCCGGTCAGACCCATGCCGCCGATGGTCGCCGTGTACCATTCAGGATTTTCGGTTGGGCTGCACACTACCGGCATGCCGTCTGACCGCACCAACTCGAAGCGGGGGGTGTGCAGGCCGAAGGTGCCGGCTACGTGGTGGTTCTTGCCGTGAATGTCGTTGGCAATCGCTCCACCCACGGTTACGTATTTGGTGCCCGGGCTCACGGGCAGAAACCACCCGCGAGGCACGGCGAAATCAAGAATCTCCGCCAGCGTGACACCGGCTTCACATCGCAGCAGACCGGTTTCTGCATCGAAGGAGATCAACCGATCGAGATTAGGCGTCGTCAGCAGGGTTCCGTGCTGCAGCAGACAGACGTCACCGTAGCTGCGCCCCATGCCCACGGCCAGGATTTTTGTGTCAGAAGCAACGGACGCGGGAAAATCTTCCTTCCAGAAAAGGGGGCGAACTTCGGCGAAGAGTTTTGGAAAACGGCCCCAGGATTCAAACTGCGGCCGGGCCTTACTAGGGGACATAGATTCCTTTTAGAGAGCGGAGTAGGCGGCGATCACCACTCCTAAGCCAAGCAGCAGGCTCATGCGGTCAGAGAGAGCAAAGACCACCGGATCTTCGTCCAGCACACCGCGCGAAGCCAGCAGCCAAACACGGCTGACCCACAGGATGAGCAGCGGGGTAATCAACCACATGCGGTTGGGATGGTGATAGAGGGCCACCACATCGTTGCCGTTGATATACAGGGCGAAGATGACGATGGAGGCATAGGCGCTGGAGGTGCCAAAGCTGCGCAGCTGCTCGATGTCGCTTAAGAGATAGCCCCGTCCGTTGGTGGGGTTCACGCCGCGGGCATGCAGATTCTGCAGCTCGCTGAACCGCTTGACCATGGCCAGGCTAAGAAAAAGGAAGATCGAAAAGGCGGCGAGCCAGGGAGAGACAGGATCGTGAGTGGCCGCGGAACCGGCCATCATGCGGATGGTGTACAAGCTCGAGAGAATGACGACATCCACCAGAACGATTCGTTTGAGCGAAAGAGAATAGGCTAGCGTGGTGACGAGATAGAGCAGCAGGTAAATAAGAAATGTTCGCGGCAGCCAGGCGGCGGTTACCAGAGCGAATACAAGGAGCGAACAAGAAATGCCAAGGCCGGTGGTCACGGAGAGGTCGCCCGAGGCAAAGGCACGCCTGCGTTTGTTGAGGTGTATCCGATCCTGCTCCAGGTCAAGCAGGTCGTTGAAGATATAGGTTGCCGACGCCGTGAAGCAGAAACAGAAGAAGGCCGCGCAGGCGGCAAGCATAGGAGCAGCATGCAGGGAGTGGGCTAGTAACACAGGCAGAAAGACCAGCAGGTTTTTTGCCCATTGATGCACACGCAGGGTCCTGGCTAAGGTGGCGGGCCATCTGGAACGGTCCTGGAAGTTTCTGCTCACGGTGACGTTCCGGCTCTTCAAAGCATTTCTTAACCCGGAAACAGGGTTAGCCACCATGGCTTGTTTCGCTCCCTGAAGGATGGGCAAATCAGGCATGGCATTGCCGATGTAGTCGAAGCCGCTGGCTCGAAACCGGTGCTCCAGATGCTGCAGCTTATTGTCACCGGTCAGGTTCAGCCTTCCATCGCTGGCCATGACGTCTTCGAAGATGCCCAGGTAATCGGCAATTTTCTGCGCCAGGACACTGTCGGCTCCGGTCGCCAGGTAGAGCTTGCGGCCGGAGGCGTGCTCGTCTCTGAGGTAATCCAGCAGGGGACGGTTGTACGGCAGATGAGCGGCGTCGAGGGTAACCCTGGAGGCCACTTGCGACTTGAAATACGCCTTGCCCTTGAGGACCCACAGCGGAGTTTGCAAGAAAGCGATGGGATGGCGACGGGCGAGGACCATCAAGGAGTCGACAAAGGTGTCCGACTTGACCAGGGTCCCGTCCAGGTCGACGCAAAGCGGACGCTCTGCCTGGACCGCCACTGGAGACTGCATAACCTTAAGTTCGGTCATTCAGAGCAGTTCTCCCGTTGCCATGCTCATTCGAAGAGGAAACCGCAGCGAAGAATCGCGAAATCTGCGCTTCCGTGGCTGAACTTTTTGCGCTTGCGGACCAGATCTATCAACAAGATACGTGAGCAACAGGCCCGACCCAAGTAACCATTACAGTTCATATTGAGAATAGCAGAGCGGGTGCGGCGGAAACGCCGTGCAGTCAATGCGGGGGCAAGTATTCTTCTTAGCAGTCGAACCTTTCATCACCTGCTGCCGTCATATAGGTGCGTGCCCGGCGAGCGGGCAGGAAATCAGGGCTAAAGGATTATGAAGATAGGTAGTTGCGGGATCGGGGTTTGGATTGGGGATAGTCGTCGTGTCGCGCTGGCAATGGGAGTCTGCCTGGCTATTGGGGGAGCCTTTCGGCCGGCGGTAGCGCAAGAAACATCGACGGGGCGAGCCGTGGTGACGGCTGAGACGAAAGGCGCGGAAGGGGTCACCGCTATTCCCAAGCAGAGCATCAGCCTCTACGAGAATCGCAAGCTGCAGGAAGTGTCCGGTTGGACTCCCCTGCGGGGTGCGCGGTCGGGGCTGCAGCTGGTGGTGCTGCTCGATGATTCTTCCGGCAGCAACCTGGGTTTGCAATTGAACGACATCCGGAGCTTCCTGAACGCTCTGCCTCCTACAGTCCAGGTAGCCATTGGCTATATGCGCAACGGGACGCCAAACCTGGTACAGAACTTCACCACCGACCATGCCCAGGCGGCAAAGGCTCTGCGCTTGCCACAGGGGGTTGCCGGGGGCAATGGAAGCCCCTATTTCTGTATCTCGGACCTGGTCAGGCATTGGCCGGGAGGTAACAACGATGTCCGCCGTGAGGTGATCATGGTCACGGATGGCGTGGACCGGTATTCCGGCGGGCGCTTCGACCCCGAAAATCCTTATGTGCGAGCAGCCACAAGCGACGCGCAGAAAGCCGGGGTGATCATCTACTCCATCTATTACCGCGGCGCAGGGCGCCTTGACCGGAGTTTGACGGTGACGGATGGGGGGCAGAATTACCTGACCCAGATTTCGGGCGATACCGGGGGGAAGGTCTACCTCGAAGGGTTTGGAAACCCGGTATCTTTCTCGCCCTTTCTTTCCGATATTCAACGTAAATTGCAGAACCAATATGAGCTGACCTTCGTCTCTACAGCAAAGCCGGGTTTGCAGCCGATACGAGTGAAGACCAACCAGCCGAACACCAGCTTGCAGTTTCCTGCGCGAGTTCCAATAGGCGGCGTAACCCCGCCTGAGTAAGAAGGAAAGATGCTATCTACGAGAGTACGAAGCAGGGCAACTCGTTCTGTTTTTGTTTTTGGTTTTGTTCTTTGTTCCGCAGTCTTCGCCGGCTTAGTGCCGGTTGCTGCTACTGCGCAGGATGCAGCCACCCCGGCTAAGCCGGTTACGTTCCTGGGGACTGTCCAAACGCTGAGCGGCAACAACATTACCGTGAAAAATGATGCGGGGGCCACCATGCAGGTAACTGTGGAGGAGAACGCGCGCCTGCTGCGCATCGAACCGGGACAAAAAACGCTCGCGGGCGCCAGCCCATTCAGCCTGACTGATTTGCAAGCCGGGGATCGCGTCATGGCCCGCGGTGCAGCCAATCCCGATGGCAAATCGCTGGCAGCGAACATGCTGGTTGCGATCAAGGGCGCTGACATTGCGCAAAAGCAGGAGCATGAGCGGGAGGACTGGCAGAAAAACGGTACCGGCGGGCTGGTCAAGGCGGTGGATACTTCGGCGGGCACCGTGACCGTTTCGACCGGCGCCGGCGGCACGCGGACGATAACGATTCACGTCTCGCCCACCACGATCGTTCGCCGGTACGCTCCGGGGTCGGTGAAGTTCGATCAGGCAATCAAAAGCACCCTCGACCAGATAAAGCCTGGCGATCAGCTTCGTGCGCGCGGTTCCAAGGGCGCCGATGGGTCAACGCTTGAGGCAGAGGAGATTGTCAGCGGAAACTTCCTGAATCTTGCCGGCGCCATCCAGGCGGTGGACGCGAATGCATCCACGATCACGCTAACCGATGCCGCAACCAAGAAGCCTGTGGTTGTGACCATTACCCCTGACAGCGAAGTTAAAAAGCTCGACCCTGCCGTAGCGCAGCGGATTGCCGCCCGGCTGAGCGGCGGTGCGAAGCGGCCGGACGGGGCTCCTGGTGGGGCGGCTGGCGCGGCGGCCGGGCCAGGAGGCGCGGGCGGGCCAGGACCTTCCGGAGCGGACCATCCAGCGGGTGGCCGGGGTCCCGGAGGTGGGGGACCTGATTTTCAGCAGGTGTTAGCGCGCGCGCCATCCGTCACCTTGAAGGATCTTCAGAAAGGCAACATGGTTATTGTTGTCGCTACTGAGGGTCAAACTCCGGTGTCCGCAACTGCCATCACGGTCGTCGCCGGCGTGGAGCCCATGCTTCAGGCGTCGACCAGCGGAAGCCAGGCCATGCTTTCTTCATCGTGGAACCTGGGCGGTGGTGAGGGCGGTGGCGGTGGTGGGGAAGCACCGCAGTAGAAGCAGGCCTTACCCGCAGTCCTGACAATCTGGGAATACTGACGCATTTAGAGGAGACCCTTTGAATCGATTGCTCGCTCTCTGCCTTATGGCTCTGTCTGTCTTTGCAGGGGTAACGCTGCGACCATACGCCGTGGCCCAGACATCTGCGGGATCCACGGTATCAACGACGTTGGGAACATTACGTGGGCAGGTAGCCGACCCGAGCGGGGCCGTCATTCCCCAGGCTTCCTTGACGGTGACATCAGCAGCCGGAACAAGCCGCACGGCCACGTCGGATGCTTCCGGCCAATATGCGATCTCCGGCCTGGCGCCGGGCCAATACACGGTTACGGTCGAAGCCACGGGATTTTCCACCTTCACCTCGCCTTCGGTGCATATTGCAGCCGGGCAGACGCAGCATTTGAATGTCTCGCTCACGATTCAAACGGAGCAGCAGCAGGTGCAGGTCACGGCAGATGCGCAAGGTGTGAGCGTGGACCCCGACAGCAATGTGAGCGCAGTTGTGATGACCGGCAAGGACCTCGATGCGCTCTCGGACGATCCTGACGAGTTGTCGAACGAACTGACGGCGTTGGCCGGTCCTTCTGCGGGCCCGAGCGGGGGCCAGATTTACATTGATGGGTTCACTGGCGGGCAGCTGCCACCCAAGTCGTCGATTCGCGCCATCATCATCAACCAGAATCCATTTTCGGCTCAATATGACAAGCCGGGCTATGGGCGGGTGGAGATATTGACCAAGCCGGGCACAGACAAGCTGCACGGCCAGGTGTTTGTAAATTCCAGTGCTTCGGCCTTTAATACGTCGAATCCTTTTGCGGCGAACCAGCCGCCGTACCACACGCTGCAATACAACGGTAATGTGAGCGGTCCACTGGGCAAGAGGGCTTCGTTCTTCTTTAGTTTCGACCGGCGGAATATCCAGGACAACAGCATCGTCAACGCCAACGTGCCGTACGTGCCCGACCCTGCTACGTGCGAGCCGGAAAACGGCGTGGTGCAGGAGACTACCGGCACGCTGTGCAATCTTGCGGTGCCGTATCCGCAGACGCGCATGGACATTAGCCCGCGCATTGACTACCAGTTGACGCCGACGCAAACGTTGACGGCTCGCTATAGCTACTACCGGGACACACGGGACAATAGCGGATTGGGCGCCAACCCGTTCGTGCTACCAAGCCAGGCGTACAACCGCAACGAGGTGGAGAACCGGATTCAGATCAGCGATAGCCAGGTGTACGGGGCGAAGTTCGTCAACAATACCCGCTTTCAATACATCCACGACACCAGCAACCAGGCGCCGCAGTTGGTGGCTCCCGCCATCAATGTGCTGCAGAACTTTCAGGGTGGGGGGAGCCCATTAGGAACGCTCCACGATACCCAGCAGGAATTCGAGGTTCAAAATTACGCGTCGCTGGCCTTGGCGAAACATTACATTCGGTTTGGCGGCCGGATTCGCCACACCCAGGACACGAATTATTCCAGCGCAAATTTTCAAGGAACGTATACCTACTCAAACCTGAATGCCTACCTTGCGGCGAAGCCCAGTCAATTTTCGATTACGAACGGGACGCCAACACAAAAGGCCAGCGTTACCGACCTGGGACTTTATGCAGAGGACGACTGGAAGGTGCGGCCCAACTTCACCATCAGCTATGGATTGCGTTTCGAGACGCAAAACCAGATTGCCAACAAAGTGAATTTCGCGCCGCGGGTCGCGCTCTCCTACGGCTTTGGAACCGGGGGGAAGCAGCCCAAGACGGTGCTGCGGGCCGGCTACGGAATTTTTTATAACCGCTTCACTTACGATCTGCTGCTCAACACGAACCGCTACAATCTCGACCAGCTGGGGCAGGTGCAGAGTATTCAATCGAACCCCAACGGAACGCCTCCGGGGAGCACGACGGAGGCGTCTCCCGCGCTGCCGACTTTCTATCGCACGCAGCCCGGGCTGAATGCTCCGGCGATTACCGAGGCGGGGACGGGGATTGAGCACCAGGTGAATAAGAGTGTAAGCGTCTCGGCGACGTATCTTTATTCCCGCGGCATCCACCAGTTGCTTTCGCGCAATATCGATGCGCCGATGGCGGACGGCGCCAGGCCGGCGCTTGGCTTGTGCCCCACCAATCCTGTCGGCGCTGCACCGGGCACGCCTTGCAACATCTACGAGTACGATTCGCTGGCGGTGTTCAAGGAAAATCAGGTATTTCTCAACCTGAATGTGGCGGTTGGCCGCAAGCTTACGTTTACGGGTTTCTATATTTACAGCAAGGCGAACAGCGACACGGGCGGGCCCGGATACCATCCGTCGAATCAGTACGACATCATGCAGGATTATGGACGCCAGTTCTTCGACGTGCGCAACCGGGTGTTTGCGTTTGCTAATTACTCGGCTCCTTATGGGTTCAGGATCAGTCCTTTTCTCAGTGCGTCGTCGGGCGCGCCTTTCAATCTACAGCTGAGCCAGGATATTAACGGCGATTCGTTCTTCAATGACCGGCCTACGTTCGCGTCGTCGGATTCGAATCCGGCAACCGTGGACAACACGAAGTATGGGAACTTTGATGTCAGTCCCACACCTCCCACTGGGTCTCAGCTGATTCCCATCAATTATGGAAATGGCCCGGTTCAGTTTGCGATGAATATGCGGGTGGCCAAGAGCTTTGGGGTCGGGCCGCGCGTGGAGGAAGGCAAGGGAGCGGTTGCGGGCGGGGGCGGCGGAGGGCCTGGTGGCGGTGGACGTGGCGGTGGTGGAGGAATGCCGGGTATGGGGTTAGGTGGGACTGGCGGGGGTCCTCACGGCCCGAGCGCGCGGGTTGACCGGCGATACAGCATTACGTTGAGTGCGTTTGCGCATAATATTTTCAACGTGGTGAATCTTGCACCGCCGAATGGGACGCTGGGTGGACCTCCGGATGGGACTACGGATTCGCCGTTTTTTGGTAAGTCGAATCAGTTGGCGAATGGGTTCTTTTCCCATGGTTCGGCAGTGCGGGATTTTAATTTTCAGGCGTTGTTTAATTTTTAAGAATGTCAAGGATGCCACGAACATTACTGTTTCATCCGAGCGTTGCAAAGACAGAGTAGTGGTATCCCACATCTCGCGAAAAACGAGCGAGATATGGGGCACCCATGGTTCGTAACAGAGACAGAGCTATCCAGGATTCATTCGGCTGAGCAGAGGGAGATGTTTAGGCCGGCCATTTCTAAAGTGGCGCAGGAGGCGCCGAGGACTTCTCCGTCGGCCTGAACGGATATGGGTGGTTGATAGACGCGATCAGGGATTGGTTTGCAGATTACGCGCTCTACATCGCGGTAAATTGCCGATGCGTTGGCCGCGCGTTCGCGATCGCGTACTCCAGCGGCTCTAAAGAGGGCTTCGAAGGCGGCTAGTGCTAATCGGGAGCGCGAGTCACCCCCTACGGTCGCTAGCCGGAGAAAGGGAAAGTCGAGGCTGCCGCCTGGGCGCCATCGGTTCAACTCCGCGACGCGCACCGCTAACGCCTCGCATACTTGCTCCTCGATGACAATGCCGCTCGTCGTGGTGATGCGGACAGCAAAGGGGCAGACCGGATGGTTCCATAACAACCGCCCACCCGCGGCGAAATAGGCGGCTCGTCCTACTCTGCTCTTTCCCGAACGCCGGGCTTCGGACATCAGGGAGGCATGCATGCCCATGCCGGCAGCCATGGCGAAGAGCCAGCTTTGGCGGCCTCCCGCGGTGCAGCAGGTAATTCTGCCCAAGCCCACCGAACGAGGACGACTGCGTAAAATCCAGTGCGCGGCGGCTGCCGGGTCTTTGGGGACTTTCAGGTTCTGGGCCATTACGTTGCCGGTGCCAAACGGGATGATCCCCAAGGGCACGGCTGAGCCGGCGAGCCCCTGGATGACATCGAAAATCGTACCGTCACCGCCACAGACGACGATGGCGTCGTAACCTTCCGCTGCAGCCCGCTTAGCCTTGGGCCCCGCGGCGCGGTTCTCACCGGTCTCCATCACTTCTACCGTGGCGCCCTGCCCGCGAAATGCTGCTTCTACGCGTGTGATATCTCTACGCCTGGCTGCTGTTTGGTGGAGCACCGGGTTGACGAAGAGCAGGATCTTTTTCATGGCGCTTCAGCCGGGGTCCCCGGCAGTTCGCTGCTGGGGTGGATCAGAGCTGCGCCGGCTGCTCCCAGGCGGAGAACACGAATTCCTCCAGCGGCTTCCGTTGCCGCGGGGAGACCTCCATTTTGTGGAGATGCTCGGGCAGACTTGCCGGGTCGCCAAAGTATCCGATTGCTGTGACCGCGCCCAACTCATAGTCAGAGGGTATCCCAAACGATGCCCGCATCTGCTCATTATCGAAGCCCGCCATCGAATGGGTGTGCAAGCCGTCGGCAGTCGCCTGCAGAGCCAGATTCGCCATGGCCGCGCCGGTGTCATGCAAGCCATAGCGATTGGGGGTGCCTTTTTGCGTGAAGGTTTTCTTGCCTACAGAGAGTACCAACACCGGAGCGCTTTTGGCCCAGGTCTGATTGAACTCAACCAGAGCATTGAAGATCTTCTGATAGGTTTCGTCGCCTCGCCGGCCCACCAGGAACCGCCAGGGTTGCTCGTTCGAAGAGGAGGCGGCCCACCTCGCCGCTTCAAACAACCTCTTGAGTTCCTCCGCTGTTACTTCTTTATCTGCGTAGGCGCGCGGGCTCCAGCGCCGGAGGATCAGGTCTTCCGCGCCGGCCACGTCAGGCGCATGCTTTAACTTCTCGATCACTTCGGGGGATGATGTCGGGGGCACGAGGCTACTCCTGAATAAATCTGCGCTCAGTCTTTAGATATACGGAGAAAGGGAACGGCGCAATGAAAATGGCCTGAAACAAAAATGGCCTGCTCCGTGAGAGCAGACCATTTTTGTTTATTCGCGGACGCCTTCGACGAAGGCCTTCAGCTTGCGAGAGCGTGAAGGATGACGGAGTTTGCGCAGCGCTTTGGCTTCTATCTGCCGGATGCGCTCGCGCGTGACCTGGAAGCTCTGACCCACTTCTTCCAGCGTGTGCTCGGAACCGTCTTCCAGACCAAAACGCATCTTGATCACACGCTCTTCACGCGGGGTCAAGGTACGCAGCACCTGGGAGGTGTATTCCTTCAGGTTGACACTGATCACTGCTTCAGAAGGCGAAACCGCCTGGCGATCTTCAATGAAGTCGCCAAGGTGAGAGTCTTCTTCTTCGCCGATCGGAGTTTCGAGCGAGATCGGTTCCTGTGCGATCTTGAGCACCTTACGAACCTTGGCCACCGGGATATCCATCCGGCGGGCGATCTCTTCGGAAGTGGGCTCGCGGCCCAGCTCCTGCACCAACTGGCGCGAGGTGCGGATTAGCTTGTTGATGGTCTCGATCATGTGCACCGGAATACGAATGGTCCGGGCCTGATCGGCAATCGCGCGGGTGATGGCCTGGCGAATCCACCAAGTCGCATAGGTGGAGAACTTGTAACCACGGCGGTATTCGAACTTGTCGACCGCCTTCATCAAACCGATGTTGCCTTCCTGGATCAGATCGAGGAATTGCAGACCGCGGTTGGTGTACTTCTTGGCAATCGAAACCACCAGGCGCAGGTTAGCCTCGATCAGCTCGCGCTTGGCCTGCTCGGCGTCCATGTCGCCCTGGATCATCTCGCGCTGGGTGCGCTTGAGCTCGGCGATCGATACGCCGGCCTCCTGCTCCAGCTTTTCCAGGTCGGTCTTGCAGTTCTTCTGCTGGCGGCGGTATTCCTTGCGCAGCTCTTCGCTTTTCGACTGGTCATGCTTCTGTTCCAGCGACTTAACCTGCCGCTCGAGCATGCGCATGGCGTCGACGGTCTTGTTGACCTTGTCCAGCAGCCGCTTGCGTTCTGCGTTGGTGTACTTCAGCTCCCGAACAATGCGCGAGACTTCGACCCGCTCGCGGTTCATCATCCAGCGCGTTTTGCGATGTTCTTTCGCCTTCGCCTTGACGTTGATGGTTTCGAGTTTTTCGAAGAGCAGAGCTGCTTTCTTCTGATGCTTGAGCAGCGTGTCGACGCGACCGATGGTGACCCGGATGCGCGCCTGCAGAATCTCTTCGGTGATTTCTTCCTCGTCGAAGATCACCACTTCCTTGATGTTGCGCACGCCACGCTTGAGGTCTTCGCCCAGGGCGACGATCTCGCGAATGACAATGGGCGAACGGGAAATGGCTTTGAGTACCCGCAATTGCCCGCGCTCGATGCGCTTGGCAATCTCAACTTCGCCTTCTCTGGTAAGAAGTGGAACAGTGCCCATTTCGCGCAGGTACATGCGAACGGGGTCATTAGTTTTTTCGAGTGTGCCCGGTGTCAGGTCGAGTTCTACATCCTCGCCCTCCTCACCCTCGCTCTCGAACTTATCTGCGCCAAACTTAGGACCGCCTTCGAGCACATCAATGCCCTGGGTCCCGATGGTGGTCAACAGATCGTCGAGATCGTCCGGTGAATGCAGATCGCCAGGAATCAGATCGTTGACCTCGTTGTAGGTCAAATAGCCTTTTTCCTTACCTGCATCAATCAGTTTCTGAATATCTTCTTCGTACTTGTCTTCGATAGCCAAGCAAATCCTATCCCGTGCCTTATTTTTCGGATCGGTCCGTGCTCAGAAAGGACAGGGTGCTATGCGAGCCGCTAAGGGCATATTCCGGACGGTTGATGAACCGTTTGGGCAAGTAGACGCACGTCCTTCAAAGGGTTATAGAATATCATGGATTGGAGTGTGCTCCCGGGCTGCTCCCTGAACGACACCCCTCATCCTTCTCTTCCCGCTCTCTGAGGTGGATCCCAAATAGTTAGATGTAAATTGGGGGATTTCGTTTCACCTGGGAATCGGGTGAAGAGGGATTTGTCCAGTGTTTAGGCGGCGGATTGGGGTAATTGGAGCAGTCTTGCGAATTTTGGTCCCGAAGGGACGGCTTGGGGTTGTCCAGGATTGCGTCGCAGCCCATCTTCAGCCGACCTGCGGGACTAAGTTTGGGAAAGTGGCCAAGACTGACCGATTTCGGAGCCTAGCGATCGGCGTCTCTCATTTGGCGGTCTACTTTGAGTTTTTCGGCCATAAAAACGGCTAGTTGGGCCAGATCGCCTCGGCGTTCGGCCTCGGCGATGTCCGCTCGCACGCGGCGCTGCAAGGCCTCCAGATGGCGATATTTGAGCGAGTCCAGAGCGGCGTCCACCTCTCGCAGTTCCACCTCCCCGGACTCGCGGAGCAGGGCCTGGGCCAACAGAGCTCGATGGCTGGGGTCGGACACGGCTGATAAGGGCTCCAGCGGCCCACGGTCGCGCAAGACATTCAATATGGGGGCGACGCTAAGGCCCTCAAACGATTGGGGCTGGTCGTGCAAGGCCTGGAATACACGGAGGCAGACCCGGCTCTCCAGACTGGAAGCGGCCGCCCGCAAGAGCACCCGCTCAGCCTCGTTCAGGGCGTCCACGCCGGTCGGGCGGACCTCGTCCCGGCGCTTGCGCGCTGCTTGACGCAGCTCTTCCCTGACCAAAGCTGAGTCGATACCCAGCTTCTGGGCTGCGTCGGAAGCGAACTCGTCGCGCATGATGCGATCAGGCATACGCCGGATGTGCGGCAGCAAGTAATTGAGGGCTTTGCTCTTGCCCTCAGCCGTCCGAGGCGGGAAAAGGTGCATGGCCCGGTCGATCAGGTAGTCGGAATGGCGCCTGGCGCCTTCCACGGCGCCCACGTAGGCTTTGATTCCCCGTTCACGTATAAAGCGGTCGGGGTCCAGGCCTGCTTCGAGGGTAACCACCCTGACTTCAAAGTCCTCTTCGGTGAGCAAAGCGATCGACTTTTCGGCGGCGTTTGCTCCTGCAGTGTCCGGATCGAAGTTGATAAACAGCTTGTTGGTGTAACGGCTGAGCAACCTGACCTGCATCTCGGTGAAGGCTGTTCCGCTGGTTGCCAGCACATTGTGGAAGCCGGCCATGTAGGCCGTGATGCAGTCCATCTGCCCTTCCACCAGCAGGGCATACTTGCGTTCCCGGATTGCCTGCCGGGCCTTGTCGAGGTTGAACAGCACCTGGCCCTTGGAGTAGAGGGGGGTCTCGGGTGAGTTCATGTACTTGGGGCCGGACTTTTCGTCGCTATCGAGGGCGCGCGCGGTGAAGGCAATCACGCGCCCGGATTCGTTGTGGATGGGAAAAGTGATGCGCTTGCGGAAGCGCGCATACAACGGTCCCGCAGAACCATCCGGTTGTTCTTTGGAGGAAAGAAGGCCGGACAGGCGCAAGAGATCGGGTGCGGCCACACCCTGCAAGCGGTCACGCAGCGCGTTGAACGAATCGGTGGCGTAGCCGATGCGAAATTTCGCGATCGCTTCCGGCGTCAGGCCGCGCCCGGTGAGATATTCGCGCCCCCGTGCGCCCTCCGGTGAACGCAACTGCTCTTCGAACCAGCTTGTCGCCAACTCATGCAGTTCGAGCAGTTTGCCACGCTGGCGATTCTCCTGGGCCTCTTCCGGGGTGGCAAATTCTCGCTTAGGGAGTGGGATGCCCGCCTTTTGAGCCACGATTTTAACGGCTTCGGTAAAGCCGACGCTCTCAATCTTCTGCACAAAGGAGAAAACATCACCGCCCTCGTTGCAGCCGAAGCAGTGATAGAACTGACGCACTGCGTGCACGGAGAAGGACGCGGTTTTCTCACCGTGGAACGGACACAATCCGGCGTAGTTCTGCCCTCCGGACTTCTTCAGCGTGATGTACTCGCCGACGATGCGGACAATGTCCGCCTGCTGCTTTACGAGTTGGGCAAAGTCTGATGCCACAGGATCGTTTCTTACCTATTCTCGTCTATCTCGAAAGGAAGGAAAATCAGGCCGTTGTGTGCATACCTGCCAGCAGGTCCTCTGGCTGCTTGCCCTGGGCTCGCAGCGTGCGCAGGCTCAGGGCATCATGCCGTTTGGCAAGCCTTTGCCCCTGCTGATCGAGCATTAAATCGCAGTGATACCACGCCGGAGAGGAAAGCCCGAGCGCACGGGCCAACAGAATCTGCCGGGCAGTTGATTTCAAGAGGTCGGCGCCTCGGACCACTTCTGTGATCTGCATGGCCGCGTCATCGACCACCACCGCGAGCTGATACGAGGGAAGATCATCCCGCCGCCAAACCAGGAAATCGCCAAGGTCCTGGCCGGCAACAAATCGCTGGGGACCGAAATGCGTGTCCTCGAACTCGATCGCCTGGCCGTCGGGAACACGAAAACGCCAGTTTGCGCCGGATAGCTCGCTAGCCGTGGCGGGCTGCCCGGCGGCCGGGCGGCAGGTTCCGGGATAGATTCCTTCATCGTCATGCGGGGCCTGCATGGCCACGGCAAGATCTTTGCGAGAGCAGCGGCAGGGGTAGAGATATCCTCCATCCAGCAGACGCCGGCAGGCCTCGCGGTAAAGGCTGTGCCGCTGGCTTTGGGTGTATGGTCCGAAGCGACCGCCCACATCCGGCCCTTCCTCCCACTTCAGACCCAACCACCGCAGATCCTCGATCATGGCGTGATAAAAGTGCGGCTGCGAGCGATCGGGATCAAGATCCTCATTGCGCAGGACCAGAGTCCCTCCCGCCGCCTGCGCGCGCTGGTGGGCGACGTAAAAAGTGCGGGCATGGCCGAGGTGCAGATAACCGGTAGGGGAGGGAGCCAGCCGGCCTCGATAGGGAACGCTGCTGGAAACAGGTCTCAAAATAGGTCCGGAATGCTGGAAAATGCGATACGCGTAGGTGCGGCCGCGCCGGCCAGCAGCGTACTAGCGAAGCAAAGCTTGGTGGTCCCGTATTTGTAATTCACCTGGTCCATGGTGGTGGAGAGACGCGTCCGTTTGGCTTCTTCTTCCAAGCCGGAAAAAAGACTGAGGGTGTGCAGGTGGTCGGGAACCAGGTTTCCCAGGGTAACGCCAACGAAGAAGGGCTTTTTCTGGCTTTTGCCTGCAGGACTTTGCTGCCACAAGCGCTGCAGGCCCTCGAGCAAGGTCTGGTTGTCCTGGCATTCGAGCAGGGGGCAGCTTTGCGTCCACGGCTGCTGATGAATGCCCGAGGAATGGGTGGAGGTGGCGGCCGCGCTCCCGACGGAGAAACGTATGGTCAAGGTCATATGCGAGGCCCACAGCCGCGCCTTGCGCAACCGCATCGCAGCTTTGTGCAGCAGCTTGTTGGCCACGGCGTAGGCACCCTCCGGAGTGCGCAGATCGGGAGACAATACGTGGGAGTGGCCAATGGATTTCGCGTGCTCCAGCTCCGGGTCGCCAAAGTCCTCACCGCGCAGCCAGTGCCACAGCTTTTCGCCACCGATCCCTCCCCATGCCGTGTGCATCTGCTCCCGATCGAGAGCCAGCAGTTGCGGCATGGTCTGGATTCCAGCTTGGTGCAATCGCTTCTCCATGCGGGCGCCGACACCCGGAAGGTCGCGCGGTGTGAGTGCAGAGAGAGCGTCATGCAGGAGGTCTGGGGTAAGGGCCACCAGGCCATCTGGCTTTTCCATATCGGAGGCTACTTTGGACAGATACCGGTTGGTGGCGAGGCCGACGGAGCAGCGCAGCGTCGATCCGACCCTGCGGCGAACCGCGGCTTTCACGTCGCGCGCCAGCTCCAGCGCCGCCAGCAGGGGCTGCTCCCGGCCTAACAGCCGGCAAGCCATCTCGTCGATGGACATCACCGAGGTGACCGGCAGGCAAGACTCGACCGCCTCCACCACGCGATGGTGGTAGTCGACGTACAACTCGTGCCGGGCCTCGACCAGCACGATGGCGGGGCAGAGACGCTTCGCCTCACCGACTTGCGTTCCGGTACGGACCCCGTATCGCTTTGCTTCGTAACTGGCTGCGATACAGCAAGTTGTGTCCGCGACCAGGGGTACTACGGCCATGGGGCGGTCGCGTAGCTCGGGCCGCAACTCCTGCTCCACGGAGGCAAAATAGGAATTGAGATCCAAAAACAGCCACTGCAGGCGGGGATCACCCGTTCGGAACGTACTGTTGGTTGCGTCGGTCACGTTGCACAGCTTTTGCCCATATCGAATTTCCTATTGCAGTGCTAAGCTTTGTGCCATCGGTGGTTTTCGGGAAATCGACGTACGTTTTGCCAGAATGGAAGCCACGCCGATAAATATTTTGCATCCCGGAAAACCTACCCCGAGGCTTCTGGTTTCATAAGTAGTGGAGTATCGCAATGCATTGGCTACATTTTCACAACCTCACACACTGGTTCTTCCAGTTTGAGTCGTACGGCCCGGCAATTCTAGTCACCATCGGCGCGGCCTTGTTGATCGCTTGCGGTATCGGCGCAACGTGCTCACCGTGTGAAGAGAAGGACGAGGTCTTTCACCGCCAGGTGTTCTAGAGACCATAGATTTGTCGACCTGCCCTGCAGCCCCCGTTCGGCCCGTCTCTATTGTCTTGAAAATGCTTAAGTGGAAAGCGTACCTCAGGGCCTAAAAGCCCGTACATACCAGCCCGTACCTACCGTTCCGTTCCCACCTTTCTGAAGCTACCTTCTGTCACTGTGGTCCGAAGAAATTCTGCTTGCTGCTCTGGCCTGCGTCTGTTTTACTGCACGGCATGCGGGACTCAGAAACGTGGTTGGCGCGCTGGCAGGCCGCAGGTCTGCTCGATGATGCAACTGCCACCGCTATCCGCGCCTATGAAGAGTCGCATGTTAAGCCCAGCGGCCGCCGATGGCAGGTGCTGGCCGCCCTGATCTTTGGCGCAATCCTCCTCGGAGCCGGGGTGCTCCTCTTCGTTGCCGCGCATTGGGATCGTTTGTCACCGTTAGTCCGCATGATGCTGGTGCTGGCGATGCTGGTTTTTTTCCACGGCCTTGGGATACTTACCCGGAGCCGTTTCGCCGGTTTTGCCACCGCCATGCATGGAGTGGGCACCTTGTCTGCCGGGGCAGCCATTGCGCTGGTGGGCCAGATCTTCAACATGCAGGAGCATTGGCCTTCGGCCGTCATGCTGTGGGCGCTGTGCGCTGCGTTCGGCTGGGCTTTGCTGCGCGATGAGTTCCAGCAGACCTTGACCCTGCTGCTCGCGCCGGCGTGGATCTTGTCTGAGTGGATGGATCGGGCGAATGATTACGGCGGCGTGGATACCTACATGGCGCGCGTGATTGCAGTCGTTGGCGCCGTATACCTCACGGGTTTTTTGCGCAGCCGCCGGCGCGCAGTCGCTCGGCGAGGCCGGCTACGAACGGGCGCGCGCGATCAGCTGGGACGGCGTCGTCGATCGCCTCATCCGCTTCCCATGTGCCGCTCACGGTGCTGCCTCTCGCAGTGCCGCTTCCATTGGGCCCATCAACTCTCCATTCGCGACGCACGTCGTCCAGTTGCCACCCGGTTGTACCGGGCTCCGCCGGATTCTGCCACCTGGGTAACCTGAGAGTTACCTGACGACAGGCCGAGGATTCAGCCAGCCCCGGGATATTGTTGGCCTGCCCGCCATCGCTGGCACAACCTGTCCGTTCTTATCCCGGCTTCATGCGCGGTTATCGCGTGGCGGGCGGCGCTGTGGAGCCGCCGGGTGCGGGACGCAACCACGGATGCGCTTGGCCAGTGTAGCGGCGCAACGCCGTGCCGGAAGCGGATGGCTCACGACTCAGCAAACCCTTGTGCCATGACTCGGCAAACCCTTGTGCCATGCTGATGAGCCCACGGCAGGTGAGAGATTTAGCTATTCAGGTGATCTGAAAACCATGGATTATGGGTCGATTGCCAGCGGAAAGGGACCATGGTGACCGGGGCTCCCATACCGGACGCGGGGGACGGGGACGAGGCTTACCGGATCGTGCGGTCCCGTATCGATCTGAGCCGCCTCGCCCCGCTGAGCCGGTGCGTGACCGAACGGGTCATCATGGCCAGTGCCGACTTCGACTACGCGACCGACCTGGTCTGCGACGAGCAGGTCCTGGCCGCCGGGGTCGAGGAACTCGCGGCCGGAGTACCGGTCGTCGCCGACGGCGTGACGGTGGCCGCCGGGATCCCCGGCTACCCGGTGATCTGCACGAGCGAGGACTCGCTGACTGCGCGGCTGGCGCGGACGGCCGCGATCAGCAGGCCCGCGGCCGCCGTCCGGCTGGCCTTCGGCCAGGCCGGGCCGGGCGCCATCTGGGTGGTGGGCTGCGCTGCCGAGGCGGTGGCGGAGATCATCAGCCGGAATGTCCAGCCCGCCCTGGTCATCGCGCTTCCGGTGGGCCTGGTAGGCGCGGCCGAGGCCAAGGACGCGCTGCGGGCCAGCGGCCTCCCGGCCCTGACCAACGTGTCGGAGAAGGGCGGCGCGGCGGTGGCCGCGGCCGCGTTCTGCGCGCTGGCCGACGCCGCGCGGGCCCGGGATGAGGCCGCCGCCCGGAGCCACTAGTCTCTGTGACCTGGGAATGAATTGCTGGGTTCGGACCCAGCCGTGAGCCGAAGGAGGCGGACCGCCATGGTCGCCGGCACGGCTGCGCCTTACCTTCTGGCTCTCCGCCTGGACGGCCGCCAGGTACTGGTCGCCGGGGGTGGCGGGGTGGCTACCCGGCGCGTCCCGGGCCTGCTCGACGCCGGCGCGGATGTGCTGGTCGTCTCGCCCCAGATCAGCGCCTCGCTGCATGACCTGGCCGCGGCGGGCCGGATCCGGTGGCAGTCCCGCGAATATGCGCCGGGCGACTGCGCCGGGGCGTGGCTGGTCTGCGCGTGCACCGATGACCCGGCGGTGAACGCGGCCGTGGCCCAGGAGGCCGAGGCGGCCCGGATCTGGTCGGTCCGGGCCGATGACGCGGCCGCCTCCGCTGCCTGGACGCCCGCGTCCGGGCAGGCCGGGGACGTGCGGTTCGGCGTGGTGAGCGGTGATCCGCTGCGCAGCGCGGGCATCCGGGACGAGGTGCTGGCCGGTCTGCAGTCCGGCCGGGTGAGTGCGCGGCGCCGGCGCCGTCCCGGCGGCCGGGTCGCGCTGGTCGGCGGTGGCCCGGGCGACCCGGGCCTGATCACGGTCCGCGGCCGCGAGTTGCTGGCTGAGGCGGACGTCGTGGTGGCCGACCGGCTCGCGCCCCGGTCCCTGCTCGACGAGCTCGCCCCGGACGTGGAACTGGTCGACGCGGCGAAGATTCCCCGCGGCCGGGCGATGGCCCAGGAGCAGATCAATTCCGTGCTGGTCGACCGGGCCCGGCAGGGACTGCTTGTGGTCCGGCTCAAAGGCGGTGACCCATTCGTCTTCGGCCGGGGCGGTGAGGAGATTCTCGCCTGCCTGGAGGCTGGCATTCCGGTCACGGTGGTGCCGGGGGTGACGAGCGCGGTCGCGGTGCCCGCCGCGGCCGGCATCCCGCTCACCCACCGGGGCATCACGCAGGAATTCCGGGTGGTCTCGGCGCATATCCCGCCTGGTGATGAGCGGTCCACGGTCGACTGGGCGGAGCTGGGCTCCTCGCAGGCCACGCTGGTTCTCCTGATGGCGCTGGAGAACCTGGAGCCGATCACCAGAACGCTGATGCGTTACGGCCGGGATTCGCAGACGCCAGTTTCGGTCATTGTGGACGGTACCCTGCCCACGCAGCACATAATTACCACAGGGCTCGGCACCGTCGCCGAGGAGGTCGGCGCGGCCGGGCTGCGTCCGCCAGCGATTGTGGTTATAGGTGAAGTAGTGAATGTCGGGGCACAGATTGCTGAACTATCACGCAAAGCACTCAAGGAAGCGCAGAGTGTAGTCGTGCCCACGTCTTCCGGGCCTGCCGGAGTCATCCCGACGCGCGAAGGGCAGTGACAGGAGAGCAATGACCGAAGGGCAGGGCCTAGCTGCCGCATCAGCCCGTGCGACGGGCACGGATGCGGTACCTGCGGTCGACCCCGTCCGGCCCGGGCAGCCGCCTGCTGCCCCGCCGGACCCAGGTCCCGCCGCGGCGGGGCCCGTAATTCCGGGGGGCGGCGAAGCGGGGCGGCATCGCAGGGTCGATGCCCGGCAGCTCGAGGCGGCCCTGCTCACGCTACGACGCCGGATCGTCGACGTGAACCTCGTTTACGAGACCAAGGGCGCGGAAGCGACCCGGGCGGAGCGGCGCAAGCTGCTCAGCCAGATCGATGATTACCTGCTGCCCCGGATCCGGCAGTCCGAGGCGCCCATCCTGGTCGCCCTGGTGGGCTCGACCGGCGCG
>Ga0137412_10001060_pt1 | contig 20729 bp, 13 predicted proteins | sample CZODoug2_1_16fun_FD_122160 | JGI IMG/M metagenome (GOLD analysis project Ga0137412, IMG submission 122160) | Vadose zone soil fungal communities from Angelo Coast Range Reserve, California, USA - CZODoug2_1_16fungal (Hybrid Assembly) | ecosystem: Environmental > Terrestrial > Soil > Vadose zone...
GCGGTAGCACCTTCGATTACCTCCCAGCCGTCGAATCAGACAGTCACCGCAGGTCAGACCGCTTCGTTTAGCGTGGCGGCGACGGGCACTGCCCCGCTGAACTATCAATGGCAAAAGAATGGGGTAAATATCACGGGAGCAACCGCCGCGACCTATACAACTCCAGCGACGACCACGTCAGATAGCGGTTCGACGTTCCGCGTGCTGGTGAGCAACACGGCTGGAAGTGTGACTAGTAGCGCGGCCACGCTCACTGTCAATACAGCTGCGGTAGCACCTTCGATTACCTCCCAGCCGTCGAATCAGACAGTCACCGCAGGTCAGACCGCTTCGTTTAGCGTGGCAGCGACGGGCACTGCCCCGCTGAACTTTCAATGGCAAAAGAACGGCGCGAACATCGTTGGGGCAACTGCATCGAGCTATACAACTCCGGCAACGACTACGTCGGATACTGGTTCGACTCTTCGAGTTACTGTGAGCAATTCGGCCGGCACAGTAACAAGCACCGCAGCCACTCTCACTGTAAATGCCGCCATTCCACCGACATTCACTGCATGGGTAGCATCTAGTCTCGATAGGGTAGGCAAGACTGACGCGGCTGGCACGACTTCCTCCATCAGTCTGTCTGGTGCACGCGGTGAAACCGTAGACACACAGATCGTCGTGCAAGCTCCTTCCAGCGGCTTGACCAACGTGAACGTGAGCGCATCGGCACTCACCGGCCCGGGCGGCGCCACTATCCCCGCTTCCGACATCACTCTCTATCGCGAATACTACATCTCCGTCACCGGCACAGCGAATTACGGCGGCGGCAGCAATCCGCCGCTCGGCTCTGGCACCTACCCCGAGCCTCTCATCCCCTTTAATGATCCGGAAACCGGTACCTCCCTGTGCACATCGGCCGCCGCCCTCAAAGCCTGCAATGCCAGCGTCAGCGCCGGGCAGAATCAACCCTACTGGATCGACATCTCCGTCCCCCACGGAGCCACCAACAGCCCCTCAGGAACTTACACCGCCATCATCTCCATCACTGCCGATCAGGGCACCGTAACCATTCCGGTCACGCTGAATGCGTGGAACTTTGAACTTCCCGAGCAACCTTCCGAGCTTTCTGAATGGACGCTTTGGAATCCCGCCTCCGGCAACACCACAACTACTCTGGACCAGGCCCTCATGAGCAACAAAGTGATGGGCCGATACGATGTGGCTGCAAACTCTGCCTCGGACATGACCAGTTTCGGTCTCAATCGTTCCGGGCTGGACGGCTATTATTTTATCGGGATTCAGTGCAACGGCTCCTTTAGCAGTCTCCCTTCCACAAGCCAGATCAACACTGCTGCAGCCAATTTCCCGGCGGGTCTAGGGCTGGACTTCTACGTCGCCGACGAGTTGAACGGCTGCTCAGGCGCTTATTCGGCGCTCAAGACCATGGGTACCAATGCTCATGCCGCCAATCGCAGCGTCAAGACCCTAATGACTACTAACGCCCCCGACTCTAACCTGTTTAACGAGGGCGATGGGCGGAGTGCTATCGACCATTGGGTGCTGCTTGATGCCATGCAACAGTGGCCAAGCCTGCCGTATACCGGCGGCGGCGACCTGTGGAGCTATGCAAGCTGCAACACGGGGTTCGGCAACACCCCTGCATGGATGGTGGACTATCCGCCGATCAACGAACGCATCCAAGCAGGGTTCTTGAATTGGACGCAAGGCGCCACGGGACTTCTGTATTGGCGAGCGGACGGATGGACCGCAGGAAACGCCATCGGCAGTTGGAACAATGTGGATACCACAGGTTGTGGCGGCGGCATGGGTAGACCGGGCGATGGCATCTTCGTCTATCCGCCGGCCCCGATCGCCTCTAGCGAGTCCGCTCCGGGGATACGACTGAAGGCCATCCGCGACGGCATTCAAGACTACGAATACGCCCAGATCCTCAAGAACGTCGGTCAAGTCCCCTTTCTGAACTCGGTTATCCAGCCCATTGCCACCAGCTGGAGCAACTGGAACCACAGCCCGAGCGCCCTGGAGAGTGCCCGGCAGCAATTGGGCCAACTACTCCATCAACTCGCCCCTTAGCCCCTAGACGTCGGTCTACTCTCTGCGAGCGGGCGCAATTCGCGCCTGCTTGCGGAAAGGGTCAACGAGAAACTTGCCAAAACATGAACCCGAGCCCCGTGCTAGGTAACCTAATCTGCGTATCCGGGCTCGGGGGCCGACGCGCGATTCAGACTACAACCTTGTTCAATCGCTAATTTCGTTCGGAATTCGCCGGCCAATTGCCCCATTGTCAAGCAGCGCAGGTCTCCGTTGCGGACCATGATGCCAAGTTCATCCAGAAAACGGGCGACAACATTTTCAAGTCGCGGCCACTCCGCATAGAGATTTTCTGGATGAAACCAGACATGGAAAACGCCTCCCTTTTGGCGCACACGGTCCAATCCTTTTCTGAGCCTCCGCAAGCGACTCGAGTCAGGAATGTACTTACGCCAGCCAGCCGCGTACCGGACCAACAGCGATCCCGGAAGGGAAACGATGCCGTCTTTGAGTGAAGGCTCGACCATGCGGGGTGATAGCCCAGCGAAGTCTGCCAATATCATCGCAGCGGATGTCAACTTGTCGCTTGCGCAACGAATTCGGAGATTGTCAGCGTCGCGAAAACAGGTGAACCCTGCATCTCGAAGCTCAGCGACGTAGGCGACCAAATTCCGCGGGTAAACAAAACTTGTTGTTGGGATTCCAAGTTCCCGCGCGATCTGGGCGCAGTATTGATACTCAGCGATTGCCCGTTCCCGCGTAATGCCAGGTTGTTTAAAGGTGACGTGCGAAAATGAATGAAACCCGATTTCCTGCTCCGGCTTTGCCCGCCGGATCATGTCTATCAGGCTCGGGCCGAACCACTCAGGATGAGTCGATTCGTTGCCTCCTTTGGGAACGTAACTGAACCACGGCTTCGAGAAATGAGGAAAGTTAACTTCTGGCAACCCGGTGACGTCAGGCAAAGAAGGGCGCATCATTGCACCCACCACGGCCCAAGATGCGGATATCTCGTTGCGCGTGAGGTGATTCAGCAAATTGGGCACGCCAACGTCGTGGGTCCATCGGCCCATCTTGAGCAGTTCGTCGTCAAATGAAAGATCGAAGCTGCCCCAACTGAGTTCCAAATCCAGGCTGATTACAACTGTTGGTTGGGTCATCTTGTCACCTAGTTCGCGCATGCCGCACGAATGGACAGTGCGCGAATCAGAACCGCAGGGAGCTTTGCGCACTGCAGTGACACGCACCGCTCGCGCGCTGTGTGTGGCGGACTGTTTTACCTATCAAATCGCGCGCGAACTGGCGTGGAACATTTCAACTCTTGGTGGGACATCTCTTGACGGACGGGAAACCGCTTCGCAGGCTCTCGTATCGGTTGTAAAGATGCTTGTAGCCAAACAGAGGCAAATCCAGCAATCCCGGCAGGGGATCGTCTGAAGCCATCAGCGCAAATTCGATCGGGCTACGCAATGCGCGCAAGTACGCCCTCAAACTCAATCGACCACGAAGGATTTCGTGAACAGCGGCCGGAAAATCGGTACTCATGCGAACCCATCGAGCACCTGTGCGCCCAGTCTGTTCTTGTATTGGTTTGTCTACCATCATCCGCCAGAGAAGATAGGGAAAATCAACGCCCGCATGGGCGCCCAGCGCAGACCAGGTCCATAACCTTGGATTGATATCCAGTAGCTTGAAACCTCCGTTTGGGGAGTCAAACTTGAATTCCACTTCAACAAGTCCCGTATACCGCATTGCGGCTAACAGACGCCGCGAAGGTTCCACAACCCCAGGCACATCGAGGGTTTCGACAAACGAGCTCGAATATCCAAAATCAATCGGGTACTGCCGCGTCCGTCGCGCGGTAAGAGAGGCAAGCGGTTTCCCATCGCGGCAAAGCGCCGCATATGAGAATTGGAACTCACCCCCGCCGGGAATGAGTTCCTGAACAAGAATCAACTCTGCAGGGATCATCTCCCGCGCTTCACGGTATCTGGCAAGCAACTCGCTACGATTTTCCACGCGCCAGGCCTTTTCCGCGGTGAACCGATTGACCGAGGCATGCGTGGCAGGCTTCAGAATGGCGGGAAAAGTACAATTCATGGCATTAAGATCGTGTTCCGTGGCGGGATAGAATGTTGACGGATAATCGACCCCCTGACTCAAGGCTATTTGATAGGTCAGACGTTTATCGTAGGCCCAGCGGAGTGAGTCCCATGTGGGAGTCGATACGCGGAATCGCCGCGAAAGTGCAGTGTGAAATTTTGAGAGCAACGCGGCCGATTCATCGCTGGTCGGAAACAGCACCCATTGATTGAGCCCGTATCGTTCCGCAACTCGCAAGAGGTACTCGACTTGTCCCTCAGGTTCTCCGTCCGGCCACGGCAAAGTCTTGCGTGTGTACCGGGAGCAACTGGCCAGCTTTATGTTCGGTGTGGTGGCGATCCAAACGGGCACGCCACGGCGGCCCAAACTCCTCGCGATCGTAAGACCATTGAGGTCTCCGCCTATGACCAATGCTCCAGTCGTTTCACTCATGGAAGAAGGTCGTCGTATGACGTATCTCCTGGTGGCTTCAACTCTTGTCTATTGATTGCCCGAAGGGACCTATCCGAGCTCAGCGACGAGGGGTTCCCTAAGCTGCACCCTCTGGCCCGTCGCTTTGGCCGCAATGTAACGGAGTAGTGCTCGTGACGCGTAGTGCGTGCCGACAACAAACTGCATGAGCGGACCGAAACTCCAAATGGCGGGCGCTCCAAGAAAGTGCAATCTCGGTACGGACGTTTCAAACCCTTCGCTGAGCCGCGGAAAACCTTGAAAGCGGCTTATGGACTGTGCGAGCTTCGGGTCAAGGAACTCATATTTGGAAACGTCCACTTTATATCCGGTTCCCAGAAGAACGTGGTCAATGGTTCTCAAGCTTCCGTTATCGAACTGAACCTTTATGCGCCCGCCAACCGGGACAGCAGAAACAATCGAACGGCCAAGGTTCATGGGCACGCTCTTGAGCCGTTCGACTAGCCACCGCGCTCCGGCGGGTCTGATCGATTTCTTTCGGAGCCAATCCTGGATCGACCGCGGCAGCCGCCTAACGAGATCCGGCCGTGCAACGACCTGGCTGATGCCCGCGGGACCAACATCGGTGGGGGCGTAGAGTAGGCTTGAGATCGCAGGGCCTAACCCCGAATGAATGGTCCTGGAGATTAATCCACCTAGCCAGCGAATCTGACGCGTCCGGGCTACGATCTCGACTTCGGCGCCGCTTTCATGCAGCAGGGCGGCCGATTCCAGCGCACTCTGGCCACTTCCGATCACTAGCACTTGTTTGCCCGCAAACCTCTGGAAATCGCGATGTTCAGATGAATGAGACGCCAGCGAACTCGGCAAGCCTGCAAACTCTGGCGGACGCCAAGCAAACGAACTAATGCCTGCAGCAACAACCAAACGGCGCGCAAGAATCGTGTCACCTTTATGAAGGATCAGCCGGAAGCCTTTTTCATCGGACTCGACGCGGGCAATCTTCCTTCGATCTAGATCGGGTGCTGCCTGCCGTTGATACCAATGTCCATATTCGACGAAGCGGTCTAGTGGCACCGGACTGGAAAAGTGGATGCCGCTCGCTGATCGGAATGCATCCAGTGTTAACGACTGGTTCGGGTCGGCAATGTGGCTGGCGGCCCATCCGGAGCGAAGCAACATGCCGATGGGCATCTTGTCTTCCCAGAAAAACATGGGTTCGCCAAACGTATGCACGTCCAGACCTTTAACTGTGCGTAAGTGAGCGGTCGCAGATAATCCATAAGGACCCGCGCCAATAATTGCTACGTCGCATTTCGTCATTGGTTTCCCCTCTATTTGAAAATACCGGGTTTTTCAATCCACTGGAAAAATGCCGTGATTCTAAATCCCTTAGAGAAAGAGTCCCCAAGTCGATCAGAGTGCTCGAGAACAGTCTGGGCAGGCTACGGAAAAAACAGTCGCTATTGTCCTATGGTGGGGCAAGCTGATTGAGCAGATGCCCCAATTGCGTCCGTGCATTCTCTAGGGCGTCTGGGTCGTGATTCCAGCTGGCCCAGTTGGTCGCGATTGGCGGAAGAATGGAGTTCACCAAGGAGACTTGCCCCAGATTCTTAAGCATCTGGGCGTATTCGTAGTCTTGAATGCCATCGCGAATGGCCTTCAGACGGATCCCGGGAGCGGACTCCGTGGAAGCGATCGGAGCTGGCGGGTAGAGGAAGATGCCGTCGCCTGGTCTGCTCATGCCCCCGCTGCAACTAGCCGCATTCACATTGTTCCAACTGCCGATCGTGTTCCCAGCAGTCCAGCCGTCAGAGCGGTAGTAAAGGATGCCTGTGGCTCCTTGCGTCCAATTCAAGAATCCCGCCTGGATGCGCTCATTGATCGGTGGATAGTCCACCATCCATTCCGGAGTGTTGCCAGACCCGGTATTACAACTGGTATAGCTCCAGAGGTCGCCCCCTCCAGTAAAGGGCAGAGCCGGCCACTGCTGCACGGAATCGAGCAGCACCCAATGATCGATTGCACTGCGGCCATCGCCCTCATTGAAGAGGTTCGGGTCAGGCGCGTTGATGGTCATCATCGTCTTGACACTGCGGTTGGCGGAATGAGCGGCGATACCGATGGTCTTAAGCACCGTATAGGCGCTGGGGCAATCGTTCGTTTCGTCCGCCACGTATAAATCCAGCCCGAGGCCTGCCGGGAAATTAGCAGCCGCAATGTTGATTTGGCCGGTCGAAGGTATATTGCTGTAGGAGCCGTTGCACTTAATCCCAATAAAATAGTAACCGTCCAACCCCGAGCGATTGAGGCCAAAATCGGTGATGTCGGAAGCGGTGTTGGCGGCAACATCGTGCCAGCTCATAACTTTGTTGCGCATCAGGGCTTTCGTCAGCGTGGTGATGGTATTGCCAGCAGCGGGGGGCCAAAGTGTCCAGAGAGAAAGCTCTGAGGGCTCAGCAGGCAGCTCAAAGTTCCAGACCGTCAGGGCAACCGGAATAGTCGCGGTGTTCTGCGTACTCGTGATCGAGATGGTGCCGGTATAGGTTCCTGGCGGGCTGTTCGTAGCTCCGCGTGGAACGGAAATGTCGATCCAGTAGGGTTGATTCTGCCCGGCGCCGACGCTGGCATTGCACGCTTTGAGCGTGGCTGCCGTTCCGCACAGCGGCGAGCCGGTCTCCGGATCATTGAAAGGGATGAGTGGCTCGGAATAGGTGCCCGAACCCAGCGGTGGATTGCTGCCCCCGCCGTAATTCGCTGTGCCGGTGACGGAGAGATAGTATTCGCGGTAGAGAGTGATGTCGGAAACGGGGATAGTGGCGCCGCCCGGGCCGGTGAGTGCCGAGGCGCTCACGTTCACGTTGGTTAAGCCGCTGGAAGGAGCTTGCACGATGACCTGAGCGTCCACCGTTTCGCCGCGCGCGCCGGACAGACTAATGGAAGTAGTCGGCCCAGGAGCGTCGGTCTTACCCACTCGGACCAAACCAGAGACGGCCCAAAACTGAAACGTCGAGCCCGATGTCGCACTACACGTCACAAGGGTTCTGACCACAGCAAGAAGTGCGACGGGCAGCATTAGACTCTTAACGCGTCGAATGGTCTTACGAGCGCGTTCCTCGTTGAGACGACTAGAATTGGCGAACATATTCTTAAGCATTCCGCCTCGGGCAGATAATTTCGAGATACGCGAGGAACAAAGGATGAGAAGACAAGCGGTTCTTCAAAGTGAACTTCGATGCCCGATTCTGATGAAGCATTTTTCAAGGAGGGCTACTTGTCGGGCGCATCAACTAAGCCGTTGTTTTTTTCGTATGGGAAAGTAAGGATGGCGGCGACGAATTTTACTCCCCAGACCAGTCGGGGTCGATTTAGGTTGGCGCGCATGCGTGTGTCGTGACTGCAGGCTAAGGGGCAATTTCTGAAAGACTCGCGGATGGCAAGACATGTACCGCCCCAGCAGCCAACCGGGAGTAGATGGTCTGGTAACGCTCCACAATCACTGGCAGTGCAAAATGTTGCTGGACGCGGCGCCGGGCCGCGATCCCGAGGCGGTGCCTCACTCTCGGTCCGGCTTCGATGAGATTCCGCCATGCCTCGGCTAGTGCCTCCGGATCTCCAGGCGCCACTACGGTACCGGTCTCACCAACGATCAGGGCGCAGTCCCCAACGTCAGTCACGACGCAGGGCGCTCCACATGCCATGGCTTCACCTATTACCAGGGGAAAGGCTTCACCGCCGAGAGAAGCAGTGGTGGCAATATCCATACCGGCGAAGAGTCGAGTCATATCTTGGCGTACACCCAAGAGGTGACAACAGTCACGTATGCCTGCTGTCTCGATCCATCCCGCTAGTTGTGAGTTTTGCCAGGTGATGTCAAGTCCGCAGAGTAAGAAGTGAATGTCGGACATCTGTTTGTGTAGCCGGGCGGCGGCCCGCACGAAGTTGCGATGATCTTTTTGGGGATGGAAGCGGGCTGCTATTCCAATCAGGGGAGCATCCAGGGGGATACCAAGCTCCTGACGAACCGAAGCGCGGGCGTCAGGGTCGGGTTTGATTTTTTCTAGATCGAAACCGTTGGGGATAACCACCATTTTCTCGGCGGAGTAGCCAAGACTCCCGTGGATGCGCAGCGACGCCTCGGAGCAACAAACAATCCGGGCGGGGAATCTTCGCGATAAGAAGGCACAGATCCGATTGACTAACATGGTGCGACGCTTGTTAATGCGAGGGTCCAAGGCGCTATTGTGGATGCCCCAGACCACGGGCACATTACCCGCCAAGCGAGCCGCGAGTACGCCAACCAAATTTGCGTGGTACATCCAGGTGTGAATTACGTCTGGTTTTGACTCCCGGATCCATTGCGCAAGCCGCATCACGAGCAAAGGATTAGGCGCGCTCGTCTTCATATTGAGAGTGCGTACGCCCGCACCCATTCCTCGCATTTTCTCCGCTAAGTCCAAAATGCCGGTCAGCGAAACAACTTCATTTTCAAAGCGCGTGCGATCCATCCCCGAAATCATACGAGAAAGCATAATTTCCGCCCCGGCCGGGCCTAGAGTCGTAATGATGTGCATGACCTTGGTCATGTTGTTCTTCAAATTTGTCTCAGTGACACGCCCTGCTGATGCAGCACGTCACCTTCTGCTTTCAGACGTTGAGTCTGATTGACCAGCCCCTCGTACAGTGCCTCGTAAGCGTGGACCATCGTCGATACATCAAACTTTGCTTTTGCCCGTCGCGCGGCTGCCATACCCAACGACTGTCTAGCTTCTCGATTTCCCAAGAGAGCTGACATAGCATTAGAGAGTCCTTGGACCTCTGCTGGCTGCACGAAAAAACCTTCCTGGCCATTTTCGAAGAGGCTTGGTACACCACCCACTGCGGTGCTGACGATGGGCAGACCGGAGGCCATAGCTTCCATCACCGAAAGCGGGTTGCCCTCGAAGTCCGAACTCAGCACAAAAATATCCGATGCGCCCAACACTTCGGGAACGTCTGTCCGCAGCCCAAGAAAGTGGACCTGGCCAGACAAGCCCAGCTTCCTCGCTTGTTCCTCAAGGTGCTCTCGCAATACACCCTCTCCAACCAGAACCAAACGAGCTTTGGGATCCGCAGCTGGACCGTGGCGAAAGGCTTTCAGGAGCAACGCGTGGTTTTTTTGCGGCCAGAAGCGTGCAACACAGACAAAAAGAACATCGTCCTCCTTTAAGCCTTCCCTTGCCCGCCATTCCTTGCGTGGAACTTCCGGCCGGGCATAGCGGTCCGTGGGAATACCGTTTGAGATGACGCGACACCGTTGAATTCCATATAGACGTCTTAAGCTGACCGCTACTTCCTCCGCGACGGCGACAGGGAGAACTCCGTGGTTGAGTGCGTAACGTTGGAGCCAGCGAAGCCTGGGTTCGATCTCCCGATCAGCCAGATTGTGGACCGTATGCAACACCGGAGTCTTGTTTAAGGGGAACAGCAATGGCAACGCGTATCGAAGAACGTGCAGATGAGTATGGACAATGTCCGGCCGGCAAGCTTTGAGAACAGGTGGCAATCGGTAGTACATGCGGTAATCGAATCCCGATTGTTTGCCCAGGTAGTGCACTTCTATTCCGGCCTCCTCCAGCAAACGATCGAGGTCGCAACCCAACCGACCCGTATACGAAATGACTACGGGCTCATAACGCTGACGGTTCAACCCCCTTACGATATGAACCGCTACGCGCTCGGCGCCACCAGGGCTCAGCATTGGAACGATATGGACGACTCTGATCTTCTTCATGATCTTAGTTAACAGGCTGACAGCAAACTTGCCTGGATCCAGAGGACGGGTCTCACGACTGTTATGCCCACCGAAGGTTTAGCCTGGCTTGAGTGAAACGGGGAGCAAGGCTTTGCACGGAGCGCTTCGGAGCCATGCTGCCGCATTGAGCCATTAACAGGCCAAAGAAAAACCACGTCGGCTTCCGCATCTCCCACGTTAAGCTGGACACCCCCACCAGCCAGACAGCCAGAGATACGATCCACAGCCGCTGTTGGAATGGCGGCAAAGCTCTGAGCGACAGCGCCAAGACACCTAGCAAAGCGCAAAAAACCGCAAAGCCAACGACGCCTTGCTCGACGAGGACTGAAAGGAAAGTATTGTGAGCTGGGGGCGCCGGATCACGTTCATCAAGGCGAATCGGCTCGGCCAAAACACGGCTGACGATAAGCCGGAAGGCGTTCGCTCCAATGCCCAGGAAAGGATGGCTGCGGAAAATCTCCCAGCCTGCTCTCCAAATTATGGTGCGTCCCGTTAATGTCCCCTGCGTGAATTCGGTGGGCAGCGTCGATAAGCGTTCCCATGAACTCGAGGGCACAAAGAGAAGGGCGCCGTAGACGAGCAGCGATAGTGTCAAGAGGAGTGCAATTCTCTGACGGCCAGTCAATCGCGCTTGGGTCAAAGGCACGATAGCGAGGGCTACGAGAGTGGCCAGTGTGGCTCCCCTTGAGGCTGTCAGCAAGATGGTCGTCCCTGCCAGAATAAGGTGCGCTCTGTAGATCCAAGCCGTCCACCTCTTGTTCTCAATGAGCAGGTAGTAAGACATGGGGATGCTCAAGGCCATGATTAGCCCCAAGTCATTGGCATCCAGCCTGGCGCCTGCAAAGCGTTGATAAACCGACTCCTGGTGAGAAAAAAATAGGTACAGTGTGTCTATCCCGGATACAAAGGTTCCAAGAACGTAAGCCTGCATCAGCCGCATCTGTTCTTGCACCCGGGGAGCCAGTTCCCAGATCAGCCACACCATCGCGAAAAGCTGTATGTACGAGAAAGACTGCACTAGAGTTCCCTCGGGATAAAGACTCCACAGGTAACTCAGCACTGCCAGCAAAACAAATAGGCCCATCACGATGTGGCCTGGTGCCGGACGTCTAACCTTGCCTCTCTCGATGATGGCCATGACCCCAAAGCCTACAGTGATCATCCCGATCAAACGTACGCTTGTACCAAAACCAGAAATCGTGATCGCGTCTTCCCACGGCATGGCGAACACCAGGAGCCAAAGGGAAGCAAATGCGACCTTGCTCAGAACGGAAAGCTCTTCTGCCCCGGCGGAAGAGCGCACGACTCCCCTGTCATTAGGATGTCTCTGAGAGACCAGCCGCCGCTGTGGCACCGGACCTAGGACCCTCGGATTTCCCTGTGGCGACGACATCAGGCTGTCTCCACCCGTTCGGCGCAAACAGGTGCGCGCATGCGCGTGCCGACGCCTAGAATTATTACGCTCGCCAAAAGCTGTACGATCGCGGCGATCAGCATCGCAAGGACCGCGCCTAGAAGCCCCTGCCGTACAACCAGCCAATAGCAGCCCGCCAGGAGGCTCAGATTCGCAAAAATATTTAAGATGACCTGTGAATGGTAAAAACCGGCTGCAGTCAACCCGAACCCCAAAAACTGGGCCATATATAGGACGCCTCCCGCCACCATGATCCAGGGAAGAAGGTCGGCTCGCTCAGCGTATTCGGGCCGGAACAGAATCGCTAAGATCTGGTGTCCCGCAAATTTTGAGATGACCATGCCGGACAGCCCAATCATTGCCCCAAAGGCGAGGAGCTTGCACAGTAGTGAGCTGAATGCTGCAAGGTTACCCGTGGCATACGACCTGGCGAGGCGGGTGAACGCAGACTGTCCTAGGGATACCACTGCCATGTTTCCTATCGAAACCACGAATCCTATCGCGGCGAATATACCGACGTCCCGTTCGCCGAGTGCGTGCTTGATGAAGAAGTTAGGCATGCTGGAATTCAGACATCCTAGGAGCACGACTATTCCTAGAGGCAAACTGACCCACAACAATTCGCGTTGCACCTTCAAATCGAATTGCGGCGCCAGCACCTCGGTTCGCGAGAACCCTTTCGCCTGAACACGCAGACCATGGGTACGTCCTCGCACGTCATAGCCAAGCAAGACGATTGCGCGTGCCAGAACAACGCCTGAGATTCCCCACAAGACGCTTCTTGTGACGTACGTTGCAACGGCCAGCGCAAGAACGGAAAGCATCGCCCTGGCAATCAGTGATTTCGAGATCTCAGCCATTCTGTCGTGTAGCTGCAACCGCGCATAATACACATCACTGATGGTTTCGATGGCGTACGCCATACCCACCATCAGAACCACGGCTGTCAGCTCCCAGCAATACCCCAGCATTTGCGTAATGACAAAAATAAATACGAACGCTACAGACGTGGTTAGCAGACGAAGGCTGAGGTAGTGACCGAAATGGGTTTGACGACTGTCTGAAGTGATCACGGCTCTTAATTGCAAGTTCGTAAACATCATCACGGGATATACGATGGCAAGGCCCAAAGCGTACTGGCCGACCATCTCCGGCTGAAGCAGCTTGGCCAACAGCATCAGAATCAGGAATTGGCCGCCCGCGTAAACAGCATTCCCCACAAGCATCCAGCTGAAATCCGCGCGCAAGGAAGTACCTTCGCCGTGCTCCACGGCCAGTATGTTTGAGGCGTCAGTACTCACGTTCAACACTCGTTGTGCGTATGGTGATAAGCAAAGCTTTCTCTACGATCTCGCCTTTGGCCAAGGCCTTCAATTGCTGTGCCCAGACTTCTTGAACGGAGATCACCCTGTTTATTGGGCGAAACGGGAGGCAAACGTATCGCGAGTCAAGACCCTCTCGGGAAGGTCTTTTGCCAGCGCCGAGGTGAAAAGTACCGCACCCTCTGAATTGAGGTGCATCCCGTCCCGTTGGTAAAATTTTGCGGAAAGCGCTGCTGGATCTATAGGCACCGATACATCTACTCCGGTGCTGTGCGCTGCGTACGCCATCTGGCTGACCGCACTCTCCGAAGATAGCGTCGGCGGGACCAGAAGGATCAGCTTCGCTCCGTGTGCCTCACACAGCTGGCGCAGCCTGCGCAAACGGGGAATTGCAATCTTTTCAAACTCCCGGCCTTCCGGAATGGCCGGCCTCGGATTTACGAGCAGGAAAAGATCTTCAAGATGAGGGACAACGCGACCTAGTATCTGCGTTCGAATGACGCTGCGCGTATCCCAAAAGGTGCTCGAATGCTCGAGCAACAGATTACTTGTTGCCGTGCGATCTAGACGTAAATCTGAAGCCACAGCGAGAGCGTCTCGGGCATCGAAGAACAGCATGGGAGCATAATCCTGACGCACACCGTTCTCGAGAAAGTAGTTCACACCCACGCCAACGACCACCACCTGCGGTCTTGCCCCTTGACGGAACAGCCGCTCCAGAGTGTAAAGCCAGTCATAATAACCGGTGGCCTCGAGGAAAATGGGATCGATATGCATGCTGTTGAAAGTCAACGCTTGCAGGCGGTTCAGTTCGACTCCGTGCAATAGTAAAGAATTCCCCACCATCAGCACAGATGCGGGTTCGCCAGGCCCAGAGGGACGTATCTTCACAGCCGCCTCATACTGCCGGGAAATCCGCGCGAAGGTGGCCGAATGATGCTTGAGCAGGTAGGCGGAAAGAATCTCGATGGCAATAATGAGTATTGCGCATATTCCGGCCAAGACCTTCGCGTAGATCAGGGCCCTAGATTTAGAATCGGAAATAGACGAATGCATTGAGATTATTCCCGGAAAAAAACGCTAGTACGAAGAAAGCCATAGTCGCAAGTCCTGTCCGGACTGCGTAAGAAGCGGTCGCAAACGGATATTCCTGGTTACTCACTTCCATCAACAAGTCCACAACGAATAAAGGTATGGAGAATAGGCTCAGCATGAGGAATGCCGACAGGTACTCGCTCCGCCAGGCGAAATTAGACAGCCCGGCTAGAAACTGAGTCGCTGCACTGAGTGAAGTTGCGCGGAAGAAGGCTAAGCTCAAGCAAAAAATATTAAAGGTTAAGATCCGCTGCCCCCAGAGCGAGAGCCGACCCATAAAGCGTGACGGCTGAGCCGCATCGCTGGGTACCTTCTTGGTTGGGAAAAGTTGACGCTCAACACCCAAGACGACGCCATGAATCGCGCCAAAAATGACGAATGTCCAGTTAGCGCCATGCCAAAGCCCCGCCAGGATCATGGTTGTCAGAAGGTTTAAGGATGTTTTCCAATTCCCACCCGCACTGCCACCCAATGGAATGTAAAGGTAATCGCGAAGCCAGGTACTCAAACTGATGTGCCAGCGCCGCCAGAAATCTTGTAGCCGGTGCGCCAAATACGGCTGCCGGAAATTGACCATGAAATGAAAGCCCATCAATTGGGCGCTGCCGCGTGCTATGTCGCTATAACCGCTGAAATCTCCATACACCTGCCACGCGAACGCGTATGTCCCGATTAGGACAACCCACAGGCTTGGCGGGCCGAATTGGCCGCCAAACGCCGCATTGGCCAGCAGAGCGCAATTGTCTGCGACCACACACTTCCGCAAGAGCCCCGAAAAAATCAGCATCAATCCGTCAAAAAATCGGTCTGCATCAAAAGTACGATCCTTCTGGACTTGAGGAAGCAAGTGCCCCGGCCTTTGAATCGGCCCTGCGATCAAGTGCGGGAACAAGCTGACGAATAAGCCGTATTCGACAAATGATTTCGCGGGCTCGAGTCGCCCCTTATAGACGTCCACAATGTATGCGACTTCCTGGAAGGTATAAAAGGAAATTCCCGGCGGGAGAATGATACGGATTATGGGCAGCGGAATGTTGTGAATCCCAAGTGTACCGAGAGCAGTTGAAAAAGAGTCGACAAAGAAATTGAAGTATTTGAATGTCCCTAGAATAGAAAAATTCAGCAAAAGTGAAAAGATGAACCACTTTCTGCGATTTCCATCTGAACAATTTGGAGCGATCTTCTGCGCAATCAGGAAGTCTACCGTCGTGCTGCCGATCATCAGCGCAAGGAAGCGCCAATCCCACCAGCCATAAAAGAAGTAGCTTGCGAGCAGTAGAAAAATGTTCTGCCCGCGGCGATCCAGTCGCCAATAGACCAACACAACTGGGATTAGAAAGACAAAATACGCTGGCGAGTCAAAGAGCATCGTGAGAAGTAGGCTGTCCTATGTGCCGGGTGCGCATGCGAGGTTTATTTTTTCGTGGAGCGCTTGCCGCGCAGATCCTGGCTCACTCTTTTGACTTAGTGCCCGGCATAGGCCCGATAATCGTGGTAACTTCCGTAGCCATACGGTGGGCTGGATTTTGGATCCCAACTGTTTAGCACGGTGCCGAGTACGCGCGTACCGTCTTCGGCGAAACGCTGACGGGCGTGCAGCGCGCTTTCGGTCGTAGTTTCTCCAGCGCGAACCACCAAAATGACGCCATCCGCGAGTCGCCCCAGCACGCGCGCATCTGCGAGATGGATCATTGGCGGCGCGTCAATCATGATCATGTCGAACTCCTTCCGCAGGCGGGTCAACAGCCCTAACATGCGGGGAGAATAAAAAAGATTCGACGGAATTGTGTTGCCGCGACTCCCTGCCGGCAGCAGGAAAAGGCTGGAGACTTCGGTCTCACGAACAAGGTCCAGGATGGGAACCGTTTCAAGGTGTGTGCCCGCCCATAGCACGTCACCCAGGCCCCAATCGTTGCCCACACCAAAAACCTTATGCAGCCTGGGGCGGCGCAGGTCGCCGTCGATCAACAGAACCTTGCGACCAATTTCCGCGATCGCGATGCTGAGATTGCAAGCCACTGTTGTTTTGCCATCCCCGGGACACGGGCTTGTGAGAACAATGACGCGAGGAGTTTCTCCATTGTGGCTAGGCAATAGAATGGAAGTCAGAATCGTTCGCGAGCATTCTGCGACTAAAGACGGCTTGCGTTTCCAGGTAGCTAGTTCTGGGCAATCGCTTAGATACGATTTCGAGACAGCCTCAGTGGAACGGGCTGGCGCAAAACGAGGCGGCTGCAGGGCACCAGCGAATTGCCGCGGGAGAGCGAGCTCATCCACAGGTATGACGCCCAACTCCGGCAGATCCAAGTACACCTGTGCGTCGCCCGGGGCGCTTATTCTGCGGTCAATGCGCTCTTGAAGTAGCACGAATCCAAAACCCAAGAGCACGCCACTAAACAGGCCAATCGCGGCGTTCAACGGCAGATCTGGACGGTAGGGGAGCAGCGGAGGTCTGGCGCGGTCCACGACCAGGACGTTGCTGTCGCGCATGGCGCTGGCCAAGCTTGCTTCCTTTACTTTTTGTAGCATTGTCTCGTACAGCCGGCGGTTCGAATCCACGTCGCGCTTCAGCGTGTCGTAGTGAATAGCCTTCTCGGATTGGTCGGCGACGACCTTTTGTTGCTCGGTGTGGGCCTTGGATAGAAGTGCTTCCCGGCGAAGCGCGGCCTGGTATTCGTTACCGATGCGCTTCAGCACGTTACGGCGCTCATTCAGCATCTGAAACTTTAGCTCATCGATCTGCGCTTGCACGCGCTGAACTTTGTAGTGTTCCGGGGTCAGTGTGGCACTGAGTTCGGCATATTGCCGCTGCAAATCAGTCAGCCTTTGGCGGTATTCACGCATTGTCGGGTCTTCCAAGATTTCTGGCAAGGAATCCGCCGGCTTGCTCTTTGCCCCTTCAAATTTGGCCTGGGTAGCGATGCGATCGGCCTGGGCCTTGGATAACTCATCTTGTATTTGCTTGAGCTGGTTCTCTGCCAAGTTCTCTTTCTCCGAGGTAAACGTCAGTCCGGAGGTGCGTGCGTAATCCTGGAGCTGCACCTCTGACTGTTCCAACTGAGTTTTCATTATGTTTAGATGGTTCGTTAACCATTCGGCTGTGCCCTCAGCAGACTTCCATCTTTCCTCTTGGGACAGCTCAATGAATTCGCTGACCAACGTATTCGCGAAGTCCGCGGCACCCTTGGGATCCGGTGACTCGTACAGCACCTCCAGCAATCGCGAGTTACCGAATGTCCGCACGGTCAGATTGCGCTCTATCTTGCGGATCAATTCTTCTTTTTTCGGCTGCCGATGCCACGTTAGTATTCGCCATCCGGTCGCAGGCTGGTCTTGGAGCTTCAATTTGTCGATCACATGCTCCAATAGGGATTCGCTCTGGAGGAGCTTAACCTGTGTCTCCATATAAGACTCTGGCGTCGCGTAACTCCCGGCGGAGTCCGTGGAGTCCTTGGTTTCCAGGAAGCTGTTACCTTGCATCTCGAGGGAGGTCCTGACACGGTAAATCCGTGTCTGCACCAAGCTGATTACCATTGCTCCGAGCAGCCCCACCAGGGCAAAGCTGAGTAATGTTTTTCTGTGGCGGAACAGAATGTTCCAGTAGTCCAGGAGATTATCGTAGCCGGGCGAAGCGGCGGTCTCCATGGAAGGCGATTCCATATATCGGTAGACTGTCGGCCGCTGCGCGGCTCGAGGGCCGAATTCGGTCAAACGTCCGTCACTTTTCTCGAGAGGAAATTCGGAGTCTTTCATTTCTGTCCCTTAGGGTTTCAAGGCACGCGCCAGATGGCCATACCGGTTCCCGTTTGGATAGCCGCTTCGAGGGTACGAAGAGCTGCTTTCTTGCCTGTGCTTCCGGGAATAAACAAAATGTCATCGCCCTGAAGGGCCACGTCTGGTTTCTTTCCGTTGAGAACATCTTTCACGTCCACTTGCAACTCTTCGCGCTGATCGGCCTCGCGCTTCAGCCGCAGGATGCGGGCATGCCGTGTGTCAGCACCTACGTTGAGTCCTTCGGCGAGCGAAATTGCTTGTAACACGGAGATGGACTGGTGTTCTCCGAGAACGAATCCGCCGGAACGTCTTACATCTCCCGTCACGTACACCATTTCCGCTTTGGGAACTGAGATCACGTCATGCGGCAAAATCTGAATGTTCTCCTCGGGGTTCTTAGCCTCCATGATTTTTTTCAAGTCGAGTTGGGCCACGCTGAACTGACCCGAGGCATCAAACCCCGCTTTTGGCAACGGGATGCAGCCCCACTCCAGTTGCCGAGTAATCCGAACGCTGTACCCTGCGTCCTGCCGGATCCCGCCGGCAAGTGCTAGCATTTCCAGCAGCGTCTTATGTCCCTGCACTTGGTGAACACCAGGTGTGTTTACTGCGCCTATGATAGAGACTGGCTGGCTCCGCACTTCCGCGATGCTTACGACGATTTGCGGTTGACGGATATATTTGCTCAGGACCTTGTTGACCTCTTGCTCGGTCTGCTGCGCAGTCAATCCGGCCACATGGATACGTCCCCCTAGCGGCACTTCTATGTTGCCGTCGCTGTCGACACGCACGGGCTTATTGGCGAGCTCCGTCAGTTCAGGTCCGGAAATCTCCAGTTGGTCATCAGGACCCAGCAGATACGTGGAGCGGATCTCGTTGTTGCAAACGGGCTTTGGCGGAGCCAGCTTGGGTGCCAGCGAGTCCTGCGCGACACCACCGACGACGAATACGAAAAGGAGGTGGCTCAGGACAATTGAGATAGCTCGCGTGAGTCTCATGCATTCCACCACGCACGAATTCGAATGGACCTTGCCATACTGACGATGAAGAGGAGACATTTAAGGCGCTATTCGCGGCGCGGCCAAACGGCTGCTTCTCCCGGCATAAGGGATTGAAGATCGAGCCCGCTCTTTCGGTTGCGGGACTTGAAGATACTCTCTGTGTAGCGCTTCCCAGATGCGCTCTTGCTGAAACTTGGTTCGGACTTGTTCCTGGCCTGCAAGCCTCAATTTATCGGCCAAGCGATGGTCGGTGATAAGTCTTGCGACCGCGTCAGCGAGCCGTGGTACGTCGCCCACCGGAAAAAGAAGTCCGGTTTCGCCATCCGCAATTACGTCTACGATCCCGGTCGCCGAAGCACCTACCACCGGTACACCGACGGCCTGGGCTTCCAGGACGACCGTTGGCAGGCCCTCTCGGTGGCTTGGCAGGGCCAAAACATCAGCAGTTGCGTAGTAAGGAACAATGTCCTGCGCTGCCCCGGCAAAAATCACATGGGGATTCGTCTCCAAACACCTTCGAGTGCCAACGGGAAGAGGATCGCAATCTTCAAAACATCCCACGAGCAGCAGCCGGAGTTCCGGAAACCGGGCAGCTAATTGAGAAAAGGCTTGCATTAACTCAGGAATGCCTTTGTCGCAAGTCAAGCGCCCTACAAACAGCAGGACAGGGGCGCCCAGAGGAATCCCCCGCTGTCGCCGTATTTGGGTCGCGCGCCTCATAATCTGTGGAGTGATTGCAAAACGTGAAACATCTACACCATTACAACTCCCCGATCCGAGAACCATTGCTCGCTCCGGTATTGTAAGTCCAGTGGAAACTGCCCTCAGACGTACACTTTCGCTGACAAATATGACGCGATGCGCAAGACGGCAAGCCAAGCGCTCTGCTAGAATGAGGACTCGCCTAAGGAAGCCCGTGGTGGTCTCGTACCGCAAGCCATGCAGCGTGTAAAAGCGGCAAGGAACGCGGCTCAGCCATGCGGCAAGGCCTGCTAGCAACCCCGCTTTGGGAGTCCCCACGTTGGTTACGGTGGGACGAAGTGCGCGCATGATGCGCCACAAGCGCCAAAGCGAAACCAGGTCCTGCCACGGCGCGATTTCTCTCTCCATAGGCACTTCGATGAACGACACTCCCTCAGGCCTGGGCACTTCCCACTCATCCTTGCGTCGCGGGGGGCAGAGCACCACAACATCGAAACCCTTATCCCGAAAATACTGCGGCTGCCCTTGAAGATAGGCAAGTGCAATAGGCGAATTCACCGCCATAACCAAGCGGGGATGTCCCGATCTCAGACTCAGCCCTTTGTTATTCATTGTAGTAAATCTATTTCTTGAGCCAACCAATCAATGCGCCCCGCGACCTAGGAGCACCACCTTGGCGGTTTCGAACAGGATTACAAGATCAACAATAAGCGATAAATTTTTCACGTAGAACAGGTCCAGGGCCAATTTCTCTCTGGCGTCGTCGAGACTGGCACTGTATCGGAATCTAACCTGTGCCCACCCGGTGAGCCCCGGCCGGACGGGGGAACGAAGGGCGTCCCGGGTACCGCTGGAGGCCACGATGCGACCGGGACGCCCGGCAATCCGGCGGCGTCCACGACGACCGGTAGCCGAACACCGGTCAGCGTGCCCAACGACGACACCGTCGTGGCCGGAAGACGAACGACGATCGCGTGATCGGGGTCGAGGGCGAGCTCGACGTCGTGGGTCAGCTGCGGCCCGTCCGGCGGGAGGACGCGCGTCGCCGGCAGCTTCGCGCTGACGTCGACGAGGAC
>Ga0137412_10001061_pt1 | contig 20721 bp, 16 predicted proteins | sample CZODoug2_1_16fun_FD_122160 | JGI IMG/M metagenome (GOLD analysis project Ga0137412, IMG submission 122160) | Vadose zone soil fungal communities from Angelo Coast Range Reserve, California, USA - CZODoug2_1_16fungal (Hybrid Assembly) | ecosystem: Environmental > Terrestrial > Soil > Vadose zone...
CGGGGTAGCGGCTCCATCATCGGTGGCCGGGTCACGCTGGCCCTCGATCCGTCCGCGCTGCGCCGGCTGGCGGCCGGGCGCCGGGTGGTGCTGGTCTCGGGCACCAACGGCAAGACCACCACCAGCCACATGCTCGCCGCCGCACTGGGCAACCTCGGCGCGGTCGCGCACAACGCCTCCGGCTCCAACATGGCCGACGGCGCCGTCGCCGCGCTGGCCGAGCGACCGGACGCGCCCTGGGCCGTCCTCGAGGTCGACGAGCTGCACCTGGCCTCGGTGGCCCGCCGCTGCCACCCCTCGGCGATCGTGCTGCTCAACCTCACCCGCGACCAGCTGGACCGGGCCGCCGAGGTACGCCGCACCGCGGCCAGCATCGGGGCGGCCCTGGCCGAGCTGCCCGACACCGCCGTGTTCGCCAACGCCGACGACCCGATGACCGTATGGGCCGCCGACCACGCCACCGGCCCGGTGCACTGGGTCGCCGCCGGCTCGGAATGGCGGGCGGACTCGCTGACCTGCCCCCGCTGCGGGCGACTGCTCGTCGAGGCCACCGCGCACTGGAGCTGCGGCTGCGGACTGGCCCGCCCACGCCCGACCTGGTGGCTCGACGGCGAGATGGCCTGCCACGCCGAGTCGAGCACCCCGCTGTCACTGGGTCTGCCCGGCGGGGTCAACCGCGCCAACGCACTGATGGCGCTCGCCGCCGCGCACCACGAACTGGTGCCACCGGCCCGCGCCGCTGACGCGATCGCCGAGCTGAGCCAGGTCGCCGGCCGCTACGCCGCCGTCACCCACGGGCGACACACCCTACGGCTGCTGCTGGCCAAGAACCCGGCCGGCTGGGCCGCCACCCTGTCCATGCTCGCCACCACACGCCCACTGGTCATCGCGGTCAACGCCCGCGAGGCCGACGGACGCGACACCTCCTGGCTCTGGGACGTCGACTTCGCCGCCCTGGGACGCCGCCCGATCGCGGCCAGCGGAGACCACGCCGCCGACGTCGGAATCAGACTCAGCTACGCCGACCTCGAACACCACACCGAAACCGACCCACTCACCGCCCTGGACCGCCTCCCGGCCGGCGACGTCGACGTCGTCGCCAACTACACCGCCTTCTACGCCCTGCAACAACGGCTGGGCTCTCAGCACTGACCAGGCCATCACCGCCACCTGCCCCGAATTCCCGCGCGAGCTCCCATGGCGCTGGCGAACCAAGCCCACTGCTCCCCCATTGGCTGGTGCGCTGCATCCGGTCGTCTCGACACGCATGGCAACGCTGGCGCGCCTGTCTACTCAGACGTGCCGCTGGGGCGCCAAACCGTCGCCGTATCGTTCGTCAGCGGCCGGTTGACGGTCCATCCGCACCGGAGCGGAACCGGAGGCGACGCACTCTGGCCTCCCGCCACAGGCTCAGCGGCAGCACGATCACCACGGTGGCGGGCAGGACCCACCAGGCCGGGATCGACGTGGTGGAAACGCCGCAGGTGATGGCCAGTGCGACAACGACAGCGACGGCGACACGCCAATCGTCACCGACGATGAAGTCGTACCAGAATTCCCCGAACGCCCTGAGCACCCGGATCATGACGTCACACCTCCAACGGTGGGCACCGCCGTCGCGGACGTCGCGGTCGCCCGGCGCAACAGCACGACCAATACGAGCGCGAACACCGCCACGGCAGGGACCACGGCCAGCAGCGCGGCGTCCGAGCCGGGCCACACGGCACCGGCTCCCTCGGCACCCCAGAAGATCCCGAAGGAGGTCAGCATGACCCCCACGACAAACTTCATCGTGTTCTCCGGCACCCGAGCCAGCGGCGCACGGACGGCGACACCAGCGACGGCGACGACGACCACGGCGGCCAGTGCGGCGACCGAGGCAAGTGGGATGTTGCGCTGGTTAGCACCAAACGTCAGAGCAATGAACGCGACCTCGAGACCCTCGAGCACGACACCCTTGAACGAGAGAGTGAAGGAGTACCAGTCCGCAACAATCCCTCGACGTCCGGCCGGGGCGGCCTGGGCGGCAGCGAGCTCGGAAGCGAAGATCGCCTCTTCGTCGTGCAGGGCCTTCAGCCCACCGGCACGCAGGATCGCCTTGCGCAGCCACTGTAGACCGAAGATCAACAATAGCCCGCCGACAACCAGACGCAACCCACCCAATGGAATCGCCGTCACCGCTGGACCGAGAGCGGCCACGATCAACGCCAACACTATGACCCCGGCGATGACACCGGAAATAGCCGAGCGCCAGTCCCGGCTCGTCCCGGCGGCAAGCACGATCGTCAGCGCCTCGACCGCCTCGACCATGCAGGCCAGGAACACCGCGATGAACAGCGCACCACTACTCATCATCGCCTACCTCTGTCGACCTCGCCCTCCGGTACCACAGTAAGTCTCTCTACCTGATCGCCCATCAGCGAGCCCGGCCAGAACGCGGGACAACACACGAACCACCTGATCACGCTTCTTCCGCCACCTGGGTGGCGGTGTGGGGCCAGCGGGACGCGCCGTGGGGTGCGCCACCCCAGCGTCTGAGTAGAGACGAGGTCTTCGTCGACCGCTGGGCTGGCGAGCAGCGGGTGGCTACGGCCGGGCCGACCCTTCGGCGGTGTCGTCGGCCGATAGTTGGAGGCCCTCGAGCATGGTCTCGAACATCGGCTCGAGATAGCTGGGATCGCCGTGGATCTTGGCGATAGCCGCGATCATGTCGAAGATCTGCTCGATCGTGAGATCGTCGCGAATCTCGCCGACGTCCTGTGCGGCGGCCAGCAGCGGTCGACCGGCGGCGAGCGCCCGGGCGCGATTGCCGTGAATGACGGGGCTGTCGCGGTCGGTGTGCTCCAGGAGCTCGGAGACGATAAGGCGCTTGTTGGGGAGGAAGGCGATGAGCCGGCGCAACCAGCCGGTGAGCGCCGCCCCCCTCGGCTGCGCATCGCCAGCGCCGGCCGCCTCGCAGAGAGCATCGACCTCGTCGACGTAGAGGGCTTCGAGCAGCTCCCGACGTCCTGGGAAGTTGCGGTAGAGGGTGGCCATCCCAACGCCGGCGCGTCGCGCGATCTCGGCCATCGAGACCTGCGCTCTGGGGTCGGCGAAGGCAGCCTGGGCGGCGATCAGGATCTTGCCTCGGTTTCGCGCGGCGGCCGCCTGCCTGGTGGGGAACGAGACCCGGTTCGAAGTCGTCAAGAGTGCGTCCTCAGCCATCACGAGAGGTTAGTGGACAACCTATCCGGCATCGGCTAGATTTTTGACGGATAGGCTATCCGATATCTTGTGGACTGCTGGCGGACAGTCTATCCGGCAACTCAAGAGGACGCTTCGCAAGCCGCTCGAACGTCGGCGTCCAAGATTGAAGAGGTACAGGATGCGAGTGTTTCTGACCGGCGCCACCGGCTTTATCGGCTCCTACCTCGTTCCGGAACTCATCAACGCGGGCCATCGTGTGGTCGGGCTCAGCCGTTCGGACACGGGCGCCGAGACGCTCACCCATGCCGGTGCGGAGGTCCGCCGCGGCGACGTGAACGACCTGGACCACCTGCGCACCGCCGCGGCGGCCGCCGACGGCGTCATCCACGCGGCCTTCAACCACGACTTCGCCAACCTGAAGCAGCACAGCGAGCACGACCGCCAGGTCATCAAGACCCTCGGCGAAACACTCGCCGGCTCGGACCGGCCGCTCATCATCTCCTCCGGCACGGGCCTCGCCCGGTCAAAGACCGGCGGCCCGGTGGTAGAGGCCGACGATCACGTCACCTCGGCCGAGTTCCCCCGCGCAGCCTCCGAGGAGGCGGCCGACGCCCTCATCGCCCATGGCGGGCGCGTGATGGTGATGCGGCTGCCGCAGGTGCACGACACACGCCACCAGGGCCGGATCGCACAGCACATCCAGTTGGCGCAGCGGCAGGGCCGGGTGGCGTATGTCGGCGACGGCAAGAACCGCGTGCCGGCCGTGCACGTCTCCGATGCCGTCCGGCTTTACCGGCTGGCGCTCGAGAAGGGCCAGGCGGGCGCACGCTACAACGCCGTAGGCGAGGAAGGTGTTGCCCTGCGCGACATCGCCGAGGTGATCGGCGCGGGGCTGAAGATGCCGGTCGAGTCGATCACACCGGAGGAGGCCCCGGAGTACTTCGGCTGGATGGCGCAGCTCGCCACGATCGATCTCGCCGCCTCCAGCAACCTGACCCGCCAACAGCTGGGCTGGAACCCCATCGGGCCGGACCTGCTCACCGACCTGGCCACCATGGACTACCGCAAACGATAATCGTGCACACGACGGGCGGTCAGGTTGAGGGGCACGTGAGCAAGGTGGCAGCTGGCCGGACATCCGATGCCCTTGCCGGTCGGGTCGCTCGGGCCGGCGTGGGCGGGGTCGTGGCCCGACCGGGGCTGTTCGAGCAGGTGGCAGGGCCGGCCCGGGTCACCGTGGTGTCGGCGCCGCCGGGCAGCGGCAAGACGGTGCTGCTTCGGTCGTGGATCAGCCAGGCCGGCCTGACCGAGCGCACCGGGTGGGTGGCAGCCGGGCCGGACGAGCGCGATCCTCGGCGGTTCTGGCTCTCTGTCCTCAATGCGCTGCGTCGGACAACCCCGGGTTCGGCGCTCGTGCAGGCCCTGACAGCCACCCCAGACCTGGACGGCTGGGCGATCGTGGAGCGGCTGCTGACGGACCTGGCACCGCTGCGCGATCCGATCTGGCTGGTGGTCGATGACCTGCACGAACTGGGCCCGGACCAGGTGCTGCGGCAGCTGGAGCTGCTGGTGCTGCGTGCGCCGCCGGAGCTGCGGTTCGTGCTTGCCACCCGGCATGACGTGCGGCTGGGCCTGCACCGACTGCGGCTGGAGGGCGAGCTGACCGAGCTCCGGGCCGCCGATCTGCGGTTCAGCCTCGCCGAGGCCCAGGAACTTTTCGCGGCGGCCGGGATTGAGCTGCCCGGGCCGGCGCTGGTGAGCCTGCACGAGCGGACCGAGGGGTGGGCGGCGGGGCTGCGGCTCGCGGCGCTGTCGCTGACCGGGCACTCGGACCCGGCACGGTTCGCCGCCGAGTTCTCCGGCACCGAGCGGACCGTGGCCGAGTACCTGCTGGCCGAGGTGCTGGACCGGCAGAGCGAACCGGTGCGGCGGTTGCTGTTGCGCACCAGCGTGCTGCAGCGGGTGAACGGCGAGCTGGCCGATCTGCTGACCGGGGATACCGGCGGGGAACGAGCACTCCAGGACCTCGAGCGGGCGAATGCGTTCGTGGTGCCACTGGACGCGGCAGGGTACTGGTTCCGCTACCACCAGATGTTCGCCGACCTCCTGCAGCTGCAGCTACGGCGCACCGCACCAGGAGAGGTGGCCGCGCTGCACCAGGCGGCCGCCGGTTGGTTCGCGGAGCACGGGTTCCCGGTAGAGGCGATCCGGCACGCCCAGGCGGCCCGGGACTGGGAGCTGGCCACTCGGCTGCTCACCGATCACTGGCCCGGCCTGCACCTGGACGGGCAGGACGCCACCACCCACGAGCTGCTCGCCGGGTTCCCGCTCAGCGTCCGACTGGCCGATGCCCAGCTCGCCGCGGTCACCGCCGCGGACGAGTTGGCGCACGGATCAGTGGAGTCGGCCCAGCGATATCTGCATCTCGCCGAACACGGCATGCCGTCGGTGCCGGACGGCCGACGCCCGCAGCTACAGCTGCTGCTCGGGATGATCCGGCTCCTGCTGGCCCGCCAGCGCGGCGACCTGCCGGCCGTGGCCCAGGAGGCGCAGCGGCTGCGGGTCGCGGCGGACGCCCAGGAGACAGCGCAGCAGGCGGCGCCGGAATTGGCGCAGCCCGCCCTTGGCCAGGACCTGCGCGCGCTGGCGCTGATCAGCCTCGGCATCGCCGAGTTCTGGACAGCCAGGTCCGAGTCGGCGGGGCGGCACCTGGAACAGGGCCGGACGCTCGCGCGTCGGATCGGGCGGCCGTTTCTCGAGTTCAGCGGCCTCGCCTACCAATCGGCGACCGAGATCTACCGCTCGTTCGCCCGGGCGTCCGAGTACAGCATGCAGGCGGTTGAGCTGGCTAGGCGGTACGGCTGGACCGACGAGCCCGCCATGGGCATCGCCTGCCTGATGCACGCGGCCGTGCTGGCCTGGCAGGGCCGTGCGGAGGAAGCAGAGCCCTGGGTCCAGCGCGCCGAACGCACCCTCAGAGCCGAGGCCGAGCCCGCCGCGGGGCTGGGGGTCCACTACGTGCGGGGGCTGCTCGAGCTGACGCGCGACCGGGACAGTGACGCGCTGGCTGCCTTCCAGGCCGCCGAGCGGCTGGCCGCGCGCCTCGCCGTGCCGCACTACCTCGTCGACCGGACCCGGGCGTTGCTGGTGCAGACCCTGCTGCGCCTCGGCGAGCCGGAACGCGCCGAGCAGGCCCTCGCCGAGCTCGGCGAACCGGACCGCGAACGCGGGGAGATCCGTATCGCCGTGGCGGCACTGCGGCTCGCGAACGGCGACCCGCGAGCAGCCAGCTCGGCGCTCGGGCCGGTCCTGGACGGCTCCGCGCCCATGGCCTACCGGGTCTGGCAGGCACACGCCTTCCTGCTCGAGGCGGTCGCCCGCGACGCCCTCGACGACACCGGCGCCGCCGAGAGCTCCCTGGAACATGCTCTGGACCTGGTGGAGCCCAACGGCGCACTGTCGCCGTTCCTGCTCACTCCCGCACCGGCCCTGCTGGCGCGCCATGCCCGGCACCGCACCACCCACGCCCCCCTCATCGCCGAGATCCTCCGCCTGCTTGCCGGACGGGGACTCACCTCGCCGCCCACTGGGCCGCGACCGGTGCACGAGCCGCTGAGCGAGAGCGAGCTGCGCGTGTTGCGCTACCTGCCGACCAACCTGACTGGGCCGGAGATCGCCGGCGAACTGTATGTCTCGCGCAACACCATCAAGACCCACATGCGCAACCTGTACGCCAAGCTCGGCACCCACCGCCGGGCCGAGGCCGTTACCCGCGCCCGCGCCCTCGGCCTGCTCGCACCCAGGCGCTGACGACGTCCCCCTAAGTCCCCGCGCGGCGAGTTCAATGTGGTTGTGGCGGTGCAGCTGGATGTACATGGAGTGCGGACGGGTGCGGTTACGGCGCGTGTCGATGCGGCAGCCGAGCTCATGGCGGGTCTGCATGTGCTCGCGGAACCGGACCATCATCCTGAGCGTGCCCGCTGGGTAGCTGAGGTCCAAGCCGTGCTCACGCCGGGTCTGGTGGCCGAGTTGACGCGTCTCGGACCGTTGTGGGCCCGGTTCCGCACCCGGCTGCTGTTGCCGTTGACCGCGGCCGGTAGTGGTGAACTTGATGAGGCGCTCGACATGATTGCGGCGTTGGACGGTGGAATGTTCACCGCGCTCTGCGCCCAAGCGATCTGCGGCGGAACCGACGAGCGTTTGTGGGACTTGACCGACGCGACGCAGGCGCGGCGGTTCGTGCGGCTGAGTTATGAACGTTCTTCGACGCGGGGCGCTTTGGCCGTGGACCTCGTTGCTGATCCGCGGCGGGTACGCACACAGTTGCTGGCGCTGCTGCGTGCGTTGGACTCCCTGTTCTTCGCATCGTTATGGCGACGGATTCGGCCCGGTCTTGCCCGGACCGCCGCGATGGTCGAGAACTCCATGCGGACGTATCCGTTGCCGTTGGTGATCGGCTCGTTGACACCGAGCGCCCAGATCGATCAAGGCCAGCAGACGGTGACGTTCGAGAAACTTCAACGGGTCGAAATTACTGTTGCCGATCGGGGGCTGGTCCTCGTACCGACCGAGCTCGGCCATCCGCACCTGCTGGTCAAGGGTGAGCAACTACCCGGGCGCCCGTTGCCGGTGGTCGTACAGTTCCCCACCAAGCAGGCCGACAGCGGCAGCCTCGAAGAGCTCCGGGACAGGCTGGCGGCGCTCACCGATGACACCCGCCTCGCCTTGTGTCGGCATTTGATCAACGAACGCTGTAGTACCACCGAACTGGCGAGGCGCACCGGTATGAGTGTGCCGCAGGTGTCGCGGCACCTGCGTCGACTCCGCGAGACCGGCCTTGTGGCCTCGGAACGTCAGGGGCGCACCGTGCAGTATCGACTCATTCTGAGCAGGGTGTACGGGCTCGGCTACGAGCTGGTCAAACGCATCGTCATGTAGTGCACGAAGCTGAAGTGATGTTTACCGCGGGTGTGGTAAACATCCATCGCGATCGGTCGACTCCGACGGCATACTCCCAGCACCCAGTTCCCGGCTGTGCCATCAGCGGAGGTGCCGATGCCCTCGGTAGTGCTGTCCGGTCCCGTCGAGGAGCGTGATTCCTCGCGGGCCCACGTACTTGAGCCATACGGGCTGGAACGTTTGCCTGAGTACGACTATGTCCAGGAGGAATACTTCGCGGACGGTATCGCGGACGGTGATGAGTTCGGGACCCGAATCCTGGTGCGCCGCCCTTCGAATGTCGCGCGGTGCAGTGGCACGGTTATCGCTGAGGTCAGCCACATCTGGGGTGGCACCTCAGTGTGGCGGGCCATCAGCCGCTATCTGATGCGCAACAACCATGTGTGGATTGAGATCGATTCGCAGGCTCCATCGGCGATGTCACTTGTCGCGGCCGCCTCGCCGACTCGCTATCGATCGTTCCGGTTCCGCGATGGGTGGGAAAGCTCCGAGAAGTTCGCCGCGACGGTCCCCTTCAAACCCTGCGCAAGCAGTGACGACCTCGCCGTTTACTACGATTCGTTCAAGACCCGCTGGTGGGCGTCCACCCCGCAGTCACCGGAGATCATCGCTGCGGTGGCGATCGCACTGCGTCAGGGACTGCCAGGTTGTGGGTTCGCCGCGCGACACATCTACCTCGGCGGTATCTCGCAGACCGGCGGAGTGGTCCGTGACTTCGTCCGCAATCATCATCATCGGTACCCGAACCCGATATTTGACGGATACCTACCTGGTGCTTCCGGTGGCTCGGCGCTGCCGGATATCGACGTACCGGTACTCGAAGTCCTCGGCGAGGGCGAGTTCCAGTCCGTGCGTACGCCGTGCGGGGTGTCCGGGCAGACGCGCGGTCTCTCGCATCGCCGGGCGGACAGCGACACGTTCCGACTCTTCGAAGTCGCGGGGATGGCACACCGGGAAACACGCTACATGTCCGAGGCCGACCGGGTCCGGCTAGCCAACTGCCCACTCCCACCGGGGGCCAGCTGGAGCAGCTTCCCGAACAGCCACGTCTATCACGCACTGTGGCAGATATTGCTCGACTGGAGCCAACACGGCACCCGGCCACCGCCGAGCCAGTACCTGAGTGTCGTCGACGACTACGAGCTCGCCCGTGACGAGCACGGAAACGCACTGGGCGGGCTGCGCACCACGTACACCGACGTACCGACCTCCACTCTGGTCGCCGCCACCCCCGTCGGGCGGCCGAGCTGGTACCACGGAAACGAAACTCCATTCGACACGCGGAAGCTGCGTGCGCTCTACCGCACCCCGCAGCGTTATCAGCGGGCTCTCGCCGCGAAGCTCGACGACGATGTCCGCGCCGGAACCTACCTTCGCGCGGACGCCGAGGAAATGTGCCGTCAGGCCGGAATCGCTATCCAACAGCGGTATCAAACGTGACATCGAGGCCAGCACATGTCTAATCCGGTCACACCTCCCGTCCCAGCCGCGCCGAAACCGCGCATGATCCGCAATGTAATCGCCGCAACGATCGGGCACGGCATGGACAACTATTCGTTCGCCGTGTACGCCCTCATGGCCGAGATCATCTCGCGGAAGTTCTTTCCCACGGACGATCCGGCACTCTCGCTGCTGTTGTCGGTCGGGACGTTCGCAAGCTCGTTCCTGATCCGCCCCGTCGGGGCGATCGTGCTAGGCGTCTACGCGGACAGAAAGGGGCGTATGCCCAGTCTGACGCTCAGCATCAAGATCATGTTCATCGGCTCGATCCTGATGGCGTTCATGCCGACTTACGACACGATCGGCATCTTGGCTCCGATCGGGATGTTCATCGCCCTGTTGGTCAAAGCGTTCTCCTACAGTGGTGAATACACCGGTGCCGTCTCGTACCTCATCGAGCTGAACCCACAACGGCGCGGTTACTACGGCAGCTGGGTTATCGCCGGTCAATCGGTCGCCAGCATCGTCGCGGCGGTGGTGCTCGCCGTGTTGACCAGCGGGCTGCCCACCGAGGTATTCGAGAGCTGGGCGTGGCGAATTCCGCTCGCGCTCGGGCTCTTCGTCGGACCGGTCGGCTACTACATGCGCCGCAAACTGCACGACTCGCCGGAGTTTCTCGCCGCTCGGCGCCAGCAGCCCACCAAGAACCCACTCGGCGAAGTCCTGCGCACTCAGAAAACCCGCATGGTCATGGTCATCGGGCTGGTCGCGTTGAGCTCCTCCGCGAGCTACCTGGTGACCTACATGCCGACACTGGCTGTGCGCCAGCTCGGCATGCCTGCCTCGGCGACCTTCATCGCGGCGGTCGTCGGCTTCACCGTGTCGGCAATCCTGGATCCGATCGCCGGTCACTACTCCGACAAATACGGCCGTATCCGTGTCATGGCGATCGGCAGCATCGGCACCGCCGTCATCATTTTTCCGCTCTTCTTCCTACTCGCCAGTTATCCGACTACGCCCGTGATGATCGTCGTAATGGCTCTCATCGCGTTTTTTACGGTCTGGTATGTCGCCCCGAATACCGCGTTCAAAGCCGAAATCTTCCCCACCCACACCCGAGGAACCGGCCTGGCGATCGGCTACAACCTTGGTCTGGCGATCACCGGCGGCGGCACACCTGTGATCGCCACCTGGCTCATTCGGCTGACCGGGACACCGGTCGCGCCCAGCTTCTGGCTGATCGCCACAGCGATCATCAGTACCGTCAGCGCGTGCTACGCCGCACGGTTCAGTGAACGGTCGCCGGCTCACCGTGGATCGCCGGACCCGGACCACCAGCACGAACCCATCGCCGGCCGCACTCCATGAGCGGGCGCGGTAAGCAACCACTGTCAAGGGGGTGCTCCCCGCCGATGGTGCTGCTGTTTGGGTGAGCCGACATTCGCGCGGTAGTCGGCGAGGTGCCCGCAGGTTCCGATCGAGAGTGAGCGCATGAGTAGAGTCGATCCTCGCCGCGCGGCGCTACGCGACGGCTACACCGCCTACGACTACCTGCCCTCCAAGACGTACCGGCCCTATGAGCTGGCGACGCAGATCGACCGGGTTCCCGAAGCATCCGTCACTTGGAGCGACCGGGTCGAGACCGCGGCACGCGAGCTGCGTGCCCAGCATCCGGTGATCTCGGTGCACGACCACCTCTCCGTGCGGCCAGTGGACACAACCCATCTCCTCGACTACCGCCGCGCCGGCCGCGAGGCCACCCCGTACGAAGGTCTGACCACCGCTGACGTGGACGTCTTCATCGACGGCGGACCGGCGGCGGTCAGCATGATCCGGTCGCGCACCTCGTGGGACTGGAATGACACCCTCAGCGACCTCGGTATCCGGCAAGCCGACTGGGCGCATCAGGACATGGTCTCGCTGGTACGCACCACCGCCGACATCGCCCAGGCTCGGGCGAGCGGGCAGGTTGGCACGGTGCTCAGCCTCGAGTCGTGCAGCCCGGTCGGCAACGACCTGGATCGGCTCGACGTGCTCTTCGGCTTCGGTGTGCGCCTGCTCGGGCTGGTCTACGCCGAGAGCAACCTGGTGGGCGGCGGAGGCTCCGAGGCCGCCGACACCGGGCTCACCCGCTTCGGCGGCCAGCTGGTGCACCGGCTGAACGACCTCGGCGTGATCGTGGACGTCTCACACGCTTCGGACGCCACCTGCCTGGACGCCGTGCGCACCTCCCGCGCCCCGGTGGTGATCACCCACGCCGGTGCACGGGCGCTTTGGCCGTCACCCCGGATGAAACCGGACGACGTAATCCGGGCCTGCGCCGAGTCCGGCGGCTACATCGGTATCGAGGCCGCGCCGCACACCACGATTACCCGAGGACATCCCCGCCACGACCTGCAGGCCGTGATGGAGCACGTCGAGTACTGCATCGAGCTGGTCGGTATCGACCACGTGGCGTTCGGACCAGACAGCCACTTCGGCGACCACGTGGCATGGCATCGGGCCTACGGCACGCTGATGGGTAAGGGCTCGCGCACCGAGAGGCCCGCCCTACCGCCGCACGAGAGTGTCGAGTTCGTGTCCGGTTGTGAGAATCCGGCCGAAGCCACCGGCAACATGCTGCGCTGGCTGCTCGACCGCGGCTACACCGCCGAGGAAACCGCCAAGGTTGCCGGCGGCAATGCACTGCGGGTGATGCGGGAGGTCTGGCCCCGGTGAGACGTACACGGCGACGAGGTCAGGATGTGGGGCGGCTGGTTTCGCGCTTTATGCGGGCTCGAGAGGAGGCGCGGTTTACTCGGTCGGGATACAGGCGTTCTCTGAGGTTGTTGAGGCGCTCGGAGGCGCGGGTGGCACGGTCTTTTTCGCGGGCGGCTACAGCCAGGAGAAGGGCGTCGGTCAGGACCAGCGACGTCAGGCATTCGGCTGTTAGGCCGCCGGCGCTGTGGGTGGCGACAAGGCAGGCATCTACGCGGTCACGGAGGCGGCCGGTTAGGGAGTCGGCGATGAGGACCACTCGGGCGCCGACCTCTCGCGCCTGGTCTAGGACGAGCTCGCATTCGGGTAGCAGGCGGCCGGGCACGTACATGACAACGGTGTCGCCCTCGGCGAGCGGCATAAGCTCGTCGGCGAGAGAGAAGCCGGTAACGGAGATATCCCGGGCACGGCGGCCCAGGCGGACGAGGCGCATAGAGAGGTAGCGAGCGGACACCGCGGACAAGCCGAGGCCGAACGCGACGACCTCGCGCGCGTCGGCCAGGCACTCCACGGCGGCACTGACGACAGCCGGATCAGCGATACGTTGCGTCTCGCTGAGACGCTCTCCAGCCTCGGCGAAGACGTAGCCGATCGCTTCCTCAGGCTTGTTGCCGGCGTGCTCGATCCGCTGGCGCAGGCGAATGGAGGGACGGGTGGCGCCGATGACGTCCTTGCCGAGTTCGTGCTTCAGCTCGGGCAGCCCGACGTAGCCCAGGGACTGGGCGGCACGGACAACGGTGGCGTTGCTGGTGCCAGTGGCCTGGCCGATCTGGTCGGCGCTGGCAAACAGGACATCCTCCGTGTGGTCCCGCAGGTACTCCGCGACGCGCCGCTCGGCGGGGCTCAGCTGGGCAATGTGCTCGCGCACGCGGCTGGCGAAGGTCTGAGACACGCCTGAAGTATACGTTACAAGCCCTTGACATCACTGAAGCAGCCATTGCAGCATTTATGTACTGCGCATTACAGCTTTCGCGGGATTCGTTGTATCCCTTACTGTACCCCTGGAGGGACCGATGGCCGAGACCCTCCGTCTCCCGAGCCCAGCCGGCACGCGCGGCGCACGCCGCCGCGCGGTGACGGCCGGGTCGCTGGGCAACCTGGTGGAGAACTTCGACGGCGCAATCTACGCGTTCCTAGTGCCGTACTTCGCCGACCAGTTCTTCCCGGCGGCCAGCCCGGCCGCATCGGTGCTCGCCGCGGTGGGTGTGTACGCGGGCGGGTTTGTGATGAAGCCGCTGGGCGCCATGTGGTTCGGCGGACTGGCCGACCGGCGCGGCCGGCGTCTCGCGTTGTACCTGTCGATCGGCATGATGGCCCTAGCCAGCGCCGCCATCGCTGCCTGCCCCTCGTACGCCACGATCGGCCCGCTCGCACCGGTGATCCTGGTGATCGCGCGGCTGCTGACCGGCTTCTCCACGGGCGGCGAGTTCGGCGTTTCCGCGGCATATCTGGTGGAGTTCGCGCCAGCCGGCCGCCGTGCGTTCGTGGGCTGCACGCAGCAGGTCACAGTGGTGCTCGGCACCCTACTGGCCTCGGCGTCGGTGAGCGCGCTGACCGGTCTGGTGGCCGAAGAAGCTTTGCACGCCTGGGTGTGGCGGGTGCCGTTCGCGGTGGGTGCAGCGCTGTGCGCCTGGTCGGCGCTATACCGCAGCCGCGTGGGCGAAACGCCGAGCTTCGAGCGGCTAGAGGCCGACCGCGCGAAGGTCGCGAATCCGGTGTGGCGGGTACTGCGCGACTACCCGCGGGAGTCACTGCGGGTGATCGGCCTGTCCATGGCCGGGATCATGACGTACTACGTCTGGCTGCAGTTCCTGCCGAGGTTCGCGCACGACGCCACGGGGCTGCCGCTCGCCACCGCGCAACTAGCGAACACGGTGGCACTACTGGTCATGGTGCCGGCGATCCCGTTGTGGGCGCTGCTGTCGGACCGCATCGGACGGCGCGGCACGCTGCTGATCTTCGGCCTGGGACTGGCCGTGCTCGTGTATCCGTTTCTGGCGGCGCTGGAGTCCTCGGCGACAGGGTTCTTCGTGGCGCAGATCGGCGGCGCCCTGCTCATGTCGATCTACATGGCAAACGGTCCGGTAGTGAAGGCCGAGCAGTTCCCGGCGCGGGTGCGCGCGGCGGGCATCTCGTTCCCGTACGCGCTGGCGTCGGTGGTGTTCGGTGGCACCGCGCCGTTGGTCACCTCAGCGTTCGCGGGCACCGGGCGTCCGATGCTGCTCGGGGTGTACGTCACGGTGGTGTGCCTGATCAGCAGCGCGGTGTTCTGGCGCATGCCGGAGACCAAGGACCGGGTTCTGGACTGACGAGAAGGGGAGAGCGTGGAGGATACGCCGGCCATTCCGTGGCCCGGTGGCGCCCGTTGCGCGGTGATGCTGAGCTTCGACGTCGATGGGCCCACGCTGTGGGTGGACCGGGCTACCGGGCGGTACGCCGACGTGCGCGGCTTCGCCCAGGGTGGGTACGGGCCGTGGCGGGGCGTGCCGCGGATCCTCGACCTGCTCGACGAGCTGGCTGTCCCCGCCACGTTCTTCGTCCCTGGCAAGACGATCGAGCAGTGGCCAGACGCGGTGCGCGACATCGCGGCGTCTGGCCACGAGATCGGCCACCACGGCTGGTGGCACGAGACGTACTTCGACCACAGCCTGGACGACCAGGAGCGGATCATCGCCCGCGCGCAGGATGAGCTCGAGCAGGTCACCGGGCGACGCGCGACCGGGTTCCGCAGCCCGAGCGGCGACATCGCGGAGGGCACGCCCGCGCTGCTGCACCGCCTCGGGTTCGCGTACTCCAGCTCTATGCGCGGCGACGACCGACCGTACCGCTGGGGCCTGTCCGGGCCGGAGACCGACCTGATCGAGATCCCGGCGCACTGGGAGCTGGACGACTATCACCAGTTCGCATACCACGACGACCCGCCCGTGCCGGTCAGCCGAGACCGGATCTCGCCCACCGCGGAGACCTTCGCCAACTGGCGGTGGGAGTTCGCCGGCTACCACCGCTTCGGACTGTGCTACGTGATCATGATGCATCCACAGGTCATCGGCACGCCCACCCGCATGCGGGCGCTCGCCGGACTGGTCGCACATATCCGGGAGTACCCCGGAGTGTGGTTCGCGGAGGGCCGGGAGATCGCCGCGTGGTGGCGGGAACAAGAGGCGGTATGACCCGGGAGACCCGACCGGCCTGGCCCGGCGGCGCACGCTGCGCTGTCGTGGTCACCGTCGACCTCGACGCCGAGTTGTTCTGGCTGCGCCTGCATCCAAGCGCGGCCGACCGTCCGAAGACGCTCTCGCTGGGCACGTACGGCATCCTGCGCGGTACGCCCCGGCTGCTGAACCTGTTCGATGAGCTCGGCGTGCCGGCCACCTGGTTCGTGCCGGGCCACACCGCCCAGCGGCACGCGGAAACGGTCCGGGAGATCCATCGGCGCGGCCAGGAGATTGGCTGCCGCGCAATGGGGGACGAGATCCTCGCCGACCTGGACAATGAGCAGATCGGCACCGTGGTTGAGCGCTCGGCGGAAATCCTGCGCGAGCTAACTGGCGTTCGCCCGCGTGGGTTCCGGCCGCCGCCGGGCCGGGTCGGCGACGGCCTGGCCCCGATCCTCGCCGAGCGAGGAATCACCTGGACGTCCGGAATGTTCGGCGACGACCTGCCGTACTTCCTGGAGGTCGGCGGGCGTCCCACCCCGGTGGTCGAGATCCCGTGGCGATGGGAGCACGCCGACTACCCCTACTTCGCCTACAACAGCGGCGTTGTCTCGTTCCCGCCCGGCCGGTCCCGCATCGCCAGCTATGACGCCGTGCTGACCGAGTGGACAGCCGCCTTCGACGCCTACCACGACCGCGGCCTGTGCTTCGTCCTCACCCTGGAACCCCAGGTCATCGCCAAACCGGGTCGCTTCCTCCTAATCGAGCAGCTCCTCACCCACATCTGCGCCACCCCGAACGTCTGGCTAGCCTCGGGCCGCTCGGTCGCCGACCACTGGCTCACCAGAGCCATGACCAACGACCCCGCCCACCCCGAACACGTCCGCGCCACATGGCTGAGAGCCGATTCATCGAAAGAACCATCGAACACAGCTACGCAACCGTAACTGACAGCGAGCCGCAGTGCCGCGCCCAAGCCAGCACGTCGAAACCAGCATTCAACCCTTGCGCAAGCATTGATTGCGTGATGTCATGACGGCATGTGGTTGCGGCACCCGGGTTCGGGTTGCCGCCGCCGCTCACTCGTCCCGGTGCGTCTCTGAAGCCCGCCGGTTAACGCATCGGCAACGACGGGTACGAGCCGAGTTCAATTGTGTCCGACGGACTCGGACGGCAGTGCTGCTGGACCCGCGGGTCTCGGATGATTGGAACTAGGGACATGACCGAGAACGTCGAACCGACGACAGTTCTGTACGGCCGGAACGGATTCGCCGGTCGTACCGCGACCTTGGTGCGCGCGCAGTATTCGCCGTCGTACACGCGGGTCGTGGGAAGTTACGCGCCTCACTTGCTCGACCTGCACTCGTTGGACCCGGGAGCCTTCGCCGACCCTCGGGCGCTGCCCGTCGCGGTGCTCGAGGACGAGAAGGTCAGTTTGCAGGTGTCTTACCGGCGCGAACCCGCTCCGTTCAGCCTGCGCAATGTCTTCGCCGACGAGTTGCACGTCGTGCTGGGCGGCGCCGCCACGCTGGAGACCGAGTTGGGTGTGCTGTCGGTGAAGAAGGATGATCTCGTCCTCATCCCTCGGGCGATCACCTACCGCTACTCGAGCATTGAAGGCGAGTTGCGTGAGCTCATCTTTGCCTCGGAGAACGAGCTGAGCTTCAAAATGGAGCTCGGTATTGGCCCGCTTACCCACTACGAGAACGCAACTCCGTACGCTGACGGCTCGCTGCGCCGGGGCGAGTTCGAGACGGTCATCCGGCACGGTGACGAGTTCACCTCGGTCTTCACCGACTACGACCCGCTTCCGACGGTGGAGTCACACGGGACAGTCGTTGTCACCAAGGTGAACATCAATGACCTGCGATCCGTGGGTATGGAGAGCGGTCTACTGCTGCCGCCGTTGATGTTCGAGGACGGCGACTCGCATCTGATGATCTATGACCTCAGTGCACGCAGCGGCTCCCGCCCGCCGGCGCACTACAACGCCGACTACGACGAGTGCATCCTGTACATGGCCGGTCCCGGCAAATGGGGAGCGGTGGGCAAGCCGGGCTTGATCACCCATACGCCCAAAGGCCTGGCCCATCAGGGCCCGGTGGAGAACGTGCCGGAGGGCTACCGGGCGATCCTGATCGAGACCCGGTCGAAGCTAGCGCTGACCGCGGCGGGGCGGGAGATCGCCAAACTCGCCGAGACCGACCAGTTCTCCGTGCACCCGAGCGAGACACAGAGCGTCTGACGGCCCCGACGGCGGGTGCGGCCCGGGCATTGAGCGGATCAGTGCCCGGGCCTCGGCGATCAGTGGTACCGGCGATCGTCGACGACCTGGCGTGAGTCGGTCAACGGGCGCTCGACCGGGACCGCCTAACGTTCCGGCCCGGGCGCGGTGATCCGGCCACGGGTGGCGCGATGTTGCGCCCGGAACTCAGCCTGTGCTCCTCGACGAGTGTGGCCGCACGTTCCTGATCACCGTCGTCGATCGCCGTCAGCAGCCGCGCATGCAGTTGCAACCTGTTCCTTAGGTACTCGTCGAGACCTTGGTACGGCACGACGTCCTCGACGTTCTGTTCGAGCGTGGTGAGGAGGTTCAGGTAGGCGCCCTGAAGGGCGTTGTTCGGGCTGATCGCGCACATCCGTCGGTGCATCGACCAGTCTGCTCGGAGGAACTCCACCGGTGCGTCGATCTCCGCCGCCATCACGTTCAGGAAACGGCGGAGTTCGTCGACATCTGATGCCGTTGCGTACCGCACAGCGTCGGCGATGATCAGCGGCTCAAGCGCGTCACGAACGACGAGAGTGTCGCTCACCGAAATCGGCTCGGCGACGGTCGAGGTGATCGATGGGCCGATCGCGACCGGCTCGCCCTGCTCCCCTTTGCCGTGCAGTCCTAACGGCACGTCGGTGTCGAGGCCTCTGACGACCTTTCGCAACCCAGCCTGAATTGCCTCGGCCTGCCTGGCGGTCAACTGGTCCCCGAACCACCTCTTGATGCCGGCGATGTGGGTCGGTGCCGCGCGCCGCAGTCTTTCACGGCCCAGTGGTGTCAGTTCGATGTCCAGCGTGCGGCGGTCTGTGTCCGTCGCGCTGCGCCGGATCAGGCCGACACCTTCCATCTTCGTCAGAACTCTGCTCAGGCCGCTCTGTCCGAGCAGCGCTCGCGCGAGGAGTGCGCGCTGGTTGATGGTCCCGCCGGTCTCCGCCACGTGCAACATGACCTCGTACCAGGACATCTCGAGGTTGTGCTGGTCCATCAGTTCCTGGCTGAGGCGCTGGAGGAGTCTGTCGTTGGCGTACAGCATCGCCCGCCAAGCCTCCACGCGGGCCTGTTGCTGATCCTCTGGCGAACTCACGGCCCGATCCTAGTGTCCCGTGTCCGAAGTCTCTTCACCGTCTCCGGCGCCCAGACGACGCCTGGCGGCGTTCTCGGACCGCCTGGATATGCCCGATATCCAGGCGGTCCTCGGCCTTGCCAGCCGCCGCCTGGATCACCGGATCCGACAAAGGAAATCGGACACGAGACACTAGAGGCGCACGCTGGCCCCGCTGCCCTCAACAGCCAGGATTCGCCCGAGCGGATCGGAAACGGGCCGCGAGCTCGCCGGCGCTCACCACATCAACCTCCGAAGAGGCCATCGCGCCAGCAAGAAAGGCGCGGACGGCCGCATAGCGGTCGTCATCAACAAAAGACACGAATGGATGCAGGATGAGCGTGACGAGACCGCCGGTACGAATGGCGTGGTCCATTGTGGCGGTGAAATGCTCCAGTAACTGCGCGGGCGACCGCGTCCCTTCGGGGTGCATCACATAGTGCCAATAGTCGATCATGTCCCAGTGCCACGGGATGGTCACCAGGCCGTGGGCCAGGGCGTGCACCTCGACCGGGTCCCATTCCGTCGCGGCGTCCACGCTGCTGTCGAATGCGTAGCCCAACTCGGCGAGCAGCTCGGCGGTCCGGCTGCCTCGGTATCCGCCCGGGGCGCGGAACCCGACCGGTGAGACGCCCGCGCCGCGGAGTGCGGCGGTCCCATCGAAGAGCAGTACCTCGCGCTGGTCGTCGGTGAGCGTTGACCACTTCTCGTGCACCCACCCGTGCAGCCCGATCTCGTGGCCGGCCGACGAGATCGAGCGCAGCGCGTCCGGGTGGTGCAGGCCGTTCCAACCCTCGACGAAGAACGTGCCGGTGATGCCGAGGCTGTCGAAGAGGTCGAGCACCCTCGGTAGCGCCCGCAGGCCGGGCTCATCGGGATCCGGTCGGACCGCCTCGCCGGTACCGATCTTCAACGCACAGCCGAGGTTGTCCACGGTGACGCACAGCGTGCCGGTCATGGCGAACGACCTCCTCGACTCGGGCTCCAGCCACTGAGGCTCGCCCAGCTCTCGGGCGGTGCGAGCCAGAGGCTATGCCGTTCCGTCGGTCATGTCAATGCTTGCGCAGGCATTGAACTCGTGCTCTCATCGTGCTGCGGCACACGGCGAGCACAAACGATCAAGACCTTCTTTCAACGAGGAGAGCAACGATGGGCAAACTCGATGGCCGGGTGGCCGTCATCACTGGGGGTGGCCGCGGCCAGGGCCGAGCACACGCGATCGCGCTGGCCGAGGAGGGCGCAGACGTTGTGATCGCCGACCTGGACCGCCAGGTCGAGGCGGTGCCCTACCCAATGAACTCCCCCGGCGACATGGACGAGACCGTGGCGCAGGTGGAGAAGCTGGACCGGCGCTGCGTCGCCGTCGTGGCCGATGTCCGCGATCCCGCCGCGATGCACGCCGTCGTGACCAGCGCACTCGACGAGTTCGGGAAGATCGACATTCTGGTCGCCAACGCGGGCGCCTACATCAGCGGACCGATCGCGGAGACCACCACCTCCGACTGGACGACCATCATCGACATCAACCTCAACGGCGTCTTCAACGCCATCCGAGCCGTTGCCCCTCACATGATCGAGCGCCAGTACGGCCGCATCATCGCCACGTCGTCCGGGATGGGCCGACACGGAGTGGAGAACCTCGCAAGCTACGCAGCCTCGAAATGGGGGGTGATCGGTCTGGTGAAGTCCGCGGCCAAGGAACTCGGCCGGTACAGCATCACCGTCAACGCGATCAACCCCGGCATGGTGGACACCCTCATCGTCCGCAACGAGCACCTGCGCCAGGTCTACAACCCTGAGCTCGACAACCCGACCGACGCCGACGTCGACCGCAAGATCTACCAGAACAA
>Ga0137412_10001063_pt1 | contig 20706 bp, 17 predicted proteins | sample CZODoug2_1_16fun_FD_122160 | JGI IMG/M metagenome (GOLD analysis project Ga0137412, IMG submission 122160) | Vadose zone soil fungal communities from Angelo Coast Range Reserve, California, USA - CZODoug2_1_16fungal (Hybrid Assembly) | ecosystem: Environmental > Terrestrial > Soil > Vadose zone...
GATCCGCGTGGCCTCGGACAGCGCCGCGCGGGTGGTATCGAACTCTGCCCGCAAGGAGGTTAGTTGGCGCGCAAGGACTTCTGCTCCGTCGCGCTGCTGCTTGAGCTTCTGTTCGAGTGCCTGCTTCTGCTCGACGTCTGCCGCGGTGGTTTTCGCGGCTTCTGAGGCTGCGTTGCGCGCCGTATCGAGTTCCACCCGGAGGGCGGCAAGGTCACGCGCGAGCGTAGCTGCCTTGGCCCGCTCCCGATCGAGCACCTGGTTCTGTTCGACGCCTGCCGCGGCGATTTTCGCGGCAGCTGAGGCTGCGTTCCGCACCGTATCGAGCTCCGCCTTCGCAGCCTTGGCGATCCGCGTGGCCTCGGACAGCGCCGCGCGGGTGGTATCGAGCTCTGCCCGCAGGGAGGTTAGCTGGCGCGCAAGGGCTTCTGCTCCGTCGCGCTGCTGTTTGAGCTCCTGTTCGAGTGCCTGCTTCTGCTCGACGTCAGCCGCGGTGGCTTTCGCGGCTTCTGAGGCTGCGTTGCGCGCCGTATCGAATTCCGCCCGTACGGAGGCAAGGTCACGCGCGAGCGTAGCTGTCTTGGCCCGCTCCCGGTCGAGCACCTGCCTTTGCTCGACCTCCGCCGCGGGGGTTTGCACGGCTTCGGAAGCTGTGGCCCGCGCCGTGTCAAGTTCCGCCCGGAGAGCCGCAAGTTCACGCGCAAGATTCTCTGCCCTGCCGCGTTCCCGTTCGATCGCCTGCGCTTGCTTGATATCCTCCTCGGGGGCTTGAACGGCATTCGCAACTGAAATCCGGGCGATGTCGAGTTCCGCCCGAACGAGGGCGAGCTCATGCGCGAGGTTGTTCGATTTGTCTCGCTCCTGCTCGAGCGCTTGCGTCTGCCTGATCCCGACCTCGATGGCCTGGATTGTGTCCTTGCCGGCCATACGTGTCGCATCGAGTTCCGCCCGGAGGGTCGCAAGTTCACGCGCAAGGGCGTCTGCCCGACCTCGCTCCTGGGCAAGCGCCTGTGCTTGCTTGATCGCCGCCGTTTCAGCGCCTGGCTGCGCCGCATTGAGCTCGGCCCGGAAGGTCGAGCTGAACGAACGTGGAAGCGCCTCAGTCCGGCCAGCGAGACTGTCGATCGTCTCTGGATCGCATTCGAAAATCTGCCGCTCGAGGGCGTTTGTTCCGGCAACCTGCAGGAGCGGCAGGGATTCGTTGCGGATGACGTGAGGCGCGAGGAGTTTGCGTCCATTTTCGGCCGGCACCATCAAAGCCTGCGCCCGGACTGTGCCCTCACCGCATAATCCATCCTTCACGGCTCCAATGAAGAGCCACAAAATACATGCTCCAACGGTAGCGGATGAGCGTGCGACGGCTTTGCCTGCAAAGCGTGCCCCATCAACGGCGTCGGGTCGCGGTGGCTGATCTGTAGAGGAAGAGACATTCGATGCGATCCCGCCTTGAAGCGAAACACGTTGGCGCGTCACCCGACGGGCAGGGGTCAGTAGGACAAGTTCTCCATTCCTGCGATGCTGTCTCAATTGCTTGTGACCCCGTCCTGACAGCTCAGATTACCGTTCAGGCATGCTTGATTGTTCATGACACAGCCGTCGTCGGCCGTTTGTCGATATCGCAATGGAGGTAGTCACAACGAGGTAGATGCGCCGATCCCGGCAATTAGGTAGATCACGGCCGCATTTGTTGAAGCATTCTTGACCCGAATATTCGCGCATGACTACGCTGTGGCGCATACTTGAGCCAGCACGTCCCCCGCAGATTCAAGGAAACACCATGAACAGATCACTCGTCGTCTTTGCAGGCGCCGCCGCCGTAGGGCTCACGTTGGTGCTGAGCGCCGAAACCAGCGGTTCCGCGCAAATCGGGACTCATTCCAAAATCAATGCCAATGCCAAGATGACCGCCGGCGTTCCCCGCACCCACCCGCATCGGCTCGCGGTGCAGGTTGACGTCAATGACCCCGCAATCATGAATCTCGCGCTCAATAACGTGGCCAATACCGCTCAGCATTACCGCGAGATCGGCCAAAAGGTTGAGATCGAAGTGGTCGCTTTTGGACCCGGATTGCACATGCTGCGCGATGACACCTCTCCCGTCAAAGCGCGGATCCAGTCCATGAGCGATACGATGCCAGAGCTCATCTTTTCAGCATGCGGGAATACCCGCGAGAATATGACAAAGGCTGAGGCGAAAGAGATTCCACTCATCTCGCAGGCGAAGCTCACCAAATCCGGCGTGGTCCGGCTCATGGAGCTGCAGGAGCGAGGCTGGAGCTACCTGCGGCCTTGATCCTGCGGGCGCAGTTCTGCGGTCTGCGCCACCTCGTTCCAGTCTGTCCGATCACAAAGGAATAACCCGCCACCGGGCGGTCCAATGCCTGCATCCGGAAAATCTCCAACCTGAGCATGAAGCGTGCCTACCAGATGCGTCCAAGTGCTCGCATCGAGCATTCGGCAGAACCACACTTCCCAGCTAGAGCGCCGCGCCCGACGATATTAATCGAGGTCGAGTCGAGCGACAGCACGACGCCGTCTTCGCCAGGCTTGGCCAGCGCTTCGAAGATTGCGCACCATCGTCCTCGCTGGCCTATAGCACGACCGAGAGGTGGTCGCTGGCGCGCGGCACTATTCGATTTGCATTTCGATCATCGCTATTGGTCACGATGATGATCGCAATCTGCGGAATCGTTGTCGCTCGCGAGGAATTTGCAGCACGAATTGACCATCAGTCTGGCTATCGGCCTGGCAACTGTCCCATTGGTCGCAATGGGGCCTCCTGCGCTAGCTAGGAGCGACTAATATTTGGGAAAGCAACATGGTTGGAATTTAACGGGCATTATGGCTCATGCCGAGTTTTGCGACGCTGTTCGCGAACTTGCCTGCGCCGGTTGCAATATTGTGGGACTGCTTCGCAGGTTATCGAGCGAGCGGACCAAGCGCGCCATCAAGTTAGCATATCCGATCGGTTTGGCGTTCGGCACAAAGGGATCGGTATAACACCTGGCGCCGGCAGCCCTGGCGATCCGTGCCACGCTCTCGGTCATCGCCGGCGCGCTCGAGGTGTAGACGAGATCGTCAGGCAGAAGAGCCGGCAAGTGGTCGGTAGGCCGGCCGCTTGGAATCGCCTGGGAGATGCCCTGCGCCTCCGAAACGACTGGAATGATTTTGACGTTCGGGAACGCTGCCAAGTGGCACAACGCGCGATGCATATAGAACGATCGAACCTTTCGAGCCGCGACCACAAATACCAGCTCCCGCTGCGGCCGTTCGGTGATCGCCGCAACCGCAATGGACCACATTGGAGCGAACCCAGTACCGCTGGCGACCAGCACGGTGCGGCCGGAATGATTTGGCCTGAAAAAGGCGCTCCCGAAGGGGCCCGTAAGTCGTACACGGTGGCCGACACGGATGCGTTTGCCCAACGCCGACGAGACAGTCCCGTCGGGAAGCTTTCGAACGTGAAAATGCAAAAAAAAGGGTTGGACCGCCTTGCAGGGGGTAGGTCGGGCTGTAGCAGCGAGCAGGAAAACCGCGAAACTGCACCTTGCAATACTGGCCCGCAAGGTAGCCAATCGGTTTCGGCAGCTCGAGGCACACTCCGAACACATCAGGCGCGAGGCGCGTGATTTCGGCGACTCGCGCCGATCGCTTGACCGGATCGGGTACGGGTTCAGTGACGATTTCGATGTCCGAGACCACTCGCGCTTGGCAGGCATGGATCATGTCGCTGCCCTGCTCGGTGCCGCCAAACACCTTGCCTTCGACAAGGCGGACGCGGCAGGTGCCGCAAACCCCGCTCCGGCAATCGTGAGGCAGGTCGATGCCGTTCATCATCGTGCCGTCGAGCAGCAGGTCGCCGCAATTCGCGAAAAACGTCTCCTTGTTCAAGGTCACCTTGCACGTCTTTCGCATCATTCCACCAACTGGTTTCGGGGATGCCGGCGGAGGTCTTCATGCAGACGGGCAGCCGGACGATGATGAGTTACTTGCTAAAGCCAATTACCGGTCAAATGCAGCGCGCATTCGTCGAGAGATAGGCTTGTTGCGCGACCAGTCGGCCACAGCTTGAGCGAAAATGACGATTGGGCTTGAGCTGGCGGCGAGTCCTTGCGCTCGCCGCTGGCGATGATCCTGAGCATGGAGTTGCGCAGCGGTCGCTTTAACTACATTACACGCCATAGGTATCGACGCCGACGATGCGCGCGATGACGAGCTGCGAGCAATAGGTTAGCCCGAAACCGACACCATAGACAAAGAACGCGGCAACGCCGCCGCGGGCCACCCGGCTGACGGGCTTCTGGTGTCGGAGCGGAAGTTCGATATCATCTTCAAAAGCCCCGCCGGGACGGCAATTCAGTCGCTCGTCAATTTGCGCCATGCCCGCTTGCGCTTCGAAGGCCCTCGTCTCCTATCGGCTGAACCGATCCATCGCGCGCATCGCGATCTCGAAATCGTAGCCTTTCGCATTCTCCGAATCGCCCAGTGTCAAAAACACATCGTGATGGGCCGCCCGGATCCGGCGCAGGTCGAAATGACATCCGGTGACGACGCGCGATTGCTCGATGCGCAGGAAATCATCGACGCCTTCAGCCAGAATTGCCGTCAGGCACTCGATCCCTTCTTTCTCCTCGTAGTTGTCTTCAAGACGCCTGAGATCGTCCCCAGAGCTAAACATTTTTTGCGTCGTCGTTTGGCTTCGTTCCGCCAAAATGGCTACAAGCCCGGATGTGATCTGGTTAACGTTCCAACATCTCGTAGAACCAGATCCAGGAATTGCAGGCAATTTAAAAAGAACCATCAACTATTTCAATGAGTTATAAGTTTCGGCGGATGCTAACTCCGGATCCGCCTCGAAAAGGCAACTGAGCTATTGCGCAACACGGGCATGTGGGCGTCGGACATAAGGCACAAGGAAGTGCGAGCGAAAGAAAAAGAGCCGCCCAGTGCCCAAGGCGGCTCAAAAGTCGTAACTTGGAACTAATCCCACAGCGTTCCGTGTACCGCCGTTACCTTGTTTGCGGCCATACCACATGAAAATATCCGGCAGTCGCCTGATTTGACAGTGACTTGCGCAACACAGCTCGGCAAAACCGGCGAAAGCATCGCAGATTTGGATCGGAACGAGAATTTAATTATTTCAACCCATTAGAGCGTAGCGTGTGCACGACGTGTGCACCAAGAGCTCAAAGAGACAACTAATGTGAGCAGTGCTGGACTGAATGCGCTTCAGTGCCAGCGGTGGGCCGATGTTCGAGAGGTCGATCTTGTTTGGCAAGCCCGAATTGGCGAAGCTGATCTTTTGTCCCTCCAAATCGTTTCAATAATTGAGACGCCGACCCGAGTGTCGTCTGCGTGTCGATCCGAACATTCCGAGCACACCCGGCACCAACCGCAGATTCCGAGAGATGAAGAATGCCATCGCTACGTTCCATACGATGAGCGCAATGGTTGTCGCGATTGCTGCACCAGTCAGTCCAAGCATGCTGATTAAGACAACACTGGCGACGACATTTATGGTCGCACTCAGGATCAGCAGCGCGGCGGCGCCGCGTTCGTGTTCGGTCATCGTCATGACGGACAACAGCGACCCGTAGCTCGCCGCGATCACCTGGCCGACGAGCAGGATGCGCAGGGCGAGGACGCCGTCAGCAAAGTCCTTGCCGAACCAGGTGAGGATGGGTTCCGCCAGGATAGCCAGCGCGAGCGCGATGCAAACCGCCGCACATAGTGTCCATGACGCGGCTTTCGTCACGAGAGCTTGCAGCGTCACTTGATCTCTCCGCACGAACAGGCTCGAGATGGTAGGTGCGAACAGGGTGTTGATCGCGGTGCGCGGCAACACCACCAGGGAGGCAATATTGAAGACGAGGCTGTAGATTCCGGCCTCCCTTGTTTCTCCGAACCAACCCAGCAACACCACGCCGGTTCGATTGAGAAGAGCTTCGGCGGCACCGATGATCAGAAACGGCAGTGCGGTGTGTCGCCATGTCGCAGCGGCATACTCCGGAAGTATAACCGTAAACGCCCCGGGGCGAAGTCTGCGCATCGCCAGACTGGCGAGCCCGAGCGCGGCGATCGAGCCGATGAGCGTCGCCATCATGACCAGCGGGGCGTCGGTGTGCCGCCTCAGCCCCAGGCCGGCCAGTACGACAAGGACCAGCAGCACGCCGTCGCGGACTATTTTGTCCGGCACCAGGGCCAGCACGACGCCGCCGAACGCACGAACAATCGAGCAGCGTATCCACAACAGCGCCCAGACTGGGACAAGAATGAATCCGACGAGAAACGTATTCCTGAGTTCCGGCGAAAACTGCCGGGAACAGATCGCAATGACCGACGCCCCTGCCAGCATCACAAGAATGCTGACGACGAGCGCACGTCGCTCCGCATACTGGATAACGCCTCGCGCGAGGCTCCATGCTTCGCTGGTCTGGTAAGCGGACACAAAGCGCAGCAGCGCGATGTCGAAGCCGAGCGCGGAGGAATAGGCAAGGATCGTCATCCAAGCGATGACGTAGGCGTAGACGCCATAGGTGTCGGCGCCGACGATTCGAGCGATCAGAAGCTGCGAGCAGGCGGCCACGCCGGCGCTGGCAATATAGACCGCGAACGCGGTGGCGCCACCGAGGGCGACTCGCTTGATCCGCGCGTTGCCAAGGGCTTGGTCATGCATTTTCAACGTCCTCTGACGAGTGGCTCCCTGGACGCTTCGAGCACCTGGATCGAAACGATATAAGGAAGCATTGCCTTCCAGAGTCTGATCCACGCGAATTGTTCGTCATGCCGCTCCCCGCTGTACCATGCTGAACTGAGCCGTTATCTGCTTCTCGACCCGTTCCACGGCCTCCTGAAGCGAATGCTGATCGAGCGACGCGGCATTCGTGACGCGCCTGCCCTTCTTTCCTAGCAACTCGTGCAGGCAACCGATGATCGCCAACGATTTCAGGCTGGTCGCCAGGTTCATTTCGAGGAGACGTTCCATCCTGCTCTCGATCCGTTGTCGATCGCGCAGGCGCGCCTCCACGATCTCGGCCGGTGCGTAGAGCAGCACCCGCAGGTCCGATTGCGGGATTTCATCCAGGGCGTGTGAGATCAGGAACTCATCGGTCACCCCGCAAAGCAGCGCGAGGGAGCAGACTGCTTGAACGAACGCCTGGTCGAATAAGACGATGTGATCCGTATTGGACGCTTGAAACCATGCTCGCGACAGGCGCGACAGGTATTGCGCAAGCCTGAGCGACCAGAGGCTGTGCGAGGGCGGCATCATCTTGATCAGTTTCCGCGCCTCCCTGACATCGTGCGCGAGGGCGAACGGGTGGCGTGCCATGGTCAGGATCTCGACGAATGGGCGGGCCAGGCGGCGTATGACCCACGAGAGCTGCTGGGCCTGGAAATCCGACGAAGAGATTTCGGAGGGCGAGCATTCTGCGGGCCGGTGACTGAGGATGAGGTCGACAGTGTGGCCCTGCTCGCGGAGGCGTGCTGCAAGAGCGCGTGCGAACGTGGTCTTGCCGGCACCCGGTGGGCCGAAGAGTTCTATGATCATCTGCCAGCCTCGCTATGCGGACCTATCTCCGGCTCGGCACACTGGATCGATGTAATTTTGCCCTCATGGTTTTGGGCCCCCCGATCCTAAAGGATGCGCCAGATCTCCTGTTTGACCGCGGAAATGACGTCAGCCAAAGGCTGTTCGGCGTTGACCGAAACGACGAGTGCACTGGAAAACGTCAAGTTCGGAATTACTTCGATGCGCTCCCTGATGACCGTGGGATCCATATCCGGCTCGCGCCGTTCGGCGGTCTCGGGAGTGACAATCAGCTTGATGACGAGATCCGGTGGAAGGCGCTGCGCAAGGGTGTAAGCCTTCGCCTCCCACTGTCGGAGCCAGGATGGCGCCCATGCCAGACGCGTCAGCAAAGGGCCGTCATTGAACCTCATGATTTCGTTCTGCGGATAACGGTCGGCGACAACGACAAGCCCGCGGATTGCGCCCCGGCGGGCGGCGAGAAGTTTGCTGCGTTTCTCGCGCGCTACGACCGCTGCCCAGACAATGAGTAACAGGCCGTAGAGCAGTCCAGGGGCGTCCTTCGATATCTTGCCGTGCGATGATCCTTTGGGCTTGCTTTTGAGCAGCCGCGTAAGCAGTGGAACCATCAATTTGAAGGGACGCAACAGCAGCGACGGTCTCCCGTCCCCCGTTCCGAAGTAGACGGGCATGACATCAATCTCGGAGCCGAGCCAAGCGCGAATGCTGGCGTTTACGGTGGTCTTGCCGCTGCCGTCGATTCCGATCAGTGCGATGACGCGGCCGCCGCCGGGCGCGCGACGATTCCAAGGCCGCGGCAAATGAAGAAGGAGCTTGTTGAGGCTGCCGGCCGCCCAATGAAGGGCACGCGCGGTACTGCGCAGGCGCGCCTCAATCGTATTGTACGTTCGGTACGGCGAGAAATGTTGTCGGATAGCGGACCGCAGACGACGATTTTCCTCAAGCGCCCTGCCGTCGTAGATCGCATCGGTGAGCAACGCTCCGAGTTCGTCGCCCAGCAACTCGGATGCCCTGCCGGAGAGCTGTGCCCGGTCGAGCGTTCCGGCAATCTGTTTTCGATCGAGCGCGAACCGGGCGAGTGTCGTGCGCCAGCTACGGAGCGTAACCGGATCCAGTCTCCGCAATTCAAGGCAGGTGCGTACAGCCAGCAATACAGCTTCGCTCGCGGGATCCAGTATCTTGACTGGCAGCGTCGGGTGAGGAACCGCCCGTGCGAGGATCTCCGCCTCCCAGGGAATGCGGTAGTTCTTGTGAAGGCGCTCGCCGGCGACCAGACGGAAATGCAGGTGAAGATGAACCAAACGGCCGCTGGGTTCGTCATACCCGAGATAGCTCTCGATAGCCGGATTTTCTCGCATCGCGACAGATGGAAAACGCTTGAATCCGCGGTCGAGTAAGATTGCCTGCGCGCGGTGTTGGTCGTGTCGCGCAATGAGAAGGTCGAGATCCCCGTCGCCGGCCAGCACCGATTGAACGCGTCGACTGCTCTTCCAGTAGCAATAGGAAATAGCCTCGCGGCGAAAGTCATTCAGGATCACGAAGAGCAACGAAAGGCCCGTATTGTCAGCAGGCAATCTGACGATCGTGCCTGGATCACGCTGAAATGCAGAAACACCCGTCATTGTGAAGCCTCGACTTGATGGTAGAGGTCATGAAGTCCAGTTGCCCCGTGCCGCCTTCGAGAAACTCGCAGCCAAACGCGCGATGCCCGCCCTTAAGGCGCGAGCTGCAGAGTCCGCTTCGTGATCTCCGGAAGCCAGCAGGTCAACAATTTTGCGTTTCAGGAAGGCCGCGTATGAACGGCCAGATGTAGTTGCAGTTCCTTCTTCTCTGGAGCCGGTTGCATATTTCTCGTGAAGCGAGAGATATTCGCCGACATCGCCGTATCTGTAGCGCGCATGTTCTTTGAGATCGACCTGCGTGATCAGGGCGCTCACGGACGGAAGCTGCGGCGCCATGGCGAGGGCGGCATCGTCGCGCAACAGGTTCAACGCGTTTTGCACGAACTCCCGCCTGGTGCTGCCCCACTTGACAACAAAGAGGATCTCGTCCGCCATGGTAGCGAGCAGTCGCGTCTCGCACCTGCCAAGCACCGGCGGTGCTTTGATCATTACGCAGTCGTAACTGTCGCGCAACTGGTGGAGCAGCCGCGGCATCTCCACGGCAGCAAACCGCATCAAAGGGTAAACGGAACATCGGTTCATGGGCAGGTAGTCAATCCCCAGGCTCGGAACGGGCAGGATTGCCTCTGCTGGCGAAGCATTATTGAGCAGCAGATCAATGACACCGCGCTGGGCGTTGCCTTCGATGTCGCGCAGGATCGACGCTTGCTTGAAGTCGAAATCGATCAAGAGCACGCGTCGCCGCAGCAGCGCCACGCAGGTGGAAAGGCTCACGGCCAGCGTGCTCTTTCCTTCTCCGGGCAGGCTGGAGGTGATCAGGATGACTTTCGGCTGGCGCCACGGGGACGCCAGCTGCATCGCTGCTGCGATTGAACGCAGCGCCTCTGCATACACCGAGAGGGGCGTGGCCACGACATACTGCTGCAATGGACATGTCCGTTCCGTCTCTGCGATTCGCGGAACGAGGCCGACGCAGCGAACTCCAAGCGCTTCGTTGATGTCTCGCTCGCTTCGCAGCCCTCGGTCGAGCCGCTCCAGGAGGACGCTGAGCATTGATCCGCAAATCAGGAACAGGATCAGCGCGGGAAGAATGAATAGGAGCGGGTTCGGAGAGCTCGGCCGATTCGGCGTCGCAGCGAGCGACAGGATACGCGCATCGGGCGTGATGGTCTCCCGGTGATCCAGGATCTCCTGATGCCGTCGCAGCAGAGTATGATAGAGCTGCCCCTTAGCCACGGCCTCGCGTTCGATCTGTTGCAGGCGTTGCTCGGCATCGCGGAGCTCGCTCGGCGGCCTCGTGGCGTCAGACCGCTGCCGCCGCAGGGTCTGGATCTCCGCACTGGATTGCTCGATGCTTATCTTTAGCTCTGCAATCCGACTGCCGAGCCGAGTTAATTCGGCCATGTCGTCCGTACGCTTCCTCTCGAGCCCTGCCGCGAGATAGAGCTCCGCAACCCGGTTAGCGACTATCGCCGCCGTGTCAGGGGCAGTTGACGTATAGCTCACGCCGATGATACGCGAACGTCCTTCCCGTCTAACGCTGAGATGGCGCTCCAAGTGGTCGAAATTCAGCGACGTCGCATGTTCGCTACTGCCAGATCGTCCGATCCAGATCTTCAGCCGTTGCGCAAGTTCCGAGGGACCCGGCAGCCAGCTCGGCGCGACATTGCGCAGCCGCGGGCGGCTCGCGGCACTTTCAACGTCGATTTGTTGAGCCGCCGGCGATGCTGCGCCGAGGTCGACCTTGCCTTGCAAATCGTCCAAAACGTGCTGCAGGTGATCATGAGAGAAAAGCATGTTTATATGCGTGTCGATAACGGTTTCGTCCCGTGTCGGTGCGGCAGTCGGCGAGTCCCCCGTATCGATCGTGATTTCCGCCTTTGCGGTATATTTTGGCGGTATCGATAACCCGAGTGCAAACGCCACCATCGTCCCGCATAGTGCTGTGGCGAGGATGAGGCGGCTTCGCCGCCGCAGGATGTTGACGAGTTCACGGAAGTGAAGTTCGCCGGCCGTGTTGCGATCATCCGATGGACGCGCGGCGCTCGCATCGTGCCCGGTCGGATCGGGCGGCTCCGCTTGCGCCATCGCTTCATTCCAATGTTTGTTCATTGCGGACCTCTTGGCGCTTCTTCCGATCGCGCAACGGAGTTATTGTGGCGATGCAGGAACGGCGTGGTAAGCATCAGCTCATCAAGCGTGCGGCCGATCATTCGCCGGGGCGGCCATTCGCGCACGTCGGGGGCAGCAAGCGCGATGCCTGGGTTCTTAGCCATCGGTCATCAAACTCCTGATCTGAGCCGCTACCGGCGTGTCCATTCTGCCGTCGGTCTCGCCTGCTTTGCAGGAATGCTGTGGCAGTCTCGAATTGCGAGCAAAGTCGAGCCAGGCTTGAACCATTAGAATGGCCCACAGCTCGCTCGATCGGTCGGTTCGTCCACTGAGATGCTGCTGCCAACAGGCTTGAATGCGTTCGGGGTGCAGCAGCCCATCGCGGCGGATCCTGTCACGGTCAAGCAACCCTTGCGCCCATTCGCGCAACGGGCCTCGCAGCCACTCGCCGATAGGAACGTTGAACCCTTGCTTAGGTCGTTCAAAAAGGGATTCAGGCAGATACTGGCGGAGCACGCGTCGCAATGGCCACTTGCCCTGGCCGTGGCGGATCTTGGCAGCGGTTGGCACGCGCCATGCAAACTCGATGATGCGATCATCGAGAAACGGACATCGCGCCTCCAGGCTGGCCGCCATTGTCGCGCGGTCAAGCTTGACCAGGATATCGCCCGTCAGATAGCCGGCCATGTCGCGGTAGATAACCCTTCCGATGGCATCAAGGGGCGTTGGAATGTCCGCCGCATCGGAGACCCCGGGATCTAGCGCCACAGACCTCGAACCGAAACTTATGAGCTGATTGTAACGGTCCTGCTCATCCACAGCTCCAAGCGCCCGCGTGAATTTTTGTAGGTTGACGCCATTCAAGGCCGGACGATGACCGGCCGGAAATTGAAAGGTCCGAAGCATCTGCTCCCACGTCTGCGGGCTCAGCTGGAGCAGTGCGGAAGCGGCCAGCCGGCGCAGGCTCGAAGGAAATCGAAAAAGCGCGGCAAATCTGTCGAGCATGAAATGTCGCGCGTATCCGCCGAAACACTCGTCTCCACCGTCTCCGGATAACGCGACGGTGACATGCTGGCGCGCCAGGCGCGAGAGGAGCAAAGTTGGAATTTGCGATTCGTCGGCAAATGGTTCATCCCAGATCTGCGGCAGCTCCGGTATGACGGCGCAGACTTCCGTTGGGGTGAGGCGAAACTCGGTGTGTTCGGTGCCGAGACGCCGCGCTACCTCGGACGCGTGCGCTGCCTCATCATATTGTGCTTCGTGGAAGCCGATGGTGAAAGTGCGAATCGGACGGGACGATTGCGCCTGCATGAGTGCGACAACCGTCGAGCTATCGATTCCTCCGGAAAGGAAAGCGCCGAGCGGTACGTCGGCGACCATGCGTTGCCGAACCGCAGCGCGGAGCAGCCAATCAAGCTCGGCGTGGACTTCGTCGTCGTCGACGCTGAGCAGATGGCGCTGGCCGGCCTCCGCGATCGCGGCGAGCGACCAATAGCACCTGGTCCGTTCCCGCAGGCTTTCGGCGCTGGCCGTCGGCAGATCCTCAGCCCGGATCGAAAGCATTGTTCCGGGCGGCAGCTTGAAGATGCCCTTCCAGATACAGTGCTGGTCCGGCATCCAGCCCTGGCGCAACATCATCGCCAGGGCCCCCGCATCGACGACGGGGTTGAAACCCGGATAGGCAAGGATCGCCTTCAGTTCGGAAGCGAAAAGGAGCGCGCCATCAGTGAGAGCAATATAGAGCGGCTTCTTGCCCATGCGATCGCGGACAAAGTGCAGAACCCGATGTTTGCGGTCCCAGATGCCGGCGGCAAACATCCCGGAAAACAGCTTGAGCGCTTCCTCGATGCCATAGCTTTCAAACGCGGCGAGCATGACCTCCGTGTCGCTGTTGCCACGGAAGCGATGGCCTTTGGCCTCGAGTCCCGGCCGCAGAGTGGCGAAATTATAGATCTCGCCATTGAACGTCATCACGAGATTTTCATCTTCCGACAGCATCGGCTGGTGGCCGGCGTCGGACAGATCAACGATCGCAAGGCGGCGATGACCGAGAGCGACGCCGCCCTCGCGGTCGAGCCATATGCCCTTGCCGTCCGGCCCGCGATGATCGAGCGTCGCTGTCATCGCATCGATCGCCACAAGATGACTGCGATTTGCTGCGTGGGTGAGGAGAATGCCGGCGATACCACACATCTCGTCAGCTCCATGCCCGCGGCAGCGAATGCTTGCGGCCTTGCACGGCGACCAAACAGATTGCGATTGCGAGCCAGAAAACCGGCGGGCGGATAAACAGGTGAAAAATGGTGAAGATCGTGAGACCGCAAAGCAGCGTCGTCAGCCCGTCCAGCCTCGTTCGAAAGGTCAGCAGGAACGCCGCACCAACCAGCCAGGAAAGGCTGAGGACCGCCAGCAATCCGCCTTGTGTGAAGATGTCGAGCAGCGTGTTATGGGCCTCGAAGTTCGGTGTGCCGTTGTTTTCTGGATGCTCCATAGCTTTGGGCTCGCCAGAGGAAGCGTCTCGCCCCGCGAGGATGGAAGCGGGTATCGGAAGGTGCGGACCCGGCCCGAGACCCAGCATTCCCGATTCAAGTCCGCGATCGAACGCTTGCTGCCAGGCTGCAAGTCGAACGTTAGCTGTATTTTCGGTTTCTTGTGCGTCGCCCTTCGCCATTTCCTTGGCAAGTCCCTCGGCGTCGGCAGCGATAGAATAGGCCAATGGGATGGCGGAAACCGAGAGCAGCGGCAGCGCGAGAACGACGATCCATGCGGATGCCGAACGCAGGCTAAGCGTTGGTTGGTAGAGAAGCCAGCTTCGCAGCTTGAGCACGATGAAGATTGGCCCCGTGGCTACAAGGACAATGGCAAACGTATCGCTTTTGGTGAGACGTCCGACATAGACTGGAAGAATTGCGGTGGCGATGGCGGCGATCTGCGCGGGCGCGCTGGCTGCAACGTTGGCGAGATGCAGGGATAGAAGCCCGAGTATGGCACAAAGAAAAGCCAGCTGGTTGGGATTCTCGGACCAGCCCCGCAAGCGATCCCAATACCATGGGTCGGTCGATCCCACGCTGACCAATTCCCAGGCCTGGGCGACCTGCAGCGCGAAGATAGCTGAGCCTATCGTCACCAGAAGCCAGGCGACGCGATGCAGGCGGGATCCGGCATCCGGTCCCGCAACGCTCAGAAGGCTGATGGCGGCCAGCAGCGGGTAGGCTATCACGTCATGCATGAACAGCGACGCATCGTGGGCATCCGCGATCGCGTAGCCGGCCAGAGTGCCAATACACTGTGCCGCCGCGAACAGCAGCCAGAAAATGGCCAGCCGCGAAAATGCGGGTGTAAATCGAGGCGTGCGCTGAATCATCTGGTGGCCGAGCGTCAGGCTGATCCAGATCAATAGACACACCTCACCGGGTCCAACGGGCGCATTGTCGGGCCGTAATTGGGACGCGGTCGAAAGCAAAATACCCAGCACCAGCAGCAGGTCGCGCGTCATGAAAACCTCTCTATGAAAATCGGTTCTTTAGCGGCGATCCCGGGTTGGGACGGACTCTGACCGCCGGCGCCTTGCTTCGAGCAGCATCATCGAGCAGCTCGTTGTAGGCCGCGACGTAGCGGGCTATGGTGAGGTCGAGCCCGAATTCCTGCTTCACCAGTTCCGCGGCCCGCGCGCTCATCGAGTCTGCAGCCGCTTGGTTGTCGAGCACGTCGAGAATTCTGGATGCCAAGAGGCGAGGCGCGCGCGGCGGAACAAGAAAGCCGCTCCAGCCGTCACGTACCACGTCGTTGCAACCGGGCATGCTGGTTGTTACGATCGGTAGTCGCGCAAGTGCCGCCTCGAGCAGGACGCGCGGCACGCCTTCGCGATACTCGGTTGGAAATGCAAAGACGTCGGACGCTTTGAGTAATGAGGGGATGTCCGATCGCGGGCCCACGGCCACCACATAGGGGGCATGGCGATCAATCTCCTCCTGTGTCACGGCCAACGGCCCTTCGCTCTCCCGCGGGCCGACAAGCAGGAAACGCACGGTTGGTCGCACCTTGTGAACGAGGGCAGCGGCCTCGAGCAGTGCCGGAATCCCTTTCTGGCGGGTGAGGCGCGCGACGGTGATGACGATTTCGCAGTTCTCGACCGCGAGTGTCCGGCGTATCTCCGCCGGTGACGGCCCTGCCGCCACCGCCCGCTCGAACTGTCCGATATCGATGCCTGATCCGGGAATCAGCCGGCTCAATCCCCTGCCGATCATCGCATGGCGTTCAAAAAACGACTGATCGTCGCGGTTCTGAAACACGGTCATGGCCGTGGAACGCGCCGCAAACCGGTGGAGCGTGCGATGGACTGGACGCAACATCAACGCTATCGGAGACCGCGAAGAATAGAGGAAAGCCAGCCCATTGATCGTGCGAATGACCTGTATGCCAGGAGTGCTTCGCGCGGCCAAAGGAAGGAATATGCTTGGTTTGGTGTCGAAGCTCTGCGCGAGATCGGGCCGCACCTCGACGAGGATCTTCGCAATGCTCTTGACCGCGGCCCAGTCGGCCAGCGGGTTTATGAACCGCTCGAAATGGAAACGCCGAAAGTCGATGCCTGCCTGCACAAATGGTGCGGGATCGCCCGTCCCAGCGGCGGTTATGCGAAAGCCGCGGTCGCACAGGGCAAGCATGGCCGGAATACGAAGATGATGGTCCTCGCCTCCGATATAGAGCAGGTGGGGACTCAGGGGACCGCGTCGCTCCATGGGCGTCCCGTTTGGATCGTCACCAACGAAGTGAGAACCGTGCATATGATCGCTACGTGCGGTCAGCATCTACCCGACCTCACTGAGAATTCCTGTCCGGCTCTATCAGCCCGAGAAAGGTGTTCATTAAAGTCATCTGCTCGGTCACCGCTCACTTCCGCTGTACCGTGACCGGCGTTCCATCCATCAATGAGATCACAGACCGGCATCCACTCGAAATCGGCGACAAGCGCGGCGAAGCGCTCCTCGCACCGATGAAGGTTGACGCGCTGGCGAAACGAATTGGTCGCCTTTATTCCGGCGACGCGCGGCTGCCCGGGATCAATCTCCCACGGGTGGATGTAAAAGATGTAGGGCATCCCAGAGCGCAGGATCGTGCGCACGCCCTGAAGCCACAACGGATAGGGGATGAGCCGGAAATAGCCGCCCCCACCCCAGGGAATCCCGCGTTGGCCGAGCCGGATGCACGAGATACACGCTTCATGGAAGCCATCGCGGAGCGAAACGATCGGCTTCCCCGGATGCATTCCACTGAGCCGGCCATACCTGTCGTGCGCGATAGTCTGCACGGCGGAAGAATCGTAGTCGAAACCCACCTCCTGCAAGATCGGAATCGCCCAATCGGTGATCGAGAAGGAAGGCGCACGGTAGCCACGGACCGCCTTGCCGGTTAAATCTTCAAGGTATCGCTTCGACCGTACGACGTCTGACCGGAATTCGCTCGGCCGGAGCGAGTAGACATGTTCATGACCATAGCCATGAGATGCGACCTCGTGGCCTGCTGCGGCGATCGCGCGCACGAGCTGCGGACACTTCTCGGCCACCCAGCCAAGCACGAAGAAGGTGGCCCGGGCGTTGGACGACTCGAGAATTTCTATCATTCGCATCGTATTCCGTTCGACCCGCAGCTCGCACCTCTCCCATGCTTCACGCGGGAACACATCCCTAACGTTGTCGGTATGGAACCAATCCTCGACGTCGATCGATAGCGCGGTCCGGTGAGGGCCCATACGCTCCGTGGTCATGCTCGCCATCGGTCCCTCCTTACAACATCCGGTGTCCACGTTTGCGAAACTCCCGAACGTCTTCGGGTTTCGGAAACGAAAAGTAGCTTGCCTGTTTCATGTCGAGCGGCGTTGACTGTGCCCGATCCGCGCGTAAATCGCGCAGGACTCCGATGAGCAGCCTGGCGCCTTCGCACTTGGTCCCTTTGATGACCCGATCGAGCGAATCGCTTCTCTTGATCGCGAAAAGTCGCGTCGCCAGCACATCGCCCGCGTCGAGCTTTTCCGCCATGCGGTGCACTGAGATGGTTATGGCCGGTTCACCTCGCAGCATCTGCCAAAATGTCGGCATCATGCCTCTGTACGTCGGCAGCCGCCCGGAATGCATGTTGATGCAGCCAAGCCGAGGGATGCCGAGAAGCTCCGGTTTGAAGATTTCGGGGGCAGCAACCGAAACGATCACATCCGGTGCGATGGTGCGGACCTGCTCAATGAACTCTGGCTGATTGACCGATCGCGTTGTCACGATAGGCACCCCCGCAGAAGCGGCGAGTGACTCTATCGACCGGCCGCGTAGTCGAGTACCGGCGAAGCGCAGCCCCTGACGAAAGAATCCCCAAAAACCATAAAGAACATGAACGCGCCGCATCGTCTCCACAATCGGTTCGTGAAACGGCCGGTCGATCGTGATTCCCGATATGTCGATTTCCTCGCGCGGATACTCCGCAAAAAAAATATCGAAGAACCGAATGACGTAGAGCGGGTCTTCCTCGGTCACGAAGAATACCCGGAGCTTCTGTAGCTTCTGTCCGCACTTATCGCTGGGCGTGGGTGCTTCGGGACGAGGAGTTGAGGCCATTCGGAATTGCGGCATCGCTTGCAGCCTCAAGGCAGGATCCTCCGTCATTATCCGACAACAAAAGGTGTTGTTGGCGATCCATTACTACCACGACGGATTCGAGATCGTATTTGAATAAAGGAGTAACCCGCATACCCTTTTGGGGGTAGTTCGCGTCGATTCCGGTGTCCCCGCGTGCCCGCCAGCTCCGTGTCCCGACGCGCGCTTACGGGGGGTATGACTACCCAATTCGGCGTAGCGCAACGCGCGCGTTATCGCTTGCCGCCTGAAGGTGGTAATGCGCCTTAGCCAAGCGCGTTGATCGCCAGGCGGCTAACATAAAGTTACTCGGTCGGATTGCGATCTTGAGGGCGGAGGAGAGAAGCAATCGAGATCGAGGTGGAGACATCTGCCGTCCCAGCGTTGGGCGAAGGCGGATAATGATACGGAGGTAGGGAAATGAAAGCAGTTATTCAGTGCGGCGGTAAGGGTACGCGTTTGCGCCCGCACACATCGATATTGCCAAAGCCTCTTATGCCGATCGGAGCGCGACCGGTTCTTGAGCTCGTGCTCAAATGGCTTAGACGAAACGGAATTAGAGACGTTTTCATTACGACTGGATACCTGGGTCACCTCATTCGCAGCGTTTGCGGCGATGGTAACCAGTGGAACATGCAGATCACCTACACGCAGGAGCTGGAGCCGCTTGGAACGATGGGTCCGTTGTCGCTCCTGCGCGAGCAGCTCAACGAGCCGTTCCTGGTGTTGAACGGCGACGTGCTCACCGACCTTAACCTCAACCAGTTCGTGAACTGCCATCGGCGGCATCACGCAAAGATTACCATCGCTACTGCTACTCGGCTTACAAAAATGGACTTTGGCGTGATCGACGAAACTGAGGGACGCGTGACGGGATTTCGCGAGAAGCCCGAACTGCCGCATCTCGTCAGCATGGGTATTTACTGCATGGATCCGGCAGTCCTTGAACGCATACCGTCGGGCGTTCCATTCGGCTTCGATGATTTGATGTTCCAGATGCTGGAGGAAGAGGCAGCTGTGCACGTCTTCAAGCACAATGGGCCATGGCTCGACATCGGCCGCGTGGAGGACTTCCTCAAGGCCCAGGAGATCCCATGGGACGAGCAGTCGCCGGCATTTTCAACAGCCGCTGCTTGAGGCGAGGCGACGCCGCAGTTCGCGGCGCTTGCTCCCTCCAGTTGAACGTTTCGCGCAGGCCTGAGTGGAGACCAACCCATGCTATTGGTATCGGAGCCAGTTCTGGGAGCGGAAGAGAAAGCAGCCCTGGCCGCTGTAATCGAGAGCGGCTGGGTGACGATGGGAGACCGGGTCCGAGAATTTGAGCAGGCGTTCGCTCGCATGCATGAAGCCGAGGATTCAATCGCCGTCGGGTCCTGCACCGCGGCCCTCCATTTGATCCTGCATTCGCTCGGCATTGGACCGGGCGATGAAGTTCTTATTCCATCGCTGACGTTCGTCGCCACCGCTAATAGCGTCCTCTATGTGGGAGCACGGCCGATCTTCGTCGATACCGGCTCGGCGGAAGTTCCCTTGATGTCATTGGACGACGCCGAAGCCAAGTGCACCGCCAGAACCACTGCTGTGATTCTGGTACATTTCGCCGGCTACCTCGCCCATCGTGACGCCTGGCAGTCCTTCGCTCGCCGCAAGGGCCTGCTCTTGATCGAGGATGCGGCGCATGCGCCGGGGCTGCCGGCGGTCGGGACCTATGGCGAGGCGGCGGCATTCAGCTTTTACGGCAACAAGAACATGACCACCGCGGAAGGAGGCGCCATCATTGCCCACAGCCGCGGCTTGAGGGAAACCATCAGGCGAGCCCGGTCTCATGGAATGACAAGCGGCACGCGCCAACGCCTCACCAGTCGTCGTCCGGATTACGACGTAACGATCCTCGGATTCAACTACCGTATGGACGAGTTGCGTGCTGCCCTTGGCCTCGCACAGCTAAAGAAATTGCCGGAATGGAATAACATCAGGCAAAGTCTATCTCAGAGCTATCGCCAGCTCATTGCGGAGCATTGCCCGTCGGTAATGGTGCCCTTCGAAGCGCTGTGGCCGTCGACCCATCATCTGATTCCAATCGTGCTGCCGACGTCTACCAGACGGCAACATGTCATCGATCGGCTACGCAAGCGCGGAATTCAGACCACGGTTCATTACCCACCGGTACATCGGCTGACGTTCTACCGGGATCTCTACCCCGATACGTCCTTGCCGCTGACCGAACAATTTTCCCAACGGGAGCTCACACTACCTCTGCATCCCCAAATGACAGAGTCCGACGTCGAGATGGTGGTGAATGCCCTCGCGACCGCAATTGGTGATGAATTCCCGGTAGGGGCGGTCGCATGACCGAGACGGTACATCAGCATTTCGCGCCATCCTCCACTCCGCACGCGAGCTTGCGGCGCATCCTTGATGTTCTGTGCGCTGGTATGGCGGCGTCTGTCCTCATGCCTGTCTTCGTCATCATAGCGTTCGCCATATGGATCGAGGGCGGCAGTCCGGTTCTGTTCTCGCAGCTCCGTCTTGGACAAAACGGACGGCCGTTCCGCATCTACAAGTTTCGCAAATTCAGATCGACCTGCGACCGCCACGGCTATCCCCTCACAATGGATAGGGATGGTCGCCTAACGCCGGTCGGCCGCATCCTTGCCGCAACCAAACTGGACGAGTTACCGCAACTCTGGAACGTCATGCGGGGAGATATGTCCCTGGTGGGGCCACGGCCTGAAGCGCTTTATTTTGCCGACTGCTTCCGCAACGTATTCGAGAGACTTCTCGAATACAAGCCCGGCCTTTTCGG
>Ga0137412_10001064_pt1 | contig 20691 bp, 17 predicted proteins | sample CZODoug2_1_16fun_FD_122160 | JGI IMG/M metagenome (GOLD analysis project Ga0137412, IMG submission 122160) | Vadose zone soil fungal communities from Angelo Coast Range Reserve, California, USA - CZODoug2_1_16fungal (Hybrid Assembly) | ecosystem: Environmental > Terrestrial > Soil > Vadose zone...
GGCGGCCTCCGCGATGCGGCGCGCCACCTCGGCGTCGTCGTGGGGTTCGAACGTCTCGACGGTCTCCCCCGTGGTCGGGTTGATGGTTGCGATTGCCATGTGTGCGATTCCTTTCACTTGCTAGCGAAGACTTCGGGGTGACGTGTCAGCTGGAGTCGGGTACGGCGGATGTGCCCGAACAGCACGCGCTCGGCCTCGTCGGGATCGTTCTCGCGGATCGCCGCCACCAGCATGTGGTGTTCGTCGTGCACGATCCGGTTGCTGTCGTCGTCCAGTAACCGGGTGAAGGCGCGGCGGTAGTGCTGGGTGGCGTTCCACAGCCGTTCGACGGTTGGGCGCAGAAACGTCGTCTCCGCCGCACGATAGCTGCCGAGATGGAACTCCCGGTCCAACGCCAGGAAGTGCTCGGTATCGCGGGTGTTGCTCATCTCCTCGGCCAGCTCGCCAAGGCGGTCGACGTCGGCATGCGTGAGATGGGGCAGGCTGTAGCGCAACAGAAGCGGCTCGATCCGCTCGCGGACTTGGTACAGCTCGGCGCACTCGTCGGCACTCAGGCTGGCGATCCACGCGCCGGCGTTGGCCACCGTCGTGACGAGGCCCTCGGACTCCAGGGTCCGCAGCGCCTCCCGGATCGGCACGCGGCTGGCCCCGTACTGCGAGGCGAGTTCCTCTTGACGCAGCCGGGTACCTGGCGGATGGGCGCCGTGCAAGATCGCCGCGCGCAGTTCGTCAGCGACGCGTGCTCCGGTGACGCCGTCACGCACCTGGGGTTGCGCCATCCTGCCTCCGATCGGTGTTAGGGCTTCACTGCGCCGGGGTGTTCGGGTTCCACAACAACACCTCGGCGTCCTTCTCGTATTCTTTTCCGCTTGGGAAGCTCACCAGCTCGAACTGCATGCCCCAGGGACTGAGAAAGTACACCCATCGCTGGCCTGCGCTGGCATTGCTGCTGGCCGTCGGTTCGCCAAGTACCCGAATGCCTTCGGCGCGAAGGTATTCGACAGCGGCGTCGATGTCATGGACGTAGAGCGCGAGGTGGTGGCCGCCGATATCGCTGTTGCGCGGAATGGGTGCCGCGGCGTCCGCCGCCTCGTACTCGAACACCTCGAAGTTGGCTCCCGTGCCGCATCGGTAGAAGTGCAGCCGTCGCATCACGGTGCGCGGGTGGACGTTGAGATGTTCGCGCATCCAGTCGTCGTCGTGCGCGTACGGGCCGAGCGTGTAGACGTGCGTGCAACCCAGAACCCGCACGAAGAAGTCGTGGGCCTCTTCGAGGTCGGGCACGGTGAAGCCGACGTGATCAGTACCGACCAGACCTGGCAGCGCCATACAGCCTCCCGCTAGTGGATCCAATGCCGCCACAATAGTCCAGATTTCTGCTTTTTTGTAGCAAATACTGGCCAAAGTGGATCCAATCGGCTCAAGTTGATGTAAATTGACTGAGACCGCCGCCAGTGCCGCCGATCGCTCGCGGTCAACGGAAGTAGGGGACATGCCACGCGAACAACGCCTCGAGACCGGCTCCGCCTGGATCGAACTGTCGACCACCGCCGACGACTGGAAAGCCGCTTCGCCACAGCTTCTCGGCACCATGCTCGCCGAGTTGCATCTCATCCGCGCCTTCGAGGAAGCCGTCCTGGAGTTGGCGGGCGAAGGGCTGGTGCATGGCCCGGCGCACTCGAGCATCGGGCAGGAAGGCGGCGCGGTTGGATCCATCGTCGGCCTTCGCTCCACCGACGCCGTCAACGGATCACACCGCGGTCACCACCAGTTCCTCGCCAAGGCCCTGACGCACGTCACGGGCGGTGTGATCGATCCCGCCGCGGCGGTGTCCCCCAAGATCCAGCGGGTGCTGCAGCGGACGTTGGCCGAGATCCTCGGGCTGGCCCAGGGCTACTGTCACGGCCGCGGCGGATCCATGCACCTGCAATGGTTCGAGGCAGGCGCCCTTGGCACGAACGCGATCGTCGGTGGCGGCGTGCCGATGGGCGCGGGCAACGCCTGGGCCCAAAAGCACAGCGGTACCAGCGATCTGACCATCAGCTACTTCGGTGACGGAGCCAGCCAGATCGGCTCGGTGCTGGAGACGATGAACCTCGCCGCAGCATGGAAGCTACCGTTCTGCTTCTTCATCGAGAACAACCTGTACGCCGTATCCACCCGGGTCGAAGAGATCACCGCCGATCCTCGGCTGTCGGTGCGAGGCCAGGGATTCGGCATTCCTAGTTGGCGCGTCGACGGCATGGACCCGTTGGCCGTGCACCTGGCCACCGAGCAGGCGGCCGAACGGATGCGCAGCGGTGAGGGACCCGCAGTCATCGAAGTCGAGGTCTACCGGTTCTTCCACCAGAACGGGCCCTATCCCGGCAGTGCCTTCGGATACCGCGACAAGGAGGAAGAGGCGCACTGGCGCTCTCGTGATCCGCTCGACCGGGTCGCGCGCGAGATGATCGCGCTCGGCTTGATCGACGAGGCGGGGGTGGCGTCGGTGCGCAGCCAGGCGCAGGATGCGATGACGGCCGCGACGGCCGAGCTGCTCGAGGACGACCCCGACGATGCAGGCAAGCGTCGCATACGTCCCGAATTGTGGCCCGATCCCGGTTTCGTCGACGTCGGGATGCGCGGTGACGCAAGCGAGCTCGGATCACTCACTGTCCTGGAACCGACGCAACACGAAGGTCCATGGCGCTCGGTGAAATTCGTCGAGGCGGTGTCCGGCGTGATGGACCGCCGGATGGCGTGTGACGATCGCATCGTGGTGTTCGGCGAGGACGTCCACCATCTGAACGGCGGCACCAACGGTGCCACGAAGGGCCTGTCGAAGTACGGCGAGAACCGGTTGGTGGGGACCCCCATCAGTGAGAACGCGTTCAGCGGCATCGGCGGCGGAATGGCACTCGACGGCCGATTCCGGCCGGTGGTCGAGTTCATGTACCCCGACTTCATGTGGGTGGCCGCCGACCAGGTGTTCAACCAGATCGGCAAGGCGCGGCACATGTTCGGAGGTGACAACCCGGTGCCGTTCGTGCTGCGCACCAAGGTCGCGATGGGCGCGGGCTACGGGTCTCAGCACCTGATGGACCCTGCGGGCATCTTCGCGACCAGCCCTGGTTGGCGGATCGTCGCGCCATCGACCGCCGCCGACTACGTCGGGCTGATGAACGCCGCTCTGGCCCTGCAGGATCCGGTCCTCGTCATCGAGCACATCGACCTCTACGGCATCGCCGACAAGGTCCCCGAGGGCGATCTCGACTACGTCATCCCGCCGGGCAGTGCCGCCATCCGGCGGGCAGGCTCCGAGGTCACCGTGATCAGCTACCTGTCGATGGTGAACCACTGCCTCGAGGCGATCGAGGCGACCGACGTCGACGCCGAACTGATCGATCTTCGGTGGCTGGACCGCGCATCGATCGACTGGGACACCATCACCGCCAGCGTCCGAAAGACCAACGCGGTCTTGATCGTCGAACAGGGCGCGCGTGGCAGCTCGTACGGTGGCTGGCTGGCCGACGAGATTCAGCGCAGGCTCTTCGACTGGTTGGACCAGCCCGTCGAACGGGTGTCCGGTACGGAGGCGTCACCGAGCATCTCCAGGGTGCTCGAACGTGCCGCCATCGCCAGGACCGAGGAAGTCGTCGCCGGTCTGGAGAAGGTCCGTGCAGCAATGGGGCAGCGCGGGGCGAGCGAAGCGACGGGGGGTGTGTACTGATGGCCACCGTCGTGCGGATGCCCGAGGTGCTGGCCAACACCGGCGAGGCCGTCATCCAGACCTGGCTCGTCTCGGTGGGACAGGAGATCGCCATTGGTGACCCGCTCGCCGAGATCGAAACCGAGAAGGCGGTCGTCGAATACGTCTCGGAAGTGGACGGGATCGTGGGCCGGCTGATCGCCGAACCGGGCTCGACGATAGCGGTGGGCGAGCCCATCGCCGTGATGTTGGCGCCAGGCGAGACCGATGCGGACATCGATACCGCCGCGCACAACGGCGTCGCAGTGTCCCCTACACCTGAGCCCGAACTCGCCGCCGTTGGTGTCGCCGAGCCCGCCTCGGCGGCCAATGGGCGGCGACTGTTCGCCACCCCGTTGGTGCGAAAGCTTGCGCGCGAACGTGGAATCGAGCTCGAGAGCGTGAACGGCACCGGCCCAGGTGGCCGCATCGTGCGGCGTGATCTGGAACGGCTGCCGGTCGCTGAACCCACCCCCACGCGCCAACCGCTGCGCACTGCGGCCGCCGTCGAATCACTCAGACCAGCAACGGGTTTCACGGACGTTCCGCTGACCCCGATGCGCAAGGCCATCGCACGTCGTCTGACCGAGAGCAAGACGACGGTGCCGCACTTCTACGTCACCGCGGATTGCCGGGTCGACGAACTGCTCGCGTTGCGGCGCAACGTCAATGCGGCCGCCGCGCTCAAGGTGTCGCTCAACGACTTCATCGTGAAAGCGGTGGCCGGGGCCCTGATCGAGGTACCCGACGCCAATGCGATCTGGAACGGCGACTCGATCCGCCGCTACGAGGGCGCCGACATCGCGGTGGCCGTAGCGGTGGACGGCGGTCTTCTGACGCCGGTGCTGCGCGACGTGCACACCGCGTCGCTGTCCGCAATAGCCACTCAGACATCCGATCTCGCTCGGCGCGCCAGAGACGGGCGGCTCCAACAGCACGAGCTCGAAGGTGGCAGCTTCTCCGTGTCCAACCTCGGGATGTTCGGCGTCACGGAGTTCTCCGCGATCCTCAACCCGCCGCAGTCCGGCATCCTCGCCGTCGGCGGCGCCGTCCAGCGGCCCGTCGTCGTCGACGGCGAACTGAGGGTGGGCACGGTCATGACGGTGACGCTGTCGGCCGATCACCGGGTCATCGACGGTGCGGTGGCCGCGGCGTGGATGGCGGCCTTCGTGAAGCGCATCGAGAATCCGTTGACCGTGCTGATCTGAACGCGCAGCACGCTTCCCGCCGCCGACGGCGGCGGGAAGCGCTGAGCTCAGTACTTGTTGGCGATGACGAGTTCCTGCGCCGGGAACAGCGTCAGGATCCGCGGCCCATCGGCGGTGACGACCACTTCTTCCTCGATGCGCGCGGCCGAATGGCCGTCCGAGGCTGGGCAATACGTCTCGAGGGCGAAGACCATGCCCTCCTTGAGCTCGATCGGCTCGGTCATCGAGTTCAGCCGCGAGATGATCGGGCGCTCGTGCAGGCCCAGGCCGAGGCCGTGCCCGAATTGCAGTCCGAACGCGGCGAGTTCGTTGTCGAAGCCGAACTCGGTCGCCTTCGGCCAGACGGCGGCCACCTCGTCGGTGCCGACGCCGGGCCTGACCATGTCGATTGAGGCGTCCATCCATTCGCGGGCCTTGGTGTAGGCGTCGTGCTGGCTGGAGGTCGCGCTGCCGACGTTGAACGTGCGGTAGTAACACGTGCGATAACCGTTGAAGCTGTGGATGATGTCGAAGAAGGCTTGATCCCCCGGCCGGATGAGCCGGTCGGTGAAGTTGTGCGGGTGGGGATTACACCGCTCCCCGCTGATCGCGTTGACGGCCTCCACCTGATCCGAGCCCATCGCGTAGAGCCGCTGATTCACCAGCGCGACGATCTCGTTCTCCCGAATGCCGGGCTTGAGTGCCTCGAAGACGTCCTGATAGACCCCGTCGACCATCGCGGCCGCTTGGGTGAGCAGCATGATCTCGTCGGCGGACTTGATCTCCCGCGCGTCGAGCATGCGCTGCTGGCAGTCGACGACGTTCAACCCTTGCCGCTGCATCTCGAACAGGAATGCGGGCTCGACGATGTCGAGCCCGACGGGCGCGTCGCTCAGGCCGGCGTCCTCGAGGATTCCCTTGATCTCGCGGATGGCCGACACCATCAGGCCTGCCGATGGCGCGACGGCACCCCGCATTCCGAGCATGCCGGGGCGGCAGTTCTCGTCGGGCAACCAGTTCGAGTAGAGCTTGTGATGGCGTACCGCAGAACCGAAGTCCCACAACCAAGGATCGTCGGCCGTACGCGTGAGCAACGCGTACCGCGTCATCTTGTCGCCGAGCGCGCCACCGATCCAGGTCTGGGTCGTGTAGCGGATGTTGTAGAAGTCGAACAGCAGGAACGCACCGCACTCACTGGCCTCCAGCGCCGCCTTCGCACGACCGAGCCGGTAGTCACGAAGCCTGGCGAAGTCGACGCGTTCTTCGTAGTCGACACCCATGTGCCCGGGCGCCGGAAGCGGCCGCGACTCACTCATCCGCGGCGATTCGCAGGCCGTCGTCGACGTCGGCCTCTTCGGAGACCAACTCCACTCCCGAGCGCCTGGCCTGCTCGAGCAGCAACGTCGCGAAGTCCTCGCTGGTGTAGCCGGCACCGACCGCCGAAGACACCATTTCGGCGGTCACCGCGGCGACGGGCATCGGCACGCCGTATTCGCGGGCTGCTTCGAGTCCGAGGTCGAAGTCCTTGCGCAACAACACGTTCGTGAACGTAGGCGTGAAGTCGAGGTTCACCAAGGCAGGCGACTTGTAACGGGTGAAGACCGATCCCATGACTGAGTTGTTGAGGAATTCCAGGAACGCCTGCCGGCTGGTGCCGCCTTGCTCGGCGAGCACGGTGATCTCGGCGAGAGACTGCGCGACCACGCCGAGGAAGACGTTGTGGCAGATCTTGACGAGACGGGCGACTTCGCCTTCACCGACGTAGGTGACGCCCCGGCCGAGGGGGCGCAGGAGGTGCTCCGTGCTCTCGTAGGCCTCCCGCGGACCCGAGACCGCGAGGGTGAGCTTGCCCGACCTGACCACCTTCGGGTTGCCGCTGACCGGCGCGGCCAGAAACGCGGTCCCCTTGGCGGCGGCCAGGCCGCGGATCTTCTCCGAGATGGCCGCCGAGACGGTCGAGCAGTCGATGATGATCTGGGGTGAGTCGTCCGCGGTGAGAAGCCCGTCCTCGCCGACGATCACGTGCTCGAGATCGTCGGATGCGGCGACCATCACGAAGACGACGTCGCGATCGGCGAGTTGGGCTGGGGTGTCGACCAGCTTCGCGCCCCGCGCGGCCAGTGGCTCCGCCTTGGACCGGGTGCGGTTGTACACCGACACGTCGTGACCGGCATCCAACAGGCGTTCGATGAGCGCGTAGCCCATGCGTCCGGCGCCGATCCACCCAACGCTCTTGCTCTTTTCGTTGATTTCCATTGACTCTCCCGGCTCGACTGCAATCGGTTGCAATCCTGCCGTGCAGTCCGGCTCAAGTCAACACCGCAGCATGTGCCGGTTTCATGAAGAATTCATCACACCAATGACGAGCCGCAGGTAGCGAACGGTTGCAGACGCTTGCAGTGACCTAGGGCAGAGCGCTAAGAGCCCTCAGCGGGTACGAGGCGCTGGCACCGGACCGGTCGAGGACCGCACGACCATCGTCAGCGGCAAGAGCAGCGAACGCGGATGGCGATCGGGGTCATTGAGCACTTCGAGCAGCAATCGGGCCGCTTCGGCGCCGATCTCGTAGTGGGGGATGCGCACGGTCGTCATGGGCGGTGAGACCTTGTCCATGAACGGCATGTCATTGAATCCGACCACGCTGATGTCGTCCGGGCAGCGCAGGCCGCGTTCGGACAGGGCGTCGTAGACGCCAAGGGCAAGCAGGTCGTTACCCGCCAGCACCGCGGTGAACTCGGGACCAGAGTCCAACAGAGTCCGCATTGCCTTCGCACCCGCCTGCTCGGACCATTCGTCGCAGATGACCGTCCGCGTGCTCTCGGCAGGGAGTTGAAGGTCCTCCAGGCTGGACTGGAATGCGCGACGCCGGGTCACGCCGGTCGACAGGTCCTGCGGTCCGGCGAGATGCACGATCTTGGTGTGGCCCAGATCGACGAGGTGCCGCATCGCCAGCGCCACACCTGCCGCGTCGTCGGAAGTGACCGACGGGATGTCGGCGCCATTGGTACGACGGTTGACCAGCACCATCGGCGTCGACGCCGCAGCGAGTTCCTCGAGCAACGGGTGCTTCAAGTGCGCGGTCGCGAACACGAAACCCTCGACGTTGCGCTGACGGAACGATTCGACCGCCGTCTTCTCCACGTCGGGTCGGTTGTCGGTGTTGACGATCCACGCGTTGTAGCCGATGGTGCGTAGCACGTCCTCGACCCCCCGCACGATGGGCGGGAAGAGGGGGTTGGTCAGGTCGGGGATCACCAGCCCGATGCTGGCCGAGCGAGATGTCTTGAGGCTGCGGGCGATTGGGTTGGGCGAGTAGCCCATCTCGGCGGCGACCTTCTTGATTCGGGCAGCCGTTTCGACGTTGACCAAACTCTCGGTTTGCTGGTTCAAGGCGCGCGAAGCAGTGGCCGGATGGACGCCGGCCGTTACCGCAACCTCACGCAGCGTGGCTCTGTGCACTGACCCCCACTCCCCTCCTCGACTGCAATCGGATGCAGCGTCCCGTCAATGATGGCGTGACCCCGCGCGCACGTGCAATATACCCAGACGACTCGCAGGTGAACGATGGGCCGGCGCGGCAGCTCACGTGTGTCGGCCCGTGCCAAGGCCTGCAGTCGCCAGCACCGTCTGCCAGGTGGACGCCACCACGTCGAGATCCGGGCTCGGGCTGTGCCGACGTCTGAGGTTGATCAGGGTGTCGATCGAGGACTCGTCGACGCGTCCATCGGTGATCAAACCGTGAGTGGGATCGAGCAGGCAGTCGAGGTGCGCCTGGGCTTGCGGCTGCGCCAACCCGAGCAGTCGTCCTGCAGCCTCGAGCACCTCCCCGTGCAACTGACCGGCGACGATGTCACCAGCGGTGTCGATCACCACCTCTGCGAGACGTTCTCGCGGACCGGTGATTTCGGGGTCGTCGGCTGACATCGCCGCCATGACGGTGCCGAGATAGGGACCGACGTCCGCGACGGTACTCACGACACGGCACCCGGCTGCGATCGCCCGCAGCTCGTTGCCTGCATTGAGGACCGTGGCCGCGCACGTACCCTGCGCCAGCGCCGCAGCGCGCCGAGGGGTCGATCCCAGTGACTCGATCGTGTAGTCGTCCTTGCCGAGGCCTGCGCTCTCCAGGAGGGCGAACGCGACGAACGCGAACCCCGAACCCGGCACGTCGACCCCGACGACACGACCACGGACGTCCCCGACGTCCGTCACCGACGGCGCGAGACACAACGACAGCCCGAGTCCCCGGTCAACGCCGGCGAGAATCTCCACCGGCAGGTTGCGCTGGAGTGGATTCGCGCTCAGGAACCGATAGGCGAGAACGTTGTCCGGGCTCGTCATGACCACGTCGAACTCACCGGCTTCGAGCGATCGGAATTGAGCAGGCGACGAGGGCACGGGGGTCTCGGTGACGTCGAGTTCGGCGCGGTCCAATCGCCCGGTGGAGCGGGCGACGTCGATCAACAGCGACGGCGTGAACGTTCCGATGCGTAGCTGAGCGCGGGTCATGACCACATGCTGCCATAGCTGCAATCGTTTGTAGAGAGTCTTGTTGGTTGCCTACCTGACGGCTCTTAGCGGCCTCCGACCTTTTCTTCGAGTGCCCATTGACATGACCCACGTCACATCGCAGGATGGAGCAAACGATTGCAGTAACAATGCGAGTGCAGAGATAGAGGTTGCGATCTTCATGAGTCAGGCCGTTCCATCGGTGACCCAACGCCCGCGACCGAGCGCCGACGACGCACCGACTACCCAGCCACCACTGATCGACATTCGCGGCGTCAGTGCCGGATACGAGAACAAGCGGCAGAAGACACGGCTCATCGCCCTTCGGGACGTGAACTTGGACGTGCAGCGCGGCGAATTCCTCGCCATCGTCGGCCCGTCCGGCTGCGGCAAGACCACGCTGATCAACATGATCGCCGGATTCATGAAACCCCTCGAGGGCACGATCCGGGTCCATGGGGAGCTCGTTCACGGACCAGGCGCCGACCGGGCCATGGTGTTCCAGGACTATGCGGTGCTGCCATGGCGCACGGTGTACAAGAACGTCATGTTCGCGCTGGAGAACCGGCACCCCCGCCCCTCCAAGGAGGTATCGGCGGAGCGCATCGCCCATGCCCTCGAACTCGTCGGCCTGACCGGATTCGAGAAGTCCTATCCGTACGAGCTCTCTGGCGGAATGCGTCAACGGGTCGGGATCGCAAGAGCATTGGTATCGGAGCCGGAGATCCTGTTGATGGACGAACCGTTCGGTGCCGTCGACGCCATGACGCGCGAGGCGATGCAGGCGGAGTTCGAGAAGATCATCGCCCACACGGGCCAGACCGTCTTCTTCATCACCCACTCGATCGACGAGGCCCTGACGCTGGCCGATCGGGTGGTCATCGTGTCGAACCGGCCGGGCCGGGTCAAGGAGATCCTCGACGTCGACCTGCCAAGGCCCCGCTTCGACGAGGGCGTGCGGCGAAGTGAACGCTTCGGCCAATTGCGCGAACACATTTGGAACCAGCTCCAGGCCGAGGCACTGGGCGCGAAGGCCGGAGGGGACCGATGAGCGCGGGCACACTGCCGACGACGAAGCCAGGAGCCGACTCGAACTCGGTCACCGAGGCCATCACGCGCAGCAGATGGGCGCCGTTCCGGAGCTTCTTCATCACGGTGATCAACCTGACGCTGTTCTTCGTGATCTGGCAGCTGGTCGCACTGTCGGAAGTCATCAACCCGTTGTTCTTCCCCAAGGCCACCGACATGTTCTCGGCGCTCTACCACGGCTTCGTCGACGGCATCATCGGTCCGGAACTGCTCCACAGCGTGCAGAACTTCACGATCGGCATGTTGATCAGCGCCGCGATCGGCATCCCGCTGGGGCTGTTGATGGGCGGCGTGCGGATCGTCGACCTGATCCTGTCCCCCTACGTGTGGGCGATGACGGCGTTGCCGCGCGTCGCGCTCATCCCCCTTCTGATTCTCGTTCTGGGCTTTGGCAATTCGATGCAGCTCACGATCATCGTGCTGTCGGCGGTCTTCCCGATCATGGTCAACTGCATGGAAGGGGTGAAGACCGTCGATCCGTCGCTGGTGCGCGCCGGTCGTGTCTTCGGTACCAGCGAGGCGCAGCTGTACGTCAAGGTGATCCTGCCGTTCACGCTTCCGTTCGTCGTCAGTGGCATCAATCAAGGCATTGCCCGTGGACTGGTCGGGATGCTCATCGGGGAGCTGCTCGGCGGCGGAGGAAAGGGGCTCGGATTCCTGCTCGACCGAGCGGGCGAGCAGTTCGATGCGCCGATGATGTACGCCACCTTGGTGCTGCTCGCGGTCCTCTCGGTGGGGCTAGTGCAGGGAATGCGATGGATCGAACGCCGGGCGGCACCCTGGCGCGACTTCTCGCGTGCGTAGAAACCCAAAAGATTTCCCGACTTCACAACAAGGAGAAGTTCATGAGGAAAAGCAAACGATTGCTCGCATTGCTCGGCGTGGGTTTGACGTTCGCGATGGTGCTCACGGCTTGCGGTGGGGGCGCGGGTGGCGGTGGCGGTCAGGCGACCAGTACTCCGACCAACGCAGACGAGATCGACGGCAAGATCGACACGTCGAAGGTGAAGAAGTCGCTCACCGTCGCCGTGGACAACCCGTATTACCTGTTCCACGAGGACATCCTGGTGGCGCAGGACAAGGGCTACTTCAAGGAAGTCGGCATAGACAACGTTGAGATCGTCACCGTCGAGGACCCGCTGCCAGCGCTCATCGGCGGGTCGGTGGACTTCGCCCTGTACGACACCGACACCACGATCGCGGCGGCGAACAAGTCGAAGTCGGGAGTGCGGTACCTGTCGCCCTACCTCGGCGGTGAGGCGAACATCCTCGGCGTGCACGAAGGCATCAACACCGCTGCCGACCTCAAGGGCAAGACCATCACCGGCGGACAATTCGGCAGCCGCAACGACTTCCTGATTCGAAAGCTCCTCAAGGACAACGGTCTCAACCCCGATACGGACGTCCAACTGGTGAGCACGGGAGGTCAGTCCAACGAGCGTCTGCAGAACCTGATCGCAGGCACGGTCGACGGCGCCAGCCTCCAGCTCCGACACAAGGCACTGATCGAGAAGGCGGGTGGCAAGTTCTTGTTCCAGGAGCTTGGACGGGCACCGCAGAACGGTTGGGCCGCCAACAAGATCCTGACCGAGAGCCCCGAGACCGCAGCCGCGTTCCTGACTGCGACGCTGAAGGCACGCCAGTTCATCAACGACATGAAGAACAAGGACGCGGTGCTTGACCTGATGGCCTCCAAGGGTTTCGACCTCCCGCAGCCGTACCGCGATGCGTACGCCGATGAGCAGAACGCCAACTACCACACCGGCGACGGAGGCTTCGACGTCAAGGACATGGATCAGTTCGTCAACGAGCAGATGGATCTGAAGGTGATCCCACCGGGAACCAATTGGCACGACTACGTCGACCTGATCCCGCTGTGGCGCGCGCAGAAGGCGCTTGGCCTGCCCTTGCGGCCCAACCCCGCCGATTTGACCAAGTGACGACGGAAACCGCCTCGGCCCAAGGTCTTCGGCTCCTCGGCCAGCACGACCTCAACGGACGTGGCGACGGCATGCAGGTCATGCGTCATGGCGACGCACTGTACGTCGGACACGCCGGGACCAGCGGGGCGGGCACGTCGATCCTCGACGTGTCCGCCCCGGATCGTCCACAACTGGTGTCGCAGTGGGACGCGCCCGCCAATACCCACACCCACAAGGTGCAGGTCGCAGACGGGCTCCTGCTGGTCAACCACGAGCGATTCCCGTACCGGCCCAAGAAGCCGCTGGGCCCACACTCGGCCGGTGTCGCGGTCTACCGGATCGACGAACCGTTCGAGCCGAAACAGATCGGGTTCTGGGAGTCCGGGGGCAAGGGCGTCCACCGCATCGTCTGGGAAGGCGGGCGCTACGCCCACATGTCCGGTGCGCCAGATGGATTCACCGACCGCATCTGGATGACCATCGACCTGATCGAACCCGAGAAGCCCGTGCTCACCAGTCGGTGGTGGTGGCCCGGGCAGTGGAACGGCGGGGGCGAGACCGCCGACTGGCCCGACGGTCATCGGGTCGCGGCGCACCACGGTCTGGTCGAGGGCAAGTACACCTACCTGGGTTACGACGACGCGAATCTGGTCGTGCTCGACACGTCCGATCCGACGACCCCTCGTGAGGTGTCACGCCTGCAGTGGGGAGGTGGAGCGACCCACACCTGCATGCCGCTGATCGGCCGCGGACTACTCGTCGTCACCGACGAACAGCAACACGACGGCCCGCACGGCGAGGAACGACGGATACACCTGATCGACATCGCGGACCCGTCGGCACCGCGATACCTGCGGACGCTGCCCGCCCCGGCCGGGCCGTACGACGAACTCCCCCAACGCTTTGGGCCCCACAACCTGCACGAGAACCGGGACGGGTCCTACCGCAGCGATCGGCTGGTGTTCGCAACCTACTTCAGCGCCGGCGTGCGGGTGTACGACGTATCGGATCCGCACGATCCGCGGGAAGTCGCGCACTGGGTGAGCGAGGCACCGGCAGGTTCGGCCGTGCCGCAGTCCAACGATCTGTTCGTCGACGAGCACGGCCTCATCTGGGTCACCGACCGCGGCACCGGCGGGGTCTTCTGTCTGGAGCCACTGCCGGAACTGGCCGATCTGATGTCGCAGGCGGCTTCGTGAGCGGAGGCCCACCCGGGTTCACCTCCGACGGTGTCGAATTCATCGGATACCACGATGTCGGCGGCAAGCCCGTGTTCAAGCTGGCCATGCAGGTCGTCGACAGCCGCTGGTACCTGTACGCGAGCCACTTCTGGGAACCGCGGCTGTCGATCTTCGACGTGTCCGACCCCGCCGACCCGCACCTCGTCGGCGCGATCGAGGGCCCCGAAGACGCCGCGACCTGGCAGGTGCAGGTCGCCGACGGGCTACTGGTTCAGGGCATGGAGCATCGTCCGCCGGCCTGGGGAGGCGATCCCGCCCTCAACGCCGCCGAGGGCATCCGGTTGTTCGACGTCAGCGATCCCGTGACGCCGAAGTTGTTGAGCGAGTGGCACACCGGTGAGCATGGTGTGCATCGCAATCACTTCACCGGTGGCCGCTACGTCCACGTGACGGCAAGCCGCCGCGGGTTCGACGGCAACATCTACGTGATCCTCGACATCGTCGATCCGCGGCGTCCCGAGGAGGTGGCGATGTGGTTTCTGCCCGAGCAGTACGCCGCCGGCCGAGCCGGCAATCCAACTCCCGCGTCAGGCGCCACCCCGCCGCGACGCATCTCCTTGCACGGACCGCCGTACGTCCTCGGTGATCGCGCCTACCTCAGCTACGGGGCCGCTGGAGTCGTCATCCTCGACATCTCCGACATCCAGCGACCGAGGCTCGTCTCCCGGCTGGACATCGGGGCCGCGTTCTCCAGCATGATCGCGATGCACACCGCGATCCCCCTGCCGGCGCGAAACCTGTTGCTGGTCAACACCGAGGCGATCGCCGAACGACAGCAGGAGCCGTACAACTTCGCGGGCATCGTCGACGTCAGCGATGAGCAGAACCCACGCCTGATGTCGCTGCTGCCGATCCCCTCGCCCGCGCCCGACGCTGGGTATCCGAACTTCAGCACGCGCGGCGGGCGGTTCGGTCCGCACAATCAGCACCATCCACAAGGGCCCGAGCTCTTCGCCGACGACGACCTGATGTTCATGACGTGGTTCAACGCGGGGCTACGGGTCTACGACATCAGCGACGCGTATCTGCCGCGCGAGATCGCCTGGTACCTACCGGATGACCCCACCGAACGCCGCGGCCTGCTGCCGAAGACGTTGGTCACGCAGTCCGAAGACGTCCTGGTCGATGCGCGCGGCAACATCTACTTCTCCGACAAGAACCACGGCCTGCACATCGTCCGCCTGACCGGGCGCTGAGCGGTCAGGGTACCGACATCGGCGCCGAAAGCCCGAGGTCTGCGAGCACCGTTCGTGCGGTGTTGCGCCCTGGCCGCCCCGACACCGAACCACCAGGGTGCGACGTCGAGCCGGTCAGGTAGAGGCCGGGGACGTCGGTGCGATAGTCGAGCCAGCCAGGGATGACGGTGCCGTCGTCCATCGCGAACTCGCCGCCATGACACGATCCGCCGATGTTCGACAGATTGTGCGCAGCAAGCGATGTGGGCGATTCGGGTCTGATGGCGAGGATGTCGGCGTCTTCGATCCCGTCGATGTGGCGACGTGCGATGCCCAGTAGCACTTGCGCGTACGCCATCGCATCGGCATCCGACCACGCGCCACCGTCGTGAAGCATCGGCGCTGCGGTCAGGAACTTGAACGTGCCGCCCGGCGCGCGGTCGGGATCGACCGCCGTCGACGACATCATCAGCAGCCACGGGTCCTCGGTCTCGATGCGCCCTGACGACAGTCCCTCGACCTGGCGCAGCAGGCCATCCGGGCTGCCGAGTCCCCCTGCGGCCGACGTGATGGGTCCGCTCCCCGATCGGTAGCGAGCGTCGGCACGAAGCGCGAAATGCACGGCGAACAAGGGAATCCCCGGGCGCCAGCAGCGCGCGGCCTCGTCGGCGACGGTCGACTCGGTGTTGAGCATTGCGGGTAGTTCGCGTAGATGGCTGCCTGCGACGACGGCCCTGTCTGCTCTGAACTCGCGCCCGTCATCGGTGCGCACTCCGACGCAGTGCCCCTCCTCCACCAGGACCGACTGCACCCACGCCGACGTCTCGACCGCACCGCCGTGGTCGGTGATGTGGGCCGCCAAGGCATTCGGCAACGCGCCAGAGCCTCCGATTGGGGTGGCCCAGCCGTAGGCCAAGCGACCGGCCATGATCGCGGCGGGTAGCGCTCCGGTGCCGGGTCGCTGCGGCGGCTGGATCGTGGCGAAGCTCATCCAGGCCATCACCCTGCGACTGACCGGGTGCTGGAACGTCGAGGCGATCACGTCCCACGCGCTGCGCTGCCTCAGCTGTTCGTAACTGCGCGACCAGGATTCGTCGGGCAACGGAAGCCCTGCGGAGAGATACGCGTGCCCGGTCCGCTGGCCGGCATTCCAGTCCTCGATCATCGTGACGAGCGCGTCGGCGTCGGCGCGGGAGTAACGGGCGAACTCGGCGGCGGTATCGGCCAAGTTCGGGTGAACCGCCAGCAGGTCGCCGTCGGGCAGCGGGAACGCCACCGCCGGGTCGGTGACGATGTACTTCAGCCCATACCGTGCGATCAACCCGAGTTCGTCGTCGCGGATCAGCGGGTTCGACTGCAGCACGACGTGGGCCGTCGAGCACGAGTCGTGATGCCAGCCCGGCAGTGTGAGCTCTTCGGTCACCGTGTTGCCACCGATCACGTCGCGACCTTCGAGCACGGTGACGGACAAACCGGCCTCGGCCAGGTATGCCGCGCAGACCAGCGCGTTGTGCCCGCCGCCCACCACGATGACGTCGCTGATCGCCGAAGCTGGAGCCACTTTCGTCCTTCCGTCGATACGTCGCTGCTGCTACGGTAGACGCTGACCGCAATCGTTTGCAATAGCCGGATCGAAGGGGACTCGAACATGGACGAATACGTCGCATCCGCCCGTTCGCACTGGGGTCCACGGTTCACCGCCAACGGTGTGCCCGCGGCCGACTTCGATCGCGTGATGGCCGGGTTGGAGTCCTGGGACGACTGGTGCGCCGCGTGGTCGGCCGCGGCGAGCGTGCACGAGGATCTCGGGCTCGAGGCGCTCGAGGACGGCCGACTTCGCTCCGCGGGCGCCCACCTGAGCACCGCGGCCGTCGTGTATCACTTCGCGAAGTTCGTCTACGTCCGCGATCTCGCGCAGATGCGTACCGCTCACCTATCGGCCGTGCGATGCCTCGACGCCGCGCTGCCGCACCTGGACCCACCCGGTGAACGGATCGAGATACCGTTCGAGGGCTCGACGTTGTACGGGATTCTGCGCAAACCCGAAGGCCCGTCACCGCATCCGACCGTGATCTGCGTGCCGGGCCTGGACTCGACCAAGGAGGAGTTGCGGGCGACCGAGCAGCTCTTCCTCGAGCGCGGTCTCGCCACGTTCAGCGTCGACGGCCCCGGGCAGGGCGAAGCCGAGTACGACCTGCCGATCCGCGCGGACTGGGAGGTGCCCGGCCGGGTGTTCGTCGACACCCTCGTTGCCCGCGACGACGTCGACGCCGACCGCATCGGGGTATGGGGCGTGAGCCTCGGCGGCTACTACGCACCCCGATTCGCCAGCGGCGACGATCGGATCAAGGCGTGCACGAGCCTGTGTGGCCCATACACTTTCGGTGAGAACTGGGACGTCCTACCTGCACTGACACGCGAGACGTTCACGGTCCGGTCACGCTCGAAGGACCAGGCCGACGCCCGCGCCTCGGCGCTCACGCTCACGATGACCGGTCGGACGTCGTCCGTGCGGTGCCCGACGCTGATCATCGCAGGCAAGAAGGACCGACTGATCCCGTGGCAGCAGGCCGAACGGCTGCACCACGAGGTCGACGGAAGCGACTTCCTGGCACTGGAGGACGGCAACCACGGCTGCGCCAACGTGCTTGCCGCACACCGGTATCGCACGGCGGACTGGATGGCGGCCCGCCTCAAGGCGTGACCGTTCAGGACTGCGCGTCGATGGCCGCCACGATGTTGTCGGGTGTGAACGGCAGTGTCCGCACCCGCACGCCGAGGGCATCGGCCAGAGCGTTGCCGATCGCCGCAGGCACCGGTCCCTGAGTCGCCTCGCCGGCGCCGAGCGGCGGCTCGTCGGGACGGTGCAACAGGTGCACCTCGACCTGGGGCACCTGGTCGAATCGCGCGATCGGGTAGGACTCCCAGTCGGTGCTGGTGACCGAGTGCCTGTCGAACCGGACCTGTTCGAACAAGGCCCAACTGGTGGCCTGGATGGCACCGCCCTCGACCTGGTTGCGCACACCATCGAGGTTCACGGCCTGGCCGACGTCGACGGCGATGGTCAGTCGGGTGACGCGCAACCGGTCGGTCGCCTCCACGTCGGCGACGACGGCGCAGTACGAGCTTCGATTCTTGTAGCGGCAGAACGCCACACCGCGACCCCGCCCCTCGGCGAGCGGCGCTCCCCACCCGGCTGCGTCGGCGGCGGTGCTGAGCACCTCGCGTGCGCGGGGGTCCGACAGGTGCGCGAGCCGCATCTCCAGCGGATCGCGCCCGATCGCCAGGGCCAGCTCGTCGATCGCGGACTCCACGGCGAACGTGTTGAGGTTGCTTCCCAGCGAACGCAGCGACGACGTGCGGATCGGCATCGTCAGCAGCCGGTGAACGGTCACGTCGACTCTTGCGAAGTCGTAGTACGGGTCGGCATTGCGCTGCGAGCCGTATCCGCGATCGGCAGGTGGGTCCACTGCTGGAGGGAGCATCGGGATGCCTGCGCGGTGCGCATCGGCCAGCAGTACGTGGCGCGGTGCGTATCCCGGGCGCGCCATGTGGCCGTTGCTCCACAGTTCGTAGGACCAGTCGGTGATCGCGCCGTGCTCGTCGACGCTGGCGCTGACGTCGGCGACCATGGCCGCGCCGAACGGTGCCCACGACAATTCGTCGGAGCGGCTCCAGAGCACCCGCACGTGCGTGCCGGGCATCCGGGTGGCGAGCAATGCGGCATCCATCGCAACGTCGTCGGCGGCGTTGTGGCCGTAGGCGCCAGCGCCCTCGACGTGCTGCACGACGACCGCTTCCGGACTCAGATCCAGGGCCGCCGCGATGGCACGGCCCAATGTGAACACGCCTTGACTGTGGCACCACACCGCGAGGCGTCCGTCGTCGTAATGCGCGACGGCACAGCTCGGCCCGATCGACGCGTGCGCGAGGTAGGGCCTCGAGTAGGTGGCGACCACGGTTGGCGCGTCGCCATGCCGAGCGCCGTCGGTGCGGACGTGACTCGTCTCGGCATCGGCGGTTCGCAACCAGCCCTCGAGGTCCTGGGGGTCGGGCAGCTCGATGCCCTCCGACCACGACGCCGCGACTGCCAGCGCAGCGGCCGCCTGCGTGGCCTGACCCTCGCGACGAGCAATGACGGCGAGGAAGTCGCCATCGCGCACGATCTGCTCGACACCGGGCATCGACGAAACATGGTCCGCGGGAGCGTCTTCGAGGTGTGCGCCAGGGCCAGGCGGGCGCACGACTCTGGCGTGCAGCATGCCGTCGAACTCCAGGTCGTGGATGAAGCGTGGACGGCCAAGCACCTTGTCGGGCAGGTCGATACGAGCCAGGTCCTTCGATACCGGAGGGGCGAGCTCGACGTCGAGAGTCGGGTCGCCGACCCGGACGTGCAGGTCGACGACGCCGGAAAGCTCGGCATACGACGCGATCCGGGTGCCGTCGGGGCCAACGAACGCACCTGACACCAGCCGGACGTCGGTGACGTTCAGTTCGGCCTTGCGCGCGGCCGCGCGACGGAACAGCTCGCGCGTCTCCGCGCACACGCGCCTCACCGCCGCCCCGGAGACCGTGATCGACAGGCTGCCTGCGGTGTATCCCTCGTCGGGTGACGTGACGGTGTTCGTAGCGGCAGCCGTGACGGTCTCGGGCGCAACGTCGAGTTCGTGGGCTGCGAGCTGAGTCAGCGCGGTGAGGATCCCCTGCCCGAGCTCGACCTTGCCGACCCGCAGCCCCATGGTTCCGTCGGCGGCGACGGTCAGCCAGGTCGAGATCCACGGATTGGTGATGAGCGACGGGGGCAGCTGGGTAGTCACGTTTCGGAACCTGCCGCCGCGAGCACGGCATCGACGAACCGCCCGTGTGTGCCGCAGCGGCACAGGTTGCGTTCCAATGCCGCTGAGACCTCGTCGCGGGTCGGCCGGGGATTGTCGCGCAGGAGCGCAGCGGCGCTCATGATGATCCCTGCGATGCAGTAACCACACTGCCCGGCCTGCAACTCGAGGAACGCGGCCTGCAGCGGGTGCAGGGCGCCTACACGGCCGAGGCCGGCCAGCGTCCGCACTTCACCGCGGACGTACTCGACGGGGGTATCGCACGACGGCGTCGGATGACCTTCGATCAAGACGATGCACGCCCCGCACTGGCCGAGCCCGCAGCCGAACTTCGGTGACTTGTCGCCGATGTCGTTGCGCAACACCTCCAGCAGGGAGGTGTCCGCCGGAACGTCGACGTCGTACTCCCGGCCGTTGACCGTCAGTGTGAACGAAGCCACGTCGCCGTTGTATCAGGCTTGGCTGTTGGCAGCCCAGTAACGGGGATCTGCCTTGCTGACGGCCAGCTCCTCGGCCGTTTCGAAGCCAGGCGCCATCGACGCCGTGGTACCTGCCATGTACTGATGGCCGGGCCCATTGTCGCTCCTTGTTTCTGCAATCGATTGTTGCCAGTATGTGTCGGATCGGCTCGGAGCGTCAAGGTTGGATGACGTAGGTGCGCAGGCTCAGCCGCCGAGATGCTTGTCGAGGAACTCGATTACCCCGTCGATCGCGCGTTCCTGCACGTCATCGACCTCGACCGTGCCGTCGGCGCCGGTGACCGGGAAGATGTAGCCGTGCAGCGGATGGTCCCAGGAGACCCACGTGGCGTCCTTCCCGCTGGCGTCCAACAGGTCGTAGCTCAGCCGGAAGATGCCCTGCAGGTGGTCGTCGTCGCGGCCCATCACCAGCATGGGTAGCGAGATGGGCGCGATTCGCTCGAGCGCGAGCGGCTCGTTGATCCGCGAGCGTACGAACGCGGTATCGCGCATCTGCATCTCCTCGATGTTTCGGAGCTCGGTCTCCG
>Ga0137412_10001065_pt1 | contig 20691 bp, 22 predicted proteins | sample CZODoug2_1_16fun_FD_122160 | JGI IMG/M metagenome (GOLD analysis project Ga0137412, IMG submission 122160) | Vadose zone soil fungal communities from Angelo Coast Range Reserve, California, USA - CZODoug2_1_16fungal (Hybrid Assembly) | ecosystem: Environmental > Terrestrial > Soil > Vadose zone...
CCCTCAACCCGCTACCGCGATCTGGTCGACCTGGTCGCCATCATCACCGGCGCATCAGTAGACGCGGCCGCTCAACGAACCGCGCTCCAATCCGAATTCGCCCGGCGCGGCCTCCCGCTCCCCGGCCACTTCGACATCCCAGACCGAGCCATCTGGACACCCGGGTACGCCGCCGAAGCCCGGCGCTCCCTACTCGCCACCATCCGCACTCTCGACGAAGCCCTCGCCATGGTCGAACCCTTCGCCGATCCCCTGTTTCGAGGAGCCGCATCCGGCATCTGGAACCCAGGACGAGGAAACTGGGCCTAGCCCGACCTGTGGCGTATACGTGCAGATCGCCGATTCTGTGAGCTCCGTCGAGACTCGGCCCTTGCATGCGCCGAGCGTTATGCGCGCCAGGATTTGCCTCGCGCCCTGCGAGTAGCTGCCCTTCTCAATTTGTGACCTCCTGACGTCCGGCATGACGTGGCGAGCACCTTGGAAACGTGATGGGACCACCAACGTACGTGGCACTGTCGGGAGCTCGTATCGGCAGCAACAGCTATATGATCATGTAGCGATGTTTGACATTGCTACATGGCGCTAACATGACTACATGGCTGATGAAGAGAGCGCCAAACTTACGATCACCGGCAAGCTGAGTTACTCGGATGACATCACAGTCACCCAGGCGGCCCAGATCGTCGCGTTCCTGAACGCGGACCAAGGCGTGGGACTCCCAACGGTGCCGCTCGCAGGCGCCAACGCCGGTCTGCTCGGCAGCGCACCGACTCCTCAGCGCCCCGCTCAGTCGCCGCGCGATGCTCTCGAAGCTTCGGGCGCGAAGACGAACCCAGAACGAATCGTTGCCTTCGGCTTGTCGATCACGCAGCAAGGCGGTAGGGAGACCTTCACAATCGACGAGATCCGCCCGCTATTTCGTCGCGGTGGCGTAGCGGCACCCGCGAACCTCTCGCGCGACTTTGCTAGCACTGTGTCTCTCGGCTGGATAGCGGAGTCGGAATCAGTGAGTGGCGAGTATTACGTTTTGGACCGTGCGGCCGGAGTACTTACCAGCGGCTTTGACGCGATTCGAGAGAAGCGCGGCGGTGGTGGCCGCGGCCGGACGGGTTCGCGCCGGACCAAGAAGGCACCAACCGTTCCCGAGGTGTTCGCCGACAAGGACATCGTCTCGACCCACGACGGCTGGATCGACTACCACAAGGTCAAGGGCAAGAAGGACATGTACCTGTGGGCGGTTGCTTACGCCAGGGAACTCCGCGTCGAAGCGGTCAGCAACGTCGAGTTGTCGTGGCTGACCTTCGAGCTCGGCGATGGCATCACCAGCAACAACTTGAACGGCAACTACAAGCTGAACCAGAAAAGCGGCTACGTGAACAAGAACGCTCAGGGCAAGGTCCGTGCAACGCCCGCCGGCATGGAGCATGTCAAGCGGTTGACCGAGGCTAGCGAGTGACCCCAGCCGAACTGAAGACTGCTCTCACGGCTGTCGTCGACCCTCAGCTCGCGGAGCAGCTTATCGATGAGGCAGTCTCGCTCGAAGAAGCGTTCCTCTTGCGCAAGTGGAAGTACTCAGAGCTGGACGGCGGACGGTTCGCTGAAGTCGCCGCACGCATCGTCTACTCGGTCGACTCGAGCAATCTGTCGCGCACCAAGTCAGTCGACGACTGCTTGAGATATGTCGATAACGATCAGGTCGCGCACTCGTTTCCTGAGCGACAGGGAGCAATCCACGTCGCGAAGGTGCTTCGAACGATCTACAAGCTGCGCAGCCAACGCGGCGCTGTTCACGTGTCGCCGACCTACACGGCCAACGAGATCGACTCTCGCCTCATTGTCGAGTGCGCTCGCTGGGTCCTTGCCGACCTGCTGCGAGTTTTCGTGACGACCGATCGCGAGCAGGTAGCGGCGACGGTCCGCAGCCTCGCCCGCTTCCCGCAGCCGATCATCCGGCAGTACGACGACGTCCCGCTACTTCAGTCGGTCTCGTGCACGACCGAGGAGGAAGTCTTGGCGCACCTCCTGAACGCCGACGACGGAATGACGACGTCCAGGTTGATCTCGGCGATCCCCAAGGACGCATCGGGCGTCCGACGGGCGATCAAGGCTCTGTCTGCGGCCAAGTCTCGACAGCTCGTCGAGCGCGGCGGCCGCTGGTTCATCACCGACCTCGGCATCACGCGCATTGAGGAGCGCATCAATAATGAACTCGCCGCCCGCTAGCTCCGCTCTGCCGCAACGGTCGGCCGCGTAGATACGCCGACGCGTCGGATCCGTCTCGATCTCCGCGGTACGAGTTCGGTGACTCAGTCGGAGCTGCCTACCAGAGACTCCTAACACGGTGCGCTCCATCCGCTCCTATGCGTACCGTCCGAACGGTTGCTAGCGCGGTGACGGCGCGACCCGGTGGCCGCGCTGCCACATCGCGACCGCGGAGCCACCATCGGGCGTTCGCGGCGCTGCGGCGACCGCGCTAGTCAAGGATATTTCGATGCACAACGCACGGCCAGAGCCGCCGGAATCCCTGTAAACAAAGGGATTCGTACAGCGTTCAGGCGTTCCTAGTGCGCGACTACCTGGACTGAGCCTGATCTTTCGGCGGTCTGCCCGTCACCCGACTGTCGCGCATCGCCGGCGCCAAGTCCGGACCGTGGACACCGCAATAACTGCAACGACAAGTCGCTCGGACGAGTGCCGGGTTCAGAGATGGCGGGTGTCGGGTTCCTGTTCGCGTGCGGTACCGCCGACCCGAGTGGCAACGACCGCACCTGAGCCGTCTAGCTGCGCCTCGGCCATGAGCATGGAAGGGCGGCTCATGGCGCGGCCCTGTGCGATGCGCCAGCTGTGCCATCCGGGTGTGTTCCGGTTGGCCGTGAGATGGGCGGCGAGTGCTGCTGCGGCGACCCCGGTGGCGGGATCCTCTACGTATCCAGCGCGGCACGGGAACTGCCGCGCGGCAATGTCTGCCCGGTCCGCGTGCGGCGCGTAGGGATAGAAACCGGTAACTCCCAGCTCATCGCAGACCTGCCAGATGAGTTCATAGTCAGGGTCCAGCGAGTCCACTGCGCGCTCCGTGTGCAGCGGCACCATCAGTTTCGGTCGCGCCGTGGACACCGACCGCACCGGACCGGCGAAGCTGTCCGGTGCGATGCGCAACGCGGCAGCGACCCGCGACGTGTCGTCGAGTTCGGCGCCGAATACTGGAGCGAATTGGTCGACGATCGCCGAGTCGCTGTCCCAGGTCACGCCGATCCGGCCGAGCGGTGATTCCACGGTCGCTCGTCCATCCGGCAGCCGTCCGCCGCGACCCAGCAGGACGCTCGCGGCGATGGTGGCGTGCACGCACATTTCCATCTCGTGCGCGGGAACGAAATACCGTAGCCGCACGTCGCCGCCGGACCTAGCCGCCAGCACAAACACGGTCTCGGCGCCGAATCCCGCGGCGCTGGCCTGCAGCTCGTCGTCCGGCAGGCCGTCCGCGCCGAACACCACCGGGCATGGGTTACCCCCGCCAGGTCCGTCCGGGAACACCGACGTCCACACCGCACGTTGCGTCACGCAGCTATTCTCTCGTGCTCGAGTGGCTCCCGAAGGTCGTGCGCAGTTATCGGTTCCTCCCGTGCCGCGGACGCGGGCGCGGGGAGTGACAGTGATCGCGCCTAAGCACGGTGCGGACCGGCGAGCGCTAGCATGGAGGCGTACCGCCCCGCGCGCGGTGGGACGTTGCTCGGCTTGCGGCGGCTACCCGTGTGTGCGGTCCTCGACCAGTTCGCCAACTGGCGGCCCAGGACGCCCGTAGTGGGCGACCAGCCGATCCCGCGGTGTTGATCTCGCGGAGTTCGGTGGGCCAGCGGCATCTCGGGCCAGCCGTTCCGGGCTGTCCTGGCGAGCATCCGTCGTCCGACCGCGGGTGCGTGCGGAATCACGCCCGGCCACCGTGCCGGGCGCGCAGAGGAGGAGTCTGTGGCTCGACCAGGCCAGCGTCAGACGGGCGCTCGCCGTACCGCTGGGCGACAGCAGCGACGCGCCGCTGCCCCTGAGGACGTCATGTCGGTGCTCGCCCGCGCCGTCCGCGAGGTGGAAGCAGCCGTCGAGCGTCGCCGCGTGACGCCCGCGGTGCGCACGAAGTTCCAGGTCATCGCCCTGGTCGTCCGCGAGGAGCACGCCCGAGTTCGGGGCGAGCTCACCCGCAGCCAGACCCAGCGGGCCGAGCGGCTCAAGCGCCTGGACGGGATCGCGACGATCCTCGCGAAGACCGCCGTACGCGACCCTGGGCTCCTCGCGCTCCTCGCGGAGGATGCCGTCGTATCCGACGCGGCCAAGTCGCTGAAGCGGGACATGCTGAGGACGGCGGGCATCGAACCTGCTCCCGAGCAGACCGCGCCGACCGAGCCCGCGACCGCTGCCGTCGGCACCGAGCGTCGGGTCGTGCCCCGGTCGGTCGTCTCCCGACAGCTGGCCTCCCCGTTCCTCGCTCCCGACTTCTCGGCGGTCCCGTCGAGCACGGTCCGTCCGCGTCGCCTGGCCGGTTGGGAGCTGCTCAACCCGCTCCTCAGCTCGTTCGAACGGGCCGAGAGCGGAGCTCCGGCGTGCATGCCCCTGCCCGCACCGGGCTCGCTGCGCCTACCGGGAACCCGGGAGCTGATGCCCCACCAGGCGCAGCTGGTCGCCGCGGCCGCGGCCGGTCACCGGACCTTCCTGCTCGCCGACGAGCCGGGCCTGGGCAAGACGGCGCAGGCGCTGCTCGCCGCCGAGGCGGCGAACGCCTACCCGTTGCTGGTGGTCGTGCCGAGCGTCGTCAAGACCAACTGGGTACGCGAGGCCGGCCTGTGGACCCCGAACCGCAGAGCCACCGCGATCCACGGCAACGGTGACACGGTCGACGGCTTCGCCGACATCGTCGTGGTCAACTACGAGGTGCTCGATCGGCACGTGGGATGGTTCGGCGAGTTCGGCTTCCGCGGCATGGTCGTCGACGAGGCGCACTTCATCAAGAACAAGACCTCCCAACGCTCGCAGCACGTCCTGGAGCTCTCCAAGCGCATCCGGTCCCGCACCGCGCGCCCCTTGCTGATGGCCCTGACCGGCACCCCGCTGATCAACGACATCGACGACTTCCGGGCCATCTGGCAGTTCCTCGGCTGGATCGACGAGACCGAGCCACTCGCCGAGCTGATGGAGTCCCTCGAGGAGATCGGCCTGACCCCCGCTGACCCGGGGTTCCACTCCGCCGCTCGCAAGTGCGTGATCGACCTCGGCATCGTCCGTCGCCGCAAGGTCGATGTGGCGGCCGACATCCCCGCCCGCCGCACCGCCGACCTGCCCGTCGAGCTCGACGAGAAGGTCGCCCGTTCGCTCCGGGCAGCGGAGCGCGACCTAGCTCGGCGGCTGGTCGCGCGGTACGAGACCGCACTGGCGAACCGTCGCTCCCGTGCGGTCGACGGTATCGACCACGACCTCGTGCGCAAGGTCGCCACGTGGGAGCAGAAGGACGCGAGCACCACGACGACCGGCGAGAACGTGTTCAGCATGATGCGACGCATCGGCCAGGCGAAGGCCGGCCTCGCCGCCGATTACGCGGCCCAACTCGCGCGGAGCGCGGGCAAGGTTGTCTTCTTCGCCAAGCACATCGACGTCATGGACGTCGCGCAGGAGGCCTTCGCCAAGCAGGGGATTCGCTTCTCGTCGATCCGTGGCGACCAGACGCCGACGTCGCGGCAGAAGAACATCGACGCCTTCGTGAACGATCCGGATGTCGCCATCGCGGTCTGCTCCCTGACGGCGGCCGGCGTGGGCATCAACCTGCAGGTCGCCTCGAACATCGTGCTGGCCGAGCTGTCGTGGACCGACGCGGAGCAGACCCAGGCCATCGACCGCAGCCACCGCATCGGTCAGACCGAACCCGTCACCGCGTGGCGCATCATCGCCGCGCAGACCATCGACAGCCGGATCGCCGAGTTGATCGACAGCAAGGCGGGGCTCGCCGCCCGAGCGCTGGACGGCTCGGATGAGGAGATGTGGTCCTCCGCCGACGTGCAGCACGAAGCGCTGGTCGCGTTGTTGACCGACGCGTTGTCCGCGGTTGCCGCAGGGGCGGGGATCTCACAGAGCAGTCATTGACTCAGGCGCCTGGACTGATACTGGTGCCGAGCACTACGCGTTAGCTTTGCCACGTGCCGGAACTGCTCGCACCCACCGCCCGCCTCCACACCGGCTGGATCGAGGCGCACACGGAGTGGGGCCCCGGTCTGCACGAAGATGGTTTCGGGCTGGGCCCGTCCGACGAGGTGGGCTCGCCATCCGGGTTCGCGGCCTGGCTGGCCCGGCTGGCCGACCAGTCGGATCCGGCGAAGACGATCGACGGCGGCCAGCACCGTTGCACGTATCGATGGATCGTGGAGAGCGATCGTGTGCTCGGCGGGATCGCGCTGCGAGACGGGGATGACGACTACGTGCGGTGGGCCGGCCACATCGGTTATGGCATCCGGCCGTCCTCGCGGCGGCGCGGGCTGGCCACCTGGGCGGTGATGCGGATGCTCGATGAGGCGCGGGTGCTGGGCCTGGATCGGGTGTTGGCCGTCTGCGCGGTCGACAATGTCGCGTCGGTAAAGACGATTGAGCGGTGCGGCGGCGTCTTCGAGAGCATCCGCGACACCAAGTTCGGCCCCGCCCGGCGCTACTGGATCGAGCTCGAAGGTCCTTGAGGGATCGCGTCGTTGGCCGGCTAGTGTCCTGCGCCAGAGATTCGTGGGTGAATGTCCGGTGTTGTTTCCGGCCGGGTTGACCAGGTCTGGGTACCGATTTCTGGCCGGCTCGGCCGGGAGCATGAGCACTGTGCCTGGGCACGGGCAGCCCGTGCAGGAAGATCGCCCCGCCAACGAGATCTTCCTGCCTATGAGGGCCTATGAGGCAGCCCGGGCAGGAAGATCCAGGTTGGCAGGAGATCTTCCTGCGCCGTCTGCCCGGCCACGCGTCTGGACGCTGAATGACGTCACGAACCTCTGGCGCGGGACACTAGTTGGGCGTGGTGACGGGCCAGGCGATTTCGGTGATCAGCGGAGCGGGATCGTCGAGCGCCCCGGCGAGATAGCGTTCCCGCACCGGCCCGTCGGCGCCGATGCCGCGCTCAGCGACGTAGGTGCCCAGCGCGGCATAGGTTTCGTCGATCCGGCTGTCGGGGCCGTCGTGGACTGCGACCGCGAACAAGCCCGCCGGGATCTGGGCCATTCGTACCCGCCCGGACTCGGGCACCGGGCGATTGACTGGGAGCCAGACGCAGGCCTGGCCCTGTTCGTCGGCGAACAGAGCGTGCGCGAACAGTCCGCCGGGCGGGGCGGCCGACGTGTCGCCCGCTGCGCCCAGCGCTTCGTTGAGTTCTCGCATCGCCGCCTCCCACCACTGAATCACGCCGTCCAGGGACACGATCTCGGTGATCGCGATGGCGCTCACGGCGTCCGCCCGGCGAATATCGATTCGCGGCGGGCGAGCGGGCGGCGCGAGCAGGGCCCGCAGCGAGGCGACCGCGTCCTGGGTCTGCTGCAGCTGGGTCCGCATCCGGTCCAGGTGCGCGGACACGATCTCGGCCCGCGCGTCCTCGTCCGCCGCCGCGACATAGGCCTTGAGGTCAGGCACCGGCATCTGCAGATCGCGGAACCGGCGGATCAGCCGGGCAACCTCGGCTTGGGAACTGTCGTAGTACCGGTAGCCACTGACCGGGTCGACCTCGGCCGGCTCGAGCAGTCCGAGGTCGTGGTAGTGGCGCAGCGCCTTGCGACTGAGCCTCGTCATCGTCGAGAACTCACCGATGCTCACCCGGCCGGCCATCTCGTCAGTCTCCGTCACCCGACAATGGACAGGTCTTCGATGAGGCCCTCTCGCAGCGTGAAGCGGTACGTCAGATCCGCGACGCCGCCGGGAAAGTCACCCTCCACGCGCACATTCACCCGATACACCTGAGCATTGACCGGTTCGCTGGCCGTAACCGAACTCGTATAGGTCCAGGTACCGGCCAACGCCTCGCGCCAGCCGAGGATCTCCCCGCGCCCACGGTAGGTACGTCCCTCATCGAGCACGGTGCCATCCGGTGCGAAGCAGTCGGCCAGCGTTGGTAGGTCTCCGGCGTCAGCAGCGGCGAGATAGCGGGTGACAACAGCTGGAGCGGTGTCGCTCATCTGAACTCCTTAGGTCGGCTACTCGACCCAGGCTGAGCCTTCCCGTAGGGGGAAGGTCAAATCGCGACCACGCGAGCGAGCGATGTCCAGGTCGGCTGAGGAACAGCCGACCTGGACATCGGGATCAGACCGAACTACGCAACGTCGAACCGATCGAGGTTCATGACCTTGTCCCAGGCGGCCACGAAGTCGCGCACGAACTTCTCCTGCGCGTCGCTGCTCGCGTAGACCTCCGCGAGAGCCCGCAGCTCGGAGTTCGAGCCGAAGACGAGGTCGACCCGGCTGCCGGTCCACGTGACGTTGCCGGCGGTGTCGCGAGCCTCGAACGTGTCGGCGGCCTCGGACGTCGGCTTCCACGTCGTGCCCAGGTCGAGCAGGTTGACGAAGAAGTCGTTGGTCAGCGATCCGGGCTTCGAGGTGAGAACACCCAGCGAGGACTGCTGGAAGTTCGTGCCCAGGACGCGCAGACCGCCAACCAGGACAGTCATCTCGGGCGCACTCAGGTTCAGCAGGTTGGCGCGGTCGATCAGCAGGTACTCGGCCGGCAGACGGTGCCCCTTGCCGAGATAGTTGCGGAAGCCGTCCACGGTCGGTTCGAGCGCGGCGAAGGCCTCCACGTCGGTCTGCTCCTGCGACGCGTCGGTGCGTCCCGGTGTGAACGGGACCGCGACGTCGTGGCCGGCGGCCTTGGCCGCCTGCTCGACCGCGGCGACCCCGCCGAGCACGATGAGGTCGGCGAGCGAGACCTTCTTGCCGCCGGCCTGCGAGCGGTTGAAGGATTCCTGGATGCCCTCCAGGGCACGCAGCACCGTCGCGAGGTCGTCGGGGTTGTTGACCTCCCACCCCCGTTGGGGCTCGAGGCGGATCCGGGCTCCGTTCGCTCCCCCGCGCTTGTCGCTGCCGCGGAAGGTCGAGGCCGACGCCCAGGCGGTGGCGACGAGCTGGGAGACCGACAGCCCCGCCGCGAGGATCTGGCCCTTGAGCGCGGCAACGTCCGCGTCGCCGACCAGCGCGTGGTCGACGGCCGGCACGGGGTCCTGCCACAGCAGCGTCTCCTGCGGGACCAGCGGTCCGAGGTAGCGCTGGATCGGACCCATGTCGCGGTGGGTCAGCTTGTACCAGGCCCGGGCGAACGCGTCCGCGAACTGGTCCGGGTTCTCGTGGAACCGTCGCGAGATCGGCTCGTAGACGGGGTCGAACCGCAGCGCGAGGTCCGTCGTCAGCATCGTCGGGGGCCGCTTCAGCGTGCCGTCCTCGGGGTCGGGCACGGTGTTCGCCCCGGCGCCGTCCTTCGGCTGCCACTGGTTGGCCCCGGCCGGGCTCTTGGTGAGTTCCCATTCGTAGGCGAACAGGTTGTCGAAGAAGTTGTTGCTCCACGTCGTCGGCGTGGCCGACCAGGTGACCTCGATGCCGCTGGTGATCGCGTCGCGGCCCTTCCCGGTGCCGAAGCTGTTCTTCCAGCCCAGGCCCTGCTGCTCCAGGGGGGCACCCTCGGGCTCGGCGCCGACGTACTGGTCCGGGTCGGCCGCACCGTGGGTCTTGCCGAAGGTGTGCCCGCCGGCGATCAGCGCGACGGTCTCCTCGTCGTTCATCGCCATGCGTCGGAAGGTTTCGCGGATGTCGCGGGCGGCCGCGAGCGGATCCGGGTGGCCGTTCGGGCCCTCGGGGTTGACGTAGATGAGGCCCATCTGGACCGCGCCCAAGGGGTGCTCGAGCTCGCGGTCACCGGTGTAGCGCTCGTCGCCGAGCCAGGTCTGCTCGGGGCCCCAGTAGACGTCCTCGTCGGGCTCCCAGACGTCCGGCCGTCCGCCGGCGAAACCGAAGGTCTTGAACCCCATCGTCTCCAGCGCGCGGTTGCCCGTGAAGATCATCAGGTCGGCCCAGGAGATCTTGCGACCGTACTTCTGCTTGACCGGCCAGAGCAGCCGGCGGGCCTTGTCCAGGTTGCCGTTGTCGGGCCAGCTGTTCAGCGGCGCGAAGCGCTGCATGCCGGCGCCCGCACCCCCGCGCCCGTCGTCGATGCGGTACGTGCCCGCGCTGTGCCACGCCATCCGGATCATGAACGGCCCGTAGTGGCCGAAGTCCGCGGGCCACCACTCCTGCGAGGTGGTCAACACGTCGTCGACGTCGTGCGCCAGGGCATCGAGGTCAAGGGTGTTGAACTCCGCGGTGTAGTCGAAGTCCTCATCCATGGGGTTGGCCACGGCGGGATGCTTGCGGAGGATCGCCAGGTTGAGCTGGTTCGGCCACCAGACGCGGTTCCCCACGCCCTCGGTCGGGTGGTTGGCGCGCGCCGGCGGGAACGGACACTTGCCGTCGCCGGTCTCCTCGTTCATCTCTCCAACGACTGCATCGGGCTTGTCAGACACGGGAATCCTTCCGGGATCAGGGGTGTGCTCAAGAACTGGATGCGGTGGAGCAGTCGGGGCACAGGCCCCAGTAGACGACCTCGGCCTCATCGATCGCGAAGCCGTGGTCGTCAGACGCGGTCAGGCAGGGTGTGGTGCCGACGGCGCAATCGACGTCGGCGACCACGCCGCAGGAGCGACACACGATGTGGTGGTGGTTGTCCCCGGTCCGCGACTCGTAGCGCGCGACGGAACCCGAGGGCTGGATGCGCCGCACCAGACCCGCAACAGTCAGCGCTCGCAGCACGTCGTAGACGGCCTGGTGGGACACCTCTCCGACATCCTTACGCACGACACCGATGATCGAGTCGGTGTCGGCGTGCGGATGGTCGTGCACCGCGGTCAGCACCGCGAGCCGGGGACGCGTCACCCGCAGCGTCGCCCCACGCAACATGCGCTCGAAGTCCGACGTGGTGGGCACGCCCTGAAGCATGGCCCATTTTCTGGAATGAATCAAGAACAGGACCGGCGATCGGCCGAGTTTGGCCGATCGCCGGCCCACTGCAGTCCGGCTGGATCGCGGACGTCGAGCTGCCTCAGACGTCGCGGACGATCTCGTAGATGTCCACCGCGCGGAACGTGACGCTCGCCTTCGGCGGGATGCTGTGACCGTCGGCCATCTCCTTGGCCGCGGCTTCGTTCTCCAACACGATGAAGCTCGTGCCGGTCTTGCCGTTCGTCGCCCACGTTCCACGGACGAAACCCGGAACGGCCTTCACCGTCTCGATCAACTGATCGAGCTCCGCGTCGACGTCGCCTTCCCAGCCTGGCTTCATATCGACCTGATACACCACTGCGTACATCACTGGACCCCCTTCGCCGATTGGATGTTGTGCCCACGAGGGTCGCGCGCGACGCGGGTTCGGCCCAGGTGGCCAGCGGGTCAATGCGCAGGGTGCTAACACCCGGACGGCGGGTCTAGCCGGCCTGACCCCGGGCGCCGGCGCGGTCATCGTCGCCGCTCTCGGCGGCGCGACGGCGATGCAGGATGTGACGCACGACCTCGATGATCACGGTGATGCCCAGTGCTCCGCCGAACGCGAGCACGAACGCCGCGGTGTGGTTGTCCTCGAACGTCGCGCCGCCGATATAGCCGAGTGCTGAGGCGTAGGTCGCCCAGATGACGGCCGCGGCGGCGATCCAGGAGACGAACCAGGCCAGTGGCTGCCGGGTCACACCGGAGGACAGCGTGAGCACGGTGCGCCCGCCGGGGACAAAGCGGGCCGTGATCAGCAGCAGTCCGCCGCGTTCGTGTATCTGTTCGCCGGCCCACTCCAGTCGAGCGGCGAAGCGCGGACGCTTGGCGGCGCGCCGCTCGAACCAGCCCGATGCCAATCGTCCGATCTGGCAGGCGAGGTTGTCGCCGAGGAACGCGCCGACCGCGGCACACGCGATGACCAGTGGCAGCAGCTGGTGTCCGTTGGCCGCGGCGACGCCGCCGATGATCACGCAGGTCTCGCTGGGAACGACGGGAATGACCGAGTCGAGCAGCGCGATGGCGAGAATGATCAGCAGGAACCACCAGTGCTGCGAGACGTCATCCAGCCAGTCGGTGAGGTTGGTGACCAGATTGCCGAACACAGGAGAACGTTAGAGGATCAAGGTCGTCAGCCGCTGCTGATCATGGCGAGATCTCAGCCACGCCGAGATCAGTACTCAGATCCAGGACGGTTCGAGCCCCATCGGGACAGGCGGGGTGCCGCGCTTGGCCTGCACGGCACCGAGCCGCGCCAGCCAGCCGGCGATCCCGGCCGCGCCCTGCATGAACCCTGGCTCGGGCGGCAACTCGGACGGGGTTCGGGTGTGTTCGGTATTGGACCAGGTGACGCCGGCCGGGGTGGTGACGGCGCGATCAATGACGTCGGCGGCCAGTCGGTCGACCCAATCGAGCAGGAAGACGTCGCCGGTGGCCTGGTAACGGTCCAGCAGCAGTTGTCCGACACCGGCGGTGCCGCAGCATCGAGCGAGGTTGTCCCAATAGCCGGGGTAGAGCCGGGCCGGCAACCGACTGTCGGCCAAAGCCTGGACGCAGGCGTCGACGGCCGACTGCCACCGCGGTTGCGGGTCGATCGCGTCCAGCATGAGGAACAGCCGGGCGGTGCCCGCCGGACCGTGACACCAACCGAAGTTCACCGTCGGCCCGTTCGGCCGGGGTGGGATCGTGAGCGGCAAGGCCCAGCCGTCAGGTGTGTGCCCGAGGGCGAGCAGGGTTTCGGCGCCGCGGGTCGCGACCGCGATCAGATCCGGCCGATCCAGGCGGCGGCCCGCTGCGGCCAGGGCATAGGCGTTGCCGGCGGTGCCGTGGGAGAACCCCGGCATCAGGTATCCCCAGTCGGCGGTCATCTGCCACTGCAGTCCGTCCGGACCCGCCTCTGCCAGCTTAACCAGTCCGTCGGCCAGGACGTTTGCGGCGTCGCGCGCGGCGTCGGAATCATCGGGCAACAGGGCGAGCAGAATGCCGGCGTCCCCGGAGATGACGTCGGTGTACCGCGCCGGGTCGTCCGGCCGATGCCGGATGCGCTCGGCGATCTGCGACGTCACGAGCGCCGCGGCCGCTCCCGCCTCGCCGTCGTCGACCACGCCGGCCCAGGTACGCAGCGCAACTGCGACTCCCGACCATCCGGTGAACAGTCCGTCGTCAGGCATCGCGGTGGCCGACGGGCTGTGGTCGGCCAGGTGCGTCAGCCGGGAGACCGCACCGGCCGCAACCGCGGACGTGTCGACTCCGCTCGCCCTGGCCTGCGCGCATCCGAGCAGCACGCCCCCCGTGCCGGAATACAGGTCGTCGGACAGTTCCCCGGCCTCGCGCCAACCCAGCCCACCGTCGACCTCGACGGCGACCGATCCGACCCAGTCGAACGCGTCACGCGCGAAGCGCTGCGGGTCGATCTCCACCGGATAAACACTGCACTACGTGTCAACCGCGATCGGGCGTGTGCGATCGGGCGATCAGGTCGTCGACCCACGTCGTGACGGCTTCGGTGACCCTCGCGATGGCACCGCCGGTTCGAGCCGGGACGTTGAACGTGTGGTTGGCCAACGGCACGTCCACCAGGGTGAACGTCGGTGGCAGCGGCGGGAAGTCTCGCGGCGTGCCGTAGGGGTCGTTCCCGCCCTGAACGATCAGCGTGGGTAGGCCGGTGGCCAGCAGCTCGTGCGGGCTGCCCGGCCCCAGCAGCGGATAGGACAGCGCGATCACGCCACGAGCGCCGAGGGCGTTGGCGGTTCGGCAGGCGACCTGTGATCCGGCGCTGCGCCCGCCGGCGATCATCGGCAGCCCGGCTGTGGTCAGGTGTGGCCATACCGCTCGCCAGGCGGCGTCAAGCGACGGCTCGTCCGATGCGGTTGGGCCCTGAGCGCCGAGGGCGCGGGCGAGCCGGTAGGGCTGAGTGACCAGAGCAACGGTGATGCCGCGCGGGGGCAGCGCGGCGGCGATCGCCTGCAGATCGGGAGCGTCGACGCCGGTGGCCGAGCCGTGCCCCAGGACGAGAACGGCCCGGGCCGGGGTAGCCGACTCGAACCAAGCGATCTCAGCCGGACCGACCGGGGTGTCGACGTACTGCCCGCTCATTGGTCAACCCGGCTCGCCGCGCGAGCGCTGAGGAACTGATTCACTCCGTCAACGACAGCCGGCGTGTTCGGGACGATGTGCCCGCCGCCGTGCTCCAGGATCACGGGATTCTTCTCGAACTGTTCAGCCAGGCTGTACGATTCGCGGGGCGGAACGATGCCGTCCGTCCGGCTGATGATGTGCAGCGACGGCACCGTGAACCTGGGCCGGTACAGCTCGGCGAGCTCGGGCGCGTCGTTCTTGAAGCCGCTGACCAGCACCGCGAAGTCGAACCGGACCGTGGACGCTTGTTGCATTCCGGCGAGCAGCCCGGTTAACGCGGCGCCTTGGCTGAAGCCGAAGACCCCGTCGAATCCGGGCTGCCCGCCGAGGACGTCGATCGCCCAGTCGCGCGTGCGATCCCATCCCCGCGCCGGCGAGTGCCACCATCCGAAATCGCGCTCGACCAGCGAAGGCGCGTCGACGTAGACGAACTCGACCTCGCTGACGGACGACGCCAGCGGCGCCATCTGCCGCCGCAGAATCTCGGCGCTTCCGTGGTAACCGTGCAGGCACAGGATCCGGAGCATTGCGACTACTTCTTCACCTTGGTCGGGCAGATCAGGGTGGCCCGGGCGATCGTGTGCCCGCCGATGTTGAACCCGAGGAACGCTCCGCTCGCTTCGGCGCCCAGCCCGGACTTCGCCTCGTCCAGCGCGGTGATGGTGATGTAGTAGTTGTGGACGCCGCTGCCGGGTGGCGGTGCGGCACCGATGTAGCGGTGCATGCCGGCGTCACCGCCGAGCTGGACCGCTCCGGCCGGGAGCAGCGTGCTGTTCAACGCCCCGGCGTTGAGCGGCAGCGAGGTCGTCGTCGCCGGGATGTCCTGCACGACCCAGTGCCAGAAACCGCTGCCGGTCGGCGCCTGCGGGTCATACATCGACACCACGAAGCTCTTGGTGGCGGCCGGGAATCCGGACCACGACAACTGGGGCGAGATGTCCTTGCCGCCGGGGGCACCGAACACGGCGGAGAGCTGATCCGGCGGCAGCGGCCGGCCGTTCTTCACGGTCGTGCTCACCACCCGGAAGGACGGGACGCGGGGCAGGTACTGGTAAGGGTCAGGGCCGAACGGGTGCAGCGCCGCAGCCTCCGACGCGGCCACCGTGGTGGCCGGCGCGCTCGTCGACGAGCGCTTGGCGGCATGGTCGCTACTGCTGCACGCCGCGACGGCGGCCAGGATGCCTACACACCCGGACACCGCGATGTAACGGAGAACGGCCCGCGAGATCGGACGGGGGTTCATGCGAACTCCATGATCGTTTCGATGGGGATCAGCTCGTCGCTGATCGGACGAATCGATCCTGCGGTGGCGCCAGCCATATGTCCAACAGATAGTTGTTCTCATTGCCATAAGCTGCGCGCATGACCATCACGCTCCGTCAGCTCGAGTACTTCGTCACCGTCGTCGACGAGGGGTCATTCACCGCGGCCGCCGCTCGTCTGCACGTCACCCAGCCGGGTCTGTCCCACCAGATCCAGGCCCTGGAGCGCGACCTCGGCGGACCACTACTCGAGCGGCTCCCCCGCAACGTCCGGCTCACCCCGGCCGGGCGCACCGCGCTCCCCCACGCCCGAGCCAGTCTCGCTCACGCCGACCGCGCCAGCAGCGCGGCCAAACGCGCCTCCGGGGTGGACGCCGGCGAGCTGCACGTCGGCACGCTGTACTCGATCAGCGTCGGTCTGCTCCCCAAGGCACTACGCCAATGGCGGCAGAACTACCCCGACGTCCAGGTCCGCCTCGTCGAATTCCGGCGAACGCAAGACCTCATCGCCGCCATGGAAGCCGGGCAGGCCGACCTGGCCGTCGGCCCCACCCCGCCGGACTGGACCGGCCCGGTCGAGGACATCGGCAGTGAGGAATTCGTCATCGCCGCCGCGCCCGGAGCGACCATGCCGGGCGACGGCCGGACCGTCCGACTGGCCGACCTCGCCACCCACGAATGGGTGCACTTCACGCCCCCGAGCGGGCTGTCCGACATTCTCGACGACGCCTGCCGAGCGGCCGGCTTCGAGCCCCACGCGGCCGTCCGTACCGAACAGGCCCCGTCGGCGCTCACCCTCGCCTTCGAGGGCCTGGGGCTGACCCTCATCCCCGGCAACGTCGTACCACCGGGCTTCGCCGGGCTGCTGCTCTGGCCCGACCCACCCATACGCCGACAACTATCCGTCTACACCCGCGTCCGCCCCGACCCGATCACCGCCGCCTTCGTCGCCGCGATCACGCAGGACACCCTCGCCACCCCGCCGCACCTGCTCGAGCGGCTAGGTAGCCCGTCCTGAGCGCAGCGGCAGCCACACCGCGAGCGCCATGATCGCCAGCGCCAGCGGCACGTGCACGGCGGTCAGCGTGTCCTTGCCGTTGTCCCGGATCAGGCCGCCGAGATACGACTCGAGTCCGAGCAGGACCATTAGTACCGCGGCGCCGAGCAGCAGGTCGCGTCGCGACCGCAGTCGCACGATGGCAAAGACCAGGGCCAGGGCCGAGAGCGCGAGCGCCACCTCGCCACCGCGGGCGTGGACGTCGATCCAGCGACTCGAGCTGTCCCGCTGACCGTCGTGCTCCAGGAAGATGCCGGCCCACAGGCCCTGCAAGAGAACAGCGAGCGCGGCGAGGCCGGTCAAGGCACGGAACACGCCGTAGGCGCTGGCACTGCCCGGCTTGCGTACCCGATCCCGATCGGCGGTGGAAACAGACACAACGTTGCTCCTTGGATCGCTGTCACTCGTCATGACGGAACGATGGTCAGGCCAAATGAACGATCTGTGACTTTTTCCTCTGAATCTCCGCTCAATGGGTGATTTACCGGATCTCGGGTCGTCAATGCAGCGATCGCGCGACGCCGACGGCACCGTCGCGCGAGAGGTCCGACTCGATCCGAACGGTCACCCGTCCGGCGTCGATCACCAGGGTCTGGGCCGCTTCTCGCTGCTCGACCGGAATGCCGTTCGCGTCCAGCACGAGCAACGGGTGCCGCGCGGCGATCCAGCGCGCTTCGTGCCCGTCGATCACGAGTCGCTCGGCGGCGACGCCGTAGAGCAGTTTCTCGAGCAGCGGTGCCGACTCCGGGTCGAGGACGTCGATCATGACGCCGACCTGCGTGCCGGTCAGGGCCGGGAAGCCCGATCGCGCGCGCCAGAGCATCGTCACCGCGCGGTCGCCGCGCAGGTATACCTCGTCGGGCGGGCCGAGCGACTGGGGGACGACGACCGGGAACGAGACGGCCGACCGGGCCGCCTCCAGGGTGACCGGGTGAGCGAGTCCCAGCGGGCCGCCGAGGCTGCCGTCCACGTGCCGCGGCACGGACGGGACGGGCGGGGCGTGCTTTTCGCTGGTGTTGAACACCACGCCCGGTATGTCACGGACGAAGTCCGCGACCGCGGTGCGGACGTCGGGAACCAACGCGGCGGCAAGAGCGAGAACCACGGCTGCGATCGCGATCCGCAGCCACGGACGCCGGCGCTCGACCCGCGGCGGCTCCCGCAGCCGGCTGAGCACGGCCGGCGCTACGTCGGGCACCGGTCCGGTATCGATCGCGGCGGAGAGATCGCGCAGTGCCTGCTCGAGGGCGTCAGCCACGGTCGGCCACCTCCTCGGGCAAGTACCCGGCCAGGGCGGGCGCGCTGCGCAGGCGCGCCAGCGCACGGGACAGCCGGCTCTTGACCGTGCCGCGGGGCAACGCGAGCACGGTTGCGGTCTCGATCTCGGAGAGCTCGAGCAGGTACCGGCAGGTCACCACCCGCCGATCGCGTTCGGGCAGCGCCTGGATCGCGCCGAGCAGCGCCGTGCGGCGTTCCGCGCTGATCGCCTCCTCCTCGGGCGAAGGGGCCGCAACACCCGAGGAGGAGGCCGTCTCGTTCGCCTCGAGGCGAACCGGCAGCGCCGCGCGACGACGTTCGGCCCGACGGCGGTTGCGCGCCTCGTTCGCGACGATCCGGAGCAACCAGGGCCGGAACGGGGCGTCTCCGCGATACCGGTCGAGCGCGGCGTAGGCCTTCACGAACGCCTCCTGCACAGCGTCATCCGCGTCGGCGCCCGCGAGCAGCACCGCCGTCCGATGCGCGATCGGCGCGTAACGGCGGATGAGTCGCTCATACGCCTGCACGTCGCCGTCGCGAGCACGACGCACGAGTACGTCGTCGTCCAAGTCATCCACGTCGTCCACCCGGTCGGCCCTCCGGGAATCTGTTCCGAGCCCTACCTGCTCATACACCGCTCGACCGGCCGAGGTTCCCACATCCGGCCGGGAACCTCGGGCCTGCGAGCGGTGTATGAGCAGCAGGAGGTGGTCGGGATGAGATGGGGAATCGTCGCGGCGGTGGCCGCCATCGCCGTCACGGCCGCGTGCACGACGACGCGTGCCCAGGACACACGGGAGCCGGCGCCCACGGCAAGGTCGGCAAAGATCGCCGACGGCCGGGCTACGTTCGAGGTTCGGACCGAGCAACGCGGCACCGTCGTGAGCGCACCCGGGCGCGGACAGCTGGTGGTTCCCGGCCGCTATGTGCTGCCGGTGATCTCGGCCGATGGCGCACTCGGCGGGCTCTCCCCGGACGGCAAGACACTCGCCCTCACGGCGGTCGCGCGCACGCCGACGAGCCGGTTCGCCCTGGTCGACACGACCCTCGAGCGCCCGGCGACGTTCGTGCAGCTGCCCGGTGACTTCAGCTTCGACGCGCTGTCGCGATCCGGCTCCATGCTCTATGTGGTGCAACACCTGGCCCCCGCGAACGCGGGGCGATACGCCGTCCGCGTCTACGACGTGGCGCTGCGGACGTTGCGGCCGGACCCGATCGCGGACAAGCGGGAGCTGGAGACGGTCATGTCGGGCTACCCGATGGCCCGGGTGACGAACCCCAGCGGCACCTGGGTATTCACCCTGTACCGGAGCACCGAACATCCCTTCGTCCACGCGCTCAACGTCGACGATGCCTACGCGATCTGCCTCGACCTGCCCCGGACCGCTCGGCCGGGCGGCAACTGGAAACTGACCCTGACCGCGGACGGTGGCACCTTGCACGCGGTGCACGACGGGGTGGCGACATCGATCGACACGCAGCAATTCGTTGCCAACTAGGAGGCCATCCCCGTGATTCGATACCGTGTCTGGCCGATCGCGGTGGGCCTCGTTGCCGCCTCGACGGTGGCAGCGTGCACCAGCCGAGCGCATCTCGAGCCGGCGGCCCACTCCGTCGCCCCGACCTCGACATCGTCGGCCGCCCCGTGCGAGGTGACGACGGGCGTGCTGCCAACCTGGGCGCAGGGCGGTTTCCACCCGCCCACGCAGTCGATGCCCTACGTGCTCGGCACGAACGGCGACATCGTCGCGATCCTGTTCGGCCAACCGCTGCGGTCACCACCAGCGCCGGACCGGAACAACAAGATCCTGTGGGTGTCGCGGGTGCCCCTTCGGTACGCCGGCAACGATGCGCTGAAGATCCAGGCGCGGCTCAACGGATCCGACCTTGCAACCACTCGCTCCGTGACCGGCGGACCAGGCCCCTCGATCATCGACCTACCCGCCGCGGGCTGCTGGAGTCTGACCCTTTCCTGGGCCGGTCATCAGGATCGGATGAGCATCCCGTACTACCCGAGCTGATCAATTTCGGCTGCCGAGGTTCGTGCCGTACTGTCCGCCCCACGGATAGCACGAGCCCGAGTCGCCCACCGTGTCCGATCCGTTCAAGCCCGCTTCCTCGGCCGGGAAGGCCTCGTATTGACTGCGTCAGTCGCACCCAGCGTCATCGACATGCCCGGCTGGCGTCCGATCGCCAAGCGCGCGTCCACGACGGTGGTGATGGTGTCGCTGCTGCCGATGGCCGTCTTCTACGGCTCGATGTCGCTGTTCGGTCTGCGGACCGCGGTGCTGACGACCGTGGGCTGGTACTACGCGGGCCTGCTGCTCAAGGTCGTCCGCCGCAAGCCGGTTCTCGCCGCGGCGATGGTGGGCGCGGGACTGCTGTCCATTCGCGCCGTCATCACGTTTCTCACCGGCAGTGCGTTCATCTACTTCCTGCAGCCGGTGGCCGGCACGGTCGCCACCGCGACCGTGTTCGCTGCGACCGCGCTGGCCGGCCGCCCGATACTGGATCGGCTCGCCCACGAGTTCTGCCCGATCCCGGAGGACACGGCGACCCGGCTGCGCGATGCCCGGTTCTTCTCGCGACTGTCGATCGTGTGGTCGATGACGTACTTCCTCAACGCGGCCGGCACGGTGTGGCTGCTCACCACCTCCTCGCTCACCGGGTTCATCGTGATGAAGTCGGTCATGTCGCCCGTGCTGGTGATCGCGGCGATCGTCGCCACCTACCTGCTGTTCCGCCGGACCGTCCGCGGCCAGAACGTCGTGGTTCGGTGGCGCCACCATCAGCCGTGGGCTGCCGCAACGACCTGACGGGTCAGTTGCTCTCCGCGTCGAGGGTGGTCCGCACGCGCGACATGCGCCCGGGATCGCGTTCACATGAACGTGCTCGGACGGCGTGCGAAGTCAAACCGTGTCCG
>Ga0137412_10001066_pt1 | contig 20686 bp, 20 predicted proteins | sample CZODoug2_1_16fun_FD_122160 | JGI IMG/M metagenome (GOLD analysis project Ga0137412, IMG submission 122160) | Vadose zone soil fungal communities from Angelo Coast Range Reserve, California, USA - CZODoug2_1_16fungal (Hybrid Assembly) | ecosystem: Environmental > Terrestrial > Soil > Vadose zone...
ATCGGGGCAGTGCACGTCCACCTGTGGTCGACACTTCGGATCAGCTTGTAGACGTAGCCTGTATCAACCCCAGGTTAGGTCGGATCCGTGACGACCCTGACCAAACCCTGATATGTCCATCCCCCTGAAGTAGGGGTACCTACAGGTCGCCGGGGCGAACGAGGCCGGTCTCGTAGGCCAGCACGACCGCTTGCACGCGGTCCCGAAGGTCGAGTTTGGACAGCACCCGGCCGACGTGGGTCTTCACCGTGGCCTCGGAGAGGAAGAGCTTGCGGGCGATCTCGGTGTTGGACAGCCCGTGCGCGATCAGCACGAGCACCTCGCGCTCGCGTTCGGTCAGCACGTCCAGCACGGCCGCGTCGCGCAGCTGACCGCCGCTCGCGCCGAGGAAGCGGTCCAGCAGGCGGCGGGTCACGCTCGGCGAGACCACGGCGTCCCCACTGGCCACCGAGCGCAGCGCGGACACCAGGTGGTCCGGCGGGGTGTCCTTGAGCAGGAACCCGCTCGCCCCGGCGCGCAGGGCGTTGAAGACATATTCGTCGAGGCCGTAATTGGTCAGGATGATGACCCGGACGGCGGCGAGGCGCTCGTCCGCCACGATCTGGCGGTTAGCCTCGATCCCGTCCAGGACAGGCATTTGGACGTCCATCAGCGCCACGTCCGGCACGTGTTGCGCGGCCAGCTCGACGGCCTGAGCACCGTTGGCGGCCTCGCCGACGACCTCGATGTCGTCCTCGGCATCCAGCAAAGCTCGCAGGCCCGTGCGAATGAGCGGCTGGTCGTCGACGAGCAACACCCTGATCACGTCGGCAGCTCCGCACAGACGGCGAAACCGCCGTCGGCCCGCGGCTCGGCCCGCAATCGACCGCCGAGCGCGGTGACCCGTTCGCGCATTCCGGTCAGCCCGTGCCCGGGCACCGGGACCTGCTCCGGGCTGCCGCGCCCGTCGTCCTCGATCCGCACCGTGAGCAATTCGGCGTCGTACTCCAGCCGCACCGACGCCGATGCCGGACCGGCGTGCCGGCCGATGTTCGTCAGCGCCTCCTGCACGATCCGGTACGCGGCCCGATCGACCTCGATGGGGATGCGCCGCCGCCGCCCGCTGATCGTCACCGATACCGGAAGCCCCGCCGAGCGGGCTCGTCGCACCAGCTCGGCCAGCCGATCCAGACCGCTGGGTGGGCAGTCATCCCGCCGAAGCACGTCGAGCGTCGAGCGAAGCTCCCGGGCCGCATCGGCGCTGGCCTCCTGGATGGCCAGCAGCGAGTCCGGCACCTGCTCACCGCGCTTGCGGGCCAGGTGAATCGCCACACCGGCCTGGACCTTGACGACGGAGATGCTGTGGGTGAGCGAGTCGTGCAGCTCCCGGGCGATCCGCAGCCGTTCCTCAACGGCCCGGCGCCGGGCGGTTTCCTCGCGGGTGCGTTCGGCGTCGCGGGCCCGCTCCTCAACCTCGTGCACCCGGCCGTTCCACTGTCGGATGGCCACCGCCGTAACGGCTACGTTCATGATCCAGCCCGCGAGATAGAACCTTTGCCAGCCGCGATTGGTGCGCATTCAGGCACCGTAGCCCAGCCGTCCGGCCCGGTACTCCTCCCGCGGAAGTGACTTTGCGGTACATCGCTGGGAGTAGGTCCGCCGCCCGGCTCATTCCGGGCCGGCAGCCCCAGGACGGTCCCCAGAGACGACGACGGTTGCCGGCCCGGTGGTGAGGATTGGTGCGATCGGAGTTACCGGACCGGAGGGCGATTGGCATGGACGAGAGCGGGCCGCTGGGCACGACGTATGCGCTGCGAAAAGCCTTACAGGGCAGCATGTTTCTGCCGAGTCGGGATGTGGCGGCGAAGGAGCTGCTGGCCGCGTATGAGGTGGCGCAGCGATTGGGCGCCCGGCCGCTGGGCGAGGCGATAGCCGACCTGGCATGCCGGGCAGGCCTCGCCCTGCCTGACACACAGCCGGAGCGGACCGCCATCGAGCTGCTCTGCTGCCGGGAGTGGGATGTCTTGGAGCGGATCACACTGCGCTCTACCGTCGAACGGAACGCGAATCACGCGGTAAAGCGCACTTCGATCGGTGCCCCATTGGAGCTATTGAATTGAGGACGGGCCGCGCGATCAATCAATAGCCCCGGGTGAGGTCGATGATGCCTTCGAGCGGTTCGTCGGCCAGGTAGTGCCGCACGTTGTCATGTACTCGCCGGGCCAGCTGCGGCACCAAGAGGTAGTCAGGATTTGCCGAATGCGGCGTGATCAGCGCGCGCGGCTCTGTCCACAGTGGATGACCGTCGGGCAGCGGTTCGGGGTCGGTGACGTCAAGGCCGGCGCCGCCGATGTCCCCGGCCCGCAGCGCGTCAACCAGCGCGTCGGTGTCGATCAGCGAGCCGCGGGCGATGTTGACCAACCACGCGTCCGGGCGCATCAGCGCCAGCTCGTGCCGGCCGATGAGATGCCGGGTGTCCGGGGTGGCGGGTGCTCCGATGACGACGAACGCGGACTCCCGCAGGACGTCGTCGAGCCGATCCGGCGTGACGGTCTGGGCGGCGCCGGGCACCGGCGTACCTGACCGGGTGATCGCCAGGATTCGAGCCCGAAACGGCGTCAACAAAGGGATGATGGCCCGCCCGATCCCGCCGGCGCCGACAATGCCGACCGTGCTGTCGAAGAGGCTGCCGGAGCTGACCCGGGTCCAGGTCCGCGCCCGGGCGAGCTCCGGAAGCTTCCGCGCGCCGGCGAGCAACAACGCCAGCGCCTGCTCGGCCACGGTCTCGGCGTAACTACCGGCGGCGCTGGTGAACACCTTGCCCTCGACCAGCACGCCCGATGCGAACCAACCTTCGACCCCGGCCGACTGCAACTGCACCCAGCGGATGCCCTCATGATCGACACCGGCGAAATCCTGTGGCGAGCCACCGAACCAGACGATTGCGGTGGCGTCGCCGGGATTGTCGGTGACTGTCGCGCCGGCCGTGGTCACCGCCTCGGTCAATTCCGGACTTGCCTTGGGACCTACGTAAATCCGCGGTGTCGTCATACCCAAATTATCGAGGTCAGCGCCAGACGGTGCGCAGCTGGGTGGTGACCGCGAACGGGTCGGCGCCGCGGAACAGGTCGAGGATCGCCTGGCCTTCAGGCGAATCGGCGGTGAGATGCCGCGGCGGCCCGACGTGTCGTTCCCACGCCGTGAGGAAGGTGCGCAGCCGGCGGGCCCCGGCCGCAGACCACGCCGGCACCGCATGCCAGGTCACGGCCGCCTCGATCGGCAGTCCGAGCGTCGCCCTGGCGGCGAGCCCGAGCCGGGCGCGGCGGTGAGCCGGGACAGTGACCACGACCCGGCCGATCAGATGGCGTGGCTCGGCCAGCGGCGCCAGTACGTCCTCCATCGAGGCGGCGAACAGCGCCGATTCGCGCTCCGTCACCCCGTCCAGCTCACACCGCAGCCAACCGTCGGGTGTGGCGCGCAGCCGTATCGCTTGCGCGCCGGCCGAGATGGCGCCGGCGTCGTGCAGCCCGTCGGCGACCGCGCGGGCCAGCTGTTCGAGGGCCCCAGATGCGGCGTCGAGCCGGTCGGCCCGCCATACGGTTGGCACGCCGATCCCGACTGCGGCGATCGCGAGGCCGGTGGCGATACCGGCCGGCGCGGTCGCTGCCAGGTCGACGATCCGGCCGCCGAGCGCGCCGGTCACACCGGTCGCGGCGGTCCACCACCAGTGCCCGCGTGGTCGGCCGTGCTCGGTGGGCCGCCGCACCGAGCGGGGCAGCGCGATCGTGCCGGCGCCGATGGAACGTTGCGATCGGATCCGCACGGTGCGCCCCACCACCCCGGCATACGGCTCGCCGATCCGCCAGCAGGCGCGGGCGGCATCGCGGCGGCCGACCCGCTCCAGCGCCCGGGCGGACACGGCCGCCAACTCCTCCGGCGCTGGCGGCGCATACGGTGACAGCGCCGGATCGCAGTGGCTGATCCCCGACTCGATCACCCCGTCCGGCAGGGCCGCCAAATACGCGTCGTGCTTGCGTACCAGCCGTAGATAGTCCGCATCACCGCGCGGATGGTCGGCGGTGACGCAGCTGATTGTCCAGTTGTCGGCGACCTTGCCGGGTCGGTCGGCATCCAGTCGCATGGACCGGCCGCGCATCTGGGTGACCGCGGTCGGGGTCGCCGCGGTAGTGAGGTCGACGGTGACGTTGACCGCCGGGCAGTCCCAGCCCTCGCCGAGCAGGGCGCGCGTACCGACCAGGACTCGTGCGCCACCGGCGGCGAAATAGTCGGTGGCCAGGCGCGCCCACACGCGTGGTGACCAGCCGCCGTCGCTGCCGACGATGCGGGTCGCGCTCGCGACCGCGTCCAGCGGCTCGGTCCGGACCGACCAGCCGGCGGCCGTGCAGTGGGCCGCGAACGCGGCGCTGTCACGGGTCGGGCACGCGAGCGTCTGCCCGGTGACAAGCATCGGGCGCAGGCCGCCCGGGCCGCCGACATCCGCGGCCGCGAGTGTCTCGAATGCCAGTCGGGCCGAGCCCGAGCTTGTGGTCAATGGTGTATCACGCAGGCTGGTCGGCAGCTCGCCGATCTGGGTTTCGAAGTCACAGAGAACCAATGCCCGCAGATCAGCGCCCAGCACGGCCTCCTCGGCCGCCAGCACCTGCACGGCGGCGGCCACCTTCGCGGTTGACAGCGCGCACATCCGATCCACCGGCGAAATGGCCGACCGCACACCGGCCCGGGTGAGCCGGTAGCCCAGACTCGGCAGTACCCGCCGGATGCTCTCGAGTGCCTCGGCGTCGGCCGGGTCCTCGCTTGCCTGCAGGTGACCCAGGCAGAAGTCGGTCAGCACTGCAACCCAGTCCTGCGCGCCGACCGCGGCCCGGTGCTCCTCGCGCAGCCGTACCCCCTCGGGCACCGGCAGCATGCCGGCCGCCGCAAACCGCAGCCCGGCCCGGGCCAGGGCCGGCACGGCCGCCTCGAACTCCCGCCAGCTGGCTGTGGCCCCGTTATCAGTGCGGCGCTCGACAATCCGCCGGCCCAGCCAATCGAGCAGCGGGATCGTGCCCAGCCGCTCGTCGATGAGCTCGAGCTGCAGCCGGTCGAATCGGGCCTGCTGTGAGGCCAGCCAGGTGTCCTCCTCGACCGTGGGCGCGGTGAGATAGACCAGTTCCTGGTACGGCGCCAGCTCACCGTCCTTGACCAATGCGGCGGCCGGTACCTCCACGTCCGCGTCGCCGAAGAGGTCGTCGTGCAGGTCGCGTTGCCAGCTCGTCAGCTGCCGGGGCGGCGTCGCGGTCAGCCCGATCACCGTGCTGCCCTGACCGAGCTCCTCGACCAGGGCCCGCACGAGGGCGCCCCAGGTCTGCAGCAGGTGGTGGCACTCGTCCAGCACCAGGGTCCAGGGGGCGAGGTGCGCGGCGCGCCGAACGAGGTCGCGCCCATTGGGATGCAGCAGGTCGAGCAACTCGGCTCGGTCGCCGGTACGGATGACGTGCTGCCGCCGGTCTGTCTCGCCGTTGTCCATCACCGCAAGGGATTGGTAGGTCAGCACGGTCAGCGGCGCGCGCAGTGACCGGTCGGTGGCGCAGTCCACGTTCGGCCGGAAGTCGCGCTGCCAGGTGTCGATCCACTGGCCCTGCACGGCGGTGTTGGGGGTGAGTACCAGGGTGCGGCGGCCGATCCGGCGGGCGGCCTCCAGGCCGACCACCGTCTTGCCGGCTCCGGGCGGCAAGACCAGATAGCCGCCACCGCCGGCCATCGCATCCAGGGCCAGCCGTTGGTGCGGCCGCAACGGACGGCTGAAGGCGGCGCGGTGCATCGCGGCGTCGATCTCGCTCACTGGCGGCCACCCTACGGTGCTCGTCGATTTTCCCGGCGACGCCCATGCGACGGCTGTAGTCTCGCCGAGGTTTGGGAGGGCCCGATGATCTTTCGTTCCGTTGCAACCGATGAGCTACCGCTGTTTGGCGGACCGACCGACTATTGGCCGGATCTCGCGGCGCAGGTGTCGGCATATTGGGCCGATGGCAGCTCCCGGCCGGAGTGGTGCTTTGTCGCCGAGGACGACGACGGGCTGGTGGCGCGGTTGGCCTTTGTCGTCACGCTTGATCCGGATGCGCCGGTGGTCTCGCGGCATCCAGACGCCGACCTGCTGGCGGTCACGCTGGCTGCCCTTCCGGTCGAGTTGACCGTTGCGGCGTTGGCGTTTCGGCCGGACCCGGCCGGGATACGGGCGGCGACCGATCTGCTCAGCGAGGCTGTACGGCGGCTGAATGTACCGGCCGGCACGGTGATCGAGGCGCGGGGCAATCCGGAGGTGCACGCAAATATCGCCGGCCGCCGGCAGGTGTTCGAGGGTGCCGGGCTGACGCTGTTTCAGGAGAAAGAGGGCGACAGCTGGGTTTCCGCACCCGTTGCGCCGCACGGATTGCGGCTGGCCACCTTAACCGAGGTCGGTCCGACCGCGTTCGCCGCGACGATGTCGGCCGCTGGAGCGGACACGCTCGACCGCAACGACGCGTACTACTACCAGCGCTGCGGCGGCCCGGGTTGGGCCCGGGTGATGCTGGAATATGCCGAGCCCGACGACGAGTCAGGGTGGTGCCTGGCCAGCGACCCGACCGGTCAGTTGGTCGGCTATGTGGCGGTCTCGCGTTTCGACGAATCCGGTACGGCCACCATCACCCACGTCGGCGTACTGCCGGGGCAACGCGGCCACGGATACGGCCGGCGGCTGGTCATCGCCGCCACCGACCTGGCTCAGCGGGCCGGATATACCGGCATGCTGGACACAGTGGATGTAGTGAATGCACCGATGATGCAGGCATTTCTGGCGGCCGGTTACCGTGACGATGTGCGGCCGTGGCACGTCTGGCATTACCGCACGTCGATCGTCTGATCACTCGGAAATAGGCTCCGAGCGCGGTCCGTCCGGCGACGGAGCACCGATCAAAGTGCGCCCTACCTCGCGATCGGACTGCAACGCGCGGTACGGCGCACTTTGATCGGTCGGGGCCGTCTGTCATGACGTCTGCGGGGCCCGACTGGTGGAGTCGGCATCAACGCTGGCTCAGGCCTGTCGATCAAGATCGTGAGTGGATTCGGTACCGAAAACCAACACAAATCCGCTCACGATCTTGAAACCCAGCCCATCACGATCGCGAAACTGGATCCGTTGAGTCGAACGGTGACGTCGGCGGCTCGGGCGAGCCGACCGCCGTGGCATCGGTCAGCGGCGCGGTTTCGCCGATCAGCTCGCGCAGGGCATCGTGGTCGAGCAGCCGGGCCGGGAAAGGGTCGGCGGCCAGCCGCCGACCCAGCTCCTGCAGTGGCAGCCGGTCGGCTGGGGCGACGAGCAGGACGTTGCCGAACCGCCGGCCGCGCAACACCGTCGGCTCGGCGATCAGGCAGCAGCTGCCGAATGCAGCGAGCACGGTCGCGGCCTGCGATTTGGCGAAGCCGAGTGCCGCGCCGTCGGCGATGTTGACCGCATACCAGCCGCCTCTCGCGAGCGCCTTGCGGGCCGCGGCGGCGAACTCGACCGACGTGATCGTGGCCGGCACCTGGGCGCCGGCGAAGACGTCGGCAATGATGAGATCGGCTGTGCCGGCAGGCTCGCGGGACAACGTGTCGCGGGCGTCGCCGATCACGACGTCGTAGTCGGTCGGCTCCCACGGCAGCACCCGTCGTACCAAGTCGACGAGGCCGGCGTCGAGCTCGACCACCCGCTGTGCCGAGCCCGGCCGGGTGGCGGCGATGTAGCGCGGCATCGTGAATGCGCCGCCGCCGAGATGCAACGCCCGAATCGGTGCCGCCGGCGCGGCGATCAGATCGACGAGGTGGCCGAGCCGTCGGGTGTATTCGAATTCCAGGTGTGTCAGGTCGGCTGTATCCACATAGGACTGTGGCGCGTTGTCGAGCGTCAGCAGCCAGCCGCCCGGCTGATCCACGTCCGGCAGCAGCGCGGCGTCACCATGTTCGACGGTGCGCCGGAACGGCGTGGGTGCACGGTTGTCGAACTCGCCCATCTACGCTCCTCGTTCAGTGGCTCGAGTCAATCAGATCTCATTGGGGGAGCATTCTCTGTGCTGGAATTTCCGAACGATCGTCCGCACCTCGCGGACCTGCCCGACTGGATATCTCGTTCGCTGCCGGGACGGCCGGCGGTGCAAGGGCCGGTGTCGGTGCTCAGGGTCAAGCGGTGGGGCGTGACCGCGACCTATCGCGCGGGCGATCGGTTGGTCGTGGTCAAGGATGCTCACCCGCCGCTGTTTCCGCACGCTGCGGCAGTACACCGAGCTGTCGAGTTGGCCTGTCCTGACGCGACGGCGCGGCTGCTGGCGGCTGAGTCGACCTCGTGCTGGCAACGCACCATCTTTGGGCTGCTGCCGGGCCGTACGGCGGACGAGCTGACGCCGAAACCGGTTGCGCAGCTGGCGAGCCGGCTCGGTGAGATGCAGGTCGCATTGACCGAGACCGATCTGGCCGGGTTGCCAAGTTATCGAGTGGACCGGATCGCGCCGGATCTTCTCGCCGATCTGTCCACATCGGAGGACCAGCCGGCGAAAACCGTGAACTGGCTGGCTCGCGAGCTGCCCCGGGTCCAGGCGTGGGCGGAGGAGCTGTCGTCGTTATGCCCGACCTCGCTCGACCATCCTGATGTCAATTCCACCAATGCATTGGTGACCGGCGGGCGAATTATGTTGCTCGATTGGGAGGAGGCGGTCGTCGGGTCGCCGATGATGTCGCTCTACCGACTGCTCGCCGACGCGGCGGAGGTCGGCACGGTCGATGCGGTACGTGCGGCATATCTGCAAGCGTGGCGCCATCTGCGGCAGCCCGAACGGGCGCTGGACCTGGCGCTACGAATTGCCCCACTCAAGTTGGCGACCGAGGCACGGTCATATGCCCGCGGACTAGGTATGGATCAACCGCACAAAGCTCATACGGCGAGAATGCTCCAGGATGCCAAGACATCCTGGTCAAATATTCGTTAGATTGGTCGGATTATCCGGTTGGCCCGGCTACTAGTACCGAGTGCTCCTCGGCGATCATGAGGCTTGGGTCGACGACACGCCGTGAAACGCAGCCCATACTTCATGATCACCCGGCGTTATCAGGTAAAGCGCACTTTGCCCGCGGAACTGCTGCATTTCTCCAACCAAATTGCCGTTGGCCGCATCTACTCGACTGACCGCGCGACTCCGCGCGAGAAGTCTGAGCCCCGTCTCATCAAGGAGTAGATCATGCGTCGTTTACCTGCTGCGCTCGTCGCCGGAGTAGCAATTGCCGGCATCGGTCTGGGCGCCACCTCCGCCGCCAATGCCACCACCACCCATTCGGTTGCCAGCGCAGCCAAACATGTGGGCTGGAATGGCACCCTGAACAGCACCAACGGTAATCGCTATTTCGCGCAGTTCCCCAAGGTTACGCCCGCCCACGGCACTGACAACGGCCGCCTCGTCCGGTGGACCCGGCTCGCGGACAACCGCGTACTCCTGTACGAGGACCGGGTCGATGTGCATGTCAGCAACCACCACAAGACCGGTTACACCAACACCAATCCTAAACTGCGCCGCTATTTCGTCACACCGCAGACCAAGGTCGAGCTCGACTCAAACAACTATTTCTGGGTCACCGGCAATCCGACCAAGTTCCATGGTGTCAAGCCGGTTACGATCCACAAGTTCCTGCAATACCTGCGCGACAACTCCACCGCCGCGGAGATGGGCTTCCGCAGCGACACCGGATACCGGCTGCATTTCAACGCCGCACACAACACGATCACCAAGATCCAGGCGATCGCGGTCGACGGCCAACCCGTTCACTGAATCAGGCGTCGCGTCGCCGCCCGAGGCTGACTCGGGCGGCGGTCGCCGCATTACGACATGAATCACAGCGACCACGCCGACCTCGCCGGCGCCAAGGTTGCACTGCCACACTTGACAATTGAAAGCTTGTCGGATGCCCGCGGGCGCGATAGAACTGCCACGGCAGTTTCGCGCCCAAAGGAGAGCCGATGAAGCGTCGCCTGGTCGCCGTTGGCATTGTGTCCATGTCCACCGCGCTCGCGTTGGGCGTGCCGGCGGTTGCCGGCCCGGCGCCACGGGTAGACATCCCGGTGAAACATCCGGTCGCGACCGGCACCGGCGGTGCGGTGGTCTCCGACACCGTCCAGTCCACGGCGGCCGGGCTGGAGGTGCTGCGAGAGGGCGGGACCGCGGCCGACGCAGCGGTCGCGGTTGCCGCGACGCTCGGGGTGACCGACCCGTATGTCGCCGGCATCGGAGGCGGCGGTTATTTCGTTTACTACGACGCTCGCACCCATAAAGTATCCACAATAGACGGGCGAGAAACCACGCCACTGCAAGCTGACCAGAATCTGTTCATCGATCCGGCAACCGGAAAGCCGTTGACATTTCCGACCGCCGTCACGAGTGGGTTGTCGGTCGGCGTGCCCGGCACGTTGATGACATGGGAACAGGCGCTGCGCCGCTGGGGCACGCTCAGCCTGGCGGCGGTGCTGGAACCGGCCGAGCGGGTTGCCCAGCAAGGGTTTCCGGTCGACGCCACGTTCCGGGAGCTGACCCGGGAGAATGCCGGCCGGTTCGCGCAGTTCAGCTCAACCAGCAAGCTGTTCCTCCCGAACGGACAGCTGCCCGAGGTCGGCTCGATCATGCGCAACCCCGACCTGGCCCGGACGTACCAGGAAATCGGCCGGAAAGGCGTCGCCGATTTCTACGGCGGCGCTCTCGGCGGGGATGTGGTGCACACCGTACACAATCTGCCGCTGGCCGAAGGTGCCACGATCACGCCGCGACCGGGTCTCATGCAGCTGGCCGATCTGGCCATCTATCACGCGCCGTACCAGCGGCCGACTCATGTGAATTACCGCGGCCTCGACGTTTACGGCATGGCACCGTCCTCGAGCGGCGGCTCGACCGGCGGTGAGGCGCTCAACATTCTGGACAATTTCGATCTGGCCGCGGAAACGCCGGTCCAGGCGCTGCATCACTACCTCGAGGCGACCCGGCTCGCGTTCGCCGATCGCAACCGCTATGTCGGCGACGCGCATTATGTGTCGGTGCCGCTGCAGCAGATGCTGTCGAAAGAGTACGGCCGCGACCGCGCCTGCCTGATTGATCCGACGCATGCGTTGACCTCGCCGGTGGCGCCGGGAGATCCGTACTCGAGCGGGTCAGGCTGCACGCCAACGCAGCCGACGAATGCGCGCCAGCCGGTCGAAGGCACGAATACCAACCATTTCGTGGTCTCCGACAAGTGGGGCAACGTCGTCTCCTACACCAACACGATTGAGGAGCTTGGCGGCTCGGGCATTGTCGTGCCGAATCGCGGATTCCTGCTCAATAACGAGCTGACCGACTTCGACTTCACCCCGCTGCAGCCCGGCGTTCCGGACCCCAACCTGCCTGCTCCGGGCAAGCGGCCGCGGTCGAGCATGTCACCGACGATTGTGCTTAAGGGCGGCGCGCCGTTCCTCGCGGTCGGCTCGCCGGGTGGGGCCAGCATCATCACAACCGTCGTGCAGATCCTGGTGAATCGCATCGCTCTTGGCATGTCGCTGCCCGATGCGATTGCTGCGCCGCGTGCCTCGCAGCGTAATTCCGCGACATCACAGGCGGAGCCGGCATTCATTGCCGAGCCGACCGCCGCTGGGCTACAGGCGCTCGGGCAGAGCTTCGCGGTCACCGACACCTCGCCACTGGATCCGACAATCAAGATCGCGCCAACCATCGGGGTGGCCTCCGGGCTGGAATTCCTCGGGCACGGCGAGGTGCTGGCGGCCGGCGAGCCGGTGCGCCGCGGCGGCAGCGCGGCGGCGGTGGTGCAACCGGTGAGCTAACAAATCGGGTTGCCCCAATGTCACATTCGCGCAAATCTGGCGCCCTTCCCGCCATGATCGACATCGGCTGTTGGCTGCTATAGCGACCAACAGCCGATGTCGATCATGAAATCCTGAGGGTGGGCGGTAGGTGGGCTAGCTCGGCTCGACCCGGATTCCGCTGAAGGCCACCTTGGCGACCGCGTCCGCGACATCGGCGGACCCGGCCCGCGGGCGGTACCACTCGATCAGCGAGTTGACCATCCCGAAAAGCAGCCGGCTGGTAATTGCCGGGTCGATGTCGGGCCGTACGGATCCCTCAGCCACGGCCTGTTTGACCAGATCGGCGACGATCCGGTCGAAGTCCCGCCGCCGCGCCAACGCGGCGCGTTCGACCTTGGTGTTGTCGTGCACCCGCAGCAGAAGGGTGACGAACGGCAGCCGCTCGGTGAGCACCTCGACACTGCGCCGGACCAGCCGCTCGAGCCGGTCGATCGCCGGGCCGGGCAGCGCCTCGATCTCGCCGACCACGTCGAAAAGCCCATCCAGCGCGTGATTCACCGCCAACCGCAGCAGCTCGTCCTTGCTCGACACATGGTGATAGATCGCGGATTTCGAAATGCCGAGGCGGCGGGCCAGGTCGTCCATGCTGGTGCCGTCGTACCCGCGCTCGTTGAACAACACGACCGCGACCTGCAATACCGACTGCAGGTCGTAGCCGGGCCGGCCGCGCCGGGCGCGCTCAGCCATCCCGCTCGTCGACCAGCCGCTGCAGCTTGCCCATCGACCGCGGCAGTGAGTCCGGGTCGAGCACGGCAACCTCAACGGTAATGCCGATGCCGTCCTTGATCTCGCGGACCAATTCCGCGGCCGCGTCACCCCGTCGACTTTCCGGTGTATCGGTGCGCGCCTCCACCCGTACCGTCATCGTGTCCAGCCGACCCTCGCGGCCCAGCCGCAGCTGGAAATGCGGGGCCAACCCGGTGGTGCGCAACACGATTTCCTCGATCTGGGTAGGAAACACGTTGACTCCACGCAGAATGATGAGGTCGTCACTACGACCGGTGATCTTTTCCATCCGGCGGAATGCCGGCCGCGCGGTGCCCGGCAGCAGCCGACTGAGATCCCTGGTGCGGTAGCGGATGATCGGCAGCGCCTCTTTGGTCAAGGAGGTGAAGACGAGCTCGCCCGATTCGCCGTCGGGCAGGACTTCATCGGTGATCGGGTCGATGATCTCCGGGTAGAAATGGTCCTACCAGATATGCAGGCCGTCTTTTGTCTCGACGCATTCCTGCGCGACGCCCGGCCCCATCACCTCGGACAGCCCGTAAATGTCGACGGCATGGATGTCGCAGCGCCGCTCGATCTCGGTGCGCATTTCCTCGGTCCAGGGCTCGGCGCCGAATATGCCTATGCGCAAGGAGGAGGTGGCCGGGTCGATGCCCTGCCGGTCGAATTCGTCCAGCAGCGTCAACATGTACGACGGCGTCACCATGATGATTTCCGGGCGCAGGTCGGTAATGAGCCGTACCTGACGGGAGGTCATCCCCCCGGACGCCGGAATGACCGTGCAGCCGAGTTTCTCGGCGCCGTAGTGCGCACCCAACCCACCCGTGAAAAGGCCATATCCGTAGGCGACGTGCACCTTGTGCCCGGGTCGTCCGCCGGCCGCCCGGATCGAGCGGGCCACCAGCGTCGCCCAGTTATCCAGGTCGGTCTCGGTGTAGCCGACCACGGTCGGAGCGCCGGTGGTCCCACTGGACGCGTGCACCCGGCGCACCTGATCGCCTGGCACGGCAAACATGCCGAACGGGTACGTCTGGCGCAGGTCTTCTTTGGTCGTGTACGGGAATTTCCGAAAATCGGCCGGTGTGCGGCAATCCTCGGGTCGAACGCCGGCCGCGGTGAACTTGGCGGCGTAATGCGGCACGTTGTCGTACGCATACCGCAATGTCCACTGCAGCCGTTCCCATTGCAGCGCCCGCAGCTGCTCGATGGTGAGCCGCTCGGCCGGGTCGAGGTCGGCCGCCGTGGGCGCGCTGCCGAGCCGAGGCGGAGAGGGGCGGGTGACTCCGGTCATCGTTTTCCTCAGCTGCTTGCTTACTGACCGATTGGACGGTTAATAATGTGGTGCAGGGTTACCGCAGCCCGGACGTCGGTGTCAAGAGGAGTGCCTGTGGTCACGGATCAAGCCCAACGAGTAGATGTGTTGTACGAGAAGCACCGCGAGTTGCTGGACCGGGCTCTGGCGGCCATCGATGCGCGCGAGTACTGGTCGCCGTTTCCGGAGATGCCCAGCAAGTCGATCTATGGGCCGGACGCCGCCGAAGCGGGCGAGAAGGCATTCCAGACGCAACTCGATCGCGATTTTCCGATCGAGACGCCGGGCGCGAACGGGTCGGTGAGCACCGAGCGGTCGCCGTACGGCTTCGATCTTGGTGTTCGTTATCCGCACAGTTCGCCCGACGCGCTGATCGCCGCGGCGAAGGCCGCGCTGCCGGGTTGGCGCGCCGCCGGTCCGCACGCCAGGGCCGGAGTGGCGCTGGAAATCCTGACCAGGATCAACGCCCGCAGCTTCGAGATGGCGCATGCCGTGCAGCACACGACCGGCCAGGCGTTTGTGATGGCCTTCCAGGCCGGCGGGCCGCACGCCCAGGACCGCGCGCTGGAGGCGGTCGCCTACGCGGTCGCCGAGTCGACCCGGCAGCCGCGGGAAGCCCGCTGGGAGAAGCCCCAACGCGGCGGCGATCCGCTGGTGCTCGACAAGACCTTTACGGCGGTGCCGCGTGGCGTGGCACTCGTGATCGGGTGCAACACGTTCCCGACCTGGAACTCCTACCCCGGTCTGTTCGCCAGCCTGGTCACCGGCAACCCGGTGATCGTGAAGCCGCACCCGGGCGCGGTGCTGCCGCTCGCGATCACCGTCGCGGTCGCCCGCGAGGTGCTGACCGAGGCCGGTTATGACCCGAATGTGGTCACCCTCGCGGCCGAGGAAGCGGGGGAGCGCACCGCGGCGACCTTCGCCACCAACCCCGACATTCGGATCGTGGACTTCACCGGGTCCAGCGAGTTCGGCAACTGGCTGGAGGCGAACGCCCGGCAGGCAAACGTCTACACCGAGAAGTCCGGGCTCAACGCCGTAGTGCTGGACTCCACCGACGACTACCGCGGGCTGCTGCGCAATCTCGCGTTCTCATTGGCGCTTTACAGCGGGCAGATGTGTACGACCCCGCAAAACCTGCTGTTCCCGCGTACCGGTATCGACACCGACGCCGGACCCAAATCGATCGAGGAATTCGGCGCCGACCTCAGCACCGGGCTCGACAAGCTGCTCGGCGATCCACAGCGGGCGCTGGGCACGCTCGGCGCGATTGTCAACGACGACGTCCGGGCCAGGCTGGCCGAGGCGACCCAACACGGCAAGGTCGTACACGCTGCGGCACCGGTCGAGGATCCGGCCCACCCGGATGCCTCGATCAGCACGCCGCTGCTGCTGCGGGTCGATGCCGCGGACGAGTCGGCGTACGGCCGGGAATGGTTCGGCCCGATCAGCTTCCTCATCGAGACCGACTCGACCGAGCACAGCCTGGCGATCTTCGCCGACACCGTCCGCACGTCCGGTGCGCTCACCGCGGCGGTGTATTCGACCAGTGATTCGGTTATAGACGCGGTTCGCGAGGCCGCGCTGGAGGCCGGCGTGCACCTGTCGGAAAACCTGACCGGCGGCGTTTTCGTCAACCAGAGCGCGGCATTCAGCGACTTCCACGGCACCGGCGCCAACCCGGCGGCGACCACGGCCCTCACCGACCCGGCGTTCGTGACCGGCCGGTTCTTTGTGTTGCAGTCCCGTCGACACGCTCCGGTGGAGAAGGCGGCCGATGCCTGAGGTCTTTCTGGTCGACGCGGTACGGACCGCTCAGGGTCGGTACGGCGGAGTGCTGGCCGGGGTTCGGCCGGACGACCTGGCCGCGCTCGTGGTGAGCGAGGTAGTGCGTCGGGCCGGGGTCGCGCCGGAGGCGGTCGAGGAGGTCGTGCTCGGCGCGGCCAACCAGGCCGGCGAGGACAACCGCAACGTCGCCAGGATGGCCGTATTGCTGGCCGGGCTGCCCGATCAGGTGCCCGGCTATACGGTGAATCGGCTGTGTGCCAGCGGTTTGACTGCGGTGGCTAATGCGGCGGCGGCGATCCGCAGCGGTGAGCTGGATGTCGCGGTGGCCGGCGGCGTCGAGTCGATGACCCGGTCGCCGTGGGTGATGGCGAAGCCCGGCACGCCCTGGGCGCGGCCCGGCGAGGTGGCCGATACGTCGCTGGGCTGGCGCTTCACCAACCCGCTATTCCGCGCCGCCGATGCCGCTGTGCCGGCCGGTGCCGGCCCGGAAACCCGCAAGATCACCCTGTCGATGGGCGAGACGGCCGAGGAGGTCGCGGCACTGGATGGCATTACCCGCGCCGAATCCGATGCGTTCGCACTGCGCAGCCACCAGCGGGCGGTGGCCGCGATCGATGCCGGCCGGTTCACCGACGAGATCGTGCCGGTGCCGGTCAAGGATGGTTCGGTTGAGGTGGACGAGGGCCCGCGGCGGGGCACGACGCTGGAGAAGCTCGGTGCGCTGCGGACCGTGTTCCGGGCCGACGGCATCGTCACCGCCGGGTCATCCTCGCCGCTGTCTGATGGGGCAGCCGCCCTCGTACTGGCAAGTGAGTCCGCGGTACGGGAGCACGGCCTGACCCCGCGGGCCCGGATCGTGGCCAGCGCCAGCGCCGCGGTGGCACCCAACGTGATGGGCCTGGGACCGGTGCCGGCCACGGAGAAATTGCTGGCACGTACCGGCTGGGCGGTTGACGACATCGACGCTATCGAGCTCAACGAGGCATTCGCCGCGCAGAGCCTGGCGGTGATCCGCCGGTTGAAGCTGGACGAGGAACGGGTCAACGCCGACGGCGGCGCGATCGCGCTCGGTCATCCGCTCGGCTGCTCCGGGGCACGGCTGCTGGTCACCCTGCTCGGCCGGTTGGAGCGGACCGGCGGCCGGCGCGGCCTGGCCACCTTGTGCGTCGGGGTCGGACAGGGTGTGGCGATGCTGGTGGAGCGGGTGTGACTCTGCCCGGGGCGGTGGCGGTGATCGGCGGCGGCCGGATGGGCGCCGGGATCGCCCAGCTCTTCGCCACCGGCGGCGCCGACGTGACGGTCGTGGAGGACGGCGCCGAGGCGGGGCAGGCGGCCCGCGGTCGGATCGAGACCGGTCTGGCGCGGGCGGCGGAGCGCGGCACGTTGACCGAGGCGCCGGAGAAGGTGCTCGACCGGATCGAGTTGCGGTCCGATCCGGCCGATATCCCCGCGGCCGTCGCGCTGGTTATCGAGGCGGTGCCGGAGGCCGCCGAGCTGAAGGTGGCGATGCTGGCCGCGGCGGAGGTCGCGGTCGGCGAGACCGCCGTGCTGGCGAGCAACACCAGTTCGCTGTCGATCACCGAGTTGTCGGCCGCATTGCAGCGACCGGAACGCTTTCTGGGGCTGCATTTCTTCAACCCGGTGCCTGTCTCGCAGCTGGTTGAGGTGGTGATCGGCCCGCAGACCGCCGACGCGGTAAGGGATCTGGCGGTCGGCTGGGTCCGCGCGCTGGACCGGACCGAGGTGGTGGTCCGCGACTCGCCGGGCTTCGCGACCAGTCGGCTCGGCGTACTCCTCGGGCTGGAGGCGATCCGGATGCTGGAGGAGGGCGTAGCCGACGCGGCGTCGATCGATACCGCGATGGAGCTGGGCTACCGGCACCCGATGGGTCCGCTGCGGTCGAGCGACCTGATCGGGCTCGATGTGCGGCTGGCCGTCGCCGAATACCTCCACAGCCGGCTCGGCGACCGGTTCGCCCCGCCGCAGCTGTTGCGGGACAAGGTGGCCCGCGGTGAGTTGGGTCGCAAGATGGGTCGCGGTTTCTACGAATGGCGGTAAGCTCGGATTAACCGACCAAACGGTCGGTAAACCTAGGGAGGTCGCAATGCATGAGCATTTCGACCGGACCATCGAGCGGGACCAGCGGATCGAGCCGCGGGACTGGATGCCTGAGGGCTACCGCAAGACGATGGTCCGCCAGATCGCCCAGCACGCGCATTCCGAGATCATCGGCATGCAGCCCGAAGGCGACTGGATCACCAGGGCGCCATCACTGCGGCGCAAGGCAATCCTGCTGGCGAAGGTGCAGGACGAGGCCGGGCACGGGCTCTACCTCTATTCGGCCGCCGAGACGCTGGGCTCGGACCGGGCCGACCTCACCGAGCTGCTCATCGCCGGTCGGCAGAAATACTCCTCGATCTTCAACTACCCGACGCCGTCGTTCGCCGATGTCGGGGTAATCGGCTGGCTGGTGGACGGTGCCGCAATTTGCAATCAGGTGCCGCTCTGCCGCAGTTCCTACGGTCCCTATGCGCGCGGGATGATCCGGATCTGCAAGGAGGAGTCCTTCCACCAACGGCAGGGGTACGAGCTGTTGTTGACGATGATGCGAGGCACGGCCGCCCAGCGGGAAATGGTGCAGGACGCGACCAATCGCTGGTGGTGGCCGTCGCTGATGATGTTCGGGCCGCCGGATGCGGAGTCGCCGAATACCGCGCAGTCGATGGCCTGGAAGATCAAGCGGCACACGAATGACGAGCTGCGCCAGCGGTTTGTCGATATGTCCGTGCCGCAGGCCGAGGCGCTGGGCGTGACATTGCCCGACCCGGAATTGCGGTGGAATTCCGCCCGCGGCCAGCATGACTTCGGGCCGATCGATTGGGACGAGTTCCGCGCGGTGCTCAGCGGCAATGGGCCGTGCAATGCCGAGCGCGTCGCCCGCCGGCGTACGGCGCACGAGGACGGCTCGTGGGTACGCGAAGCGGCCGCGGCACACGCGGCGAAGAAGGTGGCGGCATGACGAGCGAATGGCCGCTGTACGAGGTATTCATCCGTGGTAAGCGGGGCCTCAACCACGTGCATGTCGGATCGCTGCACGCCGCCGACGACGAGATGGCGCTGCACAATGCCCGCGATCTCTACACCAGACGGAATGAGGGCGTCAGCATCTGCGTGGTGCGGTCGGTGAACATCTCCGCGTCCAGCCCCGATGAGAAGGATGCCTTCTTCGCGCCGAGCGGTGACAAGATCTACCGGCACCCGACGTTCTACGAGATCCCCGACAACATCCCGCATATCTGATGAGCTACCAGGACGCCTACTCGGCAATCAATGACGAGAACGACTCGCGCTGGGCGTTCGGCACCGGATTCGAGCAGCCGGTGTCCACAGTGGATGCCCCGATCCCGTCCGGAGTGGACGGAGCGGATCTCGCGGCGTACTGCCTGATGTTGGGCGAGGACGCGCTGATCCTGTCGCACCGGCTGCAGGAATGGTGTACGAACGGGCCCGAGCTGGAGGATGAGGTAGCGATCGCCAATATCGGGCTGGACCTGCTCGGTCAGGCCCGGTTGTTGTTCGGCCGCGCCGGTCAGGCCGACGGCTCGGGTCGGGACGAGGATTTCTACGCCTTCTTCCGCGGTCCGGACGAGTTTCGCAATGTCGCGCTGGTGGAGCTGCCGCGCGGCGATTTCGGGGAGCTGATCGCCCGGCTGCTCGTCTTCGCGACGTGGCGGCTGGCACTGTTCTCGCGGCTGACGGATTCCGCCGATCCCGTGCTGGCGGCGGTCGCGGCCAAAGGCGTGAAGGAAGTCGCATACCACCGGGATTACGCCGCAGGCTGGGCGATCCGGCTCGGTGACGGCACCGACTATTCGCATGAGCGAATGCGGGCCGGGCTGGATTCGATATGGCCGTACATTCCGGAATTGTTCGTGCCACACGAGATCGAGGCCCGGTTGGCCACGGCCGACGTTGCGGTGAACCCGGAGACGGTACGGGCGGAGTTCGACGACGTCCTGGCCCAGGTATTCGGCGCCGCGACGCTCGCGTTGCCAGTGCGGGCCGCGGCTCAGGAGTCGGGTCGCGTCGGACGGCACACGGCCGCATTGCCCCCGCTGCTGGCCGAAATGCAAAGCGTCGCCCGGGAGCATGAGGGGGCGCAATGGTAACCGCGCTGACCGTCGCCGAGACGGTGGCCGATCCGGAGCTGCCGGTGTTGACGCTGGCCGACCTTGGCGTGCTCCGCGACGTGTCCACAGTGGATGGTCGGGTGCGGGTATCGATCACACCGACCTACAGCGGCTGCCCGGCGCTGGCGGCAATGCGCGACGATCTGCTGAATGCCTTGCACGGCGCGGGTTATGACGATGTCGAGGTACGGACAGTGCTGCAGCCGCCGTGGAGCACCGACTGGATCTCCGCGGCCGGCCGGCACAAGCTCGCCGAAGCCGGGATCGCCCCGCCGGGGACGGCCCCATCCAGAAATGGCGGCCCGGTGCCGCTCGGCATGCCCACGCGGTCGGTGCGGTGTCCGCAATGCGGCTCCGCCGATACCGAGGAGATATCCCATTTCAGCGGGACCGCGTGCAAGGCGCTGCGTCGTTGTCGTTCGTGCCGCGAGCCGTTCGAACACATGAAGGAGATCTGACGTGACGGCGCCGACGATCGCGCGCCGCCGCACCGGCTTCCATCAGCTCACGGTGGCCGGTGTCGAGCGGCTGTGCGCGGACGCGGTCGCGGTGACCTTCGACGTACCGGCGGCGCTGGCGGGGGACTACGCGTTCGCGGCCGGGCAGTCGCTCACCGTGCGGCGCGAGATCGAGGGCCGGGACGAACGCCGGTCGTACTCAATCTGCGCGCCGGCCGGCGGACCGCTGCGCATCGGTGTGCGCCAGGTCCCCGGCGGCGCGTTCTCCGGCTGGCTGGTGAACGACGTGCGCCGCGGCGACCCGGTTGACGTTGCCACCCCGGCG
>Ga0137412_10001067_pt1 | contig 20684 bp, 17 predicted proteins | sample CZODoug2_1_16fun_FD_122160 | JGI IMG/M metagenome (GOLD analysis project Ga0137412, IMG submission 122160) | Vadose zone soil fungal communities from Angelo Coast Range Reserve, California, USA - CZODoug2_1_16fungal (Hybrid Assembly) | ecosystem: Environmental > Terrestrial > Soil > Vadose zone...
TCGACCACGGGCTTCACGTTGTCCAAAGCCTGCTGCAAAACCGCAATGGCGTCGCTGCCGGCCGCGCCGCTTTTTTTCTCGCCGATGCGGTCGATGGCGCCGTAGACGATCTTCTCGGCGGCGGACTTCTTGCCGCGCTCCATCACCATGTTGATGAATTTGGCCAACATGTCGTTCCCGAACTTAGGATCGGGAAGAATGGTGCGATGGGGGGCTGCTGCTCTGCGGGACATGGAAACCTACTCTTTATAATTCGGAGGGCGTGCTATTTCTTCGGACGTTTGGCGCCGTACTTGGAGCGGCCTTGCCGACGGTCGCTGACCCCGGCGCAATCGAGCGCGCCGCGGACCGTGTGGTACCTGACACCGGGCAGATCCTTGACGCGGCCGCCGCGAATCAATACAACCGAGTGTTCTTGCAAATTGTGGCCTTCGCCGCCGATGTAGCTCGACACTTCATAACCGTTGGTCAAGCGCACGCGGCACACCTTGCGCAGAGCCGAGTTCGGCTTCTTCGGCGTGGTGGTGTAGACGCGGGTGCACACACCGCGCTTCTGCGGTGATGCGGCCAATGCCGGAACCTTGGATTTCCAAGCAGGTTCGTTGCGGCCGGTGCGGATCAGCTGGGTCGTCGTCGCCATAAATACCTTCGAGGCCAAATCTCGCGAATTGGCTTGATTGTTCTGAAAACCTTTAAAGCAGCCGGACGCCTAACGGACTAGGCCCAGCGACAAAGGCCGGCGATTGTAGGAACCGAGGGCTTGAGTGTCAAGGTAATGCTGCTTTGCAGCATGGATAGAGTCGGCCCTCACCGAGCATCGGACCCGAACCCAGGCGGATCGAGCCCAGAATTATCGAATGCTTTATCGTTCCCTTGATGGAGAAAATACATGAATATCGTGTATTATTAATGGACCATGAAAAACATCACCGTGACTCTCGACGACGAGACCGCGACTTGGGCGCGGGTGTACGCGGCCCAACAGAATAAAAGTCTCTCACGATTTCTGGGCGAACTACTGCATACGACCATGCGCGAATCGCATGCGTATGAGGACGCCATGCAGCGCTATCTGTCGAAAGGACCGTTCCCATTTAGCGGTGAAGCAGCGCCCTATCCGAAGCGGGAGGAGCTCTATGACTGAGGTAAGCTTCGTTGACACCAACATATTGGTGTACGCGCGCGACCCGCGTCAGGAACGGAAGCAACATCTCGCCGCCGAGTTGATTCAACGACTTTGGCAGGAGAGGGCTGGCCGTACCAGCGTGCAGGTGCTGAACGAATACTACACCACCATCACGCGAAAACTTAGACCGTGCGTCGACGCCGAAACAGCGTGGGACGACGTTTTTTCACTAATGGCTTGGAATGCCCAGCCGATCGATCGTGCCATCCTGATTGCGGCCCGAGAAATTGAGCGTCGTCATTCCACGAGTTGGTGGGACGCATTAATCGTTGCCGCAGCCCAAGCACAACAGTGCCGGGTTCTGCTCAGCGAAGACTTCCAAGACGGCATGATTTTCGATCAGCTCAGAGTTCGAAATCCCTTCGCGGAGAAAGTTCAGGAGCCGCACGCCGACTACGACGTATCGGTGACGCCGAGCCCACGACACCGGGCGCGGGGACGGCCGTCGCGCGTCGCATAGCAGCCCAGACCATGGTCAGGGGCTGCCGGTCCTGAGGATCAATCTCTCGTCCGAAATTGCGGGTGCTCAGTTATAGCTGCGCGCCACGACTCATCGGCCGTGTGGATGCCCGGCGGCGCTTGGGCATCGCTGCGCCGCCATTTGCCCAACCACTCCTCTCCCAGTAGCTCTCGATCATGCGGCATCGCGGCCGCGCGCGGCGTGAGGCCGATCGTCGTTTCCGCTTTTGGCCCGGTACCTCGGCCTTTTGCGACATAGAAGCCCGCCGCCAACATCGCGGCGCGCACGCTCGTGGAATAGGTGTAAGTAAAGAGTTCGACCGCCTTGTCGGCGCACAAACTTTTAAGTTCGCGAAACGCCGCCAGCGTCCACAGCGCGCGATCGGTCTTGAACGAAAACGGATCGAAGAAAATAAGATCCGGCAACGGCGCGTCGAATTTGGTCACGGTGAAATCGCCGCTGAGGAGCAGCCAGTCGACCGCAGCCGCGGTACCGGTCCAGCGATTCTCGGCCAACAGCCGCGGCGGCGCGGGGTGCCGCAGGTGTTTGAACCAGCCTGGGTGGCGCAGCGCCAGAACCAGGGAGTTAAGGTCGCTCTCGAAACTCACCAAGTTCAAGCGGCGAGCGCCCTCTCTCATCGGCATGGTCTCGACCGCCTGGATTGCCGCCATCGCATTCGCGGCCGCGCCCAATCCCACGTCCCACACCACCAGCGGCGGCGCCTCGGGATCCCCCAAGCGCTGTACCAGCCGCGATTGCTCGACATAGAGCGAGCGGGCCTCCTCGGCCGGATCGTTGACCGGATGCATGACTTCACCGGAAGTCATATCCCGAATTTGACCAATGCCGTCGCGGGTGATGACCTCGTAACGGCCCAGCTTCAGTTTGAGCTTCTGGCGCTGCGCCTTGGTGACGTGAGTCGCCGGCCGGCCATAGCTATCACGCGCGTCGAGCACGTCGCGCTGGGAGCGATAGAAGCTCAGCCAGGTGTCGGCGAGAATATGTTCGCGCATGCTGCGCATGAGCCGCATGTAGAAATGAATGTTGTGCAAGCCGAGCAGCTGCCAGCCCTGCGCCTCGCGCACCCGATTGAGATGAAAGAGATAAGCGATCGAATAGGTGTTGCAGGTGTAGCAACTGCAGGCAGGATCGATGGGCCCCTCCATTCCCCGATAGGCGGCGCGCCGCAGATCCCGCCGGCCCAGGCTGGTGAATGCCACGCCTTGCTTCGCGAGCGCAGTCGGCAGGATGCAGTCGAACATGTCGACGCCACGATGCACCGCCTCGAGCAGGTCGCGTGTGGTCCCCACGCCCATGAGATACCGCGGCCGATCTTCCGGCAGAAGCTCGGTGACTATGGCCGTGCAGTCTTCGCGTTCTTCGCTGCCTTCACCGACCGCGAGACCGCCGATGGCGTAGCCCTCGAACGGCATTTGAGTGATCGCGCGCGCGCTGTCCGCGCGCAGATCCGGGTAGCTTGCCCCTTGAACGATTCCGAACAACGCCTGCGCCGAATCGCCTCGCGCCGCGAGACTCCGCAGCGCCCATCGGTGCGTCAACTCCATCGCCTGTTGCGCAACGCCGCGCTCGACGGTCGAAGGCACGCAATGATCGAGCGCCATCATGATGTCGGCGCCGATGGCCTTCTGCACGGCAATACTGCGCTCGGGGCTCAATCGAATGGTGGTTCGATCCACGTAGCTTTTGAACTCCGCACACTCCTCGCTGAGGGTGCGGCTGCCGGGCAGCGAGAAGATTTGGAATCCGCCTGAATCGGTGAGCACCGAGCGCGGCCAGTTCATGAACCGGTGGATGCCGCCGAATTTCTCGAAGATCTCGACCCCGGGCCGCAGCATCAAATGATAAGTGTTCGCAAGCAGCACTTGCGCGCCGCTCGCCAACAAGTCCTCACGCCGTTGCGCACGAACGGCCGCGTGAGTGCCCACCGGCATGAACGTGGGGGTCAGAACCTCGTTGTGCAGAGTCGTGAGGCGCGCCGCGCGCGCTCGAGAACCTGAAGCCGTCGCTTCCAGCTTGAAATGCAATCGCTTCATGAGCTACATCCAGTCGCGCGGAATTCTGTTGTCCCAGTTGCGTTCGAAGACGGTGTTGTCGCCCTCGATCGCCTTGACCGACTCTTGCAATCGAAACGCTTCGGCCGTGGACGTGAGTTCGGCCGCCGCGACCACCGTCGTGATCCAATCACCGCGCTGAATATGAGTGGATGATTCCACGCGCCAGACCGAACTATTGGGATCGCCCTCGGTGATGGATAGGATCCGGTCGCTCGACTCAGTCACGGTCGTGCCAATGTCCGGGAACGTCTCGGGAGCGCCGCGCAGAAGTTTGTGGATGAGCACGCGGCCTTGTGCGTCGGGTCCGGTGATGGTGACCTGTGCCCGCTCGAGATACTCCGGATCCGCCGCAACTCGCCGCTGCATGCGGTTACGCAGCATCGGCACATCGATGGTCTGGTCGCTCGCTTCGTGCGGACGGACCGGCAACGCCAGACTCGAGGCGCCGGCGGTGATTTCGAGGGTCACCGGGCGGGGCGAGGGCCACGCCAGGGGCCACAGCGATTCGCTCACGGCGACTCGAATGCGGCTGCCGGGCTCGAATCTGTGCGCCGTGAAATAGCAGGGCACCTCGACGTCGTACACTTTGCCGATCTCGAGCGGCGCGGGGATCTCGTGGCCGTTGCGATGGGTCAGATTGAGGAGCCCGTAACTCACGTTCCACGACTGCCCGTCCGCTTTCACCTCGTTCAGGCGCACCGCCAACTTCGCGACCGGTTGATCAGACTTCACGCGAATCCGCACAACCGGCTGGCCAAGTATCTCGACGGCACGCTCGAGCGGCTGGGAATCGAACGACAGTGATCGCAGATCGTCCGCGGTCTGGTCCTTGGGCAGCTCGATGTTCAGATTGAAGGGAAACCACTCCCGCTTCGTCAAACCCAGCGTTTCCTGCGACTTGCATGGACGCACGGTATCCGGTCCGCGCGCGTGGCCGAGGCCATCCGCATTCAGGAACAAGACCATCCTTGCAATACGCGGCGATGGCCACGCAGGTTCGGCTACCCATCGGCCGGGAACGTCGTCGGGCCACACTTCAGCCGCCGTCGCGCGTTCCATATAAGCACGCAGCATCGGTTCGCGCATGATGCCCGTGTCCCGCCCCTTGAGCCATTGGGACCACCAACGCACCTCCTCGTGCACCCAGTCGAGCCCCGGCCCGGGGTTGGCCAGCTGCGGATACTGATGGCCCCACGGCCCCATCAACCCCTTGCGCGGCACCTTCAAGTGCGTCAGAAGCCGCGGCAAGAAGTCTCGATACGCATCGACCTGCCCGTCGACGATGTAGGCAGGGCACTTGATTCTGGAATAGTCGAGGGCCACCGACCCGTGTTGCCAGAACGAATCGTAGCGCTGATGCGATAACCACGTCGCCAGTACCGGCGGCGTTGCCTTGAGGCGCTCCAGCCACATCTCGCGCCACCGATCCCCGACCAACTCAGGATCCGGCGGCAGCACCATGACTTGTTTGAACTCCGCGCCCCACTCATAGTTATTGAGGATGAGTGCGCCGCCCGCGTAATGGGCGTCGTCGGTGTAGCGATTGTCGGTCGCGCACTGCGACATGATGGCTTTCAAAGCCGGCGGCGCACGTGCCGCGATCTGCAGCGTGTTGAAGCCGCTCCACGAAATGCCGCGCATACCGATGTTGCCGTCGCACCAGGGCTGCTTCGCGAGCCACGCGACGATCTCGACCCCGTCGTCCTGTTCCTGCTGTAGATATTCGCCCAGCAGCACGCCGTCGGACTCGCCGGTACCGCGAATGTCGACACGCGCGAAACCAAACCCGTAGGGGGTGAACGACTCCGCCCACGACTGATCGCGCGTACGCACCCCGTCCCGCTTGCGGTAGGGCAGATACTCGAGCACCACCGGCACGGGCGTGCGCTCGGCATCCGCAGGCAGCCAAAGCCGCATCGCCAACCGCGTGCCATCGTTGAGGGGGATCCACATATTTTCGATGGCCTTGATCGGCCGCTTGGGCGGAAGAGCCCACGGCGCGTGAACCCGCGCAGTGGGTGCGGACCCGGCTGCCGCCGCATAGCCCGCACTCAGCGCAGCCGCCGCGCCCACCAAAAAATCACGCCGCGATGAGTGCTTCATGGGGTCGCACGGCTCCTCCACGCACCACGCCCACGCAGGGATTTGCGCCAAGGTTGTAGCAAAGCTCGGCGGGCCTGTCGATTCGGTACAGCGCAAAGTCCGCGCGTTTGCCCACCTCGAGCGTTCCCACCTCCGCCTCGAGCCCCAGTGCCCGCGCGGCGTTGCGAGTGACCCCGCTCAAGGCCTCTTGCGGAGTCAGGCCGAACAAGGTGCAGGCCATGTTGAGCGTGAGCAGTAGGGATGTACACGGTGAGCTTCCGGGATTGCAGTCGGTCGCCACCGCCATCGCGGCGCCCGCCTGCCGCAGCAAATGAACGGGCGGCGGGGTCGATTGACGCAGCGTGAAATAGGCGCCCGGCAACAGCACGGCGGCCGTGCCGGCGGCGGCCAACGCACTCGCACCGCCCGCACTCAAGTATTCGAGATGATCCGCCGACAGCGCATGATATTCAGCCGCCAACTCCGCCGCACCCATGTCGGTCAACTGGCCGGCATGCACATGTGCCGGCACACCCAAGCGCCTCGCGGCGCGCAGGAATTTTTCCGTCTCGGCGAGCGTGAAGGCGATGTTCTCGCAGAACGCATCGACCGCATCCACCAATCCCGCGGCGCACAGCTCTTCGAGCCACGGGCCGCTCGCTCGATCGACAAAACCCGCGCGGTCCGCGTGAAATTCCTGCGGCAGCGCATGCAGCCCGAGATACGTGGTCTTGACCGACAGCGGCAGCCGCCGCCCCAATTCGCGGGCCACCTCGAGCAAACGCCGCTCGGCGCCGAGCTCGAGCCCATAGCCGGATTTCACTTCGATGGTGGTCACTCCCTCGGACATCAGCCGCTTCGCACGCAGCATCGCCGCCGCCAGAAGGGAATCGGCGCCGGCGGCGCGCGTGGCGTTGACCGTGGCTTGAATGCCCCCGCCCGCCCGCGCAATCTCTTCATAGGAGACGCCGCAGAGCCGCTGCTCGAATTCCTCGACCCGGTTGCCGCCGTATACCAAATGGGTATGGCAATCGATCAGACCGGGCGTCATCCATAAACCGCGACAGTCTTCGACCGGAATGTTGTGGGCCGCAGCCTTCGATGCAGCTTCCGCAGCGGACCCAACCCACGCAATGCGCTCGCCTTTCACTGCGAGCGCCGCGTCGACCAAATTGCCATATGGTTCGCCGCCGGCGACCATCGTGGCAATATTTGCGTTTATCCAAACCCGGTCCCACTCGCGAATTGAAGATGTCTGCACGTGAATCGCCTGCTGTTTGCTGTTCCGGCAATGATACGGCACGGGTCCGCCGGCGACCGGCGGACTCTGCTAAGCTCCCTATACAGGTATAGACAATATGGCCCAACAGTACTATTTGGAGTGCGCTTTGCTTGCGCAAGGCTGGACGCGCGATGCACTGGTCACCGTTGCCGACGATGGGCACATCAGCGCCATCGAAGCGCGGGCCGGCGACGAGCAACAAGCAGTGCCGCCGCCGCAAAGCGAACGCATCACCGGCATTGTCGTTCCAGGCATGCCGAACGCCCACAGCCACGCCTTCCAACGCGGCATGGCAGGCCATACCGAGTACCGTCTCTCGGCCCGCGACAGCTTCTGGACCTGGCGCCAAGCCATGTACGCGCTGGCCAACCGCGTCGAGCCCGCGGACCTCGAAATCTTGGCCACGCAGCTTTTCATGGAAATGCTCAAATCCGGCTACACGTCGGTGGCCGAATTCCATTACCTTCACCGCCGGCCCGGCGGCGGTCACTATCCTGACGGCAACGGCCTCTGGGACGCCATCACCGCCGCCGCCGCCGCTACCGGCATCGGCCTCACGTTTCTGCCGACCTTGTATCAGACCAGCGATTTCGGCGCGGCGCCGCTGAAACAGGAACAGGCGAGATTTGCAGCGGATACCGAGTGGTTCCTGCGCATGCTCGAAGCGCGCCTCGGCGCCGAGCGCAGAAGCGCTCCGGCAGCTCTTCGCACCGGCGCCGCATTCCATAGCCTGCGGGCCGTTCCCTTGGATACGCTGCGCGAAGCGACCCTCGCGCTGCGGCGGATCGACCCCACCCTGCCGTTGCACATTCACGTCGCGGAACAACTCAAAGAGGTCGACTCGTGCAGGCGCCATACGGGGCGACGCCCCATCGAGCTGCTGCTGGAGACAGGTCTGATCGATCAGCATTGGTGCCTGGTGCACGCGACCCATGCCACGCCGTCGGAGTTGCAGGGTATTGCCGCATCGCGCGCCACGGTATGCGTGTCCATCACCACGGAAGCGAATTTGGGCGACGGCTTCTTCGAAGCCGCTCCATTGCTGAAACTGGGCGGTCGCCTTTGCGTCGGCTCCGACAGCCAAGCCACGGTTTGTCCTGCGGAAGAACTCCGTTGGATGGAATACCAGCAGCGGCTTCGCAAGAAGCGTCGCGGCGTGCTCGCCGACAAACAAGAACCGCACGTTGGCACCCGATTGTGGCGTGAAGCTGCGCAATCCGGCGCGCAGGCCATCGGCCAGCCGGCCGGGACCATCGAGGTGGGCCGTCGGGCGGATTGGTTGATCCTGGATGGTGAGCATCCGAGCATGGCCGGAGCTGCGATGGACACGGCTCTGGATCACCTGGTATTCGCGGGGGGAAGCGCCGCGATTCGCGACGTCATGGTCGCAGGGCGCTGGGTGGTCAAGGATCGGCATCATGCCGCAGAACTGATGCACCAGGGCCGCTTCGTCGATCTGATGAAGCGCCTCGCGATGTAGAGGTTTAGCCGTCCCGGGCGATCCGGCAGTCCCGGTTGACTGTACCTGTCTATACAGGTACCCTTCGGCCATGGACAGACCTGCGAGCATGGACAAAACGGCAGCGGCCCTGCAACCGCTTTACCTCAAGGTGAAACGCCATATTCTGGACAATATCGGTTCCGGCAAGTGGGCCACGTCGACCCGGGTGCCGTCGGAAAACGATATCGTAAAATCCTTCGGCGTATCGCGCATGACGGCGAACCGCGCGCTGCGCGAATTGCGCGACGAGGGGATTCTGGTGCGCATCGCCGGAGTCGGCAGCTTCGTGGCGGAGCGGCACGCGCATGCGCACCCGCTGGAAATCCGCAGCATCGCCGACGAGATCCGCGAGCGCGGGCATGTGCATCGCGCCGAGATCATTTCGCTGGAACGCGTCCGTGCAACGGCGGAACTTGCGGAAGATTTCGGGGTCGCGCCGCGCGGCGAGTTGTATCGCTCGGTGATCGTGCACTTCGAGAACGACCGGCCGGTGCAGCTGGAAGACCGCCACGTGTTGCCGAAGCTCGCACCCGATTATCTAAAGACGGATTTCAGCCGAACGACGCCGTATGACTACCTGACCCACGTGGCGCCGCTGCAACAGGCCGAGCACTTGCTGCGTGCGGTGATGCCGGACGAGCGCACTCGCAAATTGTTGGCGATGAAGCGCGACGAGCCCTGCCTATTGATGATCCGCCGCACTTGGACTGCCGGTGAAATCGCCTCCGTCGCGCGCCTCTATTATCCCGGTTCCCGCTATGAAATGTCGGGGCGATTCCGCCCCTGAGGAGACGCCATGCTCACCCCCCCAAAGACCAGAGTCATCCGCGCCGCCCGCGGCAACACCTTGAGTGCCCGCTCCTGGATGACCGAAGCACCGTTGCGCATGCTGATGAACAACCTCGATCCCGAGGTCGCGGAGAATCCCAACGAACTCGTGGTGTACGGCGGCATCGGCCGCGCCGCCCGCGATTGGAACTGCTACGACCGGATCGTCGAGACCTTGAAAAAACTCAGCGAGGAAGAAACCTTACTGGTGCAGTCCGGAAAGCCGGTTGGCGTGTTCCCGACCCATGCGGATGCGCCGCGAGTGCTGATCGCGAATTCCAACCTCGTTCCGCACTGGGCCACCTGGGAACACTTTAACGAACTCGACCGCAAGGGGCTCGCCATGTACGGCCAGATGACGGCCGGCTCTTGGATCTACATCGGCAGCCAAGGCATCGTGCAAGGCACCTACGAGACCTTCGCCGAAATGGGCCGTAAACACTTTGGCGGCAAGCTCGCCGGCAAGTGGATATTGACCGCGGGCCTCGGCGGTATGGGCGGCGCTCAGCCGTTGGCCGCCACGATGGCCGGCGCGAATATGCTGGCCGTGGAGTGCCGCCAAAGCCGTATCACGAAGCGCTTGGAAACCGGCTATGTCGATGTTCAGGCATTTTCGCTGGACGAAGCGCTTGCCATGCTCGACGCCGCGAAGAAAAATGCCAAGCCTCTGTCGGTCGCGTTGCTCGGCAACATCGTCGACGTCCTCGACACGCTGCTCGAGCGCGGTATCAGGCCCGATGCGCTGACGGATCAAACCTCCGCGCATGACCCCGTCAACGGCTACCTGCCGCAGGGATGGAGCGTCGAACAATGGGACGAACGCCGCGTCAGCGATCCCGCCGGCACCAGCGCCGCCGCGAAACTTTCGATGGCCAGACACGTCGAGTACCTGTTGCGCTTCAAAGCCATGGGTCTGCCGGTCTTCGATTACGGCAACAATATCCGGCAGGTCGCGCTCGAGGCCGGCGTCACCGGAGCCTTCGATTTCCCAGGTTTCGTGCCTGAATACATCCGCCCGCTGTTCTGCCGCGGCATAGGCCCGTTCCGCTGGGCCGCATTGTCCGGCGATCCTGAAGACATTTACAAAACCGACGCGAAGGTCAAGGAATTGATCCCGGACGATCCGCACCTGCATCATTGGCTCGATATGGCGCGCTCGCAGATTCATTTCCAGGGATTGCCGGCGCGCATTTGCTGGGTCGGCCTGGGACAGCGGCACCGCCTCGGGTTGGCATTCAACGAAATGGTCGCGAGCGGCGAGTTGTCCGCGCCCATCGTCATCGGCCGCGATCATTTGGACTCAGGTTCGGTGGCCAGTCCGAATCGCGAAACCGAAGCGATGCAAGACGGCTCCGACGCCGTATCCGACTGGCCGTTGCTCAACGCGCTGTTGAATACCGCCAGCGGCGCCACCTGGGTATCCATCCATCATGGCGGCGGGGTGGGCATGGGCTATTCGCAGCACGCCGGCGTGGTCATCGTGTGCGACGGCTCGGCAGCCGCGGGCCGACGCGTACGGCGGGTGCTGTGGAACGATCCCGGCACCGGCGTCATGCGCCACGCCGATGCCGGATACCGAATCGCCATCGACTGCGCGCGCGAGCAAGGCTTGAACCTGCCGATGATCGAGCACTCGTAGGTGGCCGGCGTCGTCGAAATGCGCGCGGGCGAGCTTAGCTTGACCGCGCTGCGGCGCATCTACGAACACCCGGCCGTGTTCAGGCTCGCGGCACACGATCGAACGCGCATCGCCGGTGCGACCGCGTTAGTCGACAAAATCGTGTCGATGGGCGACGCGGCGTACGGCATCAACACCGGTTTCGGACTGCTCGCGCAGACCCGCATACCCACCGAACAGCTCGAGTTGCTGCAGAAAAACCTGCTGCTCTCGCATGCGGCGGGTGTCGGGAACGCCTTGCCGGATGCCGTCGTCCGGCTGATTCTCGCTCTGAAGATCAACGCGCTCGCCCGCGGCCACTCCGGTGTCACGCAGCGCCTGATCGATGCGCTCGCGGCGCTGCTCGAGCACGAGATCTATCCCGTGATTCCCGCGCAAGGATCGGTCGGTGCATCCGGCGATCTTGCTCCGCTGGCGCATATGAGTGCAGTCCTCTTGGGTGTCGGCAGCGTGCGCGTCGGCGGTAAGGTGTTGCCGGCGACCGATGGTCTGCGCCTTGCCGGCCTCGAACCCGTCAAACTGCACGCCAAAGAGGGCCTGGCGCTGATCAATGGAACCCAGGTGTCCACCGCGCTGGCGCTGGCGGGATTGTTCGGCGCGGAAAACGTGTTTGCCGCGGCAGTCATCGCGGGCGCGATGTCGGTCGATGCGCTGAAAGGCAGCGATTCGCCGTTCGACGATCGCATTCATCAAGTGCGCGGCCAGCCCGGCCAGATCGCCGTGGCGCGTGAGTATCGCGAACTGATCGCGGGCAGCGCCATTCGCGCCTCGCACCTCGATTGCAGCCGTGTACAGGACCCCTACTCATTTCGCTGTCAGCCGCAGGTGATGGGGGCCTGCCTGGACATCCTGCGCAATTGCAGCGTGACGCTTCGCCTGGAGGCCAACGCCGTGACCGACAACCCGCTGTTGTTCGTGGAGCAGGGCGACGTGCTGTCCGGTGGAAATTTTCACGCCCAGCCGGTGGCGTTCGCCGCCGATACCTTGGCGCTCGCCATCGCGGAAATCGGCAGCCTCTCGGAGCGCAGGACAGCCGTGCTGGTGGATCCGAAAATGAGCGGCCTGCCGGCATTCTTGGTCGAGAACAGCGGCTTGAATTCGGGCTTCATGATGGCGCAGGTGACGGCCGCTGCGCTGGTATCCGAGAATAAAACCATTGCGACGCCCTGCAGCGTCGATTCCATACCCACTTCCGCGAACCAAGAGGACCATGTCAGTATGGCTACGCATGCCGCACGCCGCTTGGGCCCCATGGTTGACAATGCCGCCGCAGTCGTCGGCATTGAACTATTGGCGGCAGCGCAGGGCATCGATTTTCACCGTCCCGCACGCTCCTCGGCGCGCCTCGAACAGGTTCACGCCGGTGTTCGCGGCGTCGTACCGTTCTACGCCGCCGACCGGTATTTCGCGCCCGACATCGAGGCCGCGAAGAATCTGGTGCAGTCGGGGCGCTACGCTGCTTTGGTAGATAGATTGCTGCCGTCGAGGACCGACATTTGACCAAGACGAGCAAGAGGACCGCGGCGACGCTCTTGGGCGTTCTACTCCTCGCAGCCGTTCTTTGGCCGCGGCGCAGCCATGCGGTGGAACTGGATCTCGCGGCCGTGAGCTGCGCGAAATACCAGAACGAAGTCCTCGCTTCGACCGTTCCCGGCTACAACGCGGATCCCATCGACACCGTCATGTGGTTGTTTGGATTCTCGGTGGCGAAGTCCGGCGAGCGCGTCATGTACGGCGACTCGTTGCGGGCCTTCGGCTTTGCGCTGGACGCCGAATGCAGGAACAATCCGACCACGAGCTTGCTCGATGCGGTCAGCACCGTAAAATCCAAACGCGATAACCCGATGGATTTGACCCGGCTGGATTGCGCCACGTTTGAAACGCGGCACGTGGCACTGCGCAAGTCGGACCCCGAGAGCGCGAACACGCTCACGATGTGGCTGTTCGGCTATTCGGTCGGAATCTCCGGCAGTCATATTCTCGATGCCGGTTCGCTGGGTAAGTTCGACTCCGCGCTGGATGAGCGCTGCACGGCACATCCGCAAGACACGGTGTTCGACGCGCTCGCTGCGATCGGCACCACCCGGCCGGCCGCCAAGGCTACCCCCAAACACTGAAGACTGTAGGGATGGCCGGGTCGTGACAACTGAAACGCGCGCCGGGTCATTTCGAAATCGTCCGGCGCGCGCGCACGCGCATCCTTTGAGCCGTAATGAACGTGCCAAACCTATTCAAAGGAGACTACCTATGACGACTTCGACCAGTGTCAAGATTCGGAGCGGAAGCCTGCATGCCGCATTCGCCGTTATGGCGATCGCGGTGTTTACTGCCGGCGCCCACGCTGCGGAATTAAACGAAATCACGGTTCAAGGATCGACCGTGAAGACCGTTGGACGCGACTTTGCGACCGGTGCACCTATCCAGGAGACCACGGTGAAGGCCGCAGTGAGTTACGATCCGGCGACTCTCACCACCGATTCCGGGGTCGCGCTTCTCAAGAAAGGCGTCGCCGATGCCGCACGCAAGGCATGCGACTCCGCCGATCCGCTCACGGACGATGACGACGGGACATGCGTACGGGAAGCCATCGAATCCGCGCAGGCTCAGATCGCCCGGGTCGTTACTCAGGCGAGGAGCAGCACGAACGGCTGATTCGGAATGTCGATCCGATTTGCGGCGGCCCGGGGGAGGCCGCTGCAAGTCTCGGCGCGGGATTCTCGGCGCCCGGACGTGCTCAACATGTCGTTTATAATTCCTATACTCACCCCATCCGCAAGCATTAAGCTCACCTGTGCCATTCAAACTGAGGAAAGGCCATGCAATCCATACCGGTCGGGGCCACGGGCTCGTTCAGTCTTGTCGTCATGCCTGACCATCTCGCCAGCCGTTTCAAGGACGCAACGTTGCCTCCGGTCCTGGCAACGCCGGTCATGATCATGGTGATGGAGAACGCGGCGCTCAACGCGATCAAACCTTATCTCGACGCCGGCGAAAGCGCGCTCGGCACGCGCGTCGACGTGCGCCACCTGGCCGCGACGCCGGCTGGTCGACGCGTCCCCGGTGAAGCGAAAGTGACCAGCGTTGATGGGCGGCGCATCGAGTTTTCGATTCGTGCGATCGACGGGAGCGAGGAGATTGGAGTGGGCACCCATGAACGTGTGGTAATACAGCTGGCGAGGTTATCCGAACGGATGAAGGCAAAATTCGGCTAGCGATACGACTAGGGCGAGTTTCCCGTTTTGTAAGCCGCGTCGAGCACTGCTATGGCGAATTCGCGCTTTACCGATGGAAATTGGTGCAGAAACTCATCAATGCTCTCCCCGCCTTCAAGGTAATCGAAAAGCGAGCGCACTGGAACACGGGTACCGACAAACACCAGACTACCGCTGAGGATATCCGGGTCTCGGTGTTACAGCCAATGAATCCTTGACGTTCTCGGCAAGCAACTTGCGCACATCGGCGGGCGATCCTTCAATCAAGGCTTGATCGGGAAGCCAGACCATAGACAAGCGGGAGAACTTAATTAACACGCCATCCGCATAAATGGCTGGTTGCAACATCGCGGACCATTTTAGGTGCGAATTGCCATTCGCATTCTCAATCGCGATCTCCTGATCATCCATCGAGAGGGTGGTAGTCGTCCCCTTACCTCGGACTCTGTTGCGCGCCTTCGCCAAATTCCGCCGACCGAGCCACTCCCCAGTGAACGACACGACCAATATAACGCCCAAGAGGGCCACAGTAGATTCGAGATTCATCAGGTAGAGAACGATCATGGATGGCACTATAACCACGCGCGGTAACCACCATGCCCACCAAGTTTGGTAAAAAAAATTAAGCGTCTTATTTTGACTGATGGCCATGCGCTGCGCGTTTGCTATGTAATCATCAGTCATTTCGAATCGATGCGTAGTCTTCATATCGTCCTTGAACTATCTAAATGGCGAGCGCGCCCCAGTAATTATAGCCACCGACGGCACATGGGCGAATGCCCGCAGCCGAGAGTCGCCCCACCGGCCAACTTCCGGACTCGACCCTGACCCGCCACTGGCGAATGGCCGCTTTGCCGACTTTGGAACGCGCGATCTCTCTAGTACAGGTTAGGCGTCTGGATTGGGGTTATTGCAGCGATTCATTTACTCGGATTGAATGAAGCAGTAGGGGACGGCTCTGAAAATGATATCGCGCGCCCTGTGCACTTTTGAGGGGCCCAGCAATTATTAACCATGGGGGCGGCCCCGCAGCTGACGTCAATAATCGAATCTGCATTAATCGCGACGGCTTTACGCTTAAGCGTGTCCATCGCACGATCAACGTTACCCGTTACGCGGCCACCCATAGGAGACCCCGAACAATCCGCCGCACTTATGGTCGCCAATACGTTGTACGGCTTAATCGGTAGCTGCGCGTGAGGGTATACAGTTAGCGCCGAGAGTTTATGTTCTTGGTCGTCGTTTAGGGTTGGCGCACCCGATACACAGGAACTCAATGCGAAAACGGTAATTGGCAAAGCACAACTTATTCGCAGCATCCAATGCGATCTGTTGTTCATGTGTGTTGTACGTCCCTTTTCGATTAAAATGTTTAAGGCGCCTGACTCGGTGGTGTTACTTGGACCGAGTCCATAAAGCCTGCGGCCTCCTTGTCCAAATTCTCATCAATGCTTCCACCACGGTGCGAAAAGACTGCGCTAAAGCCCAAGCCAGGTTTGAGTGGGTGCTGACAGTAAAGAGCAAACACCTCAAACCGCAGTGTCTTTCTGGAAAGAAATGAAACGTGAGCCTTTTTATCATCGCTTACAGCGTGGTAGGTGACGCAAGGATATCCGCGTGCCGCCGAGTACTGAACATTTACATCAAGCGTCTCAAAGCGATCTGCGGGTGAATCTTTGATGACGGCTTCCCGCACAAATTCGGTAAACGCCTCGGAGTCTGGAAGGGTGGGAAGATGGAATAGATTCACTTGGGCAATGAAAGATTCGTCTGCACTGGAACCTGACTTCCCAAATGCGATGAGCTTGGCCGATCGTGCAAAGCCGTGCCAGCCGTCAGAAGCCGGCGCGTGAATTTGCAGTAGAGGGTTTGAGAAATCCTGATTTGGACTCACGGCCGGGCGATTTGCAGCTGCCGACAAATCCTTATTTGGCGCACATAACGCCACAACAGCCGCAATGATCGGCAGGCCAATGGACCGGCGCCGATTGGTGACACTGCCGAAGTCGCCTGGTTTCATCTTCCCTGAGCCCCAGAATGCGCCGAAATAGGTTGCTGAAACTCTGATAGTACCGGATGCGGTCACTGTCTGCTTTACGGTAGTGGTTTAAGGCAGAGATAGTTACGGCTTTCTCTGCGCTCTTGGATACGGCCGATCTGGCCTTTGAGGACGAACCGTCCGTTGAGCATGCGGTGTATTCTTGGAAGGACTCGGCGGCCGATTTTGCCGATTGCCTCATCGAAGCACGTAATCGCCGGTTGGGCTGCCGCGCCACGGCGACTTTCGATGGCAGGGCACTAAAGCTCGCCGGATTCGTTCCGGTCTAATGTGCCGGGCGCCCGCGCTGATCAGCTCGGATCGACCCGTTTTTCGCGGCATGCGGGACCATGTAGGGATACGTGAGCCAACTGTCGTGGCTTCTGATGTGCTAGGCGGTATTGCCGGCCGCCGCTCGGTCGCGCGGCTCCTCAATCTTCTTTGCTCCTGCGCGCTCGTGAGATTGCGCTAGTTGCGGCGGTCCTCCGGACCGCCGCAACCGATGCAAGATGACGAGGATATCAGCCCGTGAGGCTGCTCCTTGCTCGTGCGATCGCTGCGTCCACCTGAGGCTTCGCAGACTCGACCGCGTCACGGACACATGTGCCGTCGTCATCCGCTAGCGGATCGGCCTCAGTGCACGCCTTGCGTGCAGCGTCGAGCACGCTGTAATTGAGCATCAGCGCGCCGTAATTCGTCCTCAATGCAGCGGGGTCGGCCTGAACGCGCGCTGTAATCGTCACCTGCTCGATGCTTGCGCCGGTCGCTGTATCGCGGTCGACGATCTTCGCGGCAGGTGCGGAGACCGTAATCGGGTCGAGCTGGACCGGATCGAGCTGGTCGGGATCGGCGGCATGCGCGCGAGCGCTGACCAGGGCGATCGCCGCGACGGCGAAAGCGACAGGCAGGATGCGGCCCAGGATGTTCACGCGAATCGAAGTCAAATAAGTCATGATGCAATCTCCTTTAAGTCAAGCACGGCACATTTGCCGTCACTACGCTGGAGAGCTTGCGCGAGTTCTTGAGCCGGTTGATTTCAAATCGCCTGGGACGCGTTTCAGTTGTCACGGCCACCCAGCACGGGGCCTGCCGTGAAGATAAGGAATTGGAATTTCGATTTCGACCCCCCGCTCTTCTTCGCTGCGCGAAGCGGATAGTCCACCGACTGCTGGCGGGAATAAATAGCCGCGCTGTTCAAGGCGAACGTCTTTTTTATCAAGAGGAGACGCGTGCACCCTGTAGATTGGTCGGCGCCAGCAGCAGACATTCGTCGAGCCACCCGACGACCGTGCCCCGGCTATGGTTCGGTATGAGGCACTGCTATCGGCGGTTTAATGTCCTGCAGCTCCGGCGGCACGGGAAGACTGTTGGTATTTTGCGCGGCCACAACGAGCCATGTCCCTTTTCGTCTTTCAGCGAACATGGTCATAAGACCAAATCGTGGAGGCCGCGGGGAGCCGTCAGCATTCTTGTCGCCTTGAACTCGCCAGCTCCAATGGACCAGCGCGAGATCAGGCCGAATGAAGCGCACGGCTGTTTCCAGCAACGTGAGTGTTGATTCGTGGAATCGTCCGCTGAGCAATCGCGTATGGTATTTCTCGAAGTCAGCGCGGCCACCGAACCAAGTCGCTCCAACGGTGACGAAGTCGACATCTTCAGCCATGATATTCGCAAGCTCATGACCATCGTGCTTAGCCCACGCGTTACTGAATGCCTGTGGCAACTCGCGAACCGCCTTTTCATCCTGCTTGGTCTGCGCTTGGGCGAGATTTCCACATGCGAACGCTATAAGGGAGAGCAATCCAAGCGTCGTATTCATCTCTGCTCCCAGACACACGCACTAGGGCGCGGATACGCGCCGTGGACAGTCAGCCGCTATTGCTGACAGGGGCATCCGTTCTACCATCTACGGGTTCCATTAGCCACCGGCGGCTTCGGGTCGGTCAGAGACCCTCGGCCTGATTCAAGCTGAACGGTCTTCGATGGGGATTTTCGTCGTGCCGATCATCAGCCGCTGGATTTCGGATGGGCGAACTGACGCTACCTACCGCTGAACTTATAGCTGAAGCGCAAGCCGAGGGTTCGAGGACGATTCACCGTGATCGCTTTGTAGAACTGCGCGTAGTTCGCAAACAGTTGAGCCCGGGTGTCGGTTAGATTTTCTCCGTACACTTGCACGAGCCACGCGTCCTTCCCGACACCGAGTGCCCCATCATAGGTTGTGAAAGGGGGCAGGTCATAGGCAGTAGAGTGGTTCTGCAGGTCGAGCGCAAATTGATCGGTCGTAGCGAGAGAGTGCGATTGATGCACTGCGCCGATCTGGGCGAACGCGTCATAGCCGTTCAACGCGAACTCATATCGCGCGCGAATGTTGCCCTGAAAGGAAGGCGCCCCGGCGAGGGGGCTGCCGAGTACTCCGCCAGGATTTGGAATTGTTGGTCTGCCATAGCTATGCAGCGCGCTAAAGTCGATCGGTGTTCCGTCTCCCCACAGGAATGTCGCCTCCTTGACCAACTCGCTGTGATTCCAGGCGCCGCCGGCCTCGACGCTGAGCCCACTCGTGACGCGGGCCACCAACGAGGTCTCGACACCGCGGACCCTGTAATTACCACCGTTGAGGAACAACCCCAAGTTGATGATTCCCGGCGCACCTACGGGAATCTGTGCTTGGTTCCAGTTCTCCTGATAGATCGCCCCATCCCATTGGATGCGCCGGTTCAACCACATCGTTTTCCAGCCCAACTCGTTGTTGGTTAGGGTGTCGGGCGCGAGGGTCAGCGGCGGCTTCCAGCTCCCGTGCAGATTTGCTTGTGTTTGCCACTCATAGGGACCTGTGTTCAGCGGCGAGCATGGGCAGTTGACCGCTGATCGATTGAAGGCGCCCGCGCGGAACCCCTGCGACCAGGTGTAGTACAGCAACGCATCCTCGGTCACTTTCCAGCTGAGGTTCGCGCGGCTCCTGAAGCCAGAGAAACTCCGGTCGAGGTTTTCTGCATTGAGATTGATGAATTGCTGATTCGGCCCGTTCACACACGGATTGGGTGCCTCCGGAAAATTAATGAGCTGGCAACCACCGAAGCTGCTTACGGTCGAGCCGACTTCCCAGGTATTGGTACGGGAGTAGCGCGTACCGGCTGTCAGCGTCAGCTTGGACGGAATGAGGTCGAAGTCCACTGACGTGTACACGGCCTGCTGTCTGTAGCTGCGCGTGATATCGTTAAAAAAGCCATCGCCCAACGGCCGGACGTTCGGGTTGTTCGAGGTCACCGGTGAGGATACGAACGCTCCGCTTGCGTTGTAGTAGCCGGTGGGCGGCCCGATCGGATTGAAGTACGGCAGCGCCGTGAGATAGAACCAGTCGACCTGGTTCTGGAGCTGGTAGTTCTCATAAAACAGGCCGCCGACGCCGCGGATCCGCCAATCGGCGGGCGTGCTGAGGCGCAATTCATGGGTCTGGTGAGTGTTGCGCTCGAGATCGCGCCAAGTTGAGCTGGGCGTGAAGCAGCGCGCGGCCGCCGGATTTGGCTGAGTTGAGTTCGAGGTCGGATTGACGCATTGATAGTAGTCCGCGTACGCGCCGCGTGCGTAGCTCGTGTAGTCCTGGACCTGCTCGATATTGCGCACGAGAAACGCACCCGCATAGACGAGCTTCAAGGCCCCGACGCGACCATCGATCGTCAGTGCAGTATTCTCAAACCTGTCCTTGCTGTATGAGGGATTGTACAGCTGCACGCTGAGGTCGGGTTGCGGCTGGCCGAGCGAATTCGCCGCCATCTCGGTGAAGACGCCGTCGGTCTCGATGCTCTGGTAGGACTGTGCCAGCAGGGCGCTCCAGTCCTCATCGAAACGGTACAAGGCCTCTGCGCGAATGCCCCGATGGGTGACTGGATTGATATCCTTGGCGGCAATATTGAAGTTGTTGATCACAACGCTGTTGGTTGGAACCTTGCCACCGGAGTGAGCGTAGTCAGCGTAATGGATGCCCCAGTCGGTATCGGCGCGTGCAAAGGTGGCGGGAACATTGTCGATGTATCCGCCCCGGCGCTCGTTGTAGATCACGCCTCGCACGGCCAGGTGGCCGGCAATGAGCGGGACATTCAGGGTAGCGTCGAGATTGGTGCTCTCTCCACCGTGCGCGGTCGTTGCATAACCCGCATTCACCGCGGCTTCAGTCACATCGAGTTTCGGCTTGTTCGTGATGTAGCGCACGACACCCGCCTGCGCGCCCGCGCCGAACAGCGTGCCCTGCGGCCCCTCCAATACCTCGATGCGGTCGAGGTCCGCGGCGTAGACGTCAAGATTGCGATGGGGAAGCTGCGCGGATTGCTCATCGAGGTACACC
>Ga0137412_10001068_pt1 | contig 20678 bp, 20 predicted proteins | sample CZODoug2_1_16fun_FD_122160 | JGI IMG/M metagenome (GOLD analysis project Ga0137412, IMG submission 122160) | Vadose zone soil fungal communities from Angelo Coast Range Reserve, California, USA - CZODoug2_1_16fungal (Hybrid Assembly) | ecosystem: Environmental > Terrestrial > Soil > Vadose zone...
CGGCAGCAGGGCCGTGGCACCGCCGAACAATACCGCAAAAAGGTCCAGCGAAATGGCTCCCAGTACCGTTTTCCGGTACCAGACAAAGCGTATTCCCTGCAGGAGGCTGGCCCAGGATGCGGCGGAACGAATTCGCGGCGCTGGGCGCCTGTGCACCGTGGCCATCAGGCCGATGCCCGCGAGCAACAACATCGCGGCAGCGCCGTACACCCCAACCGCGCCGCCGAATCGTCCGAGAGTCGCGCCCGAGACCGCGTACACAATGCCGCCCGCGCTCGGTCCCACGATGGTTGCGATCTGGTTGGCCGATGAATTGACGGCCAGCGCATTGCGCAGCGACGCCGCCGGGACGATGGTGGGCACGAACGACTGGGATGCCGGCAATTGAAATGCGCGGGCTATTCCGAGCACGGCCAGCACCGCGAAAATCGGCAGGCTGCTTCCCAGCTTGCCGAATGCAAAAGCGAGCAGCAAGAGCGCACACACGCAGTGCGCGCACAGGCACAGCAGGATGATGAGCCCGCGGTCGTATTGGTCGGCAACATGCCCCGCGAACAGGACCAGCAACAGAAACGGCAGGAACTGCGAAAGACCGATCAGGCCTAGGTCGAGGACGCGGCCGGTAAGGTGATAGACCTGCCAGCCGACGGCGATGACGATCATTTGCGCGGCGATGGAGGAACAAAACCTCGCGCAAAGATACCGGGCGAAATCCCGATTCTTGAGCACCGCGAATCCGCCCTCGACGCCGTGGGAACTCAAGCGAGAGGGTGGCTTCGAGCGCCGCTCACAGGGCAAGTTCACTGAGGCTTGGATGGTCGTCGGGACGGCGTCCCAGCGGCCAATGATATTTGCGCTCATCATCCGTAATCGGCAAATCGTTGATGCTGGCGATGCGCAATCTCATCAGTCCGTGCTCGTCGAATTCCCAGTTTTCATTGCCGTAGCTGCGAAACCAATGACCGCCGTCGTCGTGCCACTCGTAGGCAAATCGCACGGCTATCCGATTGTCGCGAAAAGCCCAGAGTTCCTTGATGAGCCGATAGTCGAGTTCGCGGGACCACTTGCGCGTGAGAAACGCCTGGATGGCATCGCGCCCCTGCAAGAATTCGGCGCGGTTGCGCCAACGGCTGTCGGTCGTATAGGCAAGCGCGACCCGAGCCGGCTCGCGTGTGTTCCACGCGTCTTCAGCCATGCGCGCCTTTTGAATCGCAGTCTCCAAAGCAAACGGCGGCAACGGTGGTCTATCCATGGGTCGCTCCTCAACGGATTGGCGGGATGATTATCTGCGGCGCTCCGCATGCACCGCGCTCAGCATCGGCGGAGCAGGCGCGCGGCATGAGCGCGCGATCAAAACAAATGCGGACTTCGCGAAGCCGCGGCGCGCTCTGGCCGGTGCAGCTGATCACGATCGACGCCGCCGGAAGGTGTGGATTGGCACGCAGGAAATCATTTGCAAGCGCCGTTGGCGGCTCCTCGATCGCTCGTGCGGGACCGGAGAGGTCCTGCGGAATTGCAATGCTCGCATAGGCGCGGCGCACCAGCGCAAAAAACTCGGCCGGGCCCAAGCCGCTGCAAGTGCCGTGCGCCGACCATTCGTGGTAAACGAGACCTCGCGCCGGCATCAAGTCCGCAATGCCCTGCACCACGTCGTCGGGCACCGGGCGGTGTACATCGCAATGCTCCGGCCAACCCCGTTCATATTGCGGCCATAGTCCGTGCACGATGAATCCGAAACGCCGCGGCCCATTGCATTCGGCGGCGCCCGGCGACGTTAAGCAGAACGCCGGCGACCAGGAAAGCGACAGCACGTAGTACGCGAAGTCGCCGGGCGTGCCGGCGCTCTCGAGACTGCGATGCCTCGCCACGGCATCGCCGATGTTGCTCGACAACGCGGCAGCGAGCAGCGCAACACTGAACAAAAAGAGCGGGCGGCGCATCATCAGGTCTTCGCTTCAACCGCCGGCGCGAATATTCTTCGATGTGAGCCCCTGGCCGTCGGCGCGCCACCCGGGAGGGCCGAAGACCACGCCCGCCGCCTCGCGCACCGAGCGCGCGGCGAATAACTCTCCCATCATGGCAATCCACTCGTGGAAAGCGATGCGAATGGGATTGAAGGTCTCGATATTCTTGACGATTCCGTAACGCGGCGGCTCTTCGTCCCGTTCTGCGGCGAAGGAACCAAACAGGCGGTCCCACACCATCAGCACCCCGGCATAGTTCCGGTCGAGGTAGCGGGGGTTGGACGCATGGTGGACGCGGTGATTCGAGGGCGTGTTGAATAGAAATTCGAACCACGCCGGCATGCGGTGGACCGCTTCGGTGTGGATCCAGAACTGATAGAACAGATTGAAGCCCTGTTGCGCCAGAATCATCGCCGGCGGAAATCCCAGCAGCGCCAACGGAATCCACGGGGTCCAGGTGCCGACGATCACGCTGGTCCACGATTGACGCACCGCCGTTGAAAGATTGTATTCCTGCGAAGAGTGATGATTGACATGCGCCGCCCACCAGAACCGGCATTCGTGACTGATGCGATGGAACCAGTAGTAAATGAAGTCATCCAGAAAGAAGATCGCCGCCCACGCCCAAGGCGAGCTCGGCGATATCGTGAACAGACGCACCCTGTAGGCCGCCGACAGTCCGGCGAAGACGATCCCGGCCATCATGAGATTCATCGCGATGTTGCCGGCCTGCATGCCGAGCGATGCGAAGGTGTCGCTCGATCGATAGCGGGCCTTGACGGCCGCAACGCGGCTCAGCGCCGCCTCGATCGCAATCATCCCGAGAGAGATACCGAGAAAGATCTCCGGCAGCTGCGGCTTCCAATTCATTGGGTGGATCGTAAGATATTGCTCGGAGACTGTCGATGCAGGACGCCGCATCACGGCGGCTGAACGCCGGATCGCGGCGTCGGAACGACGTGTCACAACCACGGATCGCCGAACGCGGCGATGGAACGACGTGTCACGAGCCGCGGATCTTGCGTCACGGCGGCGCAGCGACGGTCTAGTAGGTTATTCTCCGCACCATGGCCGTCAACGCTGATTTCCTGCGATACGTGCTCGATCAACTCGCCGGACTTGGCCACATCGCCCCGCGCCGCATGTTCGGCGGCGTCGGCCTATATCATGAGGACCGGTTCTTCGGTCTCATTGCCGGCGATACCCTGTATCTCAAAGTGAACGACTCCAACCGCGGCGACTACGAGGCGCGCGGCATGCGCCGCTTCCGGCCCTTCCCCGACAAGCCCTACTGGAGCATGACCTACTACGAATTGCCGGCGGATGCTCTCGAAGACGCCGACGAGTGCGCGGCATGGGCGCGAAAATCCGTGGCGGTTGCCGCGGTCGCTGCCAAGCCGGTCGCTGCCAAGCGGGTCACTGCCAAGCGGGTTGCGGTCACTGCCAAGCGGGCTGCTGTCAAGCCGGCACCGGCAAAGGCGGGCGCTCGGCGCGGCAAGAAACGCGGGCGCTGAACGAACGCCCTCACCGCAGTGCCTCTGTGGCAGCTGCGGTCGGTATAGGTCTCGTACATTAAAGGGGAGCAGCAATTGATCAACCTAGATAGTCGTCATTTCAGCGTGATCGGGCAATGAAGGCAGTACTCCTCAAGGGCCACGGCGGATTCGAGCAACTCGACTATCGGGAGGACGTGCCGGTGCCCGTGCTCCGCGCCGGCGAGGTACTGATCCGCGTCGGAGCGGCCGGCGTGAACAATACCGACATCAACACGCGCACCGCCTGGTACTCCCGATCGGTGACCGAGGGCACCACGGCGGAAGCGGGCGCGTCCGGCATCGCGGCCGCGCGTTCCGAAGACGCCGGCTGGACAGGCTTGCCGCCGATCTTCCCGCGGATTCAAGGCGCCGATGCCTGCGGCCGCATCGTCGCCGTCGGAGACGGCGTGGAGTCGCAGCGAATCGGCGAACGGGTATTGGTGGAACCGGTATTCCGTGTCGCCGAAACTGCCGGCCGAAGCAGAGCCATCTATTTCGGTTCGGAGTGCGACGGCGCGTTCGCGGAGTTCGCCAGGGTACCTGCGGTGCACGCCCATGCGGTAACCTGCGGCCTGACCGACGCGGAGCTTGCCTCCTTTCCTTGTGCTTACGCCGCCGCCGAGAACATGCTCACTCGCCTGAATTTGAAATTGGGCGAGACGTTACTCGTGACCGGCGCCTCCGGCGGGGTCGGTTCAGCCGCGGTGCAACTGGCGAAGCGCCGCGGAGCGACGGTGCTGGCGGTGGCAAGCCCTTCGAAAGCGGCAGGCGTTGCGTCCCTGGGAGCGGCCAAAGTCATTGCTCCGGATTCCGATCCGTTGAAGGAGTTCGGGCGGGACCAGATCGATGCGATCGTCGATGTGGTCGGCGGCGGACGGTTCCCGGCATTGCTCGAGGTGCTACGGCGCGGCGGAAGCTACGCCGTCGCCGGCGCGATCGCCGGACCGATCGTCGACCTCGACCTGCGGACGCTCTATCTCAAGGATCTTCGTTTGCTCGGCTGTACCGTGCTCGAACCGGAAGTGTTCGGCAACCTGGTGCGTTATATCGAACGCGGTGAGATCAGACCCCTGCTGGCCGGCGTACATCCGCTCGCTGCCATCGTTCAGGCACAGCAGGAATTTCTGGCGAAGCAACGCATGGGCAAGGTCATTCTCATTCCATGAGTTCAGCGCTTCGCAGCCTCTGCAGTGCCAGCTCCGCGATCGCCATGTCCTGCACAGCCACGCCCGTGAGGTCGGCGATGCTGATGTCTTGCGCGCTACGGCGCCGGAGCGTCGGGTCCTGAATGATACGGCCGAGTTCCACGAGATCCCTCGTCTCGATCAATCCCTGCTCGAGTGCGAATGCGGAATCGCCGTATTTCGAACACTGACTCACGCTGTCGACGGCGCGAATCTGGGCGAGCGCCAAGAGCCTGGGCTCCAACTCCTGCTTGCCGCCTCCATCCGCGCCCACGGCGGTGATGTGAGTGCCCGGTTTCACATCGGCCGCGCCGAGCAGCCAGTCCCGCGAGGCCGTGGTCGTAACGATCAATCGTGCGTCCGCCGCCACCGCCGATGGCGAGGCGACGACTTCAATGTCGAACCCGGGCACCGTCAGCGCGCGGGCTCGATCGATCGCGCGCGCCCACAGCTTGACGCGCCGGCAAGGAGTCACCTCCCGCAAATAGTCGAGCTGGAGCCGTGCTTGCATGCCGGCGCCAATGATGCCGATGCAGCCGATCTCTTGGGGAGCCAGGTACTTCGCCGCCACGGCGCCGGCCGCGGCGGTACGCATGTCGGTCAGGTATCCCTCGTCCTGAAAAATGGTGAGCAACTCCCCGGTCTCGCTGCTGAAAACCAGAACCACTCCATTGCTGGAAGCCAGGCCGCGCTCGGGATTCTTCCAGAAGCCCGTGGCAATCTTGATGGTGAAGGTCGAACCCTGCTTCAGGTAGCCATACTTGATGTGACAGTCCCCCGGCGGATCCTCGAAGTCCAGCTGGCCCACCGGCGGTATGACCGCCTCACCGTTCGAATACGCGGCGAAGGCGCGCTCCATCGCCGCGATCACTTCTTTGGGGCGGATCACCAGCGCAATCTGTGCGCGTGAATACACGGTGGTCATCGGCGAAACTCCTCAGCCTCGTCCAGGCTCCCCGGCGCATAGTCGGGGTCGATCAAGCGGCGACGCGCGTTGCGGCGCCGGCGCCGGAACCGATGAACCCGGGGCGCAAGGCCAAGCCATTCGGGCCGCAGCCACAGCGGGTTCGGAGCGTCATCTGCCAGCGCGGAAAAGAACATGGTGCGCGCCTCCTTCACCGCGTCCACGACCGCCGGCGGCACGTCGTGCCATTGGCTCACGACGTCGATGGCGCGCTCGATGCTCGAGCGCATCGACCCCTCTACGCGCACCAGCGCGGCAGTCCACGCCGCTGCATCGCTCGCGTCCGCCGGCAATACTTGCAGCAACATTTCGACCAGTTCGCGCACGCCTCGAGCGGGACTTTGCGCGGCCGCGGCCGCCGCGATCACGGTCTCCGGCGGCAAATCGAGCGCCGCGTGCACTTCCGCCAACAAGATTTGCAGCGCACCCGACATATCGAGCGGCCGAATATCGGCGCGGTCCACGAGCGGCTCAACATTCACCGCCGACCGTGATCCCTGCCCGGCCGCGCCCGCAGTTCCCGCGCGGGCGGTGGGCACGTCAGCCGGCGGCACTTTGGGGACTTCCATCGCAGCGCCTGCCTCAGGGCGGCAAGTGGCGATTCACAAGCGTGACCATCCGGTCCAGGTCGTCGTGGAAGAGATCCTGGCCCATTTCCGGCAGATCGACGAACGTCGCGCCGGGTTTGAGCAGAGGCTTGACGCGAACAGTTTGCTCGATGATCTCATCGTGCGGCGCGAACACCGTCAATGGCGCTTTCAAACTCTTGAGTTTTTTCTCGATGGGGTAGCTGCAGGCGGCGCGAAACGCCGCACCCGGATTTGCCGCAAGCACGTGCTCCACGAATCGGCGCTGCACGTCCGCCAGATCGTAGGGCGGCTGGCGAAAGGCGAACCCGCCGCGCCAGGCGCCCAGCACATGACCGCCCTCGGTGGCCGGCCTCAGAGGCTGCTCGCTGTACTTCTCCAGCTGGCGTTGCTGTTCCTCAGTCGAAAATAGCGGCATTCCGACGACGATGACTCGCCGTACCTGGGAACCGAGTTGATGAGCAACCTCGACGGCCTCGAGGGAGCCCGTGTGCATGCCCATCACATCGACCTCGCCCTGAACCCCCGCCGCCTTGAGCGTGTCGACCGTGCTCTGAGCATATTGCTCGAGGGACAGGGCCCAGGGCGGCGCGTCGGAGAAGCCGTAGCCCAACCGATCCGGCGCATGGGTTGGCCGCTCCAGCCGTTCCTGGAGCGTCTCCCACATGGCTCCTGAGCGCGGCGACATGTGCAGGAGCACCAGCGGCACCCCTTTGCCCTTGCCGTCGTTGCTGCGCAAATGCATTTGTCCGAAGCGAGTCGGGTAGATACGCCGGGTCATTTTCCCAAGGCCGCTGTCGGAGGAGACGATTGCCCGAAAACGCCCCGTCAACCACTCAGCGGTCATCGCGACGTTTCCGCGGAAACGTGTGCCGTCGCCAGCCCCAGCGGAGTCCCGATTTGGCCTGCTGCCTTGTTAACCAGTGAAATGAGAGCCCCTCCTAATGAACATCCAAAAAAGATTCGACCAAGGGCGCCACCAAATCCGGCCGTTCGATGTGAAGCATATGTCCCGCGCCCGCGACTCGGGCGAATTCAATGTGGGGAAATATCGCGCGAAATGCCTCCGTCGTGCCATCGGCGCCCAGCTTGGCCAGATGATCCGACTCCTCGCCCACCAACATCAACAGGGGAGCGCGCAACTCGCGCCAGCATGCCTCGGTATCTTCGCGCTTGTACAGGATCGGGTTCACCCAATGATGGCGCGGATCGCCCGCCAGGCGCACCCGACCGCCGGCATCGAGTTTACCCCAGGCCGCGGCTACGAACGCGGCTTGCGCCGCCGAGAACCGCGGGTAGCGGAATCGAATGATGCCGGCCAACTCTTCGAATGACGCGTAGTCCTTGCGCACCGGTTGGGCCCGCAATTGGTCCAGCCATTTGCGCATTCGCGCCGGCGCTTGTGCGGGCGCGGTGCGTGCGAGTCCGAATCCTTCGAGGTTGACGATGCAGCGGACTCGTTCCGGCCGAATGCCCGCATACGAGCAGGCGATGTTCCCGCCCATGCTGTGACCCACCAGTCGCGCGGGTGCCGCGGGCGACAGCTCCGCCAGCAGCGCGTCAAGGTCTCCCAGATAGTCGGGAAACCAATAACCCTCCTGCGGCCATTCACTGCGTCCGAAGCCGCGCCAATCGAGCGCCACCAACGGCCAATCCCGCTGCAACGCATCCGCCAGGAACTGAAAGGTCTCGCCGGTGTCGAGCCAACCGTGAAGCAGAAATATCGGCGACGCGGATTCCGAAGGCTCCGGCCCCCAACGCGTCAAATGCATGTCGAGTCCGCGTACTCGCAGGGTCTCGTGCCGCGGCGGGCGCAGCACCTGGTACGCCGTCACCTGGTCCAATCAGCGATGCAAGCAGCCGCCGATCAATGCGCCGACTACGCCGCCGATGAGGCCGCCCACACCGGCGGCCACCGCCAATTTCTTTGTCTGCGGCGGTTCGGCGCCGCCGGCGGGCGTTACTTTGGTGTCGGTTCCCGTGCCGGTGCCGGTGCCTGTTCCCGTACCCGTGCCGCCGCCGGTTCCTGTTCCAGTTCCTGTCCCGGTGCCCGTACCAGTTCCGGATCCCGGGGTGGGCTTGTTAGGGTCGTGTCCGTTTGGCATGTGAGTCCAGCTCCTAGGTTCTTGTCATGAGGCCCCGCTTTCATACACGCAAGCAGCACTCCGCTGCAAGGGCCGTCGGTGTTTGCGGTTCACCCGCGCCGGGGCGCATGCTTTAAAACATGGAAGGAGACCGCATCGGACCATATCGCGTACTGCGCACCTTGGGTGTCGGCGGCATGGGAGAGGTTTTCCTTGCCGAGCGGGCGGATGCCGAGTTCGAGCAACAAGTGGCCATCAAGGTGGTTTACGGTGGCGCGATCGCCCGCAACGTTCAATCGCGACTCAGAATCGAACGTCAAATCCTCGCTCAGCTCGATCACCCGAATATCGCGCATCTCCTGGACGGCGGGTCCTTGCCGGACGGAACGGCCTACATCGTCATGGAGTACGTCGACGGCATTCCCATCGACGTTTTCTGCGATTCAAATCGCCTCGACATCGTGGCGCGTCTGAAGCTATTCCAAACCGTTTGTGCCGCGGTGCATTACGCCCACCAGAACCTCATCGTGCACCGCGATCTCAAGCCCTCGAACATCTTGGTAACGGCGCCCGGCGTGCCCAAATTACTTGATTTCGGGATCGCCAAATTGCTGGACGAGCGTCAGGCGGGACACCACACGCTGGCCGTCACCCATGCGGATATTCGCATCATGACGCCCGACCATGCGAGCCCCGAACAAGTCCGCGGCGAGGCGATCACCACATCCAGCGACGTCTACGTGTTGGGCGTGTTGCTCTATAGATTGCTGACCGGCACCGGCCCCTTTTTCATACCATCCATGCGGCTCACGGATATCGAGCGCGCAATTTGCGAGAAACTTCCCTCGCTACCCAGCCAAGCGGTAGGCACGGGCGACTCGGTGGAAGCTCGCGGAATTGCAGACGACCGGAGCACCAGCGCCCATCGGTTGCGGCGAACTCTCCGAGGCGACGTGGACAATATCGTCTTCATGGCGATGCGCAAGGAACCCGAACGCCGCTATGGGTCCGCGCAGCAAATGGCCAGCGATATTCAGCGCTATCTAGAGGGCAAGCCCGTCATCGCGCGCCGCGATACGATGTCGTATCGCACTGCGAAGTTTGTCAGGCGCCATTGGTTGCCGGTCGCGGCCAGTGTCAGTGTAGTTTTTTTGATTCTTGCCTTCGCCACCACGACATACGTGCAATCCCTGCGCATCGCGGCCGAACGCGATCGCGCCGCCCAGCAGCGTGTGCTGGCCGAACGCGAGCGCGTTCGCGCGGAAGAAGTATCGAGCTTCCTGGTGAATCTGTTCAAACTGTCGGATCCGGAGGAGAACCGCGGCAACCAAGTCACCGCCCGCGAACTGCTGGACTCGGGCGCGAAACGTCTGCGCGCCGGTCTACAGGATCAGCCGGCAACCAAGGCTGCCTTGCTTTCCACCGTCGGGGAAGTCTACGACAGTCTCGGACAGTACCAAGATGCGTTGCCGATCTTGAACGAATCCTTGTCGCTGCAGCCGCAGTCGCACGACAAATCACGCATGGATACCTTGTTGGAACTCGGTCGCGCGCGTATGGGCACGGGCGATCTTGCGAGCTCGGAGGCACCCTTGCAGGAAGCACTGCATCTCTCGCAGAGTAACTTCGGCGCGACCAGCCAGGAGGCCGGACACGCCCTATGGCAACTGGGAAAGCTAAGGCAGCAGCAAGGCCAATTCGGCGAGGCCAAGGACCTTTACAACCGCGCCCTTGGGATATTTGAATCGACCTTCGCTCCTCAAACCGATGTGTCCGCGGTGCTCGACGACATCGCGCAGATTTACGCCCTCGAACAGCAATGGGCGCTCGCCAAGCAGACTTACGAGCGAGCATTGGAGGTCGACCGGCGTATTCTCGGTGACGATCATCCGAGGGTTGCCATACATATGCAGAATCTGGCGATCGTCGCCCAGAATATCGGCGACTTGAAGCAAGCCGAAGCGCTCTATCGCGACGTAATTCGCCGCCAGGAACACACCTATGGCGACCGACATCCCGAGACAGCGATCACCGACGGCAACTATGGCTTGTTGCTGCAGCGCGAAGGACGGCTGGCCGAAGCGGAACCGTTCTTGCGGAGCGCCTTGTCGATGAGGTTGTCGCTCTATGGTCCGGCTAACTACAAGGTCGGGTACGCTCGTGTCAGTTTGGCAATGTTATTGCTCGACAAAGGAGAATTGCCCGAGGCAGAAAGCGAATTCCGCCAGGCGCTCGTGATCTACGACAAATCACTTTCCGCCAATCATCAATGGCGCGCAGCCTTGTTGATGCATTTCGCACGACTACTGGTGGACCGGGGCAAAGCCGCAGAAGCTCTGGCGATGAGCGATGAATCTCTGAAAATCTGGAATTCGACATCTTTGGCCACGAACGCATCGACCGCGCAGGCTCACGCCATTCACGCCTATGCACTCGCGCATCTCGGCAAACCGCGCGAAGCGGCCGAAGAGTTCGATGCCGCTCTGCCGGTGCTGTTGAAGGCCCGGGGCGTCGACGATCCCGTCGTGCGCCGGGCTCAGAGTTGGCTCAAGGCAGTGCGCCCGGAACCTCTGCAAACCGCCAGTACCGCGCACTAGCGGCCGGCCCGGCAATTCCCCCTCCGCCGACAAACACGCGTTTCCGCGGCGGCTCAGCCGCCGAGAAAAAGCTTGTAGGCCGGGTTATCGGTCTCTTCGGTGTAGGCGTAGTGCAGTTCGTTGAGATGCAATAGAAAGTCGGTCCGTGTCTCGAGGGGGACTTGGATGCCGGCGAGAACCCGTCCGTAATCCGAGCCGTGATTGCGGTAGTGAAACAGACTGACGTTCCAGGCCGTGCCGATGGCCTGCAGAAACTTGAGCAGCGCCCCCGGGCGCTCCGGAAACTCGAACCGGTACAGGCGCTCGTCGGCGAGGCCGCGCGCCTGCCCGCCCACCATGTAGCGCACGTGCAATTTCGCCATTTCGTTGTCGGTCATGTCGCGTGCGGCAAAGCCCGCGCTCGCGATGCTTTGCAGCAGCCGATCGCGCTCGGCCCTGCCTTGAGTGAGGGCGAGGCCGACGAATACTTGCGCCGTCTGCAAGTCCCCGTACCGGTAGCTGAACTCCGTGACGTTGTGCCGGCCCAGCAATTCGCAGAACCGCAGGAACGAACCCGCTGCCTCCGGCATCTCCACCGCGAACAGCGCCTCGCGCTGCGCGCCCAAGTCCGCGCGCTCGGCCACGTAGCGCAGGCGGTCGAAGTTCATGTTGGCGCCGCCGTTGATCGCGATGAGCGTGCGCGCGGTGCAGTTCTCGCGCGCCACGTACTTCTTGATCCCCGCAACCGCCAGCGCACCCGCCGCCTCCGCAATGGAGCGCGTGTCTTGGAAAATATCTTGAATGGCGGCACAGATCTGATCCGTGGTCACCAAGATGATTTCATCCACGTATTGACGGGCAAGGCGAAAATTCTCCTCGCCCACGCGCCGCACCGCGACCCCGTCGGCGAACATGCCCACTCGATCGAGGGTCACGCGTTTTCCGGCGCGCAGCGATTCGTACATTCCAGCCGCGTCTTCCGGCTCTACTCCGATGATCTTGATGCGCGGATACAGCGACTTCGCATAGGCAGCGATTCCGGCTATCAACCCGCCGCCGCCTACGGGCACGAAGATCGCATCGATCTCATCGCCGTGATGCTGGCGCAAGATCTCCATGGCGATCGTGCCCTGCCCGGCAATCACATCGGGGTCGTCGAAGGGGTGCACGAACACCAGCCCGCGCTCCCGGCCAAGTTCGATCGCACGTTCGTAGGCTTGATCATAGTCGTCGCCGTGCAGCACGATTTCACCGCCGAGGTCGGCAACCGCCTGCACCTTGATCTCGGGCGTGGTCACCGGCATGACGATGACGGCTGGAATGCCGCGCGTGCGCGCTCCCAGAGCGACCCCCTGGGCGTGGTTGCCGGCCGAGGCGCAGATGACGCCGCGCTGCGCGCTGATCGGCGACAATTGCGCGATTTTGTTGTATGCGCCGCGAATTTTGAACGAAAAGACCGGCTGAAGGTCTTCACGTTTGAACAGGATTCGATTGTCCAGACGGCGCGACAATCGCGGTGCGTGTTCCAGCGATGTCTCGATGGCGACGTCGTACACTTTTGCTTTGAGGATGCGATCTACGTAGTTTTCTTGCATGGCCGGCATCGTTGAAGGAGCGCCTACATTAGCTCAAGCGTCCACGGAGCGGTATGGCCGAGCCATACTGAGAGATGCTCCACAGCTCGCGGAGCCTTGGGCGTCTTGCTGCCCCTTAATTGGGTAACATAGGGCTATGCGCACCGCGAAATTTTGGCTGTTGGGCCTGTTGCTGGCCTCACCGGCTGCCTTCCCTCTCTCGGGGAACGTGGTGGCCACCGACAATGTCAAGGCACATTTGGTCAGTGAGGTGAGCGCCGTCGCTCCGGGCCAGTCGTTCTGGGTTGCCCTGGAATTCACCATCCGCGACGGCTGGCATACCTACTGGCGCAATCCCGGCGACTCCGGTCAAGCCACGACGCTCAAGTGGCAGCTCCCGCCGGGATTCACGGCGGGCGACATCGTCTGGGCCACGCCGCATCGATTCGAGATTCCGCCCCTGGTGAATTACGGCTACGCCAAGCATGCGGTGCATCTGGTCAATATCACCGCGCCCAAGAGCTTGCAGGCTGGTACGGCGATCGTGCTGGCGGCCAAAGCCGGCTGGTTGGTCTGTTCCGACGTGTGCATTCCGGAAAATGCCGAACTGCAAATGAAGCTGCCGGTGAGCGCATCGTCCGGCGCGATCGATCCGGCAGATGCCGGGCTTTTCACGGCGGCGCGCAGCGAGTTGCCGAGCGCGCAGCTTGCGCCGACCACGGCCCGGATCCAGGGCGATCAACTGGTGATCGCGCTCGGTAAGGATTGGGGCGCCACCCTGCCGCAGATCAAGTCGTTGGCTTTCTTTCCCTATGACGAGGGCGGCATCGAGTACGCCGCGCCGCAGACGCTGACCCGCAGCCCGGATGCCGTCGAACTCGCCATGAAGGTGGGCTATCAACCGCCGCAGCCGGGGACGGTGCGCGGCGTGCTGTTGGCAACCGAGCAGAGCGGCAATGGCACGGTGACCGTGCCCATGGAGATCGCAGCAAGTTTCTCGGGCGCCGGCGCCGGCCAGCAGCCCAAGGGCGGTCCACGGTTCGCCCCGGCAACGGCAACGGCAACGGCAACGGCGACTACGGCGACGACGACGACGGGGGCGAAACCCATCGCCTCGCTGCCCGTGCTGCTTGCGTTCGCCGTTCTGGGCGGTTTGATCCTGAATTTGATGCCCTGCGTGTTCCCGGTGCTCTCGATCAAAGCCATTGGTCTGGTGCAACAGGCGAAAGAGCATCCCGCCGCCGTGCGCGCCAAGGGCTTGGTGTTCGCCGCGGGGGTCATCAGCTCGATGCTCTGCCTCGCGGCCGCGCTGCTCGCTCTGCGAGCGGCCGGCGAGCAGATCGGCTGGGGCTTCCAATTGCAATCGCCGCTGTTCGTCACTCTGCTCGTGTACCTGTTGTTCGCCGTGGGCCTCAACTTGTCCGGGGTTTTCGAGGTCGGCGGCGGACTTGCCGGCGTCGGCGACGGCCTCACCCGAGGCGACAGTTACCGCGCCTCATTCTTCACGGGCGTGCTGACCACCTTGGTCGCGACGCCGTGTACCGCGCCGTTCATGGCTTCCGCTGTCGGCGCCGCGCTCACTCAGCCGCCGGCATTCGCGCTGTCGGTTTTTGCGGCCTTGGGGTTTGGCCTCGCGCTGCCCTACTTGCTGCTCTCCTTTGCGCCCTGGATGCGCCGCGCCCTGCCGAAACCGGGCGCATGGATGGATACGCTGAAGCAAGCTTTTGCGTTTCCGATCTATGCATCGGCGGCGTGGTTGCTGTGGGTGCTCGCGCAGGAGACATCGGCCTTCGGCTTGGGTGCCGCGTTGGCCGGGGCAATCCTCATCGCCCTGGCGGCATGGGCTTACCAGAAATCGAAGTCGAGCGCTGCCCCGGGCCGCGTCGCCGCGCTCGCGACCGCAACGCTGGCCGTGCTGCTCGCCATTCTTCTGCCGGTGCGCTTCGCCGACGTCGCCGCGGCTGCGGCAAGCGTTTCCGCCAAGGGTGGGCAATCCGGGGACCGGTCCGGCGACGAATGGCAGCCCTACGACGCGTCACAAGTTGCCAGGCTGAACGCCGCCGGGCGGCCGCTGCTGGTGAATTTCACCGCCAGCTGGTGCCTCACCTGTCTGGTCAATGAACGCAATGCCTTTACCGACGCCGCCGTTCAAGCAGTGTTCCGCGACAAGGGTGTCACGCTGATGAAGGGCGATTGGACCAATCGAGATCCGGCCATCACCCAAGCCTTGGCCTCGTTCGGACGCGCCGGGGTGCCGCTCTATGTGGTGTATAACTCGAAGCCCGGTTCAACCGAGCCGGTCATTCTGCCGCAGCTTCTGACCGCCGGCGCCGTGCAAAGCGCGTTCGCCGACGCACCCAGTCGCGGGTCGACGCCTTAGCATTTTTGCGACTAAGATTTTCAATATGCCGTGAATGCGGCATGCTGCGGGCATGGCCCCCAATGAATCCAACACTTTTCCGGTGCTCGATTTCCGCCGCCACAGCATGGTGCTGCAATGGCACGCGCTCGGCGGGACTTGGACCGCCTGCGACAACCCGCCGGCGCTGGTGCATGGGATTGCATTGATACGCGCCTCGCAGCCGAATATTTGCGTGTACGGCCACGCGGGACGTTTGCGTTTGCAAGTCGGCGCCAACCAGTACGCACTGTCGGAGAATTCGCCGCGAATCAGCTGCTCGCGCGGTTGGGCTAGCTTCGGCTTTCGTCGGCGCTTCACCATCGAATCGAGTTCGGGCGGCGTACTCTTCAGTTATGCCTATTGGACCAATCAGCACCACGATTTCTTTCGCTGGCTGGCGAGCAAGGCGGAGGATCCCGACTGGCGTGTCTCGAGCGGGCGGCAATGGTCGGAGGGCCTCGCCGCGGCGGTGCTGCGGTCGAACTAAGACGCGCTCTTCAGCGCGGCAGCAGGCCGGCCAGTTCGGGATCGGTCAGATGGCGCCACTGCCCCGAACTCAAGCTCCCCAAGTGAATGTTCATGATTCGCACGCGCTGCAGCCGCTGCGCCTTGTATCCCAGAGCGGAGCACATTCGACGGATCTGGCGATTCAGCCCCTGGGTGAGAATCATTCGAAACGACTCCCGATCGATGCGGCTCACCCGGCAAGGCTTGGTCAATTCACCCATGATTTTCACGCCGCCTGCCATCATCTTCAATGAAAGATCGGTGATGGGGCGATCCACCGTCACGATGTACTCCTTTTCGTGATTGTTCTCGGCGCGGAGGATTTCGTTGACGATGTCGCCGTCGTTCGTCAGGAGGATCAGGCCCTCGGAGTCCTTGTCCAGGCGCCCTATGGGAAAAATGCGCTCCGGGTACCCGACGAGATCGATGATGTTGTCCTCGATGTGCGCCTCGGTGGTGCAGGTCACGCCGATCGGCTTATTGAGAGCAATGTAGATCTGCCTTTTCTTGGCCCCGATCGGTTCACCGTCGATGCGGACCTCATCGCCGTCGACGACGCGGGTGCCCAATGCGGCGACCTGCCCGTTGCAGGTAACGCGGCCCGCTTCAATCCACTTGTCCGCCTCGCGCCGCGAACAGACGCCGGTTTCGCTGATGTACTTGTTGAGTCTCACCTTGAATTGCCAGGTAGGCGCGTCATGGGTCAGACAGGTTTCTAGGGCCGTCCGCGCAAGAACGCGCTGATTTGCCTCGCCAGTGCCGGCGCAGCGGTGCCGGTCGCATCGCCGCCGTAATCGGCCGCGCTGATCATCAAGCGCTGCTGCTTGACTGAAACCAGCCGTTCCGCGCTCGGGACGCTGGCCAACACCAGGCGTCTCACGAGTTCCGGCCGCGCGGCGGCCAATTCCAACGCCACGTCGGCGCCATACTGAATCCCGAGCATGTCGATCTGGCGCAATCTCAAATCGTCGGCCAGTTCGGAAATCGCGGCAGCGGCGTCCGCGACGCTGCGCGCGGGCGATGAGTCCGACTCGCCGTAACCCGGCAGATCCGGCGCATAGACCGAACGCACATCGGCGAGTTCGGATAGAACTCCGTTGAATGTGCGGCTCGAGGCATCCGCAGGATGCAGGCAAAACAATGTGGCCTGCTCGTCGAAGCCGCCCGTCGTCGGAAAGGCCGTGCGCACATGGAGTTGCCCGAATTTGCAATCAAAATAGGCCCGCCGAGTGCGGACCGTCATGGGCGGGGCGGATAGCTTCGAGGCCTTGACCACTGCGTAAATCTCCAGCTTTGCTGCATTTGTTGCGGTAAGGATACGCGAAATCCTCTAATCGCCGTCTCCCCGGCCCGCCTCCGGCGGCCGTCATTTGTTGCTTTAATACTACATTAAATTTTGCACTTCTTTGCAATAGGGCTAGCTTCGGCGCCAGCTCCGGTCTAGAGTGTTGCTCGGACGCAATAGGACTCTAGGGAAGTAAAAAGACCAATCATCGCCAGAGCGCAAGAAAACCGCGCCACAGAAGGCATGGGGAACTTAAGAGCCGGGCAATGCCCGGCTTTTTTATTGGCCTGAGCGATCCCATACACGCGACATCGTGAATCCGCTCGAGCGCCCTCCTTTGAATCCCACTATCTCGACCAAACGCTGGCCGTCATCGGACAGACTGTAGTGTTCTTCGAATGGCGGACGGTCCTCGTCGGAGTCGCCACCCTGCACTATGAGGGTCGTTTCGGCCCAACCACAACGGGCGGGAGAGGAGTCGCGCGACGGGCCCCGCCTGTCTCGGCCCCGCGAACCATCGTCGCGGCCCGCAGCATCGGCATGATGTCGATGAGGTTTGCCCCCATCCATGGGCTGACAGACGCGGTTGACGCCGTCCGACGTGAACGCCACGACACCGGCCACCTGCTTGATCTCGAGCTGCTTGCCCGGCCAACGCAAACCTTCGCTCATCTGACTGACCGGCGGCATCACGGGACCGGCCGGACCACCGGGACCCATGCCGCCGCCACCGCCGGCACCGCCGCGTCCGCCGCCCTGGCGACCGCCCCGGCCACCCGAACCGCCGCCCGGGCTGCTCTGCTGGGAGGAAGGGTTATTCGATTGGGCTTGGATCAGGCGCTGCGGATCGTCGCTGTCCGCTTCGTTCAGTTTCCAGCGTCCGGTGAAATCCACGCCGGCCGGCGGCGCCTGCGCGAGCTTTTCGCTCGCACACGCTGCGAGACACATCACCGACACAAGCACGACGAGCCGCATGCGGCAATCTTATAATGAAGCTTGATCGGACGGGTATAGCGCCGGAATCAGCCGGCGGAGCGGGCTGCTCGAGGAACTGCCCGCAAGTCGTTCGGTCCGCAAACCCACACGCGGCCTTCGAACGGCTGGAAGCACACACGCAGCGATTCGGTTCTGCGCGTGGTTTGAGTGCCGCAGGCGATTTTGCCGTCGGCGAGGTCTGCCTGAATCAAATCGACCAGCGAAGCACTGGGCTCGCCCGCATCCGTCGGCGGCAGCGCATGCGCTAGGATTCGCGCCTGGACTTCGTCGCCGCGTGCGGCGTTGCCGAGCACTGCCCGCTTGAAGCGGTCGAGCACGACCAACACCGAACTCAAGGTATTGTCCGTCACATCGCTGGGACGCCCGGTTCCGCCCATGAATCGCAAATGCAACAGACCGCCCACACGCCGACCCTCGTCATGCAGGCAAAGCGCAAGGGCTCCCTGCAGATCGGCGATCATGAGCATGGGTTCGGGCGAGACATGATAAGTGTCCGGCGCGACCATGACTTCCGTGAGATCTGTTGCCAATGCGGACCCCTCAATTGATCGTGAGGATGCTGCACGTAACCGTAAATTCCCTCTGCCGAGCGAATCACGGTTTTGCACAGGACCAGGAGTCATAAGCTCATGCTTTCCGGTAATTGGCGGCCCGGGGGGCACCGGACGTATCGTGACGCCTATGTATCGGTATGACGTAGTCGACAAAACGCTGGTTATGGAACGCGTCGCACAATTTCGCGACCAGACGCGCCGTTTCCTGGCGGGCGAGCTCACGGAGGACGAATTTCGCCACCTGCGCCTGCGCAACGGCCTGTATCTCCAGCGCCATGCGCCGATGCTGCGAGTGGCGATCCCGTATGGTCTCTTGTCGTCGACGCAATTGCGGGCTCTCGGCAGCATTGCGCGCCGCTACGACCACGGCTACGGGCATTTCACGACGCGGCAAAATATCCAGTACAACTGGCCCAAGCTCGAGCAAGTTCCGGACATCCTCGCTGAACTTGCCGAGGTCGAGATGCACGCGATCCAGACCAGCGGCAACTGCATCCGCAACACCACCTCCGACCACCTGGCGGGCGTAACGCCGGAAGAGTTGGAGGATCCGCGCCCATGGTGCGAGCTCATCCGTCAGTGGTCGACGTTCCACCCGGAATTCACCTACCTGCCGCGCAAATTCAAGATCGCGGTGACCGGGGCGGCGCAGGATCGGGCGGCCTCGCAGGTCCATGACGTCGGCGTGCACATCGTGCGCGGCCCGAGCGGCGATCTGGGCTTTGAAATTCTGGCCGGAGGCGGCCTCGGACGCACGCCCATCATCGGACAGGTGGTGCGCGAGTTCCTGCCCCGCGAGCACTTGCTGTCATATCTCGAAGCGATATTGCGCGTGTACAACTTGGAAGGCCGGCGCGACAACATCCACAAGGCCCGCATCAAGATCTTGGTGAAATCCTTAGGGATCGAAGAATTCAGGCGGCGCGTCGAAGCGGAATGGCTGGACACCCGCGATTCGGGCCTGCGGGTCGATGATGCAGAAATCGCTCGCCTGCGCGCGTTTTTCGTTCCGCCGGCCTACCGTCGGCTGACGGATTCGGAACCTGCCTTGGCCAAGAGCACGGCGTTTCGCGCCTGGTACCGCTACAACACCACGGCGCACAAGGTGCCGGGTTACCGCGCCGTGTACATATCGCTCAAGAAGCCCGATGTGGCTCCCGGCGACATCACGGACACCCAGATGGAGTTGGTCGCCGATCTCGCCGATCGCTTCAGTTTCGGAGAAGTCCGCGTCACCCATACGCAGAATCTATTGTTGGCCGATGTGGAACAGGACAACACGTTCGAACTCTGGCAGACGCTCGAGAAGGCGGGTCTGGCCACGCCGAACATCGGCACCTTGACCGACATGATCTGCTGTCCCGGACTGGATTTTTGCAGCCTGGCCAACGCCGGCTCCATCGATGTGGCGAAGCTCATCAATGAGCGCTTCGACGACTACGATTATCTTTACGATTTGGGCGAACTCGAGGTCAAGATGTCGGGCTGCATGAATGCCTGCGGACATCATCATGTGGGACACATCGGCATTCTTGGCGTGGATAAGAGCGGCCAAGAGTGGTACCAAATCACCATCGGCGGCGCGGCGGGCGCGGACGCATCCTTGGGCGAGGTCATCGGTCCGTCCGTGGCCAAGACCGACGTGGCCGAGACCATCGCCCGTCTGCTCGACGTCTATGTCGAACGGCGTCAGCCGGACGAGCGCTTCCTCGATGTCGTGCGCCGTCTCGGCGTGAAACCTTTCAAGGAAAAAGTGTATGCCGCGCCGGCTGCTGCGTGACGGGCTGATCGTCGACGACGACTGGTCGTACCTGGCGGAAGCCGAGGGCGACGAGGCTGCGCCGCTGATTCTCACCGTGGCGGAGTGGCAGAATGATCGCGACCGCTGGTTGGCGCAAAATCGGCGGCTCGGAGTCGTGCTGTCGCCGGCTCACAAAGTGGAATTGCTGGCGCCCGATATTGCGCGGTTTGCGCTGATCGGCGCGAACTTTTCCGGACCCAGCGAGGGACGCGGTTACTCGCAGGCGCGCGAGCTCCGCGAACAGTGGAAGTTTGCCGGCGAGCTGCGCGCCACGGGCTATGTGCGGCGCGACCAACTGTTCTTCATGGCGCGCTCCGGCTTCAACAGCTTCGAATTGCCCGATACCGACATCGAAGCGGCGCATGCCTCGCTCGCGACTTTTTCGTGGGCCTATCAGCCGTCGAACGACGCGGGGCTAGGAGCCTGTCTGACTAATGGGCGCCGTCACGAGGGCGCCCCACATTGAGCAGATTTCTGCGATCGTTTCGCGAGCATAGCGGGTACTATGTGAGTGAAACGATCGCAGAAATATGCCGATGTGGGACGGCCGCAGTAGGCGCCCATTAGTCAGACAGGCTCCTAACGCTCAGGCTGCGACGCCGCTAGCGGGATACACCTGCCATCGCCTGAAGCGTAGACCCACGGTCTGGCCGACGCTGAAACGCT
>Ga0137412_10001069_pt1 | contig 20669 bp, 15 predicted proteins | sample CZODoug2_1_16fun_FD_122160 | JGI IMG/M metagenome (GOLD analysis project Ga0137412, IMG submission 122160) | Vadose zone soil fungal communities from Angelo Coast Range Reserve, California, USA - CZODoug2_1_16fungal (Hybrid Assembly) | ecosystem: Environmental > Terrestrial > Soil > Vadose zone...
CCGATCTCGTTCAACTTCATTGTGTTTTTTCCATGGTTCCGCGAACCAAGGAATTCGGCCTTGCCTTGAATCTCACGCTTCCGACGGGCACGCTGCACGCGACCGACAAAAGCGAACATCTCTCCGCCGTCTGCAAATCCACCTTCGCCGAACTTGAAGTCCAGGTGAAGAAACACCTCGCGCGTCTCCGCAAACATTACGAATGGAAACGTAAACGCCCCGCTCCCGAAGAAGCCCTGGCGTAGCCGTACGTTTATACGAATTGTCAGACAAACTTCCTCGCCGAGATACGCTCCCTCGGAGTCTGGGGGGAATTTATGCTTGCGAAACCCGGGTGAATCCTGATGCTTGGCACTGGGAACCTTTTGGGCTACGCTAAGTGCAATTTCAGACACCATAGGAGAATACCCGATGAGCGAACCAGCCCCATTGCAAGCAGTTTTGCCATGTTCGCAATGCGGACGACAATTCGCGCATTCTGATCTGGTGCAGATCGCTGGGAACTGGGTGTGCGGCGAGTGCAAGCCGGCGTTTCTGAGCCGCGTAATGGCGAGCGGCGCAGCATCTCCACTCGGCTGGCAATACGGCGGATTCTGGATTCGCTTTGGCGCACGCATTATTGATGGCCTCGTGCTGGGCGTGCCCTTTATCATTCTCTTTCTTCTCCTGATGCCAAATCTGTTCAAGGCACCAAGAGATCCTGCCAATCCGAATCTGGCGGCCTTTGCCGTCGTCGGTCTTAGTTTTATTCTTGTTTCGTTCGGCATTTCCGCTTGCTACGAAATAGGGATGCTAAAGTATCGCGCTGCGACCTTGGGAAAAATGGCGTGCGGGCTGAAAGTTGTGCGCGCGGACGGCAGCGACCTAGGCTGGGGCGTGTGCGTTGGGCGCTACGCAATGTGGAATATTGTCACCAGCGGTCTCCCATATATAAATTTCATCCTGATGCTGATTAGCAGCATCATGGCAGGAACCGATAGCGAGAAGCGGGCGCTGCACGATCGCGTGTGTAACACTCGAGTGATTTACAAGTAGAGTGCAGCGTGAGCTTCAACATCAATCTTTTCACTCCCGGCTCGAGCGACCCCGACAAGGCAGACTTTCCCCCGCGCGCTGCTTGGAATTTGCAGTCTGCTCCGCCCGGAACTGTGATCTGCCCCGGTTGCAATGGAGACGTGGCACCAGTTGAGACGAAGACAGGATGGCAGAACTGTCCGTACTGCCAAAACCGGCTGCAGATCTGCATCTGGCCGGTTGTCCGCCAAACCTCAAACGCAGCGGTTGCACTTTCGGACCAAGCGACATGCTTTTTTCATCCGGATAAGGCGTTCCAGGCTTGCTGCCAGAGGTGCGGCCGCTTTGTGTGCGCGCTGTGTGATTTGCAGTTGGGAGCGGAGCACGTTTGCCCGTCGTGCTTCGAACGCGGGAGGGGCAGTTCCGTTCCGGAGCCCGGAAAAGCGGAATGGCGGCATCGCGATGTGCTTTATGATTCGATTGCATTGACTGTCGGGTGGGGCTGGATTTTGTTTTGGCCGACGATTGTCGCCGCGATCCCAACGGTGATTGTACTGCATGTAAAGTTCCGGAAGGCGCCGCGTTCCTCGTTGATTCCACGGTATGGCTGGCGTTTCTGGATGGCGTACGTGGGCTTCGCCTGGCTGCCGGCGTTGTTCGCGATGGCGTTCTTGTTTCGTTCGATAGCGAGGCCGTGATTGAAGAGCGCCTTTCAGAAAATATCGCGCGTTGGCAGCCTGGCGGGCGGAATCAAATGGTATTTAAGTGAGGACTGTTTGTTGGCCGCCAAACGCGTGATGTACTCGGTCGAGTATCGGCGATTTTATTTGCACGACCTGGAATCGATCGTGGTTTGGCCCAGCCGCACGTGGATGTGGCGGCTAATCGTTCCCGGGGCGATATTTGCGGCGCTCGATCTCGCGTTTTCGCAGTGGGCTAATCTTACGACGGGCGCGGTTTTCGGGGGCATAGGTGTCGCGTGGGTGGCATTAGAGCTGGTGTTGGGGCCGACAGCGAAGTCCCGCATTCGTACCACTGGAGCAAGCGTTGACCTCTCCTTGGTGAGTCGAACGCGCGGAGCACGTAAAGTCCTCGCGAAAATAGATGCGGCGGTTCGTACCACCCGTGGCGCGATCTCGCAACCGGCTGCTCCCGTGACAAGTCTCGAACCGGTGAGACCGTCCTCCCCATCCGCTTCCGGCGGTTCCGCAGCCGTTCCCATCGCGGATGCCACACAGACGAATGGCTCCTGACAGACCAGCCGCGCAGCTCGACAAACGGTCCGCGACGCGCCTGCGTGACGCGCACTGCCTGTTTCATCCACTGCGTGAAGCGGCGGCGAGGTGCCCGCATTGCGGAGGTACGTTCTGTCGTGAATGTGTAACGGACGAGGAAGGAAAGTTGGCCTGTCCGCCGTGCCTTCGGCGGATGGCACGTCCGCCAGCGCCGAAGGCGTCGAAGGCTCGTCGATTTCGGATATTTCTTTCTGGAATTGCAGCGCTTGCCTGTCTGATGGCGATCTTTTTCTTGCTGTTGCGTTGGCGAACGAACACGCCAGAGCAGCATTTGAACTTTGGTGACAACACGCCGGCCACGCCACCCGAGCAAAGCCATGACTGAAACTGCTCGGGCTCCGCGCACTCCGCAACACGGCCGTTTGGCCTCCCCACGCGCCCATCGGAACCGGTTGAACTCACTCGAAGCGCTGGAACGCGGGTTCGCACTCTTTCAGTCAACGTTCGGGCGCGAAGCGTGGCGCTATTACGCAGGCGCTGCCCCTTTCGTCTTTGCTTTCATTCCGATGTGGGTGGCCAACGGCCAAATTCGCCTATCCAATGGCGCACTACTGCTGGAGGCAGCGCTACTCTCTGTTGCGTATCTATTGCGAGCGTGGATGGTTAGCAGATACGTGCAACGCGTTCGCGAATGGGCGTTTGGCACGCCGGCATCGAAACCAGTTGGTCTAGCCGCGCATGCAGCAGCTCTGGGCCGTCTGCTCGCGTGGAAAATCGCCCTGAGTGCTTGCGCGGTGGCCGCGCTGCCAACAGTCGCGGGCCTGTCATGGCTCTACACTGCGAGCCAATTCGCCAGCCTCGAGGCACGGGAAGAAGATGGCTCGGAGAGGCATACCGTGCGTGGCTGCATAGCACTCGCGAGTCAATGGTTCGGCGGCGGCTTGCTGCTCTTCTTTATGCTTTTCCCTCTCTGGATCGCCGTTTGGCTAAACGGCCTGATCGTGGCGTTACTTGTTCCGCAGCTTCTGCACTCGATTCTCGGAGTGAACACTCTTCTATCCACTGCAATGGGAATATTCGCGTTGATTCGCAGCTCCGCGTTCTGGCTTGCATTGTTCGCGGGTGCGTGGTTGGCGCTTGATCCCATCGTCAAGTGTTCTTTTGTCGTTGTTCATCAGCATTTGCGGTCAAGGCTCGAAGGAGATGATCTGCGCGGTCTACTGGCGAGCCTGCCACGCGAACAGAAAAAGAAGGCGCAGATGATTGCGCCCTCTGCGACTGGCAGCAAAGTGGCGTTCGGCGCGTTGATCGTGTTGGCCGCGGTTCTAGCAGGTACTTTTTTGCCGACGGTTGCGCGCGCGGCACAGACGCCGCTAACCCAAAGCACCGAGGAGAAGCGGCTCGATACGCCGCGCCAGCCACAGATCCAAAGATTGCGCCGCGCTCTTGACGAGGAATCGCAACGTGCGATTTATCGCTGGCATAATGCCGAGCACCCGAGTCCGCCAACGTGGTTTGACAGGCAACTAGCGAGGATTGGGAATGCGCTCAGCTGGGCATGGAATGCAATCGTGGATTTCTTTCGCAAACTGTGGCCGCGTGGTCTAAATCTCTCCTCTGATAACGGAGGCCGCGGTACCGCGTGGATGAAGAATCTTCGGATATGGCTGACGTTGGTCGCGATCTTGACTATCGCGGCTGGAGCAGTGCTGTTATGGCTGCGGCGGCGACGCCAAGCGGCACCGATTTCCATTCCACTGGCGATTGCGCCCCTTCCCGATCTGAGCGAAGGTGCGCTGGCTACCGCGCGTTCCGAGGACGAATGGTTCGCGTTGGCTAGCCGATTACAGCGGGAAGGCGAATTGCGTTTGGCTGTGCGCGCGGCCTACCTGGGCTTGCTGGCGGGATTGGCGCAGCGTGAATGGCTGACGATTCGCCGCGATCGTACGAACCGTGAATACCTCGATGAGTTTATGCGCCGGTGGCGGCGGCGCCCGCAAGCAGCGCTCGATGCGCGAGCGGAAATTCCCGAGAAACTGCGCGGCGGCCTGCGGCGGTTCGATGGCGTTTGGTATGGGTCGCATCCACTGACGCCAGAGTCAGTCGCCGCGTACCAGCACGATCAGCAGGAGTTGCTTCGCCATGTCTGAGAGCGGGTTTAGTAAAAGCCTGGCGCTCAATTGGCGAGGGCCTCTGTTGGCTGCCGGAATTTTTGCGGCGGTATTTGCGATTCTGCTGCTTATGGCACATCAGAATCAGTCGAATACGAGCGATATGGGATCGAGCTTACGCGAGGACCCATACGGCACCAGCCTGTTGTTTGATTCCTACGCGCACGCTGGGTACCTGGTGAAGCGCAGCCAGGATGAAGATTCCATAGCCGATCAAGACGCGCCAACGACGACCGCATTCTTTATCGGAGGATACGGCTTGGACTTTCAGGGAAGCGACACTGAAAATGCGCTGACGGTAGACAAGTTTCGTGCACGACTGGAAGATTTTCTTTCGCGCGGCGGGCGCGTCGTGCTAATCGAGCACGCTGGCAAGTTGAGATCCACCTCGCAGGACTGGGAGGTCGAAAACGATTGGAGCCACTCGGGTCAGCAGTTGGGTCCAACTTGGATTTCTCCCGATCTCAGCGCGATGCCCACGGGCAGCGAGATGATGTATCTCAACGCTGATGTTCCTTGGCTCAAAACAGACTCTCACTGGACTACGCTCTATTCGGGAACCGTGGCAGGCGATGCAAAATCTGGCAGCTCCATGCGGGTTTATATGGCAACCCGAAAAGTCGGCAGGGGAGAACTCGTGGCTGTTGGTCAGGAATGGTCCCTGCTTAACGAAACGATCAAGAGCCATCCAAATCCCGTGCTACTGGATTTTCTGACGGCGGGACGCCCGGGAATTTGGGTGGATGAATCCTTGCACGGGCTACAACAGGATAAGGGCGTGCTTTGGCTGGTGCAGCGATACCGATTGCAGGTTGCACTGATGCTTTTCTGGGCAGCTCTGCTGGCATTGCTTTGGAGCATGAGCGGCGATTTGATGCGACGCCCGGCCCGCGACCAAATCGCTCACATCATGCGGCAAGGCGAAAGTGCCGGAGTAGCCGGGCGACGTCTACTGCAGCGCAGCATTGCCGCGGAAGTTGTCGTGGCGGAATGCTGGGATCAGTTCCGGCGGCGCTCGCCGCAAGATGCGCAGGCCATATCCGCAGATCCAGATTTTGGCCGACGACTGCGCGCCGCACTGCTGTTACGACCGCTAGCGGGATACCGCGAACTGAGCCAGTTGATCGCGGAACGCCGCACATCCGCAAAAGGACTGGGTCATGTTCGGCGCCATAAAGCGGACGGCGCAACGAATTGAGAGAAGAGGATTCCCAAGGAGGAACGGTTCGCATGAATGAGAAACCGACGTCAGGTTCAAGCGGGCAGGCGCCACCAACGAATGTGGAAACAAGATCGCCCCAATTCGCAGCGATCACCGGCGGCGCTCGCCGTGTTCGCGAAGCTCTAGGCCGTGTGATTGTGGGACAGGGCGAAGCCATCGATCTCGCAATGGTGACTTTGCTCGCCGGCGGACACGCGTTGATCGAGGGCGTCCCGGGCGTTGGGAAAACGCTGCTGGTAAAGGCGCTTGCGAAGGCGGTCGCCGGCGAATTTCAGCGCATTCAATTCACACCGGACTTGATGCCCGCCGATATCACCGGCACGAGCGTTTTCGACCTGAGAACGCAGGAATTCCGGCAGGTGCGCGGCCCCATTTTCGCCAATTTCTTGCTGGCGGACGAGATCAACCGCGCGCCTGCGAAGACGCAATCGGCTCTACTGGAAGCAATGCAAGAGCGGCAAGTGACGATTGACCGGGAGAGCTGCGCGCTGCCACCGGTGTTTGCGGTTTTCGCGACGCAAAACCCCATCGAGCATCAAGGGACTTATCCGCTTCCAGAAGCGCAGAAAGATCGCTTTCTCGTGAAGATTCGGATGGGCTATCCGGATGTGCAGGAGGAAAACGAGCTGGCGATGCGCGTGGCAAATGGCGAGGCCCCCGAGCGGCGGTTAGCCGAGGACCTCCGCATTCCGGTAGTGCAGCCAGGTGAACTCGAACAGCTACAGGCAGCCACTTCGCAAGTGCGCGTCAGTGAACCGATAAGCAAATACATCGTCAACGTGGCACGGCAGACCCGGCAGCACGCGTCCGTCTGGGTTGGCGCAGGGCCGCGGGCGACACTTGCGTTGCTGTCGGCGTCGCGGGCTCTTGCGGCACTCGAAGGGCGCGACTTCGTCATTCCCGAGGACGTAAAGACGCTCGCTGTGCCTGTATTGGAGCACCGGATCGTGCTACGACCGGAGTTCGAGATGGAAGGCGTTGAGATTCGCGAGGTAATCAATGGCGTGCTGGAGGCGGTCGAAGTGCCGAGGTAAACCGCGTAGGCGATATAGATAGCCAACGAAAGCCTGGAGCAGGGGAAATGATGATGGCTGGAGACGAAAAATTGCAGGGCGCCGGAGTGCGCGGTGCCGCTATCGCTGCCGAGATTCCCTCCACCGCGGAGACACCGCGCCGCAGCCTCGAACCGCGCGATAAACTCGCGCGACGGACTGCGCTTCAGCCGGCGGGGAAACTATTCAGTCCAACGAGTTCGTTCGTTTGGATGATAGGACTGTTGGGCGTGGGGGCGAGTATCGCGCCGTGGATCGCACGCGGATGGTCCTGGTTCGAGCTAATAGCCGCGACCGTGGCGCTGCTGGCGGCCTATGACGCGCTAGCACTGTGGCTCGTCCGCGAAGAATACGCACCAGTCCTCTTGACGCCGGAGAAGGGCCTCCGCGGAGGCGAAGGGCAGACGATGCAAATCCCGCTCGCGCTCACAGGCTCCGGCCGACGTCGGCTGCGCGGCGAAGTGGGCGTAGTGATCATGCCGGCGACAGCGGAGAGTGAGACTGCTTTTCGGGTTAAGGGCGATCCGCAATGGTTGAAGCTTGAGCAATCGAAGCCGGCGACCACTGGATCTGCTGCGACACGCAGTGCACATATCAACCTGTGGCCATGGACGCCGCAAATTGATTTACTGAGGCGCGGGCTATGGCCAGGGCCGCGCGTTGGCATCGAGCAATGCTCACGCATTGGAATCTGGCGGTTACGGCAATGGTTCGATTCGCCGGAGCGGTTGCGAATCGATCCGGACTTGCGGTCTGGAAGACGAGAAATTCTGCGCAGTCCGGTTTACCGCGCGCTGGTGGCGTCGCTGCAAACCCCGTGGACCGGACACGGACGCGATTTCGAACGGCTGCGCGAATATCAGCCTGGCGATACGTATTCGGAAATCGCGTGGAAGTCGACGGCGCGTCGAAGCGCTCCGGTCACACGGCTGTTCCAATGGGAGCAGAAGCAGGAAGTATATTTTGTGCTGGATCAGTCTCGGTCGTCCGCGGTCTTGCTTGAGGCAAGCGCCGCCAGCGAGAGCGGGCTTCCTGGGGAGAGAGCGCCGCGACGGGTTTTGGACCTCACGACGGAAACGGCATTAGTGGGCGCGACGGTGGCGTTGGAACTGGGCGATGAATTTGGTCTCGTGACGTACGCGGATGAGCCGAAATGCTGGTTGCGTGCAGGAAGCGGTCAATCGCATTTTCATCAATTCCGCGATCGTCTCTTGAATATCGAGCCGTTACCGACAACCGCGGATTACGAAGCTCTGTTCAGCGAAATTCGGCTGCGGCTCCGGCGGCGCGCGTACCTTTTGTTGCTGGCGGATTTGACGGAGCGCTCAGTTTCGGACTCGCTGCGCCGCGGAGTCGGCCAGCTCCGGTCGTCACACGCCATCTTGATGACAAGTATTCTGCCGGCTCACGCACGGCCAGCGTTTTCGCCGGGAGAGGATTTGCATACGGACCAGGATGTGTATGCAGCGCTCGCAGGCGAAAAAGAAAACCAGCGACTCGGCGCACTGGCGCGGCAACTGCGCCAATTGGACGTGCAACTTCGTTATGTTCCTGGGAAGACGTTTTTGCGAACGGCTATCGAAGGGTACCTGGAAAGCAAGCGGGAGCAGCGGCTGTGATTTTGGATCTGGAAAGATTTCAAATACAGGCGAAGCAGCGTTGGAATGGCCTCGAATCGTTGCTCGCCATGCTCGAAGGCCGGCCGGACCACAAATTGAATCCGGCGGAAGCCGAACAACTGCAGGAACTTTACACGCAGGCGGCTGCCGATTTAAATCGTGTGACACACGGGGCGTTGGCTCCCGAGCTCAGACGATATCTTGAACGGCTGGTGGCGCGTGCCTATGCGGAGCTGTATTACATTCCGCCGGCGCGCTTTTCACTCTGGCAATGGCGACGTTGGCTGAGGATTTTCACGGCGTTCCCGGAAACATTCCGGCGTCAATCGCGCTACTTCGCGTTGGCGGTGCTGATCACGGCGTTAGGCGGCGCCATGGGTGGACTGGCCGTGCGATACGATCCTGCGTCCGTGGACCTGCTCCTTCCTGCCGATTACCTGCGCGATCCCGGCAAGCGTGTCCATGCAGAAGAGAAAGGCGAGAGACGGCACGTGAACTCGGCGCAGATAGAAGCCGCGTTCTCCGCGAAGCTGATCACGCACAACATCGAGGTATCGCTTTTGGCGGCAGCACTCGGCGTGACCTTTGGTATTGGCACGGCACTGCTCCTGTTCGAAAACGGCGTGTTACTCGGGGCAGTGGCGGTTCGTTATGCGCAGCAGGGCTTCGGGTTGTTCGCGGCAGCCTGGCTCTTACCCCATGGCGTGTTCGAAATTCCGTCAATGCTAATCGCAGGACAAGCGGGATTTTACCTGGCGCGCCTTCTACTGCGCCGGCGCGAGGATCGCGATATGCGGCAATCCATGCGCGAGTGGCTGGTGTTGATAGCCGGTCTGGCATTGATGCTTTCGTGGGCCGGAATCATGGAAGCGTTTTTCTCCCAGCATCACGAACCGGAACTCCCTTACGCGTTCAAGCTTGCGATTGGCGGAGCGGAATTTGTCCTGCTCACGGTATATCTGGCGGCGATCGGGCGAAGAAAGCCCCATGTCCCTTTGGAGGCCAAATGACGGATGCCCGGCCAATCCGCTTGGGAACTACCGCGGAATTGACCATTGCGACGCCGGAAGGTGTGCTCTTTCGATTGCCCCTGGCGGGTCCTGCTTGCCGGCTTTATGCGATGCTGCTCGATGTCGTGATCGTGCTGGCTACGGTGAACGGATTGGGGTTGCTGGTTTACTGGATCTTTTCGAAAGCACCGGGATTCGGCGTCATGGTCGTCACGTTGGCGGAATTCGCGATCGGATTTGCGTATAGCGCCCTGCTGGAAGGCTTCTGGAACGGACAGACGATCGGAAAACGTCTGTTTCATCTGAGGGTGATTGACCAAACCGGTCTTCCGCTACGAATCGAACAGGCGTGGGTTCGGAATCTAATGCGCGTGTTCGATGCGCTCCCGTTCGCCTATTTGGTTGGAGGAATTTCCGCGTTGAGCAATCCGCTGATGCAGCGCTTTGGCGACCGCGTAGCGGGGACTCTCGTCATACGGCAAACACCCTTGGTTGCACCGGGAGAGGAATTCTGGACACGGCAAAAGTACAACTCCTTCATGGATTATCCTTCAATCGCGATGAAGCTTCGCCGAGCAGCGACGCCGGAACTCGCCAGCCTGATTCAAGATGCGCTGCGGCGCCGCAACGAATTGGCGCCGTACGCGCGACGAGAAATCTATCGCGAACTGGCGACGTACCTGCAATGCGAAATCTCCCCCTTCCCCGACGAACTCGTTGAGATGCTTAGCGACGAACAATATCTGACTAATGCAGCCGGCGTGCTGTTCGTGGACCAACGGCTGTCAAGAGTTCAGCGTTGACAGGGTCTGGGAGCCAGCCAACCGTTCTTATCGAGCGAATTGGCTCGACGCTTAAACGTGCCGCTTCGCGGGCTCACCGGTAGGTGCGGGCAATTTTTAAATGCCAACCCCAGGTTGGGGTGAAATCGGCCCTCTCGATGGCGTTGATTGGTTCAACAGGAGTTTTGGTAGGGGCGGTGGGGATCGAACCCACGACCTTCGGCTTAAAAGGCCGCTGCTCTACCACTGAGCTACGCCCCTGTGGTACGAAACTCTAATTGTAGCATGGCGGCGGTGAGGACCAAGCAGCGCGGACTGGCGCCGTTTTTGGTTCAGCGCGATAAATTCGGCCGTGTCTTGTTTGATTCCGCGGCGAATTGAACGGTGCATTTTGTCTCGAACAGATAGAGGTGTTTTAGCGATGGCTTGTGGCGGAGCACGGCGACGCCCGTGTCGTCGACCGGGGTCGCCGTCAGATTCAGCGTTTCCAGATGATTCAAGCGGGCGAGAAGCGGCACACCTTTCGATGTGACGTTGGTGTGCGCAAGATCGATGGAACGAATGTTGGGGAACGTTGAGAGGATTTTGAGTCCTTCATCGGTGATTTTTGTGCGCGCGAGTTCGGCATCCACAATGAGATCGCCGATGGATTTCAAGCGAGCGAGTGTTTTGTCATCGCAACGTTCCGGAGCGCTGACGGTTCGCAGGATCAGGCCATCGTTTGGATTTTGTGAACGAGGAACGAGGCGCACGCCGAGTTCTTGTTCCAGGGAAGAAATTGCTTTCAATTGCGGTCGATAGTCTTTGGCGAGGGGCAAAGCAGGAATTGCGGGCTTTGGAAGAGGCGGAGTCCCATGAACTTCGATCTCGGGCAGAGTATTTGTTGCTCCCGAAGCGATCCAGAGTTCGATGACTTTGATTTCCGGCGCTGTCAGCGGCGGTTTGCCATCGGTCGGCATAAAGTCTTTTTCTTCCGGCGATAAATTGATGCGGCGGAAGAGTTCGCTGTGACCGAGGTCTCCGGGTTTTACGACGATGCCGTCTTTGCCTCCGCGCATAACATTCTCGAAGGTGTCGAGGCGGAGTTTGCCTTTTTTCTTTTCGACGTTGTGGCAACCGGTGCATTTCTGGTCGAAGATGGGGGCGACTCGCGCCGCGTAGAACGTGGCGGATGGAGATACCGTGACGCTGGCGTTTGTGAGCGCAGGCGCTGGTGTTTTTAGAGCTGCCTGGATTTTATTTGGCGCCGCCGGGATGTGAAGCAGTGAACGCAAACCAGTCGGCATGTACCGCGTCATAAATGATTCGCCGTGCGTGAGTTTTCCGCCCTTGTCGCTTGTCCAGGCGAGTAAAGCGAGCGTTGCAACAAGCGCAATTCGATAGACGCGAATGTTCCAGAGGCGTAGAAAGCAACAGAGAAAAATGGCAACGGCGAGTGAAAAGCCGCCCCACATGTGGTTCGTTACGAGTTTTCCCTCGTAGGCGCCGCTCCAGGCGAGAAGCCAGCCCAGAAAAACCGCGATGAACGCGCTGATCGATGCGAGTGCGAGGACAAAACCCGCGGACTCACGCAGATGACTCCAGCGGCGCACGAGGCCGAAACACTCGAGCAGGGGGACGAGCAGCAACAGCGCGATTGGAAGGTGAACGACGAGTGGATGAAAGCGACCGACGAACTGGCTGAAGTCTCCGCGTTCGCGGCCGTCGGGCGGAGCGTGAAGCAACGCCAACAATAATAAAAGGATGAACGCTGCACTGATTGCAATCAGCACCAGACGGGAACGAAGGATCATTCAGCGGCCTCAGACGCGCCGCAAGAGTGTAATACGTCCAATGGGCAACCACTCAGCCACGAGGATGTTGCCACCCTGAAGGAAAATAGCTGCGTGCGGAGTGATGAATTGTCCCGGCGTAAATTGGCTGCGCGATTGATTGCGGCGTGAGCCTACCTCTCCGTTCGCCGGTTTACCGTCGCCCAATTGAGCTACGACGTTGTAATTCCGATCGAGGATGCAAACCTGGCTGTCGAGGTCCGGGCAAACCATCCAATCGCCCTGCGTATGAAAGTGGCAGGGCATTCGCAAATGGGCTTCGTCTTTGATTGTGCGGATGTGTGTGCCGGCCAACGTGAAGGCTTGAATGCGGCGGTTTCCGCGATCAGCGACAAGCAGCGCTGGTTCTTTCGCGCGAAGATCGACCCACAAACCGTGCGGCGTATCGAATTCGCCGTCGCCGTGGCCCGGGCGTCCAACTTCTCCGAGAAAATTACCAGCGCGCGAGAAACGCAAAATATGATGCGAGCCGTAGCCATCACCGACAAAGAAATCGCCGTTCGGAGCAAACGCGACGTTGGTAGGAACAAAATCGATCGGCCGGGCCGCGTAGGCTTCATCCTCGCGCGGATAGCCGTGCGACCAAACGGGCTTTCCATCGAGAGTGGTCTTGACGATTTTGCAGCGATTGATGTCGCAGTGATAGAGGAACTCGCCTTCCGGTTCGCGGCGCAGGCCAAGACCGTGGGCGCCGCCGCGAAATTCCTCGCCAAACGCGCGGACGAAACGTCCGTCGGCGTCATATACGACGACCGACTCGCCGCGCATGGACGACTTGTTGACGGTGTGAGCGACGTAGATGCGGCCCTGTTCATCTTGCGAGAGGCCATGAGTGTCGCCCCAGACGAGACCGTCGGGCGGAGTGAGCCAGTCATGCACGCATTCGTAGGTGTGAAAGCCAGAGCCAACGACCGGCAAACGCTGGCCGGACTTATCCGATGCCTGCACATAGAAACGAGGAACGGCGGCCCCAACGGCCAGCTTTGAACAACTCGAGAGAAAGGTGCGGCGAGAAGGCGATTTCACGACATGAGCTCCGGGACGATTTTTGCGGGAACGACACCCGTCAATTTTTGTTCGAGACCTTGAAACTTGAATGTAAGCCGCTCGTGATTGATGCCGAGCAAGCGGAGGACAGTGGCGTTGAAATCGCGGACGTGGACCGGGTCTTTCACGACGTTATAGCAAAAGTCGTCGGTCACGCCGTGGGCGATTCCGGGTTTGGCGCCGCCTCCGGCCATCCAGACCGTAAAGCAACGAGGATGATGGTCGCGGCCATAGTTGTCTTTGGAAAGGCCGCCCTGGCTGTAAACAGTGCGGCCGAATTCGCCGCCCCAGAGTACGAGCGTGTCGTCGAGGAGTCCGCGGCGCTTCAAATCGGTGACGAGGGCGTAGGACGCGCGATCCGTCGCGGCAGAAAGTTTGGGCAAGTTGCCGACCGCGTTGGAGTGGACGTCCCAACCGCGCTGATAGATTTGCGTGAATCGGACACCGCGTTCGGCCATACGGCGCGCGAGCAAACAATTGTAGGCAAAGGTGCCTGCTTGCTTTGCGTCGTCGCCATATAAAGTCCAGGTGCTGTCCGGCTCGTCACGCATATCGGTGAGTTCGGGCAGGGAAGTTTGCATACGGAACGCCATCTCGTATTGATGAATGCGGGCGTTGGTTTCCGGGTCGCCGACTTCTTCGGAGGTTATTTGATTGATGCCGTTCACCGCGTCGATGAGGGCGCGGCGGGTTTCGCGGCTCATGCCTTGCGGGTCGCCAAGATAAAGGACCGGCTCTCCCTGGGAGCGGAAGGCGACGCCGGCATATTCGTTGGAAAGGAAACCACTGCTCCACAATTTCGGAGCGATAGGCTGCAGGTCCGTACCGGGAAGCGTCAACGAGTTGAGAACGACAAACGTGGGGAGATTTTCGTTCATGCTGCCAAGCCCGTAGGCGATCCATGAACCCATCGAAGGTTTGCCGGGCACCATGTTTCCGGTGTTCATCAGAAGAATTGCCGGTTCGTGGTTGATTGCGTCGGTCTGCAGAGAGTGTACGAGAGTGAGTTCGTCAACAAGACGGCCGGTCCAAGGTAGCAGATCGCTTACCCACGTTCCGGATTTACCTTGTTGCGTGAAACCCCAGTGAGAAGGCGCGATAGGGAAGCGCGCCTGGCTGGCGGTCATTCCAGTGAGCGCTTGATTGCCGCGCACGGATTCCGGGAGGTCTTTGTCGTAAAGGCCCGCAAGCCGCGGTTTGTAATCCCATAAATCCATCTGGGGTGGCGCACCGGACATAAAAAGGTAGATTGCGCGTTTGGCCTTTGGCGCAAAGTCGGGCACGTAATGACCGGACGTGGGCGAGGGCGAATCGGTTGCAGCTTTGCTCGCGCCGGGCATCAATGCATCGCCGAGCAGAGTAGCCAGACTCGCCCAGCCAAGGGTCTTGCCCATTTTGCCGAGAAAGTGCCTGCGCGTCGCGAGGCGCCGCCACTCTTCGCGCAGCTCAATCGGGACGGGAAGATCGTAAACGGTTGGCCCGTTGCCGCCGTGGTCACAACATTTTTCGAACGAACCATTCTCATGTGGTTTCATTTGTTCAACACCGAATCGAGATTCATGGCAGCGCTGGCAACCAGCATCCAAGAAGCTAGTTCGTCGGGCTGGATGTTTGCGTCGCGCGTACTCTCGCCAACTTTCAGAAGTTCTTCTGCATGGGATTTTTCGTGGGCATAAGTATCTTGAAATTTTTGCAAAGCAGTTTTAAGGATGGCCTGTTCGCGGGGTTGCCACGGGCGGGCGAGCAACAATTCGCCGAGATAGCCGAGGCGCGCGTCAGTCTCACCGGACTTGTGGATCACGCGTTCAGCCAAATGCCGTGAGGCTTCGAGCCAGAGTGGGTCGTTCATTAAGACCAGCGCCTGCAGTGGAGTGTCGGTACGCTGACGGCGGGTGCAAGCGGCATCATGTACGGGCACGTCCAACGTGTCCATATCGGGCATGGTCGCCATGCGCTTCCAGAAGGTATAGAGACTGCGCCGGTACAACGCATCTCCGTGATCCGGGACGTAGGCTTTCGTGTCGCTACCTTGATGACTTCCCGCTTCCCAAACACCAGCTGGCTGATATGGCTTCACGCTTGGGCCGCCGATTTTTTCGACGAGCAGGCCGCTGGCCGCCAGCGCGGTGTCGCGAAGCATTTCGCCGTCCATGCGAAAACGAGGGCCGCGCGCGAGCAAACGGTTCTTCGGATCGAATTCGAGCAACTGCGGAGTGGTTCGCTCGGATTGGCGATAAGCCGCCGATAAAACCAACTGTTTGTAGAAACGCTTAACGTCCCACCGGTTTTCGCGGAAATCCACGGCGAGCCAATCCAGCAATTCGGCATGGCTAGGCCGTCCGCCCATGACTCCGAAATCTTCAGTCGTTTCGACGAGTCCCGCTCCAAAAAGTTCAGCCCACATGCGATTGACCGTCACACGCGCCGTTAGAGGATTCGATTCGCTGACGGTCCACTCCGCCAATCCACGGCGGTCCAGCGGCGCGCCGGCAGGCAGGGGCGGCAAGAAATGAGGAACGCCGGGCCGCACACGTTCGGTTCGGGAACCAAATGCACCGCGGTGAAGAACGTCGGCGTAGGCGAGCCCCGGTCCTTCTTCACTTACCAGTGCGATGGCGCCGTCTTTGGAAAGCCGATCGAGTTCTTCGTTCAGCGGAGAAATCTGAGCCTTAAGCTGGCGAGAGGTTTCGTCGCGTTGTGCGAAATAAAAATCGCTGACGGTGTGAAATTCGTCTTCGGACCAGGCCGCGATCGGTTTTTGGACGACCTCTGCGACATAGTCTTCGACGGGAAGGCGCGCGGCTTCTTCTTCTGAAAGCTTGCGCAGATAAAACCGGAAATCCTGAAAGGCGGACTGACGTAGAGGATTCGCGTCAGGATAAAGGCGGCCAAATTCGAGTGGCGCGCTGGTGCGCGTGGTTCCCTGAAGAGCATCCTTAACGACGACTAATTCCTGACGATGTCCGTCAATATAAAGGATGACGCCAGCGGCTTTGCCTGAGCCGTCATAGGTGGCAAGCACGTGATTCCATCGGCCCTCGGCGAGAACTTTTTCTTTTGTTTCCACCGCGATGACGTTGTCTGGCGCGGTGTGGGCGAGGAGGAACTGAAGCTTGCCTTTGGCGACGTTGAGCTGCCAGCCGCGTTGATTTTGCCCGGCGTCGGCGGCCGATAGGATGACGCCGGTGGGCTTCTCCTCGTCTTTTGACTCGAGCGGGCGCAAATGCGGGCGCACCCATGTGCCGACGCTGAAGGCCTGCGTCGGTTCGACTTGCGCGAGGTCCGGCACTTGGAGCAGCGTGCCAATATCCATCCGCATGTAAGGCCAGAACCAGGTGGCTTCGCCCCAGATGACGGGGGCGACCGTCGCCGTGACATTTTTCTTCGCTGCACCGGACGCCGAATCGACAAACGTTGAGCCAGTTTGTTCATCGAAACGGAATCTTGCAGCGAGCGATTCCGAACTGACCGGCGTGGCTTTCGGCGCTTGCGCTGTTCCGGCGATCCACGCGGCAATCAGTTCGCGAGCGTGGTCGCGCCGGCTAGTCAGCTGCTGTTCGATTTCTGAACGTTTTGCGAGGGCTTGCTCGTACGCTTCGCGGGTTTCTGGTTTGGGAAGTCGTAGAAATGGCGGCCAATCGTTGCGGTCGTCGTTCGAAGCGATTTCCGTCAAATTGTTGAAGAAAGCGGTCAAGCGGTAGAAATCCTTCTGCGTGATGGGATCAAATTTGTGGTCGTGACAGTTCGCGCAGCCGACGGTCAATCCCAAAAATGCAGCGCCGTACGCCTCGGTGCGCTCGCGCTTGTTGTTGACACGCAATTCTTCAATGAGCGTGCCGCCTTCGCCGCTGCTGATGCCCGCGCGCAGGTAAGCCGAAGCGATCAGAGTGTCGAGAGTTCTCCCGGGAAGCATGTCGCCGGCAATTTGTTCCCGGACGAACTGGTCAAACGGTTTGTTCTGGTTGAAGGCGCGAATGACGTAGTCGCGGTAGGGCCAAATGCTGCGGAAATTGTCGAGATGAAGTCCGTGCGTATCGCCATAGCGGGCCACGTCGAGCCAGTAGTGAGCACGGTGCTCGCCGTAGCGTGGACTTGCCAGCAAGCGGTCCACGACTTTTTCGTAGGCATTGGGCGAAGCGTCCGCCATAAATTCTTCAACTTCTTCAGGCGTCGGCGGCAATCCAGTCAAGTCGTAGGTAACTCGCCGGATTAATGTACGGCGATCCGCCTCGGGAGAAGGCGCCAAGCCTTCTTTTTCGAGCCGGGACAGCACGAAATTATCTATGGCGTTGCGGACCCACGCGTCATGCTTTACGGCTGGAATCGCGTGACGCTTTGGTGGAAGAAACGACCAGAGTTCCTCATACGGCGCACCTTGTTTTACCCATTCTCGCAGGAGCGCGATCTGTTCGGGCTTTAACGTTTTGTGGGCCTCGGGAGGCGGCATGCGATCTTTGGTATTTTTGGTTTCGATCCTTCGGACCAGCGGACTCTTGTCCGGATTGCCGGGGATAATTGCGGGTCCGAATTTATCGTGAGCATCCTGATGAGGCGCGTAAGCAAACTCTCCACGATCGAGGCGGAGTCCCGCTTTCCGTGCGCCCGGATCCGGACCGTGGCATGCGTAACAGTTTTCCGACAGAATCGGCTGGATCGTATCGTTGAAAGAGATCTTCGAATTCTTGCCGTCGGATTGAGGCGCAGGCCTAGCTTTAGACGAACCCACGGCGACGATGAGGGTAATCGCAAAACAACCAACAGCTAATCCAGCGGCTCCGCGGTTGAACGGAATCTGGTTTTCTTGAGCGCGCCGACGGAACATCGAGCAGTCTCCCGTAGCACCAACGAATCTCGGCGATTCGCTGTGCTGTATAGCTTATACCTCGTCCGTCAAGAAGCTCAATATCCAGTGACCGTTGATTTTGCGCTCACCTGGAGTAGGGGCGATTGTTAACCGGCGCGGTGGATTCGCGAATGATCAATTCCGGCGGAACGGCGTATTCCTTTGGGTAGTCCTTGAAGCCTTGAATACGTTGCAGGAGGATGCGCGCTGCGCTTTGGCCCATGTCGTGAAGAGGCTGTCGAATCGTGGTCAGACTGGGATTGTGATATGCGGCGGCGCGAATGTCATCGAACCCAACAACGGAAACATCTTCCGGCACGGATAGATTTGCGTCTCGCAACGCGCGAATGGCGCCAATCGCCGCGATGTCGTTGAACGAAACCAGCGCGGTGAAGCGTTTCTTGTGGCTGAGGAGCTGTTGAATCACGGGATAGCCCAATTCCGGGGACGTCAGATCTTTTTCCAGTTGGATGGTGAGTTCGGGACGGATTTCTAGTCCAATTTCGCGGGCGACGGCAACAATACTTTTCCAACGATCGTTGGAATCCGAACTGAAGGGCTGACCTCGCATGAAGGCGATGTGGCGATGACCCAATTGTTGAAGATGGCGCAGAGCCAATTCGGCGGCGCGTTTGTGGTCCAGGAGTACGTTTGTGACGCCGGAGATTCGTTTGTGTCCGGCCACGGCGACGACGGGAACTGACAGTTCGTGTTCGAGCGCCGTATCGATTGCAATAATTCCTTCCGCACCGCGCCCCATCAGGAGACGCGGATATTCCTCGACCAGATCAGGTTTGTGACGGTGATGGGCGCTGAAATAAAAATAACCTTCCTGCATGAGGTGATCGCCAATGCCGCTCATGACCATCGTGTGGTAGCCGTCGCTCAATTCCGGCACGAGCACGCCGACAGTGAACGTGCGTTGTTTACGTAACGAGCGCGCGAGAAGACTCGGTTGGTAATTAAATTTGCGCGCGGCCGCGCGAACGCGTTCGCGCGTTTCGTGAGGAATGGAGCGGCCGGGGACATTGTTCAGAACCAGCGAAACCGTTGCGGGGCAAAGGCCGAGGTAGTCAGCAAGAATTTTCAGGCTGACTGGTTTGGCCGCGCTCGGCTGTCCTTTTTTTTCCTGAGACATGTTTTCGGCGGAGTCGCCCTCGCGTTTAAGGAGAGCGGAATCGTCCTCGATTCCATTCAGAATACCGCGTGGCTGCGATGGCTGCATAGCTTCCCGGCGCCCGGAAACGCTTGAGACGAAGTGGAACCGGTCCGTGAAACATATAGAAAATGCGGAAAATAAGCCAGACAAACGATTGTCTTGGAGCGATTCAAGATATTTCTACTTGACACCTGTATCTTGGATGCTTCAAAGTACTCGGCAATTGGGGTGCAGTGCCGGGTCCTTACAGACATTTGTGTCTGACGATCCGGGTCGAGGAATTCGCGCAAATCGCAAACGAGCGCGGGTTCGGGCAAATGGCAACTGCGGCAACGTTGGTTCGCGTCGATTGCTCACTAAGCGTTGCAGACGCGAGTCTATCTAGCAATGCAGGCAGCCTGGAGGGATAATGCGAACTTTTTCCTTTCTCATTAGGAGTTTTGTGTGTGCGGCCGTTCTTCTTGCCGCGGCGGGCTTTTCCTACGCGCAATCGGATCGCGGCTCGATCGCTGGGACGGTGGAAGACTCGACGGGTGCTGCCGTCACCAACGCCCAAGTGGTGGCAAAGAGTGTCGATACTTCGTCTGAATACACTGCGACAACTGGGCCGACTGGCGGGTATCGAATGCCGGAAGTCAAGATTGGCATCTACAACGTCACCGTGACGGCACCAGGCTTCAAGATGGACCAAAAGACCGGCGTTCAGGTGCAGGTTAACACCGTGTCGACCCTCGACTTCGCCCTGACAATTGGTGCCGTTAATGAAACAGTTACGATTATCGCGGATGCGCCTTCGATCCAATCCGAGAGCTCTGATATTGGTACGGTCGTCGGGCGGAAGCAGATTGAAGACCTACCACTAGCGCTTGCTGCTACTGGCCAGAGCCATCTGCGCTCTGTGGAATCATTCGTATTTCTTGCGCCAGGCACCGCCGGTCCAGGAACCAACGATTCGTCCGGCATATTCGAATCTAAACTTAACGGCGGACAAGCATTCAGTACGGAAGTGCTTTTGGATGGCGCGAGCATCGTGCACGCGGAACTTGGCTCAACGTTCGACGAAAATGCACCGTCCATTGAGGCACTAAGCGAATTCAAGGTGCTGACTTCAAACCTTCCAGCGGAATTTGGCCGCACGTCGGGAGGCGTGGAGAGTTTTAGCACGAGGTCTGGCAGCAACTCGTTTCACGGAACGGCGCAGGTCTTGCTCCACGACGACAAATGGAATGCGAATTCCTGGACCAATAATTTTTTTCAATCTCCGAAACCGAGGGATCACCAAAAAGATTATGGTGGAAACCTTGGCGGGCCGGTTTTCATCCCTAAGCTGCTTCCTCAGCTGCGCAACAAAATATTTTTCTTCGGAAATTACGAAAAGATGCTTGAGGCGGATGGCAATCAACAGATCTTCGCATCCGTTCCGTCTGCGGCGGAGCGCACTGGCGATTTCAGCGAGCTGTTGCCCGGGGACCAGCTCTACAACCCCTACACGATCGTGCGCGGCGAAGCTGCCGGGGAAAGCCGCGTGCTGACCGGCCATCTCTATCACGATGAATTCAAGCCGTTCGTCGACGGCGCGGCAGCCGCGCTGCGCAAAGCGGCGTCGCTCTCCGACGATCCGGCCCTTGCGAAGTTTCTCCAGCTTCGCGCCGACGCGCTGTTCACAGACGATTACTATGCGAG
>Ga0137412_10001070_pt1 | contig 20669 bp, 17 predicted proteins | sample CZODoug2_1_16fun_FD_122160 | JGI IMG/M metagenome (GOLD analysis project Ga0137412, IMG submission 122160) | Vadose zone soil fungal communities from Angelo Coast Range Reserve, California, USA - CZODoug2_1_16fungal (Hybrid Assembly) | ecosystem: Environmental > Terrestrial > Soil > Vadose zone...
TGGCGCAGAGAACGATGGTGCAGCTTTTGACCGTCTACATCTGGCTGCGCATTGGCGTCACGATCTTGACGGTGCTGGCGTCGTGGCGGCTGCGGAAGACGCAGCCGGATTTGCGGCGGCCGTTCCGGCTCCCCTGGGGACGCGCGGGATTGCTCTACGTCATCATCGCGCCGCTGGCGATGAGCGTGGTGGCCCTGGTGGCGAGCGATCCGTTCGCGCGGAAGTGGGGGCCGGCAACCGTGCTGCTGGGGCCAGTGATGTATTTTTTCCTACGTTTAGTCCGAGGAGAGAAGATGGCGGCCTGAAGGCCGGCGGCTACGTGAAGAAATCGAGGATACGGTACCAGGCGCCGGCGAGAGGGAGCGCCCAGGTGTTGCCGCTACGCAGGCCGAGAGGGGCGGCGGGAAACTTGATGCCGTCGAAGGGAATGTCGTTCGGCTCGCCACAAATGAGGCCGGCGAGCTTTGCGCCGAACCAGGTGGCCGCGGCAACGCCGTGGCCGGCGAAACCCGCAGCAAAATACATGCCGTCGATTTTTCCAGCGTGCGGCATGACATCGAGAGTGAAATCGAGCGTGCCGCCCCAGACGAATTCTACTTTGGTGTCGCGCAATTGTGGGTAAACATCGATCATGCCGCCGCGTAGAATTTCGGCGCTCCGACGCACGGTGTTCTCGGTTTCCGGGAAGAACGCGGCGCGGCCTCCGAAGAGCATGCGATTGTCCGGCGTGAGGCGGTAGTAGTAGAGAAAGTGTTTGGAGTCGTAGATCATGCGGTTGCGCGGGCTGAGCTCGCGCGCGAGGTCACTGGGCAAGACTTCCGTGGCGATGATGTAGGAGCCGATGGGAATGATTTTTTTCTGCAGCGCGGGAGTGGCTACGCCGGTGTAGGCGCCGCTGGCAAGAATCACTTCGCGCGCGGTGACGGCGTGCTTTGAAGTTTGCACGCGGAATTTGCCCGCGCCCTTGTCTTGCTCGAGCGCGACGGATGTGACGCGCGTGTAGTCGAAAAGACACGCTCCGGCACGTTGCGCGGCGAGCCCCAGCCCGGCAACGTACTGCGCGGGATTCAGACCGGCGCTGGTTTCGTCAACCATACCGCCCCAATAAGTGTCGGAACCGATTTCGGCGCGCAATTCATTCCTGGGGATGATGCGCAGTTCGTGATTGAATTCACTCTTGATGAGCGCGGCGGATTCTTCGTAGTCATCGAAGTGCGCCTGCTTGCAAGCCACTTCGACGTGACCGCAGCGCGAAAAGCTGCAGTCGATGTTTTCTTCGCGGACGATGTGCTCGACGCACTCGATGGATTCAAGAGAAGCAGCGTACATTTTGCGCACGGTGTCCCGGCCGTAACGTTTGATCAGTCTGGGCACCGGCAGCTTCATGCCGGTAAGCACCATACCGCCGTTGCGTGAACTGGCGCCCCAGCCAAGAGTTTCGGCTTCGAGTAAGGCAACTCTTACGCCGCGTTTCGCAAGCGAGCGTGCCGCAGAAAGGCCGCAGAAACCGCCGCCGACAACGACAACGTCGATGTCATCCGGCAAATCGCGTGGTGATTGCGCCGGAGGCGCAGTTACGGTGTCAAGCCAGTAGTTCTTTTCCTTGATCGGCATGATGAGCGGTTAGAAGTGCGAGAAATCTTAGCACTTCTTCACTCCATCAAGAATGCCGCCGGGAATAGGAGCATTTTGAAGAACGGGAGGCGAGAGCTTGAGCGCAAACACATCGAGTTGCGCTCGCAGCCCCTCCTATACAACGGCTTGTCCCGCGCGAAACGACCACTCGTCCTGCGTGTGGAGTGGTGGGGCTATTGGCCGAAGGTAATTACGCCGAAAGAGCCATTGCCGTAGCCGTTGGGTCCAGCGGTGAAAAAGAGCTGGTTGTGTTTACCATCGGCTCCAATATCCTGTCCGAATTGAATGGCCCAGACGTTGTCGATCTCAATGGGATTATTACTGGCATCGCGGAGCGCGCCGAGGAATGCCCCGCTGCTGGGATCGAAGGCATTGATGCGGCCCCGTGGAGTGTTGTTGGTGATGAGAAGAGCGTTGCTCATGGGTCCGAAGTCGGCGGGAGCCTTGGCAATGCCCCAGGGAGAATGAAGAGGCCCGCCAATATTGATGGAAGTGAGCAGGACGCCGCCTGTGGTGAAGGCATCTACAAAACCGCCTTGAGCCTTGTTGAGAGCTGTGTAAGTGACCCACACGGTTTCGGTTTTGGTGCCGTCAGCGGCAGTGGAGGTGATGGTCTGAATGCCGTAGGGGGCAAAATCGCGGGGAATGTTGGGATCGACGAAAGCACCCGCGCCCAGATCATGGAAAACAAAGTTGGTGTCGAAGACATCAACTCTGCGGTTGGGGCCGTCATCAGCAGCGAAAAGCAGGGGGTGGCCGCCATTTGCGGCGATGGCCAGACCTGTGTAAACCGCGCCGACGCTGGAACGATCAGCCTTGAGCGAGGCGGTGCTGACGCGGTCCTTGCTGACGGGGTCGATAGTGACGGGGTCTATCAGAGGGTTCCAGGCGCTAATGGTGCCGTCGAATGTTGAAAAGATGAATAGGAAACTATTTGTGACGCCATTGACGGTGAAGTTGAAACCACCGGTGGTGTTGGCAACAACTCCTGTGGGACTGCCTTGTCCGCCCTTTGTCGCCGGGGGAATGGTAACAACCAGGGGCACCCGCGAAGCCGAGGTTCCTTGAGCGGAATTATTAATGGCGTAGAGCGTGGATAACCCGGTGACGTTGTCACTCACCCACCAAGGGCTGCCTGGCAGGGCTGTAAGGCCCCAGCCGTTAACCAAGTGAAGATCCACCACGGTGCCGCGGACGCCTGAATCGGTAACGAGATCGGTGCGTGTGTATTGTGCGAAGGTTAGTGTGGGGAGCAAAAAAAGCGAAAGAGCAAGGACAGGAACAAAGTTCCAGAACTTTCTTGAAGACAACATTTTGAGAATCCTTCCAAAGCGAGATTTTCGACGCGAAACACGTCCCACGCGTTCGCAGACGAACTCCTGCCGGCTGGACTCCGATATATATGATGCAAGCCGAATTCCAAGGTTAGCCGAATAAATCCTGGAATTATAGCGATGGAGAACATGGAACTTGTAAAGAAAGAGACATGTCACAAATGGCCAAGTTCCAGAAATCTGAATCAATACACCGGATTACATACCTAACATTGGAGGAGTTTATTCCGCGATTCGAAGGGAGGCGAAGACGGTGTTGGCTAGCCAGGGGAAGAATGATTAGGCGGTGCGGAGAACAATCAAGCTGATTTCAGGAGGGACGCCCAGGCGTACTGGAGCACCGACGGTACCAAGGCCTCGGTTCACGTAGATGTGGGCCATCGGAGCGGAAGCGGAGGCGAAGAGTGATGGACTGAAAGCCCGGGTGACGGAAGAGTTCGAGGCGGCGCGCTCATTGGGGGCAGGCGCAAAGAGCGGCCGCTCGTAAAGACCGGCTATGTAATCGGTGATGAAGCGCGCGGGGCTGAGGCGATGGTCGAGGATTTCGACCTGGATCTGTCCACCATGGGTGTGGCCAGCGAGGGAAAGCTCAATGCCGAGCTCCGCGGCGCGATTGAAGGTGTTGGGGTTGTGTGAAAGAAGAATGTTGGGCATGTCGCGGCGAACGAGGGGCTCGACAAACGCGAGAGTTTGCTGGCGCTGGCCGCGCGGCGTGCGCTCGCGCTGGTAATCGACGCCGAGAAGATTGAAGGAGGCGCCCCTGAAAGTAATTTGCGCGTTTTCCTGGCGCAGCATTTTCATGCCGGCCTGCGCGTAGAGATAGGCGGCTTCGTCCTCGGCGCGCGCGTAAATTTCGTGGTTGCCGTTGCAGCCCCACGTGCCCAACGGAGCGTACAGGCGGCGAACCTCTTCGACGCAATCGGCGATGGAGTCACCGGTGCCGGTGATGAGATCGCCGGTGACCACGGCGAGGTCGGCGCCGAGACTATTAGCCATATCCACGGCGCGGCGAACCTGCGAGCGGGACATATAGCCGCTGAGGTGGATGTCGCTGATTTGGACGATCTTCATGCCCTCGAGAGCGGCAGGCAAATTGTGGATGGGAATTTCGATGCGGCGGACTTGGTAGTTGAGGCGCTCGGCAGCAAAACCATACATGGCACCGAGAAATGGGGCGGCGCCGGCAGCGGCGGTCGCGGCGCGGAAGAAGTAACGGCGGCCCGGATCGGCAACAGTCTCGGCTAATTCGGGCGTGGACTGCGGAGTGTTTTGCTGCGGGGCGGTTTTTATCGCCGTCGCGGCATGCAGCCAGCGCCAGAGTCGTTCCAGCCCGTGGACCGTCTTGACGGCTAGAAATGCAAACAAGGCGCTGAAGAACCATAGGCCGGTGATAACGGTCATTGCAGAGCTTTGGCGGGCGAAGCCTCCACGGCCGAAGTAGAGACCTTGAGACATGGTGACGATGGCCAAAAGGAGCAGAACGACGTAGGCGAGCCTAGCGCCAACTCGGAGCGGCACCCGGCCCCAATGGGAGGTGACGCGCCAAAGAGCGCGGTACCAGAAGCGCTGTGAAAGATACAGCAGCGTCAAGATACTCAAACCAATTGCGATGCGCAGCAGCAGAAAACCCCAATTCACGATGTCAAACGCTCCCGAGTGGAAAATACAAGTTTACCATGCGGGGGTCGAGAATTTCGCATGACGAGGGGGGCTTTACTGCGTAAGATGAACCCCCGCGGAAGGCCAGGTACCGCAGTGCAGTTCGATGCTGATCGTGGTTTGTTGATCGGGGCCAGTCGGGGAGACGCTTGGCGGAGTGGCACGTCTGAAAGAAGGTACGTCCGGCGTTCGGACGTAACGGAGGAGAGAAAAATGAAGAAGCTAAGGTGGGTGGCAGGGTGGGCTTTGGCTATGGGGTTGGCGATGCTGCCAGCGGTAGCGCAAGAAGCGGCGAAGAAGGAACCGCCGAAACCGGCGCCGAGCCCTTCGCAGGCAGTGCTTGAACAGTGGAACGAGATCGGGCGGAAGCTGATCATGATCGCGGAGGATTTGCCCGAGGACAAGTACGACTATAAGCCAAATCCGGATTCGCGGACTTTCCGAGCCGTGCTGGTGCACGTCTCGGCGTCCATGTATTACTTCACGGATTTCGCATTGGGGCAGAAGCCGCGCTATGCGGATGATCCCAAGCCCGCAGACCTGAAAATCAACAGCAAAGCGGACCTGGTCGCGTTCGTAAAAAAGTGCGTCCAGGATGGCGCGGATGCGATCAAGTCGAAGGGTGACAAGGGATTGAATGAAGCAGTGAATGACGGCAGCCCGCATCTGGACCGGCTCTATGACCTGGCCTACGGGCTGATCGAGCATTCCGGGGAGCACTATGGGAACCTAGTGGTGTATTACCGGGCCAATGGGATGGTGCCGCCGGAGTCGCGGCCGAAGAAATAGATGAAGTGAATGAAGTAAAGGACGCAAAGGAAGCTAAGGAAAAAAGGGGCGCGGTGCACGAGCATCGCGCCTGTCTTTTTCTACCAGCGGAGTAATCGTTGCCCACGTTAAGTTGAGATCCTTCGTGCCGGCAGAAGCAAAGCCCTTATGATGACCGTCGCTGCATTCCATGAAAATCTAGGAGGTGGCGGCGCCAGCAACGCTGTTTTCGAGGAGGGCGGTTAGTTGGGCGGGATCGCTGGTTGGGGGGAAACAGGTTTGTCCGGAGCAAACTACGGCGAGAGCTTTATCGGCGGGAAGATGAGGGAGTGTCTCTTTTAGGGCGCCGGCGAGAAGGAGTTGGGGAGTTTCTGGTGTGACCCGGAGGACGGATTTGCCGAAGCGGTACACGCGCTGGGCGGCGGCTTCGAGGGCTTGCGCAGCGGGATCGTTGGCGAGACCGGTGATGACGACTTGGATTGGGTGATGGGCGAAGAGCGTGGCGGCGAGGCCGTAGGTGGCGGCGAAGAGGCCATATTGCGGGGCAATGCCAGCAAAGGCTTCGAGCGTTTTTTTCGCGAAGACGTAGTAACGGTGGTCACCGGTGAAGGCGTGCATGCGAATCAGTGCGATGGCGGCGACAGAATTGGCGCTGGGGGTGGGCGAATCCTGAAAGGGCTTGCGGCGGACGTCGAGGCCGCCCATGGGCGCGGCGTCGGAGGGGCGATCGAAGAAGCCGCCACCTTCGGCGTCACCGTAGCGTGCCATGGCGAGGTTCATCGTTTTTTGCGCGGCGGAGAAAAAGCGGGGATGGAGTGTGGTTTCGTAGGCGTCGAGGAGCGCTATCACGCCGAAAACTTGATCGTCGAGCGAGCCTTCGAGAGCGGGACCGCCGATGCGATGGCCGAAGCCACGGGATTCGCTCCAGACTTCTTTCAACATGCGGTCGAGAGTTCTTAGGGCGAAGGCGCGGCAGTCTTCAGCGATCCGAGCTGTGCCAATGAAGCGAGCGGCCTCAAGGTAAGCTGAAACGAACATGGCATTCCATGAGACATACATTGTCTTGTCGACAAAAGGCGTGGGGCGCCCTGCGCGTGTCTTGAGCATCCTCGCTTCCGCGTTCAGTTTGACGCGAACGATTTGGTCTTCGTCTTTTTTGAGAATTTGAGCGATCTCTGCAAAATCGCGAGCGATCCAAAGAACGTTCTTGGCCAGATTGTGGTGCATTTCGCCCTGTGGCTCGACGTCGTAATAGAGTTCAATCACGTGTGATTCTTCGGGCGAGAGAACGGCACGAACTTCGTCGAGCGTCCAAGTGAAATAATCACCGTCATCGTCCAAGGAATAGTCAGCGTCCTGGCTGGCATAGAAGCCGCCATTTTCCTGGTCGGAGAGAACCTGATTGACCCAAAGGATGATTCTTTCGGCTACTTCCTCAAAGAAAGAAAATTTTGGATACCCAGACCACTCGGTCCTGGAGGGATCCTCTTCCATGTCGCTCAAGGTAAATCTGGAGGCGTGAAGATAATTCCTCAGGAGTTCGGAATTGTCGTAGGACATTTTTTCGAAGTGGGGGACGAGCCAGCGCTCATCCACGGAATAGCGATGGAAGCCGCCGGCTAGCTGGTCGTAGACGCCGCCGCGGGCCATTTTCTCGAGAGTGGTTTCGGCCATGGCCAGGAGCTGCTTTTCTTTGGTGTGCTGGTAGCGCTCGAGGATGAGGTCAATGGCGGAGGAGTGCGGGAATTTCGGAGCGCGGCCAAAGCCGCCGTTCTTGATATCAAAAAGCTGGGTCATAGACTTGATCTGCGCGTCGACCACACCCAAGTCGAAATCGGCACGGGCGCCAGTGAAAACTTCGGCTTGCGAGACGGCGTCGGCGAGGGAGTTGGCGGCGCGTTCAAGCTCTGCGCGCTTGTTGCGGTAGGAATCGGCGACAGCGAGAAGAATGCGGCGGAATCCCGGGCGGCCCATGTGGTCTTCGGGCGGGAAATAAGTGCCACCGAAAAAAGGCTTTCCGTCGGAAAGAAGAAAACCGGTAAGCGGCCAGCCGCCCTGGCCGGAAATGGCGCTAACGGCGGATTGGTACCGGGAGTCTACGTCAGGGCGTTCGTCGCGATCGACTTTCACAGCGACGAAGTTTTCATTGATAATTTTGGCGATTTCGGCGTTCTCGTAGCTTTCGCGGTCGATGACATGGCACCAGTGGCACCACACGGCGCCGACATCGAGAAGGATGGGTTTGTCTTCGGATTTAGCGCGAGCGAAAGCGGCGTCGCCCCATTCGTGCCAGTCGATGGGCTGGTGCGCGGCGGAGCGTAGATAAGGGCTGGCGGAGTCTTTTAGGCGGTTTTCAGGATGGTCGGTCAAAGTCGCTCACAGTTTGAGTCGGCGAAGAACGGGTAGCTGAGATCCTTTCCGGCCAGGCCGGAACCTTCGGTCGCCTCGCTAAACGCCAAGAAAAAACACCGGTCTGAAGACCGGCCACTACAAAAACAAGAGCGAAGAAAACGACCACTCCAGAAATCGCGCGACAGAGTGCAACAGAAACAGCAAACAAAACGCACCGGCTGAAGCCTGTGCTACTGAATCGTGTCACCGGAGCCGAGGTCGCGCGGGTCGAGCGGCTTGCGGCTGGCGAAGCCTTCGTCCTGGCGATGGTAAAAGCGGATCCGGTCCTCGCCAAGCTTCCAGCAGAGATAGACGTCCTGCTGGTTGATGACGGCCGGGAAATCGAGAAGGCCCACGTCAAGGTCCTTGATGAGGCATCCCGTTTCGAGAATGCGGTTTAGGGCGGACTTGAGCGTTTCAGCAAGCTGGTTGTGCTGCATGCGGACGGCAGCAAGCTTCTCGTAGGGCACGATCACGCCGCCCATCATCATGATGCGAGCGGCGACGGCCGCGAGTTCGTTTTCCAGGCCGGAAAGTTTTTTGCGGGAATCCATGGCTTCGACAAGGAAGGGTTCGAGTTCCTGGCGGGTGCGCTCCGCTTCGGTCAGCGTGAAGAGGCGCTGCGGCGGTTCCGGAGATTCATCTTGTTCTTGATCGTCGTCTTCGTCAGCCATTCTGATTCCGTTCTGGGGACAGCTTTGCGATTGCAAGAAAGAGCAGGCTACCCTTGGCAGAACTCAGGTTAAAAAGCAAGTTCCACTCGATGCTAACGCAAAGCGAGCATGCGGTCGAGGGCCACTCGCGCGTGGTGGCGGGTGCGTTCGTCGACGGAGATACGGTTGACAACGTTGCCTTCGCCCAGATTCTCAAGCGCCCAAAGGAGATGCTGAGGGGTGATGCGAAACATAGTTGTGCAAACGCAAACGCTGGGATCGAGCGAGATGACTCTGTGGTTTTTGAGTTCCTTGCTAAGGCGGTTGACAAGGTGAATTTCCGTGCCAACGGCCCACTCGGTGCCAGCCGGCGAAGACTGAATAGCCTTGATGATGCCCTCGGTCGAGCCGATTTGGTCGGCAGACTGTGCGACCTCGAAGCGGCATTCGGGATGGGCGATAACGCGAATGCCAGGATGCTCGCGGCGGACGCGCTCGACTTGCTGCGGGGTGAAGCGCTGGTGCACGGAGCAATAGCCCTTCCACAGGATGATGCGCGCGCCGTGGATCGCTTGGGGAGTGTTTCCGCCAAACTCTTGGTAGGGATCCCAGACGATCATTTGCTTGAGCGGAATGCCCATACGATAGCCGGTGTTGCGGCCAAGGTGTTCGTCGGGGAGGAAGAGAACTTTTTCGCCGGTCGCGAAGGCCCATTTCATGACTTCGGCGGCATTGGAACTGGTGCAGACCGAGCCGCCATGTACCCCGGTGAAGGCTTTAATGGCGGCAGTCGAATTCATGTAGGTGACGGGGATGATCTTCCGCGAATCGAGAAGAGAAGAAAGCTCGCTCCAGCAGGCTTCCACTTGGCCGATGTCGGCCATATCGGCCATGGAGCAGCCGGCGTTGAGGTCGGGCAGAATGACGGTTTGGTGCTCGCGGCGGAGGATATCGGCGCTTTCGGCCATAAAGTGCACGCCGCAGAAGACTATGTAGCGTCCCTCGGCTTGCGAAGCTTGGAAGGATAGTTTCAGAGAGTCACCACGGAAATCAGCGAACTTGATGACTTCGTCGCGCTGGTAGTGATGGCCCAGGATCACGACGTCACGGTCCAGGCGGGCTTTGGCGGCGGCGATGCGGTCATCGAGGGCATGGTCGGGGACTAGCAGGTAGGAATCGAAGTCACAGCCGACGCCGGCTTCGATTTCCGGCGCGTGGATGGTCGGCGGCTGGTATGCGCCGATGAGGGTGCTGCTATCCGATATGGATACTAGGTTGCCCATGGGGTGTGTTTGTCTGCCAAGAGGCTATTGTTAAGTGGTCCCTGCCTGGAAAGTCTATTTTCTCATATTCCGCGTAAATTGCCACTATCCGCCAATAAAGACCATAGTGCGGGAAGGTTGAACGAAACCCGGCTCATTGATGCGGTGGCCCTCTTCTTTTTCCATAACCACCGACCCGATATAGGTGACCAAATCCTCGTCGGAGGCACCTTCGCGAAGCAGCGACCGCAGGTCATGGTCGTCCTTGCTGAACAGGCAGGTGCGGAGCTTGCCATCGGCGGTCAGCCGGATGCGGGAGCAATGGCCGCAAAAGGGCTGGGTCACCGGGGCGATCAGGCCGATTTCACCAGGTGCGCCATCGGCAAAGCGGTATTTGCGGGCGGTTTCGCTGCGCTCGTGAGGGATTTGTTCGAGCGGCCAGCGGTCGTGGATACGCTGGTGAACTTCCGCGGCCGGAACAACCAGGCTGCGTGTCCAGTGGCGGTCGGCATCGAGGGGCATAAATTCAATAAAGCGCATGATGACGCCGGTTTCGCGGGCATAAGAGGCAAAGGCCTCGACTTCGTCGTCGTTGATGCCGCGAACAAGAACAGCGTTGACTTTGGCGGGAGCTAAGCGCGATCTCTGGGCGGTGGCGATGCTGTGCATTACAGTGGCGAAGGACTTGGTTCTGGTGATGCGCTCGAATTTATCAGCATCGAGGGAATCGAGGCTGATATTGATGCGGCGAAGGCCAGCAGCGATGAGCCGGTCGCAGCGCTCGGCCAGCAAGTGGCCGTTGGTGGTCATAGAGAGGTCTTCGACGCCAACAGAGTGGAGACGCGCGAGGTAGTCCTCGACGCCGTCACGGACGAGCGGCTCGCCGCCGGTGATGCGGATTTTGCGGATGCCCAGGCTCAGGAAGATCTTGGCCAGACGGTCAAGTTCGGGCCAAGAGAGGATTTCGTCGTGGTCGCGATAGTTTTCCGGGTCGGCGGAGCGGCAATAGACACAGCGAAAGTTGCAACGGTCCGTGATGGAGATACGCAGGTCGGTAATCTGGCGGCCGAATTTGTCGTGAAGGGTCATGGTTGGTTGTGCTTGTTGGATGCGGCTCCCCGCTCCATGGACGCACTTGAGATATAAAACTAGATCGCCCGATCCAGTGCTGAGAATCGGGCGCTCACCGAAAATGTACACATTTTCGGTGGATCGCTCCTTTCCAAGCACGGGAGGCTCAAACGTTTCCGCCCAAACCCTCAACCCCGAGCACTTCTCAGGGCATCGCCCCAGCAGCCGTGGGTTGTCTCTCCCGTAGGCGGCAGAGGTCGGAGTTACAACCATAGTCTACGCCGCCCGACTAAGGTACGCAATTGGGGTGCATGGAAACCATGGGCTAAGGACGTCCCTTGGGATTGTGATAGAGTTTTGGCCACGCCATGCGGATCTTCGTTCTAGGGGCTGGAGCGACCGGCTCTCTTCTCGCGCAATTGCTGGAGCGGCAAGGACATACGGTCTGGTGCGGAGACCGTGATCCGGAGCGCGCGCGGCGCTTCCTGGGCAAAAAGAGCACGATTGCAGTAACAGAAGTGAACGCGCGAAACCTGCGCGGAATCGTGAGAGCAGCGAAGAGCTGCCAGCTGGTTGTCAACGCTTCGGCATCGGTTTTTAACGAGATTGTCCTGCGGGCCGCGTTGCGGCTGCGCGCGCATTACCTGGATCTTAGCTCGCACCTGACTCGCAATCCTTTCAAGGCCGAACAGTTCCGCTACGCGAAAAAATTCCAAGAGAAAAACCGCGTGGCGCTGATTAATACGGGAGCAGCTCCTGGACTGACCAATTTGCTTGTGAAACGAGCCGCGGAATTGCTGGACGAAGTCCAGACCGTGCACATCCGCCTGTACGAAAGCAGCGAGAGCGACGATCCCATCTCTCAGTGGTCGCCGGAGGTATCGTTCGACGAGGCGGTCTCGCACCCACGCATCTATCGCGATGGAAAGTTTCGGCTAGGCAAGCGGTTTTCGGAGAGCGAAAAATTCCGCTTCCCTGACCCCATTGGGCCCGCGCGCGTCGTCCTCGCCGCACAGGACGAGGTGGCCACACTGCCGCATTTCATCCCGATGCGGGAGCTCGATGTAAAGATCGGCGGAAACGAAATTGACCGGCTGCGGCGCTGGCATAGGCTGGGGAGACTCACAAAGTCGCGCGGGCTGCTACGGCGTCATTTCCCGCAAACATCGTCACCGCGCATGATCGCCAAACTCATTCGCAAGGGGATTTTGCAGAACGCGCGGTTCTCCGCCACCGTGCTGGTTATCGGGATAAAACGCGGCAGGAAAACGGATCTTCGTGTGCTAATCCGCAGCGACTGCCTGTTCCCCACATTGTTTCAGATTCGGCGGCAGGGGAAATTTACGACGCCGGTGGCCTACGCGACGGCACATATTGCCGCACTTTTCATCAAATTCTTCCCGCGCGAGCTTGCGGGCGTTTTTGCGCCCGAGATGCTGCCAGCTGAAACCCGCAGGGCCATTCTCGCCGGAATCCGCAACAACAGCATCCGGGTCACGCACAAGACAACCGTACTAAAACACACAAGCGAAGACGAGGAAGAATTCTAGTCCGGCAGCCGCGCTTTGCAGAAGAGCAGGACGCAGCTGCCTGGACCGCGTATAGCCAAGGATCAGTCCGCGGAAGCGGGCTTGGCATTTCCAGAATAGTGGATAGTGATCAGGAACCCGTTCGTCCCATCGTAAGAGAATTTGTGGCCGTCTCCTTCAAAAGCTTCGTGCTTGCTCTTCCACATACGGAAGCCGTCGTTGGATTGCGCTCCCCAGTACTTCAAATTGTGTATGACGACTTCGTGGCTGGAACTATCGCCCTTAACGCGTTCAAGAATGACTTCGCCTTTGCCGTCGTTCATCTTGGCGTGCGCCATGCCGGTTTTTGAATCGACGTTCCATGAAAACGCCGCGGTCTGCACGGCCTTCTTCTGCCATGGAATCGGATAGAGCTGGCCAAGGATGTCGCCAAGCGCGGATTGCTGCTCCTTGGTCACGCTGGGATCGAAGTTCACGACCAGCCAGGAATCTTTGCCGGTGCTCCAGTCGCTGCCCAGATCGGAGCCAATCCAAACCTTGGCGCCATCCAGTTTGACGTCCTTGTAAGTGCCTTTGTCCACCTTGAGGACCAGGTTCGCGCGGCAGAAGTGCTCTTCCATGTGGTGCTCACCCATTGCCATGTGGTTGGTGGAATGATCGTTGAAGTAGCAGGGACAGAACATGTCGCAGCTACAAGCTTCGATGTAGGTGGCGGTCATATCAAAGTCGGGTTTGGAAGTTTTCTCCTGCGCGGAAGATGTGAAGTAGATAAGGCAAGCGGCAAGCGCAAAGAGAGGAAGCACCAGGATTCGAGACATACGTGGCATTTTTCCCTCCAGTGAAAGTGTGTTGTGAAAGGCCCAACCAAAGTTGGGATGAGTCTACCCCCGAGACTCAGCGGCGACAAGCCCTTTGCTGCATTAGCCTCAGCAACAGCGATTGGGCTTGGAATAGCAGCGGTTGAGCTGTTCGACGTAGAACTCAGCCGGTGTGAGGGTGCGGCTCGAACCGGAGTGAGTGACGGCCGAACGAAGATACCGTTCGTAGGCTGCATCACCGCACCATTCGCGGAGGCCGCGCCAGAAGCGGCGCCCGAGCTGGCGGAGGAAACGGAAGGCGGTGTTGGCGGCACTGCGCATCAGTCGTCTCCGTGAGCGGTGCCGGAAAAGTCGGAGGCCCACCGCGTGGCAACGTAGGGCGATTCGTGAAGCACAATTTCTTTGCGGCGGCTCAGAATCGAGTACCAGTGCGCCAGCGCTTCGACGATGAGAACGAGGATCATAAAGGCAAGAACGCCAGTGACGACGGCATCTAAGCGCTGATTGAAGATGAGGCGCTGCGTCTCGGCAATCTTCTCGGCGGGAATTTTCGCAGCAGCGATTTGTGCGGCCAAAGCTTTGGCATAAGCGAGAAAACCAATGCGGGGATTGGCGTCGAAGATCTTCTGGTAGCTTGCGGTCATGGTGATCGTGACGAGCCACCCCATCGGCAGCAGCGTCACCCAGATCCAGCGCAGTTTCCCCATTTTCATGAGAATAGTGGTGGCAACGACTAGAGCCACCGCCGCAAGCAATTGATTGGAGATGCCGAAGAGCGGCCAGAGGGAATTGATGCCGCCGAGCGGATCGACAACCCCTTGATAGAGAAAGTAGCCCCAGAGCGCGACGATGATGGCGCTGGACAACAAAACGCCGGGCATCCAACTGGTACGGCCGAAGGGCTTCCACACGCGGCCGCCGAGGTCCTGCACCATAAAGCGCCCGACGCGCGTTCCCGCGTCAAGCACGGTAAGAATGAAAAGCGCTTCAAACATGATCGCGAAGTGATACCAGATGCTGAGCAGGCGCTCGCCTCCGATGGTGCTCGAAAAGATTTGCGCCATGCCTACCGCCAGCGAAGGCGCACCGCCGGCGCGGTTCCAAAGCGTGATCTCACCGACCTTGTGGGCGAGCTCGGCCATGGTTTGAGCATGAAGCGGGTAGCCCCAGCCGCTGATCGTTGCAGCAGCAGCGTCCCCGGTGTTCCCAACAATACTGGGCGGGCTATTGATAGCGAAATAGACGCCGGGAGGCATCGCGCACGCGGCGACCATGGCCATTACGCCGACAAATGATTCGAGTAGCATCGCTCCATAGCCAATGAAGCGCGCATGGCTTTCGCGAAGAATCATCTTCGGCGTAGTGCCTGAAGAGATCAGCGAGTGAAATCCGCTAATCGCGCCGCACGCAATGGTAATGAAGCAAAATGGGAAAATCTTTCCGGCAAAGACCGGACCGGTGCCGTCAATAAAGCGAGTGAGCGGCGGCATCAAGACTTGCGGACGGACAATCAGGATGCCCGCGGCAAGAGAGAAAATCGCTCCGGCCTTGATGAAGGCGCTGAGATAGTCGCGCGGCGCCAGCAGCAACCAGACCGGCAAAGCAGACGCCGCGAAGCCATAGGCAATGATGGAGAAAGCGAGCGCCACACCACTCAGGGTGAACACGCGAGACCAGGAGGGAGAGTCGGCCACCCACTGCCCTGCGACGACCACGAAAAGAACGAGCGCGACCCCCATAACCGAAGCTTCCAAGACGCGGCCGGGCCGGACGAAGCGAAGATACAGTCCTAGAAGAATCGCTATGGGGATGGTCATGGCCAGCGTGAAAGTGGCCCACGGTGACGACTTCAAGGCGTTCACGACGACAAGGCCAATGACCGCGAGAAGAATCGTCATGATCGCCAGCACGGCCAGCTGAGCAATAAAGCCGCCGCGTTCACTGACTTCTTCACGGGCCATTTGCCCGACCGATTTTCCGTCGCGCCGAATCGAACAAAAGAGAATGACAAAATCCTGCACGCAACCCGCGAACGCGGCGCCGGCAATCAGCCAGAGGGTACCAGGAAGGTAGCCGAATTGCGCGGCGAGGGTCGGGCCGACGAGCGGGCCGGGGCCCGCGATAGCAGCGAAATGGTGCCCGAAGAGAACCCATTTGTTCGTGGGCACGAAGTCGCGGCCATCGTCGTGGCGCTCGCTGGGCGTAGCGCGTGTGTCATCGAGCGCCAGAACTTTGGCCGCGACAAAGGCGGAATAGAGCCGGTACGCCACCAAATAACAGCAGGTCGCAGCCACGACAAACCACGTCGCATTGAGCGGCTCGCCGCGATCGAAAGCGATCTTGGCGAACGCTCCGGCGCCAAGCATGGCAATGCCGAGCCAAATGATGATGCCGAATATTCGCTTCATTTTGCCGGATTCGCGGTCATGCTGGATTTGATGAACAGCGCGATGTCCGTCTTGAGCTTGGCAAGGGACGGCGGGTGGACGTACATCATGTGGCCGGCTTCGTAATAGGCTCCGCTGAGATGGCCGCGCAGCGTTGGATCAAGCCCGAGGTGGTCGAAAGTGTAGTCCGCGGCAAAAAACGGCGTCGCCAGATCGTAGTAACCTTTGGCGACAAAGACGTGCAGAAACGGATTTTGCGTCATGGCGCTACGCAGGGTTTCTGCGACGTTAACGTAGCGATTTTCATAGGGCGCGTAGTTCCATGGCCGCACCCGGCCGGTGAGGACCTCGTAGGGCAAGTCGCTGTCGAACTTCAGGTCGTTGCGTACGTAATCGTTCAGCATGCCCGAATAGGGGCCGATGATGGCTGCGATGCTGGGGTCGAACTCAGGCCGCTCACCGGCGGCATCGCGATCGATGCCCGTGAAGCGCGCATCGATACGGCCGATGGTGCGGCGCTCGCTGCGCAAGAGTTCCTTCGTGAAACGCTGGATTTCGATGCGTAGGTTGGTGCGGTCGATGTAGTCCGGCGAAAGTCCGGTGAGACGCGAGATCTTTTCTATGATTTCCGCTCGGCGTGCGGAAGGTAGCGTATCCCCCGTCATGAGAGCGTCCGCATATTCTCCAACAGCGAATTTGCGCGATTCCTCGACGGCCTTTTGGACATCCCCGCCCTGCAAATCCGCGGGGAGTTTCTTGTGATACCAAGCGATGGCCGTGTAGGTCGGCAAATAGAGGATATACGGCAGGTCATTGCCAGTATCGAACTCCGCCGTCTCAAAATTCAGGATCGTCGAAATCAGGACGATGCCATTGAGATACATTCCGTACCGCTGCTGAAGGTACCCGGAAAGGCCAGCAGCGCGCGTAGTGCCGTAGCTTTCGCCAGCCAGGAATTTCGGCGACGACCAGCGTTTGTTGCGCGTGGCATAGAGCCGGATGAAATCCGCGACGGACTCCACGTCTTCGGTGATGCCGTGAAATTGTTTCGGCGCTTCGCCGGGAACGGCGCGGCTGTACCCAGTCGAAACGGGATCGATGAAGACGAGGTCGCTGATGTCCAGGAGTGACACATCGTTGTCCACCAGTTTATAAGGTGGAGGTAGGAGCGTACCCGCATCGCCCATCTGCACGCGCCGCGGACCAAACAAGCCAAGATGCAGCCACACGGACGCGGAACCCGGACCTCCGTTGAAGCCGAAAGTGAGCGGGCGCTGGCTCGCGTCATTGACGTCATCCTTGGTATAGGCGACGTAGAAAATGCTGGCCTTGGGGGTGCCGTCTTCGAGCTTCAGGAGGATGGTGCCGGCCGTGGCAGTGTATTTGATTTCCTGCCCCCCGATTTTGACCGAATGTTTGGTCTGCACGATTTTTTCTTCAGGAGCTGGTGGCTTCTTTTCCTCTTTGGGTTTTTCTGCCGCTTTATCCGGTGCTAGCGGTGGCTGCTGCTGAGCAAGGCTCAGATTCGATGCAAAAAGAAGTAAAGCGGCTGCGCTCAAGTAACGAATGGGAGACTTCATAAACGGCGGAGCTCCTTCTCAACCTTCGCAAAATAGAAAACTGTGACGTGCGGCATCGTATGCGAGAGTACGGGCAGCGTCAATCGTTTGGAATGCTGTGGCGAGGCTGACAGCCTCTTTCGATTTCTTTTGCATCGAGCGCATTCGCGGATACAATGCGGCCCTCGGATGGAACAATCGTTCTTAGGAGCGCCGCATGCGCCGTGTTAAGTTGCCGGTCGTTATTTCATTGCTCGCCGTCGCGTCGATGTTGCTCATTCCGGCCTTCGGCGTCGCGCAGCACAAAAGCGAACTGCCGCACCCGAAAACGCTTCCGGAATTACAGCAAGCGATGAAGGACGTGATCGACAAGGAACATGTCCCCGGAGCGGGCGTGTCGCTGGTGGCGAATGGCGAGCTTCTCTGGTGCGGCGGAATCGGCGAGGCGGACATCGCCGCGAAACGAGCCGTCAGTTGCGACACGGAATTTCGCGTAGGTTCCATCAGCAAGACATTCGTCGCGCTGGCTCTTCTGAAATTGCAGGAAGAGGGAAGAATCAATCTTTACGCACGGTTGCAGGATGTCGCGCCGGAAATCCCCTTCAAGAATCGCTGGGAGGCGACCCATCCGGTCCGCATTGTGAACTTACTCGAACACACGGCGGGCTTCGACGACATGGAGCCGAGCGAAGTCTACAATGTCCACGATCGTTACGATTTCCCTCTTCTCGAGGTATTCAATCGATTTAGGAAACCCCAGTCGGTGCGCTGGCCTCCGGGAACACGCATGTCATATTCGAATCCCGGTAATGCGATTGCTGGCTATTTGATCGAGAAAACCACAGGGAAACCTTTCGATCAGTACATTCGCGAAACGTTTCTGCGGCCGATGGGCTTGGAGCATGCTGACTATCCCTTCACCGACGCAATCAAGGCACTTCTGGCGACTGCGTATGAGGGCAATCCGCCGAAACCCTCCGGTTACCCCTTCATTTATTTGAGGCCAGCAGGAGACCTGAAGGCTTCGCCGGGAGAATTGGCTAAGCTCATGCAATTTCTTCTACGCCGCGGGAAGACCGGAGACCGGCAACTGCTGACAACAGAATCGATCCTGCGGATGGAGACGCCGGAAACCACCCTAGCCGCGAAAAATGGCCTTCGCCTGGGCTACGGTCTTTGCAATTATTCGAGCGTCGAAGGCGGCGTGGTGACGCATGGCCACGACGGCGGGATTGACGGGTTCATTTCTTCCTATCGCTACATGCCAGAACAGAACTGGGGTTACGTCATTCTGCTGAACAGCGACAACTCCCAGCAAGCGCTCGAAAGCCTGAATCACCTGGCCGTTGATTTTCTTTCCAAGGATTTTGTGAAACCGCAGCAAACTGTGATGCCACTTACAGCGAAAGCCATGAAGGGGTACGCGGGCTATTACGCGCCGCGCGCACCACGGAGCCAATTGTTTGCTTTCGTGGATGACTTGATGGGCGGGACGCGCATTCGCGTCATCAATGGTAAGTTGATGCGCTCCGGACTCTTCGGCCAGCCCGAAACGATTCTCTATGTCGGCAAGACCCTGTTTCGCGGCGAGAAGGAACCCGAGGGCACGACTGTTTTTTTTGCCCCCGGACGTGGAGAAATGGCCGTCGCGGCCAGTGGACTCGACGGAATTGGCTACAGCGAGCGGAGCAGCCTCGCCTTTCCATTCATGCGCATCTCGTTGCTCGCCCTTTGCCTGTTTTTCATGCTGTCTTCCCTGCCTTACGCACTCGTTTGGCTTTTCCTGAAACTCGTGGGCTTCATGAAGGACGTGCGCCACCTTTCGGTTCGCGTGGTGCCGCTGGTTGCGACGCTAGCGCTTCTCATCGTGCCCCTCTGCTTCTTGAGGCTCAGCGGAACGCAATTCGGCTCATTCAACCTCTGGACCGTTGGGGTTTTCCTGGGAACATTCTTCTTCCCGATTCTGTCGGTGATCGGATTCATTCTGGTGCTCCGTGTTCCGAAGGAGGAGATCCACCGCGCCGTAAGGATTCATTCTCTGCTGGTTTCCTCCGCCTGCTGTGTGATCGCCGGTTTTCTCTGGTCTTGGCACCTGCTCGCCTTGCGCCTTTGGGCAGCTTTGTAGCTTCAGTCCAGCAACGAAGTAAAACGCAGCAACGGATAAAGATCGCGAAAGACCTTAGCCGCTTCGCGCGGAAAGGACGCACGCGTGGCCGCAGATGGGGAGACCTTACGTCGGACGATCCACGCTTGGATTTTCTTCCAATCGTCAGCAGAAACCGGCCAACCAGAGTGTTTTGTCCACTCCCCCTTCACCGTCTTGTACCAGTAGCTCTCGTAGCGGCGGCCGAGGCGCGCTTTTTGCTTTGCGACCCAGCGGGAGTCAGCCATCACGCGCGGTTCGGCAATCAGCGCAATCGTGGACTCTCTCCGCTTCCCGCCCGAATAGATGCGAAAGCCCGCCGTCACAGTGTCCGTTGTGAGGCCCACATAGAATTGGCCGGTTTCCCGCTTGGCCGGCGGGGGAACGGAGAACTTCAAGTACATATGCGTCTTATAAAGCGTCTTGTCCTTCGCAAAACGGATGTCCCGGTTGATCCGCGAAAAATTTGCTCCCGTACGGCCGGAGGTGTCAAAGCGCGAATCGAGCTCCAGCACCGCTGGCGCAAGTTCTTCCAGCAAGCGACGAAAAGGTTGAATCAAAACAGCCTGATAGCGGTCGCGGTTTGCCTCCATCCACTCCTTGTGGTTGTGGCGGCCGAGATCTTTGAAGAACCGAAACGTTTCGCGGGTGAACACCGGCTGCGTTTCCATGGGGGCCTCAGTTTCGAATATCGATGCGGCGGAGGTCTCACAGGGTACACGATTCCCCTATGGGGTCAATTCATCGGCTAAGCCAGATTGGCACTTGCCGCAGTGCACCGGCAACCACTAGTCTGAATGAATGAGCAACTTTACTCCTACCGAAAGAACGAAAGTCCACCGCAAGCCGGACCGCGGCAGCTACGACCGCGAGCTGATCTACTCCATTCTCGATGAAGCCTTTGTTTGCCATGTGGCCTTCATCGACAATGGTTTGCCGTTCGTTGTTCCGACAAACTACGTGCGCGTAGGCGACAAATTGTTCCTGCACGGATCGATCGCCAGCCGCTTGATGAAAACGCTTGCCAGTGGCGCTCCGTTTTGCCTGAGCGTGACGCTGCTCGACGGCATTGTATGCTCCCCCTCGGCGACAGGCCATTCCGTCAACTACCGCTCGGTCGTCGTGATGGGCAAGGCTGAACCGGTTGAGGGTGAAGCTGCGAAGTTGGCGGCCATGCGCGACTTCGTCGAGTACGTTATTCGCGGACGCTGGGCCGCGGTGCGACCGCCAACCGAGCCGGAATTGAAGGGCACCATGGTCGTTGCCGTGCGGCTCGTCGAAGCTTCCGCCAAAGTGCGCACCGGCTTTGCGGTGAATGAAGATGAAGACTACGCGGCGCCGGCGTGGACAGGCGTGATTCCGATGAAATGGTCGTCGCTAGCGCCGGTGCCCGACCCGCGCGGCAACCCATCTATTGCTCCACCGCCGAACATCCAGAAATATTCGCGGCCACAGTAATC